>VFSW01000444.1_pt1 | contig 60630 bp, 65 predicted proteins | sample 5358111 | NCBI WGS metagenome assembly VFSW01 (sample SAMN11554181, study PRJNA540505) | mine drainage metagenome | isolation source: sediment from site ElyBrook_90M | place: USA: Ely Copper Mine, Vershire, VT | collected 2017
GAGAACTGGAATTTCAGCAAAGACATCAGGTGAAGGATTTTTTCAAACCGAGCTTGATCAGTAGGTTGATTGAAAAAGATGGATTTTCTAAAGTGAAACTTGAGGATTTCGAACTCTGGTATCTTATTGACGCGATAAAGTAAGATATCCCAACAATACTAAGAATACTGTTTGCTAGATTGCATCCAACCAAATTGTGAGAACTCATTGCAACAAAACACTTGGGCTCTTAGCTTTTGAAGAAAGTCTACACCCACGGGCAAACGTGGAGGGGATGGGATTCGAGACTACATGGGTTCAATTGGTTACCTCCAACATCATGGCGGAATCGGTTCTTTCACTCCGATTCGAGCGACAGAAGGCTCAGCTCCACGATTGTCAACTTCCCATCAATTATGAATCTTGCATGAATCCCGCTATTGCAATGAGGTCATTGTAGGAAGTTTTATACCCTAAAATAATCACGGATCTACCGCTTCGTCGACTAAAAATAACAGTGAATTGTCATGTTCATAGGGCAAAGTTTTGCATTCGGCATTCAAATTTTTGAAGAGATGAGATTCCAATGATGAACGAAGGTTATAGGAGATGTTCAGGGTGTAATAGGGAGATAATGGTTTCATCTAGAGGTCTATTTCTACCTCATAAAGACACAAAAAGGAAAATTGTTTGCTCTATGTCTGGTAAAGCACCTAATTATGACATATGTGATTTATGCGGAAAGAAAATTGCAAATCCTGACAACAAAACTAGGTATTGTTCAGAAGAATGTGAGAAAAGAGATTCTCGTCGTCGCTTGATGCCTGTTGATCAGGAAATTTCTAAAAGAAGAATTAAGGCATTAAAATTGTCAAACCCTCTTTACTTTGATTGAAAGAGCATTTTATCGAACTCCACCGATCTCATCATATGTGACCCACTTCGAGTTTTCACGAGTTGTGTTTGCGTGTCCTTTCGAATCCAAGTGATCGCTTGATGTGTTCCCTCAATAGGATTCCTGATCCTAGCCCGTACGGTCCTCAGAATAGATGGAGCTGTTCGTCTGGGGCGTTTCAATCAGTCCGTACATGAGCAGCACCCAGCAACATCCCTTTCAAGCTCAGTTTGGACCGAGCTCTTTGGCATCGAGAGTAGTTCTCCTGTTTTTACCAAGCCTGTTCTCTTGTTCACGTAGTTCAACAATCTTCCTGTGACGCTCGGGCTTCTCGTCTTCTACGTGGCACGTGCCATATTGTCAGTGGGTTGCGATTCGTCCTGCTTTTTGAAAGGTGCCTGTACGAACTTCTCGATCTCCTTTGCGCGCTCACCGTGGATCATTTTTCGACTACAACATCTATAACGTCGTCAAGGGCAATCAGAGGAAGGAAGCAAAGCGCTCAGCGCTAGGAATAAAGCTTCGAATGGAAAGCAAAGTTAGAGTTTCTCGATCTGACCAACAAGATCGATAAGCTTCTTTGGCTTGTCGGTAAGCGAATAACTGATTGGTCTATAAGGTTCATTCAGTAACTTCTTTTCGATCAAGTCTCTTGCCTCCATAACCTTCAGCGCCCTGGATGTAGTTCTCGTGAAACCTATGACCTTTACGAGTTGGCCGTATTTCAATTTCCCTTCCTTTGCAAGAGATGAAAGTATCTTTCGAGTTCCCTGCAGTTCTAGAACCTGGAAGAGGTCATCGCAAGGCTCGATTTACCCAATTCCAATACATCAAACGCAAGCGATGTTTCTCAACTGACTGATTTCTATTTTGACCCGAAATTCTTAGGGGTAACGATTAATCGTGCCGAATCGCAACCTTTGCAAAGATGAGTTCCCAGATTGAATTCGCCATCATCAATATCTGGATTTGATATTCGGCCTGCCGAAGCGTTCCAACTTCTGGAGCTGGCAAACTACCAAGAAGGGTCAGTTGTGAGCCGCGCATTGATCAGTCGCAGTGCTGGAACGGTCACACTCTTCGCATTTGATGAAAATCAGGGATTGAGCGAGCACACTGCGCCATTTGACGCCCTCACATTCGTTTTAGAAGGTGAGGCAGAGGTCACCATTGCAGGAAAGCCAAGGCAACTCAAGGCTGGCGAGCTGATTCTGATGCCTGCAGGCCAGCCGCATGCAGTGAAGGCCACAACAAAGTTCAAGATGTTACTGATGATGATCCGCTCTTAAAGAGCCAATTGAGATATCTATACGCCTGCTCCCTGAAGATTTCTCCTTAGATTTCGACGTTATGTTTGCTGCATTTCGTATCTTTGACGACGTCCCTATCTAGCCAGATCAAAGAGTTTCTCAGAGATTCCAGTTATTCTGAAGTACCGATCACGCCCGAATTCCTCAATTATCTTCTTTGCTCGTGACATTACCTCGTTTTCATCCTTGGTTCCGTCTGACTGCCAGAATGGAAAGACCAGGTCTTCTTCACTTGAATTATGCGATTCAAGTGTGTTTGCGTATAGCATGACCCTCTTCCTAAGCATCTCGGTTTCCGCCTGAGTAGTGGAGACTTTTATCCGCTCGCCTATCGTTTCTATCAATCTGTGATCTGCTTCAAGCCGTGATAGAATTTTCACAAGCTGTTCGTCCTTCGGTGCAAGTATTTGTTTCAGTTTCGGAAAAACAATCTCATCTTCGACCTTTGCATGGCAATTTCTTACAAAGTCCTCCACTTCGTAAATTGAGTCCGTGTTCCTTTCCCTCACAAAGCGAACGTGCAGTCTGAGGCTTGCATGCTCAATCATCATGAGCTCTATGATATTCATTGCAATCACTATAAGAAGTCATTTTCTCTACCTGTTAAACAATTAACCTCAATCCAACACGTTAGCTCATTAACACTCCATTTGTCTCATGTCAGCCATATGTTTTGGTACCGATCGACTTTATGAGGAAGTCCCGAAGATTTTAGGGTTAATCTATATCACGTCAATCTACTCTAATGTTCGACATGACAGAGTCACAAGAAAAGGAATGTGTAGTAGACGTGAGGTCTCTCAACCCACCCGCAAGGCACTCTTACATAATGAAAATATTTGAAGAACTGACCCCTGGCGAAGCTCTTTTGGTAGTCAATGATCACGAACCCGTTCATCTGGTCCAATTCATGAAACATGAACGGAAAGACTTCGATTTCTCTTCATACAAGGCCTATCAAAGAGGACCTGCAGAATGGGTGGAGGTGTTCAAGAAGAAAGTCCATGAGCATTCAAACATTGTGTTCACAAGCTTCGAGAAGGAGAAGGTTGAGGATAACAGCGCGTTCTCGCCCGTCCCTGTTTTCACTTCAAAGGACTACAAAGTGATTCTCGCCTATTTCAAAGCAGGACAGTTCATTCCCGTACACACTCCGAGTATTGACCTTGTGCTGCTTGTGCATTATGGTAACGGCGAAGTGGTCGCTGGTGAGAGAAAGTTTGATGTCAAGCCCGGAGATCTGGTTGTCGTGCCCAGAGGAGAAAAGCGGGGAATCAGGGCATTAACCGACATGGAAGTGTTGCATCTTGTGTCACCGCCTCCAAACGATGCCGATCACGAGGAAGTGGCTCAGAAACTACTGCAGGGTGATTTCATCTAGTTGGTTAGGGTCTCATTCAAGAAAGACTGGAAGTGGATTGGAGTTTAGTTCTCCGCAGAGACTCTTGTCTCAACCAACTTTGAAGGAGCAAATAGTGGAGATGCTCAAGGCTTGCTACGATCCAGAGATTCCGTTCAACATCCTTGATCTTGGGCTCATCTACGCTCTTGAAGTCACAAACCAAGGCGAAGTGCAAATAAAAATGACGCTCACGTCTCCTGGATGCCCAGTTGGACCATGGCTCACCGATGAAATTACGTCAGCATGCAAGAGCGTGAATGGAATAACCAAAGTTGACATCGAAGTAGTATTCGACCCCCCTTGGAGCCCTGAGATGATGAGTGCTAATGCTCACGAAACACTTGGCTTCTAAAATAAGGATGAACAGTTTCAATTGCAGAAACCGAAGATATTCATTGCTGTTGCAGTCGTTTTCCTGATTCTTGCGCTGCTAGATGGAATATTCAGGCTGATGGCCGATAACGGCATCAGCACAGGAATACTCGAAAATGTCTACGGTCTCCATCCAGTCCTGATGGTCTTTGGTTTTCTTGCATGCATCGTCATGGCAGAGCGGGTCGCGGGCGTCACTGTCATACCAGATTTGAAAAAATCATCAGTACCACTGGCAATGGTTCCACTTATTTCGCTTGGCGTCGTGTCAGAAATAGTTGGCTACACGATTGGGCCAGATTGGTCGAGATACTTGGGAGCAGCGCTTCTCTTTGCTGGTTGTCTTGCGTTCATATTCGTTCTTTTCAAGCTTGCGAACAAAACTGGAGTGAAGCTTCCTTTCTATTTTATGATCATCTCAGCAGTTTCGCTTGCTGCTGCAGCAATCTTATCTGCATTCTCGCTCCCAGCGGGTAATTCTGGTTTTATCATGCTGCTTCTATTTTTCCCCTTGGTGTTTATTCTCGGGGAAAGAGTGGAACTGACGAGATTTACATCTACTCCTGCAGCAACAAGAAGGTTCGGGCTAGCTTTTGTCCTAGTTGCTGCAGCTGTCGCGTTGTTTGTGCTTTCCTCTGTTTTAGATTCTTTTTTCGAAGCCCAGATGATAGCGCTTTTGGTTGGCTCTACGCTTCTCCTTGTGACGCTCTTTACCGTGTTGCTTGCCGAGAGTCAGAATTTCAAGCTACTTTCGAAATCAAAGGAGCCACTCCAAAGATACGTCTTTTCTCACACTAGAGTGGCGTATGCTTGGGGAATCTTGGGCGTGATTCTTGCAGGAATCTACTTTGCCGATTCAATGCGGATTGATCTTTACGATCCCTTCATACACTCTATTGCTGTCGGTTTCATAGGAACAATGCTGCTGGCTCACGGTCCCGTGATTCTTCCATCAGTCACTGGCAAGAAGCTCGACGCAACGAAGATATCTCTTTTGCCGTTGGGGATTCTTACTGCGGGTAACTTGATTCGTGTAGGCGGGGACTTGACCTTGCTCGCTTACAGTTCCGATATCGTTGAGATCATTGTGGGCTTATCTGGATGGTTGATTCTCATCGCAGTCATTTTCTTTCTGAAAGAAATTTTGCTCGGAGCGTCAGCAGCACGAGTGAGCATTGCAAGATTCAACAATCTCTCAATTGCAAGAAGTTGAATCGTTGGGTTGCAATCGCATCCTATCTCTCGGGTAATCAGGATAAAATCAGCTTCGAAACAAGCTCAAGTTAAGGAGTTGAAGTATTTGCCCAAACACAAGGAACCAAAGCACAAAGATAGAGTTTCGAAGCTCGCTGTACGAGGAGCCGTTGCAAACCCTTTGAACTTCTCGCTCAATGAACTTCGTGGCTATCCAACAGCCAAATTATCAGAGGACTTTAGATGTCTTGAAGGTTGGGTGGTGAAGGATGTCTTATGGGAAGGAGTTCCTGTCTCCAGCATATTACGCATCGCAGGGATCAGAAACAGTGCCAAGTTCCTTCTGTTCGGTGCAGGAAAATACACGTACAGAATGAGTTTGAGGAGCGCGTTGAGAAAGACGACGATGATTGCGCTAAAACAATCTGGAAATAACCTCACGGCCTCCAAGGGCGGTCCTATGAGGCTTGTTTTCAAAGGTCACGATTGCTACGAAAGTGTAAAATGGGTTGACAGAATTGAAGTACTGACCAAGAGACTCCGGGATACTGCTCGAAAGATCGCGCTGCCTCGAATCGAAATTCGCCCAATGTAACCGAATAATTTTGGTATCCTCCATAAGTCGCTATAACATCCTGGTTTTGAATGTGTGCGATCAGTCACACAAATGACCTTTGTGAGTTCGTGAGGCTGTTAGCAAATCTCAGCGCGTTCTTATTAGTCCATGCTGTTCGATCTCGCAGTGAATTGGCGTGTCTGCCGTTAGTTTGCGAAATTGAAGCTCTGAAATTCAACATTCGTTCATATCTTTGATTTTTCTGTCTTTGTGACTTGCAGATTCAGCTCACATTACTTTGCCATCCCTAACATTTTCGGGATTGGAAGTGAGTACTAGCTTGCGGAATCACTGAGACAAAAGAGTATGATGTACGTAACGGCAATTCGTATAAACTGCCTTTAATTTTCCAATCTCTTAGAAATACACTTTGAAATCAAGACTAGATTACAGTAAAGTTGCGCCGGGTGTTCGTGATGCTATGCTGAACCTCGCAAACTACGTACGCTCTAGCGGACTAGAAGAGTCGCTTGTGAACCTCGTCGACATTCGGGCTTCCCAGATGAACGGATGCGCATGGTGCCTCGACATGCACAACAAGGATGCGCAGGCGGCCGGAGAGAATGAACAACGTCTTTACATGTTATCTGCTTGGCGTGAGTCCCCTTTCTACTCCGATCGAGAGCGCGCTGCCCTAGCTTGGACTGAAGCTGTTACTCTTGTGGCGGACAGCCACGTGCCCGATGATGTATATCATGCGGCGCGAAAGAATTTCAGCGAGAAGGAACTTGCAGACCTGACTCTTGCCGTCATTGCAATCAACGGCTGGAACCGATTGAATGTGTCTTTCAGAACAGTACCTGGCGATTACAAGCCAAGACGGTCTCAGACCACTGAGACGCGCGCGTGAAGAAAACAAGTGCGTCGTACACGGCATGCTGCTTTGTCTTGACCTGAGAGAACTCTCGCCTAAACGCATTTGATCATGCCTAGACAGCATCAGAACTCAGAGATAACCTCGGCTAGTTTGCTTCAGAACCATTGGGAAATACAAAGTTGTCGCTTCTAAACATCGCTATACTGTGGGTGCATCTATTTGCTGCAGTGCTATTTGTTGGAGGCTCCTTCTTCATGTGGCTTGTTGTCATGCCCGCGTCGCGCGTTTTTGCGAAAGGTGAATCGGAAAGGACACAGATTATTGGAAAGATCGCAAAGGAATTCGGCAAAATAACCAGCCCAATACTGGCAATACTCGTGTTGACCGGAATCTACAATGCTACCTGGTATCTTCCGTCTTTTGGAGATCTCTTTTCATTCAAAAGTTACGGCGCCACCGTTCTTTTCGTCAAGGTCGTTCTTGTTGTCATTTTGATCATCCTAATCTATGCTCACGGCGCATACTACGGTCGAAAAATAGTAAGACTCGCGCGCGAGAAGGACTTTGAAGGATTAAGAGCCGTAAGAAGAAAGAGCCGCATCTTATCCTTTGCAAATCTGGCTTTGATGATAGCAATACTCATTCTTGCGGTAGTGCTTCAAATGTCGCCCTAATACGATACCGGTTGTTCATTCACTACACTAGTGACTGAATATTTCAATAGGACCTCAACTCGCACAGATATACATCGCAAATACTTTACGGATAAACACAAATTATATCCAATAGCCTCCAGTCGTAACACAATTGTCAAGGACAATTTCGCGAAAGCTCAATCGCCTGGCTGCGTTGCAAGCAGTTTCTTCTCTATCTCTTGCTTTCAAATCGCATTTTGTTAAAGTATGCTCCAGCCTGGCAGGTATACTATTCAAGTGCGTTCTACGCTGTGATGAACTGCAGCTATTTACCAAATGTCGAGGACGGTGGTTTCGTTAAGACCGATCGACTCTCTGACTAGGAAGCGAACATATTGACAAAACTACTTGTCCTATGTTCGAATCCGGTGAGTTCTGCCTACTCTAGGGTAAATTGATGGGGAACGCTACCGCTGTCCCAACGCCTATTGGAAGGCAATTGACGACGCGACCAGAGTTAAAGGGAAAACCTATTGTAAAAGATCTAGGGAATAGACAATGAATCGTGTCCTTGAAGTTCGGTGTAGCGCTTCCAAATTACGGGCGAACGCCATCAAAACGCGAGTTGATCAGAGTATCAACTCTTGTGGAGGAACTAGAATACGATTCCATCTTCACAACAGATCACACGCTCATGGCTAAGCCCTTTGCCTACCCATACGGGAATATTTTTGAGACTTTTACTACGCTTTCATATATAGCTGCCAGGACTTCATCTGTCAAAATAGGTACCTCAATTCTCTCCCTGCCTCTTAGAAACCCCCTCCATATAGCCAAACAGGTCGCAACATTGGATGTGCTTTCGGAAGGAAGGATGATCCTTGGTGTGGGTGTTGGCGGAGGCGAAGATGACATTTACGAGTTCAAGTATCTAAATGCTGACTATCTGAATCGTGGAAGATACGCAAATGAATCACTCAAAGTGATTAGGACGCTCTGGACTTCAGCCAAGCCGGAGTTTCGCGGGGAGTTTTTCAACTTCTCTGACTGTATCTTTCTGCCCAAACCGTTGCAAAGGCCCCACCCGCCAATATGGATTGCGGGGGCTTCGAGGGCCGCTTTGATGAGGGCATCAGAGTATGGAGACGCTTGGCATCCGACGGGAATCCCCCCGCTGAAATTTCTCGAAGGCTCGAGACTTCTCGAGAAGCTCGCTTCCAAAGGCAGAAGAAGTAGGCGGAGCAAGAAGAAAGGGATCGCAAGATCGGGGAGGTACCTCGTCAGGATATTGAAAGATGGTGAAAAGATGATTCAGGAGCCGTTTCACACAATTCAAGGGAGCCCAAGAAAAGTAGCCGTTGCAGTCCAAGAATTCGTAGATGCAGGCATGGAACACCTTGTATGCTATTTTGGAGATGATGGCGCGCGGAAGACGGAGGAGAGGATAAGAATTTTTGCTCGCGAGATCGCTCCATCGTTCTAGCACATAGTCCGCCTGATTAGTTAGGATAATTCTTTGGTAAGAGGTCACTGTTCTGAAGCCGAATTCAAGTAGTCCAGCGCGTAATCATAGAAGTTGTCTCCTTAGTTTACAAGTCTCACTGACGCTCATTAGTACCTTGTGGACAACAGCTCAAAGAGCCAATATCCCGATAGAAAACAAGTGGGTAAACTTGCTGAAGCAAGCACTCTCAAAAACCTAAACGTATGTCTTTGAAATCCAAATCGGATGGAAGAATAGTTCTTTGCGTCATATGTTCTGACAGACACGTCTCCAGCCAACGCGTCCCAGATTACGGCACCTCTCCAGCGGAGAATGCCGGTGTTCTACGAGTTTCAGAAATTAACATCATCTGCTAACATGATGGCTTGAAATGAAAATGTGAGAACAATATATCGTCTCGTCCTCTCTACCGTGAGCAAGAGTCGAGCAACCAAGTATATCTCCATGCAAATTGAAGCAGCGAAGTGAAATGAAAGGCGTTTACCTTCTGCTCTTCACAATCACAAGCGATTTTTCAAACCGAATTGGATCCCTAGGGCGAATGCGCTTTGAAAAGGGGAAATATGCGTACGTAGGCTCGGCGCAGTCCTCTCTGTTTCCGCGGTTGGAAAGACACTACGCAAAGAAAAAGAGACATCTGCACTGGCATATTGATTATCTGACTACGCTGGAAAATACGAATATCAAGTATGCGATCTATTCTACCGCAAATTCAAAAGAGTTCGAATGCCTCCTGAGCAAGAAGCTATCGATGCTGAACTTTTCGAAGGCCGTACCATCCTTTGGTTCGACCGACTGCAGGTCAGGATGTATATCTCATCTCTTCATTCTGAAAATGTCTTGGAAGCATGTGGCATCCTCAATAACTGAGGTCTACAAGAAGTTGGGTCTCCGCCCATTGTTATATCGGCGCTAATCGCGAACCGTCGGCACCACAACCGAAACTGTGTGCTGTGTCTGTTGCTCAATACGTGTGCATTGTGTAAAAGCGACAGAGGAATTCGGACTTTAGGTGAAGGGGCCAGGCCGGGATTTGTCTCGATTCATCGGTGCAAATCCTAGCCGGTTTTACATGAACAAATGGCTAATCTGCAACCAGACGGACGCATATCCTTGAGCTATTTTGTCACCAAGAAGCGAAAGCTAAACCACAAGGATGGAGGGGATGGGATTCGAACCCATGAACCCCTAAAGGAGCGGATATCGCGTCCCAAGCACATGGGATCTTGAGTCTCGGCAGCTCTTCAATTTGCCTTGATTTTTTTCACATGCAAAAAGAAGATGCGTCCGCCGCGTTTGACCAGGCTTGGCGCGAACTTGCGTTGGTTTCGCTACCCCTCCAGCTCGTGAATCTCCCTTGCAAAATGGGCGAATAAAAGTATTGAACCCTTGCGTCATTAACAATGGCAACTCTTCAATGCCTTATGGTCAGCTTCTTAGCCACGCCCCGTATGGAAGAGAGAGTTCCTTTTAGTAAACCATTCTCGGCTATACAATCTCAGATTCCTATTATCATGGACACCATGATATATCAAAGACCGAAAGATGACATTCCCGCGTTAGCAACAAGTACAAAGGGTGATGATTGCAACAAGTCAGATAAGAGAGATTGAGAGAGGTTCCAATTCAATAGTACTCTAATTGATATCAGGATATATGAGTTTGATAATTTCTCTAGTGCGAAAAGTGATTCAAACGAAACTCATAGAAAAAAATGAATTCTTGTGGTTTCTAGAAGTGTCGGCGTACTGAAACCTTTTTCGGGCATTAGCTCAAAGCTAATCCCATAAGTAGAAGCTACAAACAATGGCTTTGGAATTCTTGTCTTGTTCCTCCTCCTTTTATAGAGATGATCCCTATCCCTTTTCACCCACGTGAGTGTTCTCATCTCCCTAAGGAACAAACTATCCACAAAGAAAGTACAGAATATCTGACAAAGAGCTCTCCTCTGAATACGAAACGCTCAAGGGATTCCAGCTTCGAGCTCATACTGCATCGACTTTACGAGAAACTCGACTGACCTAATGGAGCAGAGTTTCCTCACAAGATCCCTTTCCGTCACAAGAGCCACACTTCCGCTGGGCAGGTCATCGACGCCCAGTCCGCCGACACCGAAAATCATCATCCGTGATGCAGCGACCCTCACGTCATCATCCTTGCTTACTCGGATGACTTCGCGTGTCATAAAATTGGAGATCGGCACGTCAAAAGAAATGTTCCCCTTGCCATCCTTCGCAGTAACTTCGCCTAACCTTTTCAGGATATCTTTGTTGGTTAGCATTCCCAGTACTTGATTGTTTGCTCCGATAATTGGAAGTCGCCTGACCCTGCGCTCTGACATGAGCTGAACTGCTTCAGACAGGTTAGATTCTTGGCTGATTGTGACAATGTTCTCGTTCATGACCTCAGACACTGGGACATTGATTGCATTCGAGCTCATACCCATGATTCCCACAATGTCTCTCAATGTGATTATCCCTTGGATGACACCCTGCTCGTTGACGACAGGAAGCGCGCCCAGATTCTGGTAAGCCATTTTCTTTATGACCTGTGACAACCCATCGCCAGGCTCGATTACTATGGGATAGAGCGACATTATCTTCTCCACAGGGATTTCAAATGCCTCTCTGATCTTCTTCGGGGAGTCACTCGAATGCAAGACCAAGCTCAACGAATCAATAATATCCTGAGCCGAAATTACTCCGACCACTTTTGAAGACTGAGAAATTACTGGAAGGTGTCGGAAGTTCCTCTTCTGCATCAACGCAGAGGCATTCAGGATCCATTCGTTCTGAGTGACGCTCACAGTTTGTCTCGAGAAAAGCCACCAGAGGTCGGATGTCTTTGCTGGCATTGTACTCTCACTCCTCTACTGGAACTTCCTGAGGCGGAACAGGTCTTTCTATCTTCTCTTCTTTGGTCTTGATGATTGTAAATTCAGATGAGAATACAATGTTCAAAAGATTCTCATCCAGCGAAAATGCCTTGAAGAATTCTGTGAGTTTCGGTGTCAATAATTCAAGATCCTCATGGGACAATCTCCTTCGCTCGATTTCAAGTGTCTTCGTATATTTGCTGCTGAAAAAAAGTGCCCTCACACGCGCAAATAGAGGCGATGGCAAAGTGGCTTTCAGGTACGATTCTGAGGGAAAATGATTTGCCTCGATCTTATCGAATGCATCCTTGGAAAGTAAACCGTCTATGTGAGCCGTTCTCAAGTATTCCAAGACGTCAATTCTTTGGGGCAACAATCCTACTTGCGTGTCGCTTAACCTGCCTCTGATGTAAATTGCACCACCGACCATCCCGGTTCCGACATAGTTGCCAACAGGATTTGCTGAGTCTGAGAGATTCAGGACACATACAATTCCTCCTGCCATGTATTCGCCAAGATAGTCGTCGGCCGTTTCTCCTATAATCACAAACGGGCGAGAGTTTCTGTACTCGCGCATCTGGATAGCGGCGCGGTTCCCAACACATCCACGCACGAATATGTCTCCCCCTTGCAGTGCCTGTCCAACTACGTCTCTTGCACTCCCATGAACAATGACTCTCCCATCATGCATGGTGTCCGCAACATCATCGGCCGCATTTCCAATTACTTCAAAGATCGCTCCGTCGTTCAAGTTCGCAAGGCAGTTCCCCGGAAATCCTGTAATTCTGATCTTGAAATCTCGAAAACCCTTTTCCCTCTTTGTCGATATGCCGATCCCGATGAACCTCTCTCCCTTTGCGTTAGAAATCTCAATTCCACTTGCTCCTGAGGTGAATGCTCTGGAAATTGCCGAATTGATCTCTTGTGAGCTCCGTCCTGCCGCATCAATGGTAGGCATAGTAGAATCGATTTTCAGTTTAGAAGGGGGTAATCTCTTGAGTATTTTGTCCTGAAGCCCATGATCTTTGGCAGTCCCTGATTGAATCAGCCCGCGTTTCAACGATGCGACAAAGAATGAGCCAGGTTCTGGCGTCCAGACCTTTGCATCTTTAGAAAGATTTCTGATTTGATTTTCTTCGCTTGCAACATAGTAGCAATTCTCGTCTTCTCCAATCAGAAGAGGTCGGAACTTGGACCTGTCTGTTAGCGCGACGAGATAGACATCGTCCCGGTAGCAGTAACCTGCAACGATGGCGAACGGACCATCGAGCCTTGCACCTCTGTACCGGTAAAGTAGAGAAAGCGTATCTTTAGACAATGTTCTCTCGTATGGGTTTGTAAGCACGGTTGCGGCATCCTTAATGGAAAGACCCTCCACCCTGACGAGATGATCAAACAGCCTTGCGACCACTTCACTATCAGTACCTACATGACTACGTATACCCCATGAATTCAGAAGTTCAGTGTTTGCCCCAAAGGAACTGATATCACCGTTGTGGACGATAGCGCATTCTGAGGACGCGAATGGATGCGACCATATCGGAAGTTGTCCTGGCGAGTTTGTCGGCTGGCGTGTGTGGGCTATCCATAGATCTGCACTCTCGGATTCGACATCCAGACCGCACAGTCGAGCTACTTCGAGTGGATAGCCGACTTCCTTGTAGACATTCACATATCTACCATATGAGAAGATTCGACCATTGATCTCATCAGGTCCAATAAGTGAATAGTTAATTCGATCCACTGCTCGCTCCATAGTCGCGTATTCATCCTTTCTTCTCGTGTGAACAAGTCCTTGCCAGATCGCCATTCTGTTGTTTTTATCCACAGGTTTTGCAAGTCTCGCATCTTTTACATCTCCGACCTCAACAGTAAGCTCTTTCTCTATCAATGCAGCGGCGCTGACATTGTTAACAAAGGCCTTCACTCGAATGGGGGATTTCTCGTCGCCCTGATCGCAACTGAGTGAAGCATAACCTGCGCCTAAATCGCTTCCCCTATACTTGATGCAAGCTATTCCATCGACTGCAGTGAGGTTTCCTATCTTTGGAGATCCGTTCTTTCTGATTATTCCGAAAACGCCGCATCCGTCTTTTGCTACTGGAATCCCATCCTCGAAGGTAGGCCTCCAGTTGTGCCTTGATGGAGCAGGCAAGCGTTTCTTTTCATCCAAGAGACTAGAATTCACCCGCTGGTTTGACTCCCAGTTTCTTGCGAATGACTGGATCAAGGTCGACTGACCTGAGTAGTTCTCTGTTGCCTACTAGTGTCGAGCTAACACTGCTTACACCTGCCGCGCCTGCCAGAAGCTTGATATCTTTCTGAGTCGCAAGCACAAAGTTCTCAAGCCGCTCAGTCGATTTTTGAGTATCGAATACGATCTCCTGATCTCCTTCTTCGTATCCAATTGCGAGAAGAGCTGCTTTTCCGAATCCAACGCAATCTGCACCCAATGCAAGCAGTTTGAACACGTCGTCTGATCCACGAATCGAGCTACCCTGGGCCATCAAGTTAAATCTAGATCTAATGTTCAGATCTTTTAACTGCTTGTCGGCAGGGGGCAGCACACACTCAAGAGGGGCGTCGCTTCCTTCTTCGTCTTCGTCAAGTATTATTCCTGAAAAATACGGAAAGTCCGAAATCTTCACAGCTCTTCGAAATGCATCTACGGAGCTCGGGCATTTCAAAAACAAAATGCCTCCTTCTTGCTTTTTCCTTCTAATCAATATTTTTGTTGAATTCGTCGATGCGTCAACCAAATTCACGAACCTGAGCTTCCCGACGCTCGAGTGACTTATGTGCGAGACAATGCGTCGTGAGTGCCTTTGCGACTCATCTTTGTTTTCGGGTTGCTTCTTGAGCTCCATGATCAAACCCATGCTCGCCGCAGTCCTAGCAAGAACTGTTATGACGTTTGAAGGCAGGTCTTCAGGCAGGTTTGAGAAATAGAATGGGGAAGAAAGTCTGAGTTCACTGTCCGCCAAATATGTCGAGACCTCTATCTCTTCCCTGTACGGATCTATACTCGGCCTTGTAACCTGGGCGCCATCTGACACAAGCCAGTCGGAAATCCTGACAGGCTCCTCGACAAATGGAGGTGAGGTTGTTCCCATGCTCGAGATTTCTGCCTCTCCTGGAGCTTTGCCTATTGTCCCAGCCATCTCACGAAGCATCATGACTCTCGGGGCGCTCCAGATCTTAGATTGGTCGCTTTTTTCTAGACCAGAAAATTGGAAGCCAGGTCCGCCGGTAGTCTTTCTCACTGTAGATTCGAGGCCTAGAATAGACAGGGACTCATGATTCAGAGAAGGGAAACCTTCAAGCAAGTCTCGTCTTCCAACCAGATCTTTGACACTGGAGACTCCTGCAAGCTTCAAGAGCAATTTCATTTCCTCTGTCCATCCATTTACGAGATTGACTAGCCAGTTGACCGACTGCTTAAGTGAAAGGACCTTCACTTGATTTGGAGATATCTTGTTCGTCAGCACCGCAGGGCAATAGCCAAGATGGCACTTGTGTACCATCAGGCATCCGAGCGCCATCAGAGCAGCGGTGCCAAGGCTTGTAATATCTGCGCCCAGCGCAACGAGTTTAACAGAATCCTCCGGAGTGCTGACTCTTCCAGCTGCAATTACTGTGAACCCCTCGCGTAGGCCCTCCCTTCTGAGTATCGAATCCACCGAAGCCACTGCGAACTCGATGGGTATCCCAACATTGTTCTTGATTACTGAAGGTGCAGCTCCGGTTCCGGCGCCAGCACCATCAATTATGATTCCAGATGCGCCCATCCTAGCCACTCCAGAGGCAATGAATGGAATGTAGTTCGTCGCGCCCACTTTGACAAAAACTGGTTTACCTGTTGCCTCCCTGAGCGCAAGTATCCTTTGCCCTAGATCTTCAATCGAATAGATATCGTGATGGGGAGCAGGAGATATGGCATCCTTTCCAATAGGAATCCTTCGAGTCTCCGAGATCGGCTGAGTGACTTTGACTCCCGGAAGGTGTCCACCAATTCCTGGTTTAGCTCCCTGACCAATTTTTATCACTACTCCTTGCCCCCGCGTGAGAGTTGACATATCGACGCCGAATCTTGCGGAAGCCCATTGCACGGTTATGCGCAAGCAATCAGCGATTTCATTGAGCAATCCGCCCTCGCCTGTTCCTGCCATGACACCTGTGATTTCTGCGGCTTTTGCTATCGCAATATTGGGAATGCCAGATAAGGCGCCAAATGACATGTCTCCTAGATAAAGCGGTGAAGTGAGTCTTATTTTCGAATCAGATGCAAAAGAAACTTCTGTGCTTACAGTCCTAGATCCGACTGCGCTTTGTCGAAGTGACACTCTGTCAAGTACTCTGGTTGTTCTTTCAGATGTGGGGATGAACAGCTCGTTTGTCGAATGCCCTGTCTGGGATAGCTGTCTGATGTGCTGGATTTTCCACTTTGTCCAAAATTCCTTAGAGCGCGAAGGGGGTAGCGGAAGGTAAGACGTTATTTCGTTTCGTTCTTTCGTGATTAGGGAAATGTGTTTCACTCTCCAACAGTTCGCAAATGCAAAAGTGAAAATGCACGAATGACATTCCTGCCCTTCGCGAACGAGTAGATGGCAACCTCGCGCATCTTTTGAGGCAAATTGTCGAAAATTCGAGTTTGAAAGTTATTTAATGTTCCTACCCGCTGTTGCAATTAGACCAATTATTTTGATTCGCATGCGGAATCAAAAAGTAATTCTCGTTCCCTGATACTTCTGCCCCTTGAGGATTCTTTCGAGAACCTTTGATTCGCATTTCACGATGGACGTTGGAATCCTAGATCTTGCAATTATCTTGAGGGCGACTGGATCCATCAGGTCATAGGCTCCGGCTTGCACCGATTCGCCACCAAGTATCTCGGCCAGCTGCCTCACTGAGACCAAGGAGAGCTTCTTGGCACTTTTGAATTTTCGCGGATCTTTGTCGTAGACTGCGTCAACATCGGTCGCGTTTATGAATTTCATTGCGTGTGTCTTCTCAGCGATCAAAGCTGCAACGGCGTTTGTGCTCTGTCCTGGATGTAGGCCCCCGCAGACAATAATCCTCTCCGTGGCTTTTCTTCGATTGATTTCAATCGCATCTACTATTTCCGTCAGACTGCTCGGGACGCTGGGAAATGCAGATTTGCCGAGAGTCTGAATTAGGACGGCTGCGTTGAGTCTTGAGATGGCAATCCCAATTTCATCCTGGCTTGATTGGTCAGCCTCAAGATGCTTGTCCGCTTCAATATAAGTCCTGGCGGTTGGTCCGCCTCCTGCTACCAAGACTAGCGCAGTGATCATACTTTCCTTTACAGTGGATGAAAATGTTGCTGCCGCTTTTTTGAATTCCTGGGAAAAGAAAAGGCTACCAGAGAGCTTAATGACGTAGATGTGTTTTTTGTTCGTCTTGGCCATGTCTTTGAACTCGCGAAATTTCTGAGAGTATTAAGTGGCGCTTCTCCTTCGATTATCGCCTTACAATGATAACCACTATTATAAGCAGAATTATTGCAGCTACGAGCACCATCTTTAGAAGTCCGCCATTCTTCTCCCAAATTGCAACTTGGGCGCCCAAGTGAGAAATAGGATTAGAGGAAAGGAGCATCTCAGCAATCTCTTCTGCCTCCTCAAGTTCAAAAGATCCTCGGTCTACGTTTATTGTGCCGTCTGACATCTTTTCAAACCTATGATCTCGAACATAGTACGCCCCTGTAATTGAACGTGATCTCGCCCATGCTCTAAACCGCTCTTCTGAACTCGACATGGAGAGGAGATCACTGACCAACAAACAGCGAAATGTAATAAAGCTCAGTTATTCCAGGCGCACTAGGATCTGCGACTACGATGCCGAAGTCTATTGTGCCGGCGCTAGGAGTCCAGTAGAATACTTCGTTGAAAGCAAAGTGTCCTCCAGTGAGAGTCGTGTTTTTCACATACGAACTAATGAACGAGTTTACAAATTGCGTCGCACTCGCATTCTGAGGATCCGTAGTGTACTGATCATTTCCAACGGTGTTCAGAAATGTAGTACTAGGCTCGGCTGTTATATTCGAAAGAGCAAGTCCCTGAGAGGTGAAAAGGTTCGACACATATTGAAGCCTGAGATCAGGATTGCTTGTCACTGGCTTACTGATGAGTCCCATTGTCTGATCTAGCGGCGAAGATGTGTTCACAAATAGGACTGGGGCACTAGGGTTTTGCGCGTCAATGACATCGATGAATGGGTTTTTTGTGACAACGCTTGCACCAGCAGCATTGGCAGATGGGTATATGTAGGCAGGTATGAAATAGTACAAATGTCCGTTGACCGGGTAGAGCAGTATGTTACCAGGTTTTGCGCCCGTAAGTGTTAATGCAGTCTTCGTGGTCTGATCAGAAGTGAACGCGTTCAAAGCCGCCGATGGACCTAAGAATGGAGTCACAACCGTCGTCGAGTTTGATTGGTACAGAGCCATCTGACCCAGTTGATCACCGCCATAGGTTACGTACAATCCTGCTAGATTCTTTCCAGGAGAAGCGGCGAATTCCACCAGCTGCACTGCTGTGAATGAAACATTATTGCCTTGGACAAATGGAATGTATAGAAGTTCAGTGCTTAGTGGTCTTTCAAAAAAGTCTGAGCCCGATCTCCAAACACTGGGATTCTGAACATGCAACATGAAATCTACATCAAGCTGTCCTGGTCCGTTCAGATTATTCTGGTTTCCGAGTAGCTGCTCAGGATACCTGAGCTGGGCTTGCAACCAAGCAGGAGCCTGACCCCATGTTGGATAGTACTGCTTGTAGAATGACGAAAGAAATCCATCATTTTGAGCAACGGTGTATCCCTGCATTGAGCCATTTGCTATGTTCACGAGAACGACCCCGAAAAATCTCATGTAGGGTGTATTTCCATATCCAGGGAGTGCATACGAGAATCCTGTGTGAATTGGATAGTCAACATAGACTTGCACCGCGTAGTAAAGGTTGTTTCCACCTGCCCCAGAGTCTGTAACCAAGTATGCCGAGCTATCCATGGCAAGACCAGAGATGAGTACATTCTGCACTCTCTGGAAGATATCCCTCTGTGTTAACATGTTGATACAATTCTGAGGGGGAGTGAGAGCAAAACCTACCTGTGCTTGCGATAGAAACCAGAGAGCGCGTTGAGCTCCGCAGAGATTATAGTCAGGCTGCCCAGTGTAGTTCACATTGTTAAAGGCCTGAGGTTCGTTGTTCACATTGACGTAAACATCGTTTGTGAATCCTTCGCCATAGTACATCAGAGGTTGTTGTGTGAGCCTGAAGGCCTGTGTTGCATTGACGAAATCACCAGTGTGCGAATCCATCACAATAATCTTGGAAGAGTAAGTGTAAATCAAGTGTGTCGCAATCCAATCGTTTGGATTTGGATAATTGAACGTAGTCGGAGTGACCCAGTATTCGTGATTGTAAACGTATACAATCTCAGGCCCCGAAGGCACTGCCTGTAGCCAGTTAACCCCTATTCTATTTTCGCTTTGAGTTAAGGAGGCATTGGCATCCCATTGACGTATCAGAGAGACTGTCTCCGTCGCGTTTCCTGAAGGAAGATTGGTTATCGGGCTATAAGACATGTTCTGTATTCCAGCAGTATAACGAGTCACTTGAATCTGTTTCTGGGTCAGAGGTTGCCACTCGTACTGCTGCCAGTTGTTGTTCCAGTTCAGCTTGTAGAAGGTGATCGCGCCTACGTTGAAAATCAGAATTCCAATGATTATTATAGTCGCAGCCACAATTCCCATCCGCCGCCTTTGTGCTAGTGGAATAGTCTCGCGGGTCGACTTGAAATGGAAAAAGAGCGATAGGACGACAAAGGCGACGAACACGGTAACAACTGCCCCAAAATCGTAAGGGATCGTGATATCCATTCCCCAATAAGGGATGCCAATTAGGACCGAAAACGCCACGGCGCTCAAAAGGACAAATATGTCTCTAATCCACTTGTCTCCTGCTCTAATCACCACATCTCTAATTATCTTTAAGAAGAATCTGATTGCGATTACTGTCATGAGCACATTCAAAAAGTAGACTATAAGCTGGAATTGGATCTCCATAGTAGGCAGAAGGGAGATTATTTCGCTGCCACTAGCTGGGTAAAGAGGAAGACCGATTATCCTAGGTACGAGAGCCCAATTGCCATACCCATGAAGTGCCATGTCCAGCACAATTGTGATGTTTCCAAACCCTGGGAAACCATTGTTCGCAGAAAAAAGAGCAAACAGAATCACCCATTTGACTATCTGCCAAAAGCCCCAAAGAATTCTGCTCGGGCGTATGTACATCGGCCTGATCCTCCTTTGCGGAGGTTGATTGCCATAACTCCCAAAGTATGGTGCCCTGTATTGCAGGCCCATGAGGGCGTTGAACGCCTCAAATATGTCGCTCCTACGAGGATTTGGATTCAGAAAGAGCAGTGCAAGTACAGCACCTACGATAAAGGTCAGCCCTCCGTAGAAATTGATAGAAAACCAATCGAGCCCGGCCTTTGAAGAATACATGTACTCTAGAATCGTCCACCGTAGCCAAATGTTTGCTCCGATGAACCCTATGACCACCAAGATAATCGCAAGTATGAAGTATGGTAGAAGGTGTCTTCGCGGCCGGATTGGAACCTGCGAGCCAGGAAAGTCAGAACCCCCACCTTGCAAAGCGAGTCAGCGTTCCGTAAGTCATTTCGCATCCTTTTAAACAGATTTATGGTCGCGAATTCTTTGCGGCTTGTCTTCAAATCGAAAAAAGAACTACTGTACTTAGTCGAGTGAAAGCTTTTGGTTTCCCAACCTGATAGAGTAATCTTCCATATTGACATGGACTCTTTCTACGCGTCGTGTGAGCTAGCAAGGCACACTGGATTCAAAGACAAACCATTCGTGGTGGGCGTTGATCCAAAAGAGGGACGCGGAAGAGGCGTCGTGCTTGCCTGCAATTATGTTGCGCGAGGATTCGGAATTCACTCTGGCATGCCAATCTCAAAGGCATGGGAGCTTTGTCCCAAGGCAGAATATGTGCAGCCAGACCACAGGTTGTACGGCGAGGTCTCCGAGCGAGTCATGTCGCTGATAAGAAGTTTCTCTGCCAAAATGGAGCAGGTCAGCATTGATGAGGCATACCTTGACGTGAGTGACCAAATCAGCGATGCGATTGAATCAGGGCAATCTCGGAATGATGCAATACGAGGGATTGCAACTTCGATCAAATCCGCTATCAAGCAGGGGGAGAATATTACTTGTTCTATTGGTGTTGCGAGTTCCAAAATCGTTGCAAAGATTGCGACAGATTTGCACAAACCAGATGGATTGGCGATGGTGGATCCTGCTGAGGCTAGGTCGTTTCTTGCGCCACTTCCAGTCGGAAAGATACCCGGCGTCGGAAAGGTGACGGAAAGACTTCTCTCGGATCTTTTCAAGGTGACGACTATTGGAGCGCTCGACAGAGTTCCTCTTGACGACCTTCGGGAGAAATTCGGTAGATCTGCTATTTGGCTAAAGAACGTCGCACAGGGCGCAGATTTTAGCGAAGTCACACCGCATTGGAAGCCAGTTTCACAGTCAGGAGAGACCACTTTTGAAGAAGACGAAGATAATTATTCGCGGGTTCAGCTTGTTATGCTCGAAGTGGCAAAAGATGTTCATGCTCGAATCGTGAAAGAAGCGTACCTTTTTCGCAACGTGGGCATAAAAATTAGGTTCAGTGGTTTTGAAACCCACACGAGATCTAGAATGCTCAGCGCTCCAACAGATTCACTCGACGCCATTAACAAAGAGTGCATAAGGCTGCTCGGCGAATTCCCAAGTTCTGGGAAGAAGGTGAGACTAATTGGCGTGAGAGTTTCTGATCTTCAGAAGCGCGCTGACAATCAACCGACACTCTTGGAGTGGACATAGAGGGCAATGTAAAATAGTTCATTATTTCCCTTGAAACTTAATCTCATTGAATCGTCTTCCATTGCGATACTTCGGGGGCCCCAAATTGCATCCACCTCACCGAGCCAAAAGCAAACAACTGGACCAAAGAACGCACCATGATGAAGGCAGAAAGTACAATAAAGAACGGGGCGAATACCCAATGCAGGAATTGTTCCAATTTGGAGATTGAATCTCAACTTACAGCATCATTTCTGGGTCTCCAAGTGCAACCGCTCAGGATCGCAAACCTCTCCATAATGGAAAGAGATCCTGAACTAGAATCTCTCAAGAGGGAAATCCAGGACAAAGTTAGGAAATCATTTGCTTCGCTTGAGGAAGTCAGAGACCAGCCCATATTCAGAGCTTATCGTGATTTCTTCTGGCGTGTGGGAATTGACCCAACTAAAACACGGCCCGCCGGAGAAGCCCTTACGAGAAGAGTGCTTTCTGGAAGGGATCTTCCGGCGATCAATACACTCGTTGACTCTTACAACCTAGCTTCCATTCAGACTTCAATCGCGATAGCTGCCTTCGACCTTGACAGGATATCTGAGAATCTTCTCATGAGGAGGTCTAGATCCGGCGAGAGTTTCTTGGGAATCGGAATGGAGCGTACTGTGGCTTTGCGCGGAATGGAAGTCGTGATCGAGGATAGAAATTCAGGAAGATTGATTGCAGTTTATCCCTACAGGGATTCCGATGACAGCAAGGTGACTTTAGAGACTAAGAATGTGCTCCTCCTTATGTGCGGCGTGCCTGGAATAGACATGAAAGTCTTGAATCAGGCATCAAAAGTTACTGAGGAGCATGTCGCCAAGTTTTGTCTATCTAAGGGTCGACTACTCAATGTGCGCAAAGGCTGAAATTCGTGATTCCAGCGAGCGCATAGTTTTTAAGCCATTGAGGAGAACTTATTCAGCACAAAGGCGGATGAAGGAACAAATGAACTCCGTGACCTCTTTTCTGCGATTTTCAACATCTTCTGTCGCAGTTTCCTTTGTTAGCTGACTATCCAGTCAGCAGTGATTTATTCTCATGACTAATGGCGATACTAGCAAAAAATTTGATTCCGTCCAGCTTTACAGAATAAGAAAGCTACTCTCAGAGCTCTCAAACAAGACGGGCAGAGGCACTGAACTTGTCACATTGTACTTGCCCCCCAAAAAGCCAATACACGAAGCTATTTCGGCGCTGAGGGAGGAAAGTGGAACTGCCTCCAACATAAAGTCTGACACTACACGAGCCCATGTTCAGGACGCTCTAACAAAGACTATGGCTCGGCTGCGATTGTACAAGAACACGCCAGAGAACGGCCTGATAATCTTCTGCGGCGCCATCCCCGGACCAGGAGGTCCAGGGAATGAAGTAATAGAACTTCACGAGGTCCTACCTAGCAAGCCCGTAACGACCTACCTTTATAGATGCGACGACCACTTTCACCTTGATCCGTTGAGGGAAATGCTCAAGGAGGAAAATGTAATCGGCATTTTGGCGCTCGACGCGACAGAATCGGGATTTGGCATTGTTTCGGGCGATAACTGGGAAGTTGTGGATGTAACGAGCTCTGGGGTTTCTGGAAAGACTCGCAAAGGAGGCCAATCGGCTAGGCGTTATGAGCGCCTAAGGGAAATGGAGCTGACCGAGTACTATAACAGACTTGCAGATCATGCAAAAAAGGCTTTTCTCGAACAGTACATTGTAAAGGGGTTGATCGTGAGCGGACCGGGCCCGACAAAGGATCAATTCGTGAAAGAAAACTATCTTGACTACAGGCTCCAGAAGATGATCTTAGGTGTCCTCGATACAGGTTACGCCGGAAGAGAGGGCGTTAGAGAGACAATCGAGAAGTCTGGTGATCTCCTGCAAAATGCTCGTGTCATCCAGGAAAGCAAGCTTGTCCAGCGGTTCCTTCGCGAGGTCAACTCTGACACTGGGCTCGCGATATACGGGGTTGACGACGTGATCAAGGCACTCAGGCGCGCTGCGGTCGATATTGTGCTGATCAGCGAGGATTCGGATACGCTCTATTTGAAAGCGGCGTGCAGCAAATGTGGCGATGTAAGGGAGAAGTTCATCAAGAGGTCTCATTACGTGAACGAGAAGCAGGCACTCATGAGCAGCCCGTGTAACAAGTGTGGCAGCCAGGAAATCCAGGTTACCGAAAAAGACATCGTTGACTATTTTGCGGATCTTGCAATAGATTCCAACACCCGCGTGGAGGTTATATCCTCAAAAACAGAAGATGGCGCCATGCTCAAGAGCTTTGGCGGAATATCAGCGCTGTTGCGATACAAGGTGTAATCTATAATGCAGATTGAAGCGCAACAGCCGTCAAAGCAAGTTACTGCATTTGAAAGCCAAAAGAGTTGGGACAAAGCACTAGAAGCGCCGCTACTCGATTACTGGAAATCTGTCGGTATCTCTGCGTTCAATCCAGATTCCAAGAAGCCACTTTTTGTTATCGACACTCCCCCGCCTTACCCATCTGGAAAGCTCCACGTCGGCTCCGCTTCCCATTATGCTCTAATAGATATGATTGCTCGTACCGCTAGGATGCTCAGCCGAGAGGTTCTATTTCCATTGGGAATAGATAGAAACGGGCTTCCTGTCGAGCTTTACACTGAGAAAAAGTACGGCGTCAACATCAAAACTACACCCAGGGAGAAATTTCTCGAGCTTTGCAGTGTAGCTCTTGATGACCTTGAGGCCGAGATGGTTGAGACATTCAAAGCAATGGGACTATCTGCGGATTTCGAACATAAGTATCGCACCGACGCAGGAAGCTATCGCGTACTGACGCAGGCCACGTTCATTGAACAATGGAGAAAAGGAAGGATCTACATAGGTACTAGACCAAGTAACTACTGTGTCGATTGCGGAACCACAATCGCTGATGCGGAGATCGAGTATAAAGAGCTCCCAACAAAACTAGTCCACTTTTCATTCAAGATTTCTGAGGAAGATAAGAGGATACCGATCGCCTCAACTCGGCCTGAGCTCATTTGCACAGCCCAGGCCGTAATTGTGAATCCTGAAGACGAAAGATTCAAGCACCTCATAGGAAAGAATGCCGAGGTTCCGTTCTACAATCGCGAAGTACCTATTCTGGCCCACGGCTCTGCAAAGCCTGAGTTTGGAACGGGAGCTGTAATGGTGTGCTCTTATGGTGACTACAACGACGCCTTGATGTTTCGCGAATTAGGGCTGCAAGAAATCATCGCGATTGGACTCGACGGCAGGATGAAGCCCGCGGCAGGAGATGACCTTACAGGTCTCACTGTGAAAGCGGCAAGAAAGAAGATGATCGACAAGCTCGAGAAAGCTGGGCTCGTCTCAAAGATAGAGGCGATTAGCCACCGCACACCCATGTGCGACCGTAGCAAAACACCGATTGAAATCATTCCTCTCGAGGAGTACTATCTCAAGGTAGTTGATATCAAGGACAGACTCTGGGAGCTCGCACATGAGCTCAAGTTCCATCCTGAGATGCACAGGATTATACTGCTGAACTGGTTAGATGTCACATTGGACTGGCCGATCACAAGGAGGAGATTCTATGGCACCGAAGTTCCAGTCTGGTACTGTGCCAAGTGCAAAACTCCATACGTTCCGGAACCAGGTGCTTACTACAGGCCTTGGAAGGATCCCCCTCCAGGCAACCAAGCATGCGAAAAATGCGAATCCAAAGAGTTCGTTGGCGACACGAGAACGTTTGACACCTGGATGGATTCGAGCGTGAGCACATTATACATCACGAAGTACCTCGAAGACAAAGCATTCCACGCCAAGACCTATCCGGCGGAAATCAGACCGCAAGGGAAGGACATTATCAGGACATGGCTCCATTATAGCATCCTTCGTTGCTGGGAGATTACTGGCAGACTGCCGTGGACTGATGTGTGGATAACCGGCTGGGGACTGGACGAACGAGGCGAGAAAATGAGCAAGAGCAAGGGCAATATTATGGAGCCTTTGCCCATTATACAGAAATACGGCGCCGAGAATTTCAGGCTCTGGGCCGCCTCTGAGGTTTCTATAGGATCCGATTATGTAACCTCCGAGCAAAAGATTGCAGGTGCGGGCAAGTTCCTCACGAAACTGTGGAATATTGCGCGATTCATTTCAGGGATTCCAAGGCCCGAAAACGAGGCGAACTATAATGAACTTGCGCCGTCGGACAAGTGGGTACTCTCTGAACTGTCTAAGCTTGAAGAGGAGTGTCTTGAGGGTTACAACGATTACAACTTTTTCATTCCGGCAAACAAGATCAGAGATTTTACATGGAACATCTTCGCAGCTCACTACGTCGAACTTTCAAAAGGAAGGGCTTATGGACAAGGGTTCTCCGAAAAGGACAAGATTTCAGCCCAATATACTTTGCACCAATGCCTTAGAGCAATAGTTCTGCTTCTTGCGCCTGTGTGCCCGTTCATTACAGAGACAATTTGGCTAAGCATGTATTCGAAGCAAAGCATACACAAGGAGACTTTCCCTGATTCCAAAAAGTGGAACCAAGAATACCTGAGACACAGCAAGGAGCTCCTAGACTTTAACAGCCGGGTATGGAACGAGAAAAAATCAAAGGGGCTTTCTTTGAAAGAGCAGATTCCTTATCAAGTTCCATTTGCGCTCAAGGAATTCGAATCTGATCTCAAGGTGATGCACAATCTTATTTGAAGCGTGCTTTCGGCTTCTCGCCGAGGTGGAATGACCTCAGGTAGGAGAATGCTCGATCCTGCGTTTCCTCTGGACCGAGTGCCAAGAACATATTTGCCTCGATTGCTTCCACTTCAAAAACCATACATTCGCCTAGCAAAAGACTTTGCATCTCGGGGGAACTCACTTTCTGGATCACCTTACCAGCCTCCTTTGTCGTGAAGGTCGCAATCGTTACGTGAGGGATGTAAGCGTCTTCGTCGTACTCGCTGGATTCAACTTGAGCTCCGAGTTCTTGTACGAGTCTCTTGTTCATCATCCTCAGCTGGTCTGCTGGATCTACCACTTTGATATGGACTGAGGTTGGAAAGACTCCAAGCCCCCTGAACTCCAAGGTGAAAGGATGAAACTCTTCAAGTATGGAAGAGACCCTATGAAGAACAGTTTCAAGTTTCGCATCGTCAAATTTCTCTCCGAGAAAGCCAAGCCCTTTGATTGTGATGTGAAATGTGCTCGGTTTTGCATAAAGTTGCCTTGAATCCACTTCTTTCAATTCCGCCTGCATATGAGCCATGTCGCGCCAGAGTCTCATAGGGACTCTGGCTATTATGCCAATGAATGGCGCAGCCTTCGATTTCAAAATAAGTTCCCAATACTCGCTAATCGGAACTATTTCCAAACGCTCACGCCCTGCGCAGAATTGCTTGATTCAAATCAGCTTTCAGAACGGCTATTGAAAGATTGCTACTAGACTTCCCCAAGGGCTTCGAGAAATCCCTTCATTCTCCAGTACGTGTCAAGGAACTCTTGTCCTCTAGCGGTGACAATGTAGAACACACCGATTGGTTCAGATTCTCTATCTCCTCTGACAAGGCCGAAACGCTCCAAACTCGCGAGAAATTTCTTCAACCTGTCGACTGGCATTCCCACTCCATATGAGATGCGTGTCACTCGCCCGTGACCCCCATAGCGCTTCACGACCTCAAGTACTTCAGCGTAAATATCGACGGTGTTCCTTCTTTCGCCAGAGTCACTTTCAGTTTGAGAGTTTGAGCCAGCCTTCAACTTCCAGTCCAGCCCCAGATCTATCGAATTGATCTCAATCAGAAGTGCTAAGCCTGTTCAGGTTTGTCTTGAGCGTGATTCCAATTCCATCTCTTTTCTCCGGTGAAGGTTTCCACCTTGCGCGGTTTTTGACTAGTGCTTTCGAAGCCAGAAGTGTGAATCGAGATTGACTGGGTATAGAGCGCTTCTCCGAGTATTTCCACCCTCTCCTCTATTTCGAGCAGATCCGCGTAAAGATTCAATGCCTTTGATCTTTCTCCCATTATTATTCTGGGAGCAGATACTGATTCCACCACTCCACGAGACTCGACAATCACGGAATCAAGAGACCTTATCCAACCCTCAACACGACTCTTTCGCTCAACTCTTATCGGACCTGTCGCAAATATTCCCGCTTGCGTGCTTACGTGGCCGCTCAGTTCGGCCCTTTCCACTTTGAGTGATTTGCTCCGGAGAGATCCGCCAATATTCACACTTCTTGCCTCAGTATCCCCTCCAATTTCAGCTGCCCCGCCGACATCAAGAGTGTCCGTGAGCTTCAAGTCTGACGCGATACTGAGCCTTCCTCCAAGGTCAATTCCCTCTCCGACTGCTTTACCTTCGACATCCGCGACGCCTCCGATATCCAATCTCCTGAACTCTAGATCGCCTCTCACTCGAAGCTTTCCTCCGACATCGACATCGCCCCCTTTACTGGATCCAGAGAGTGTGACTATCCCTCCGACATCAATATCCCCGAAATTCAGTGGTTGTCTGGACTCCAAAATTCCGCCGACATCGATTCGGCCTGTGACATCACCCCCGTTCAGTTTCAACTTTCCGCCGACGTCAACCGATTTCGCCTTTATCTTGCCTTCGATCTCTACAGTTCCCCCCACATCAATATCATCCACTTCCACATCAGAATTGGAACGAAACGTTCCCCCTACTTCGATTGATTTCCCCTTCACCGCAGCGAGATCCAATATCCCGCCCACCTCGATGTCTTCCGCTTCAGTCCTCCCCGTGACAATAAGCCTCTTGTCAACGTCAACCGAACGTGCAACGAGATCCCCGATTATCTCCATAGAGCCGTCTCTGATTGAAAGAGATTGGCAGGAAAGTGATCTGCTCCTTATCCTGCAGTCATCTCCTCTGAAACTCAAACACGAGACATTACCAATGAATTCCACCGTTCCCTCGCAACTTATCTCTCCCTCAACCTTGAGACTTTCCCCTTCTCCGGTGCATTCTATTTTGGAATTATCCTCGACTCTAAGATCCTCCGCAAGAACCGAAAGCCTTGCAGTTCTTCCTCTAGTGACTTTCAAACATTAGCACCAGTTTTTTGCAATTCGTTCACCTTCCGACTACTTAACAAGTTGTTCGCGCAGTCTGCGGATTATCGTGGAATGCGAGAAATCAGTCTTGCCTCTTCCTCATAGTATCTAAAATGTGCATCAAATTCCCATTCAGGTCGTATAGATTGAACCGCGATAGGCCCTGAGTAGTGGTCAAGTCGCTGTGTACTTAATTTGTGGAAAAGTCTTCCGATCACTTCCCTTGTGAATCCATTCTTGTCTGCCTTCGTAACATCGTCTATGATAGTCTTCAACTTTGGTCGAAGAGAGATGATTATGTCGATCCAATATAATAGTGGCTCACTTTATGAACACACAATTTGTTAGCGTCTAGATCTCAATCTACTTCAAATGGTGGTTCATTATCACAAACCATAGCATTCCTATGATGATCAGTATCCCGGAGTAACCTGTGAACAGGTTAGTCGTGGAAATACTCAGCGACGAAGCAACGTCCGACCCAACCCTCCAGATGTTGCCGACAGTGACTACATACAATGGAACATTGGAGAGCCCTTGGTGCAATGCCTTTCCAGAGATGACTGCCGGCAGCAAGATTGGGGAATACGCTGCCACCGCTGAGGCGATGAATCCAACGGCCATCGAGTGGATGAATGCATCCCTTATCCAAAATAGTGATTGGTTCGATCCGTCGCGACTGTAAAAGGAGTAAATGAGTGCGAGAAAAAGCGCCAGCACAAGCCAGCTGACCGAAATGCGGAATGCTCTGTTGAAGTAAAGGTATCTCCTGCGATCTCTTTCGTTCATCCGTTTCAAGTGATCGGTTAGAGCATTATCCCTGAAGGCAGAAACTCCGATGATGAAGGCTGCACCTGATGCGAGGAACAACACTGATCCAGAGTCAAGTAACAGTGACTGCATCAATGCACCATCGGGCAGGGCTGCAAGCAGCGCTGATACAGTTGCGCCGAGTCCCGAGTAGAAGGCAACTAGGACTATTCTCTTCTTCATGCGCACAACCCTGAAGTGTATTGTTCTTGACTCGATCCCGAAAATCATCATCGCAGGAAATGAAATGGGAACAATTTCCAGGAATGGGAACGAATTCCAAATGGAATTGACAGAGGCTAGATCAAAGTAAGTTTTCAGCGATGTTGTAATGAGAACCGATGACAGCTAGAGCCACATGAAGGGTTCTGCGACTGCATGCGGTCCGCTGGGCTTTCCCAAAGTGCCAAGTAAGAGTACCAGGGCAATTACAACTCCCCCAAAAAAAGTAAGTCATCCATGGATAGAAATTGATTTCCGGTTAGGAGAACGATTAAGTTTCCCAGAGAAATGAGGATAATCGATTCCCAAGCGAATCTCGTCGAGAAGAGCTTTCTGTTCTTGAACTTTGGAATGATCGTAAATGCTGCGCTGAGAATGAAGATAGCCAGAAAGCCAAATACTTCGAGATTTGGGTGATCCTCATACAGACTGGGAAAATACCTTCCATTATGCCAAAGAGAAAAGAGCTCGAAGGCCCCGATGAAAGCGCCTATAACTCCAATGATTGAACCGATTGCTATTCCGGCGACCACGATGTTTGATGAAGCGAACCGTTGCTTTTCTCCTACCGCCTGCCTTTCTGCCGCAGAACTAGACCCACTGGAGCTCAAATAGTGTCATTGTTCCGAAATCAAACTTACAGAAACATCTTCATTTAGCAGCGAAGCTCCAAGGCGTCTACAACTCGCCAAAGGTTTGTCTCTTTCGAGATTATTCTTGAACTGCCTTCTCGCCCAATACCTTGGTTTTTGGAAGCGTAGAAACCGCCCTTTCCTCTCTTGTCACAAGTCCAAACTCAAGAGTCATTTCGCAAGCAAGCTTTCCAACCTTTTCTATTTCCTTTGCAAGAGAGGCAATTGATTCGTAGCTTATCTTCATAGTATAGTCTTTATATTCAATGCCACCTTCTCTCTCTGAAGTCGACCCGCCCACTCTTGATGTTACTACTTGCCTGATCGACTCTGTGAATTTGGGATCGATTTTCACGCTTTTGAAATGAACAACAGTTCCCTTTTCTGAAGAAATCGTAGGACCATACCAGTACACCATAACATGCGGCGCATCCACAGCCGTCTTGCCTGGCATGCTCGCTGTAATGTCCCAGAAGATCAGCTTCTGGAGTGGATAGTTGGTCTTCGTAACCTCGTCGGGAGTAAGTTGGTTATAGGAAATAATCTTGTATGTATTAGGTTCAACGCCCAATCCCAGACTCATCAGGCTGACGACTCTTCCCACTTAGCCGAAAAGCGAGCATGCGTATATCAGCATTACTTGCATTTGAAGGCAATATTCTGATCTCGGCGAAAGAATAAAGAATCCCCTGCTCAGGTTATCTTGTTTCATCCGATGACAGAGCTGCTCTATCTCAATGACCACTATCTGAAGGCATTTGATGCTACGGTGGTCGAAGTGCCTGATCTAAGGTCCATTGTATTCGATAAAACCGCAGTTTATCCAAGAGGGGGCGGGCAGCCATCCGATCATGCGACAGTGACATTAGATGGCAACAGATTCGAAATTGTAGAATCGACGAAAACTCCGGAGAAAGTCATCCACCAGCTTTCGAGCGAGCTCAATGAATTCCAGAGATCATCCGCGTTGAATTCTAATGTGCATGTTGTGTTGGACTGGGATCTGAGATACAAGCATATGCGCCACCATACGGCCCTTCACATACTCTCAGGTGTAGTCTTTCACAAGTTCGAAGCTAAAATCACTGGAGGTCAGATATATGCTGAGAGGGCACGCTTGGACCTTTCTCTCTCCGACCTGAGCAAAGAAAAGCAGGCCTTGATCGAATCAGAGATGAATAGAGTAGTGTCCGAAAATAGGGAAGTAAGAGTAGAGTGGCTGAGTGCTGAGGAGGCTTTGAAGAGATCTGAACTCTATAGACTTAGCGCAGACCTTCTTCCAAAAGGCGTGGACAGGCTTCGCATAGTTGATATTGTCGGTTTCGACGCTCAGCTTGATGGCGGAACCCATGTCGCTCGCACAAGGGAGATTGGAAGGATCAAGATCTCAAAGTCAGAGAACAAAGGAAAGGACAGTAAGCGTATAGAGATACTCTTATGTTAGGGCAGTTCAGATTTCAATCAAGTCGTGCGATAGCGCAGTGATACTCTCAGCCCTCCTCTTTCCCATGATCAGGTCATCCTCTATCCGCACACCGAACTTACACATAAGGTAGATTCCCGGCTCGACTGTGAATATCATTCCACGCTCTAATTCCTGCTCGTTTCCCTCGTTCATCCAGGGAGGTTCATGTACTTCGAGCCCAAGCCCGTGACCTACTCTATGAACAAAATAGTCAGCGAAACCTGCCTTTCCGATGATAGATCTGGCTGTCCTATCGATGTCTTGGGCCATAGATCCCACAACGGCCCCGCTGCATGCTTGTGACTGCGCCTCTTGGACGATCGAGTAGACACTTGTCTGCTTTTGATTTGCATCGCCAAGAACAAAAGACCGAGTGAAGTCTGCAAAGTATCCCGAGCTGTTGGTGCACGAAATATCAATCACGATTATATCGCCCCTTTCTATTCTCTTTTGGCTCACCTCTGCATGTGGAATCGCGGAATTTTTACCAGATTGAACCGCGCAGAAATCGATATTATCCGCTCCATGATTAGCGAGGTATTCTTTGATTTCACTGCCAACTTCGGCTTCCTTCTTGCCGGCATGGATGAATTCGGGAACACGCCTGTATGCGCCTGCAAGGATGCGAGCCGTTTTTTTCGCTGACTCGATTTCTTCTTCCTCTTTTATCAGGCGAAGGCTCGAGATCTCCTCTGTAATTGCTACAAAATTGGAGGTGCCACGACTTGATTTGAAGCTGTCCATTTGACCCAGAGTAATGCTCAGTTCGCATCCAATGACATGACCCCTGATTTGTAGCTCTTTCAGCGCAGCATTTAGAGCACCTGCATATCCTTCGGAATCAGTCCAAGAAAACACTTCGTCAGCTTCGCTATTCTCAGCCTTTGCCTTATCTAGCATTGGCACAACCAAGGCGCTCCTTGAGCCATCTTTTGTCAAGAGTCCGCAGGAGAATCTTTCGAAAGACTCGCCGATGTAATTGAAAAAGTATCTTAGGTTGGGTTGCGAAGTAATTGCAACGCAGTCAATTTGATCTTTGGGTGCGACCTTCTCAGAGAGCCGAAGTGCTCTTTTTTTGCAATCCATTCTATTGTACTCTGATAGAGAGCAGCTTGGCGGATATATAATTTAAGTGCGATAGCGACAATTCCAATTCAGGTAGTGATAGTCTCCAACCGGTTTGATGAATTCAGATTTATAATGCCGAATAATAGCTTAGAATAGAGACGAAGATTATGTGCAGGATGCTAGCAATTGCACCCAAGAAGGGATCCTATGTTAATGCAGACCTCTTAAGGGGATTCAGGGAGCTTGCATCTTGTGGCATGGTAAAGCCTGGAGTCAAGCCCGGGCATGGCGACGGATGGGGGATGGTGACATGGAATGGAGAGGTTCCAACGTATTTGGGGAGAGAACCGGCCGATGCATGGACAGACCCGAACTACGAAGAGGCTTGCCATCGAATAGCGCAATCCAGAATATCGTCGCCTTTGCTCGTGCATCTGCGTAAAGCGTCAGTGGGTTCAAAGACAATCGAGAACACGCATCCCTTCGTGATTGACCAATGGGCATTCGCTCACAACGGGACAATTAGGAAGATGAACTTGAAGGGCAAAACCGACAGCCAATGGTTCTTCGAGTCGTTGATGCATGAAAAGGAGCTTTCAGGTGGAGACCTGTTCTTGGCATTGAAAAAGAGAATTGGCGCTGTTCAAGAGGCGTATCAGTATTCAAGCCTCACTTTTCTTCTTTCAAATGGACTGGACCTTTTTGCTTACAGAGATTGCTCAGGGCATAAGGAGTACTATACTATGTACTTCACTGAGACATCTGACGCAATCGTAATCTGCCAAGAGAGATTTTTCAGATCAAATTGGCAAGAAGTTCAAAATGGTCAGCTTCTCAAGGTGTCTGACGACACAGCTGAAATATCCGATTTTGCTCCAAGGGGACGGATGCTCAGGAATTGAGTAATCTGAACGTGCAGTTCCTAAAAGGCGTTAGCTTCGTCAGCGTACTGAGGCATGCGCTTCATGATGATGTAGCCTACGAGTGTGGCAATGTTGAGAGCGACCAGCACTATGAAGATGGCTCCGAATATGAATGAGGCGTAATATGACGCTCCAATTACAAAGAGCGTACAGAGTATTACGAATCCTAAGAGCCCCTTGTCTTTTTCAAGTTCCTTGAGATCCGTTGTACTCGCAACGACAACAGATGCTGTCACAAGGACAAAAACTATGGCGAGAGCTTCAAGGTTGTTCACGAACAGCACCAGTATCCCGAAGCTTATCCCCAAATTGAGTGCGTACACCATCAATCGTTGTTTCAAATCGCTTCAGGGGCACAAAGCACTTTGGTGTCTCTTTTTACGCTTTCTTCGATATCGGGGCCATATGATTTAAGAGCAGAGAAAAGTGCCATAAGGCACTGGACTAAACAAGGAAGCGCGTGGTCGAGCACCAACCCCCGATGCGCTATACAAACCCCGGAGTTGTTGGAAAAATTGGAAGAAAAAACACAAAGAAATGAAGAGAATCAGTCCGAGAAAGAACAACTTTCCGTAAGAAAGATCAGGACCGTCAGCATAACCCTTACAGGAGTACTAGCAGGCATCTACGCAATCTCAACCTTCGCGCTCGGCGCCGTTTCGTATGGCGTGTTGAATCTTCGCCTCTCGAACATCTTGATAGGAGCTGCTCCGATGCTTGGATGGCCGGGTGTCTTCGGAATTGCCCTTGGAGTATTTCTTGGCAACATTGGAAGCCCGCTTGGCCCAATCGACCTTGTATCATCGATCTTCAGTTTGATGGGACTTTCGGCAATTCATCTATTACGAGGAAGAAGTGTACTTGCAGGCCTTACCATTTATTCAATCATACTTACATTCTGGGTTAGCTTTGAGATTAGTTATGTCTACCATCTCGAATACATGTCTACGTTTTACGCAGTGCTTCCGGGGATATGTGTAGTGACGATGGGCCTCGCATATCTTTTCTACATGGGGCTTGTTAGGACAGGCCTTCGAAGGAGGGTTGAAAGTGTCTTCAAATAAATCAGCAGTAGTCATTGTAAGCGGAGGGCTCGATAGCTCTGGCGTTGCATCATACTGGAAGAAACAAGGATACTCGCTTCACCTTCTGACTTTCAATTACGGCCAGAGGGCGACGCAAGAAATCAGCCGCGCCATAGAACTTGGCAAGGACATAGGGGCAGCTGACCACAGAGTAATTGACATTTCGTTCATGAAAGAGCTCTATGGCAAGACCAATGTCCTGACTGACGTAACGAAGCAGATGCCCTCTCACTTTCAAAGCAACATAATCGTGCCCCTGAGGAACGGCGTATTCCTCACAATAGCTGCTGCACATGCGTTCAGCATAGGGGCGGAGATTCTTGCATATGGCGCTCACTTATCCGACCAACCATACCCAGACTGCAGGCCAGAGTTTGCTAAGCTGTTATCGGCAGCCCTAAACCTTGGAGACATTGACGCAATTGATTCCAAAGCCCATCCATCGATAACGCTTTGGAGTCCAGCTATCGAAGGACTGACAAAAGATCAAATGCTGAAAATATCCTATTCCATTCTTGGCAAATCGGTTTACCGTACATGGTCGTGCTATCTTGGCGGCGAGACACAGTGTGGACGATGTGAATCATGCAATAATAGAAAGATGGCATTCGAGCTAGCAAGAATTCCAGACCTCACGGCGTATTCTTGAGATGCTGCAGGATCAGAGCACAGAGAAAGCAATTATAGCAATTCCAAAATCATAGCGTTTGGATGCTGCGGGGGTCGCCCAGCCTGGTCAAAGGCGCGAGTCCCAAATCAGATTGGGAAGCGATGCTCAGGTTTCATGAGAATAAGAGACCTCGTCCCTTAGGGGTTCGTGGGTTCAAATACGGGGTATGCGAAGGTGGGCTGTTACGTAAACAGCAGGCCATGTATTCCCGTTGACAGTCCCACCCCCCGCACTCTATCTCCATCCTCAGGTAATCAGGACAGAAGAATTGTATCAATGACAGATGAAGATATTAGACGAAGGGCTAAGTTGTACAACAGCCCCAGCATTGCAAGCTTCTTTCCAAAAGAGGAGTTCCGAAAAAAGTGTGAGGGCAATGATTGAGTTTATATCTGAAGGTTCTTTCGGTTTAACAGAATCAGATGTTGATTTAGAATCCTTCGAATGTCTTAGCTATGTTATTTATTCAGTTCATTCTCGGCAAATCAAGATAAGAGACAAGGCAAACGGAAAGATAGTCGCAAGTATCCAGACATATGAGAGATTACATGATGCTCGTACCTACAAAAATTGAGCAGCTGGAGATCTATGGTTGGTCTATTCTCGGTAACGCAAGCAATTAGATAAAACAGCGACAAAGAATAGATCCTAGGGCCAAGATCAGTCTGGAACCCACTAAGCGTAGGCGTGCTCTCCGAATGGAAGAGATTCTCCGCAATGATGCATGATATCAATCATTAAATTGCGCTACGCCCATTCATGACGAGCCAAGGGACTTGAACCTTTTGACAAAGCATATTCGGACTGTAATCGTTAAGTAGTCTATTTCTCCCTGCCTAGTTCTATATCAAAGGGATCGGGAAAATGGGCTACAGCGCAAACAACAGAGGAAGAGGACGAGATAATAGAGACAATAGCAGCAGTTTTAACAGAGCTCCTAGGGTAATGCATGATGCTATATGCGCAGACTGCGGTAAAAAGACTCAAGTTCCATTTGAACCTACGCAAGGGAGGCCCGTTTATTGCATGGATTGCCTCCCCAAACACAGACCCGCACATAGAAGCTTTTGAAAACTGATAGTAGATCTCTTATCGTCGAATTCCTTATCGGCTCATCAAAATAGGGCGATTTACTAGCGTTCGTAGTCTGCACTTATTCCCAAAAAGTCTGATGTTGGATTTTCCGTGTGTCTTTGTCAATGAGCACGCTCAGATGTGCTAATTCAGCGTTCTTGCAAACTAGCGAATTTGGCATTACTTAGGTCTTCGTCCCGAAGGCCGCGTTGCATATGTTCTTTAGGAACCCGCAGAAGATAATTCACTCCTTGCCCCAAACCATACCGCTCATTAGCATCGAAAATGTCGTAGCTTCCGCAAGTATTAACCAGACCGTTGATCTGAACCAAATTACTCGTACTTTCTCCGATGTCGAGTACCATCCCGATCAATTCCCAGGACTAGTTTTCAGGTTGAAATTTCCCAAAACGGCCACGCTAATTTTTAGCTCCGGTAAGATGGTTTGCACAGGGTCGAAATCCTCTGACCAAGCTTTCAAAGCCGTAAAAGCCGTGGTTCAGAAGTTGAACAAAGGAGGAATTGACATCAGGAACGAGCCTATGGTCGTCGTTCAAAATATAGTCGCGTCAGCTTCCCTTAGAGGCAGAGTCCATTTGGAAGAGGCGGCGCGACAACTCCCGAAATCTATGTACGAGCCCGAGCAATTTCCCGGTTTGATTCATAGAATGGCAGACCCGAAAACAGTCATCCTTCTTTTCGCTTCGGGAAAGCTTGTGTGCACCGGGGGAAGGACTGAGGCAGATGTGTATAGGGCTGTGAACAATCTTCACACCACGCTTGAACAAAAGGGACTCATGATTTACGCGTAGCCAACAACAGCCACTTCTCACTTCTGCCTTGCTCAAGGGTGAGCGTGATTGTACATTCATTTCCAGTAAAGTTGCAGCATATTTTAGAAAGCTGCTATCATTTATGAAACAACCGAAATTCTTGGGATTAAGGATGGTAGGGGAAACATTAGCAAGCGGTGGCTATATGGAAAGGAGGACAAAAATGCCTCGTTTACTCGCATGCAGCTTGTAAAATAATGTTGCAGGCTAGTTTGTGTCAGAGGTGAGTTAACGTTGTCCACTAATTTATCTTCGATTTCTTTTTGACTGGCAAAAGTTTCTGCAGTTCGATCTGCTGAAAGCTTCTTTGAGTTGTTGCATTTTTTAGCTCAATATCTCATACCAAATTCTATGATAGGCATTGGCGGGATTAGTCAGCAACAACTGGAGTTAGTCTCCGAACGCTTAAAGACACCTCATGATCTTCATTCCGCAAGTCAGCGAGAGTCCTTGGGCCTCTAAAGTAGTCCATTATTCCCTCTAGGGTGTCAAGCTGTATCTAAACGGTTTACTAGTCACTAGAGAACGCGTTTGTCACATTGTAGAAAAGCTGTCTGATTCTGGATCAGGACGCAATCAATCTCTCCTACTTGCGCGCATGGCTTGCTTTTTTCGGCGGTTGAGTTCGGCGATCTTTTCTTTGAATTCCTTTTTCTTTCTCCTATCTCCTTGTATGCGCGCTTGATCATACAACCTTCTGAGTTTTTGTTCCTCTGCCTCGTATTCGGACAATTTCAACTGATAAAGAGAAGATTGCCATTGTTATAGGTTCCTCTCATCAGTAGCAAGTCGCATCAGGCAGCCGTGAACGCAAAAATTCGGAATCCAAACACTAGATATGAAAAGTGGCTCTGAGTCCCTTCGTACCTGTTCCCAATCGTGACTTCTGCGACGCTCGTAGCTTCAGCGACATCCTGAGTCTTATTCTTATTCTCCATCACGCTGGCCACGTAGGGAGCTGCTGCAGCAAACCCCCATGGGATCCTTTCCCGCCGATTTACGAGTTTCTTCAGCACATCTCAGGATATCTATTGCCTTCCGCTTTATACATACTTGAAGACCTACCTTACTCGCTATTCTTGCAATGCACCTCACCGGATCCACAACAGGCATTCTCAGGTCAAGCTCTCTGAATTGCAATCGATAGCAATGAGCAATCTCCTTCTTCTTTATGTTGCTTATCGCTGAAACATCCTTAAGAGTACGTGATGTTTCAGTATACCTCCACGCGGCATACAGCGCAGCGGCGATTAGTGCTAAAATCGATCTTCCTCGAACAAGGCAATGTTCAAGTGCTTTCCTGTAGATGTAAGCTGCTTTTTCGATAACTGCGTCGCTGACGTTTAGTTTATCAACAAGACGATCGAGCTCGTCAAAGCCTGCTTTCTGTTGCGATAAACTGATTCATGAACTTTGCTTATTCCGTCCCAAGTCCGTAGCCTCTCTATAGTATTCTTCATCGAAGCACGCAAAGACTTACCCGAAGCATCTCTGTCTTCTGCACCAATTACTGTCGCAAGTCCCATGTCGTGTTTTGCGAGACTAGAAGGAGATCCTACATGAGCTCGATCATTTTCTTCTTGGACGGAAAATGCTCGCCACCCAGGACCAATCTTTGCAATTTTTTCCTTAATCGCGTGACCGCAGTTGCTGCAGAATAGCTTCGCGCCGGCCGTGTCCATTACCATCAATCCCTTGCCGCACCTTGGGCAACGGTCAGCATATCGATAAGATCTTTCCAAATTCACGGCTTCGCTTTGTATGCTATTGCTCATTGACCTTCAATTCTCGTTGGAAACACTCTTTGTAGCGCCGTCTCCCTTTGGGTGGCGATGAATTCTGAAGCTGATCCGGTCACATACGCGGCAGCGGCGACGTTGTTCGCTATTTCGAAGTTGTACTTCGTGAATAAGATCAGTGAACTCAAACGACTTCTTAGCACGGTCAAGAAAACATAGAAGCGCCCTATACGTCGTTATCCTCCGCAAATGGAAGTTTGTCCATAATTGACTGACAATAGCTTATAAGAGCCGACTTCCTGAAGGCTATCAAAAGCGTATTACAAAATGAGTTACGGAAACAGAGGGGGCAACAGGTACGGTGGCGGGCGATCAGGATCTTCGAGTGGGTATAGTCGTTATGGCAGCGGGGGTGCTGGACCGAAGCCAGTTGAGGCCGGAAAGGAATACAATGTTGAGGTGACGGAGCTCTCAAGACGAGGAGATGGCGTCGCAAAGATCCAAGGGTTTATAATTTTCGTAAAGGGGTCCAAGGTCGGAGACAAAGTTAAAATCAAAATTGAAACCGTAGGTCCGAGATTCGCTACGGCATCTATAGTCAGTGGCGCGACGTCCGACAGTGATGATAATAGCAGCGGAATTTCCAAAGATTCGGCCTCGTCATCTGCAGCCAAACCCACTGCTTGAGCACACTCGTCACGAGATCATAAGAAGAAATGTTCTAGCAAAAGGTCGAAAGTACCTACAGACACCTTCCAGACCGCTGAGACGATAGATTTTTTGTTCCGGGAACATGCGCTCTATCCCTAGTTCACTAACCATAGGATCTCAAATAAGTCGAGGCTCTTCGAAACGCGTTACTTCACGAATCCCGAGAATCTTGCGCGGCATTATCGTTTATCCCTGCCATTTCTTTGTAGACTTTCATGACTACCGTAGCGTCCTGGTCATCCCATCCTTTGTAGTGTGCTCTCAAGATAAATTGGTGATAGAGCGCTCCCATCGGAAGCACGACACCGAACTGCTTTGCAGAGTCAAGTGACAGCGCCAGGTCCTTGACTCCAATGGTCAGCTGACCCTTCGGGCTGAAATTCCCACTGAGCATATCCTTTCCTCTGGCAGTAATCAAATCGCTTGACGCAGCTCCCGAAGCTAAAACGTCAAGCATGATATCTGGATCAAGGCCTGCCTTGATTCCGAGAACCATGCCTTCTATTGCGGCGGCTTGGTTGAGCATAAGCGTGTGATTGACTACCAATTTGAGCATCGCGCCATCTCCATTGCGTCCAATGTAAACTGTCTTTTTGCCTATTCGGTCAAGAATTGGTTTCACGATGTCGAAACTCTCTCTCTTCCCTCCCGCCATAAACACCATGTTGCCCACTTTAGCTTGAGCAGAAGAACCTGAAATTGGAACGTCCATCCAAGTAATGCCTAATTGCTCCAATTTCTCTGCCATTTTTCTCGATTCAACTGGCGGGGAGGTGCTCATGTCAATCATAATCTGGCCTCTTTTAGAGCCATCAAGCAAGCCGTCTTTACCCTCCACAACATCTCGCACGGCGTTCCAACTAGGCAGTGATAGTATGACTAGGTCCGTCCTTTCTGCAACTTCTTTGGGCGACTTCGTAGGTTTCAAGCCCAGAGGCACAAGGCTTGTCATCTGTCTCTCTGCCACGTCGTAACCCGTTACGTCATAGCCCTCTTTCATCAAGAGCGTGGATATTGGAGTTCCCATCAGCCCCAGTCCAATTACTCCTATAGATTTGATTGACGTTGTTAGTAATTCACCCTATTTACCATTATGCCTGTTGAAACGAGGTAATATCGATTTCTTGGGACCGGCTTCCTAATAGAAGTCGAATTGACCTCAAGAGTGGAAGAACCCAATTCCATTTTCCTTTTGGGCATCTTTGCTGAGCCGCGTCAAGGTAGGAATTAATAATCGATTGCCCATCGCTTTACAAATCTTGCCCAGCCTCACGGGCTGACCAAATCCAAGACTCAAATCAAGCGATTTCAACAGCTTGTCTTAAGTATCCACAATTGAGTAATTCTTTCAACGGAAAAGTCGCATTCGTTGTCTGAAGAGAAAGATGATGAGAGATCTAAAGTTGCAGATCATCTAGCGAACGAAAGAACTTATCTTGCTTGGCTTAGAACCGGGATTGCAATAATTGCCCTCGGCTTTGTCGTTTCCAAGTTTGCTCTCATCGTCAAAGAACTTGTTCCATCTGCTGCCGAGACATCGTTTCATTTTTCGTCTTTCATTGGAATCTCTCTTGTTCTTGCCGGAGCTTTTATGGAGCTTCTCGCGCTCAAGAGGTTCACACGAAACCAAGAAAGAATTAGGGTTGGCAAGTATGAGCCAAGTTCCGGCATAGAGCTCGCCATAAGCTTAGGAATCTTTGCAATTGCGATCTTGCTAGTTGTCTATTTGATATTGACCCTCTAGATTCAATCTGCGAAAATATGGTCAAGCTTGTCTCTCTATTGTTTCTTCTTTCCAAGTTCAATACGCATTCAAAGAAGAAATATTGGATTTCTTGGTATATTCTCCTAAATGCGCAGACGTTATTTTCTTGATTTGTCCTCGATCTTGCTCACTGGGGCCTTCAAAAACATTTTCCATGCAGCCCCCGAGTAGTAATTTTCTTGGTCGTCCGAGATCTTTCAAAGCTTTTTTACAGACAACGAATATTGCAAGAAACAGTAACCTTGCCACTTAATGTGGACTTTGCCGTCTTTCTTCTCGTTATCATTGTGTTCATCGGCCTTGCTGGAGACGCCATAACAAAGAGATATTCCATACCCGCTTCCATTTTTTTGATCATGTTCGGTTATGTTCTTGGCGAATTGAGGGTTCCAGGGACCTTGGTCTTTCCAGGAACCAGTACGACATTGCTTCCGCTTCCAGTTTCCCCATTTCTGACGATCGCTCCATTATTCGCAACCTTCGCACTGCTAATGATTCTATTCTACGGAGGCGTTGAGCTCAAGATCTCAAATCCGTTGAATGAGATACCTCGGGTGTTAATACAAGTAAACATTTACGTACTGCTGGGAATTCTCACAATTTCCTCCATGACAGTGCTACTACTTCATTGGAGTATTCCGACAGCGCTTCTGATGGGTTCAATCGTTGGAGGTGAGACTACTGCGGCCTTGATTGTTCCCCTCACGAAACTCATCAAACTAACTGAGCGCACTAGAACGTTTCTGGTGCTGGAATCCACAATCAACAGCATATACGCAATCGTCTTCTTCTTCTCCTTTTTGAATGTGATCGAGGGCCAAAAGTTCGACTTGTTTTCTATTCTCTTAGGGATAGGCATCCCAGTCCTCTCCGGAATAGTCACAGGGTTCATATTCGCCTACCTATGGCGTAGAATGTCATTCGCCTTTTCAAATTTCGAATTTGCATACGTCATAGTGCTCATTTTTGTTTTGGCAGCTTTCCTTATCTCTGGATATTTCGGTGGAGGAGTTATATCGTCGCTAGTCTTTGGATATTTCGCGTTCCGAAGGAAGAGGTTGACCCCGATCACCAGCGGGACCGTAGAAGATGGGTCAACTGCACGATTTCAGAACCAGATTGATGAAGATGATGAGATTTCGAGGGACATAAACTATCTGAAGAGAATACAGTACGAACTCACCTTTTTGCTAAAGACGTTTTTCTTTGTTCTTATGGGATTACTTCTGACCACCATTCCAGTCACAACTATTTACACAACTTTTCTCTATGGAGGACTCTTTACCTTTGCTCTTTTCACAATAAGATTCGTGGCTTCGACTTTGTCTACCATGAGATCACCACTTGAATCTGATAGAAACATTATTCTGTTTACCATGGCCCAGGGATTGACCCCAGCAGTGCTTGCTGTTACGGCAGTCACAGCCAACCTCCCGGATTCGCAATTGATCCTCGCAATTACTCTCGCAGTGATTCTTTATACAAATGTAATAACAATTGGTGCGTCGGTCATTGCGAGATCGCAACGAAATGCAATCAATGGACCAAATATGAAGCATTAGCCGGATCCCAGGATCTTCACCTGTCGCGTTAAGAATATTGGATGTCTAGTGCAAAAATACACATGATAGCTCGCGTGTGCTAATTGATATCAATGAGATTTGATGCGGTGCACAACGCCCTTGACGCAAAAAATGTTATCAGAAGGGTCAGGAAGGGAGTAAAGGCAACACACTCGAGGTTCAGAGAAGTTGGAAAATTGGGAAGACATTTCTGATTGGTACGATAAAAAGCAGGGAGAGACTGGAGACTTTTGGCACAGGGCACTTATCGATCCTGCACTCTTGAGAATTATCGGAGATTGCCGGGACAAAGAGATTCTCGACCTCGGATGCGGAAACGGATACCTTGCAAGGAGGCTTACAAGAGACGGTGCAAGAGTGACTGCCGTTGATTCTTCGCTTCTAATGATCAAGAATGCGAAAGCGCACGATCCAGTGGATTCCCTGAAAATAAAGTACGTTCATACGAATGCGAACCAACTTGATTCAATCGCTGACGAGAGTTTCTACTTGGTCTTTACCAATATGAGCCTGATGGATATCGAAGACGCCGAGGGCGCAATTCGCGAAGTGAGCAGAGTTCTTCGAAAGAGAGGACGGTTTGTGGCAAGTATTTCTCATCCATGTTTTGACAATGGGTCTAATTCTGGCTGGATTGTTGAGAAAGTACTTTTTCAGTCCAAAGTTTACAGAAGGATTAGGGTCTATAGAAAACCATTTTCCGAGGACATACCTTGGAGGTTAGGAAGCAATGAGAGAAAGTATACACGATCATTTCACAGACCGTTGAACTGGTATGCTAGAGTTCTTCGCGCTAATGGACTGGCGATAACGGCACTGGAAGAGCCAGAGCCAACAGAAGAATTTCTCAGGAAAGACGAAGATCGCCTTGGCTTTCTAGAAGTTCCGTTGCATTTGGTTATTGAAGCAATCAAAATGCAATCGATATGATTTTAGACCTATTTGGTGGTTTGACTTCGACGAAGCACTTCTAACGAACTTACTGCCTGTTGCTCCAAGCTCATTTGCGTCTGATTATAGGCAATCTTTCCACTAAATGTGAGATTTAGAAAGAATACCAAGCGTCAGATCTCATCACATTATCAATTGGATCTATTTGTGGGATAGGCTGCTAATAGAGCGTTGTCTGCCATTGCTCTTTCGAAGATTCGTCGGTCCTCAAATATTCTCAACCCAGAAAAAATGTCGAGATAGGGCATCGCAACCTTCATACCTGCTGTGATTGGTTCGTATCCAGGGCTATCGGCTAAAGGGTTTAGCCAGACAATCTTTGCAACCCGTCTCTTGAGATCGTTCAGCCTCCTATCGAGCATTCCGAGCTCTCCGATTTCCCACCCGTCGCTAATAATTAGCAGCACTGATTTTCTTGTAAGTACCCCTGGGCATCTTCTGCAGAGTTCTCCAATTGCGTGCCCTATTCGAGTTCCACTGCTCCAAATCATTACGCTATGTGAAATTGAATCAGTCGCATCCCTGAGCGATTTTGCGTAAAGGTATTTGTTGAGCCATTCCAATCTTGTGGAAAAGCCAAAAACCTGTGTTCCACGAAGTGTGTTATAGGCGTAATAGAGAAGTCTCAGAACATCGTCACTGTATGTATCCATAGACCCGCTAATGTCGCAGAGGATTACTAGTCGCGATTTCGTGATTCTCCGCTTACGTCTGCGTATGAATGCGATTTCCCCACTCGAGCTAAGGCTCTTGCGTATCGATCTGGCAATGTCAACTTCTCCAGAGGTCGAAACGGAGAATCGTCGGCCAGGATAGGTCGCAAGCCCTCTTGAGAATTTTCTCAAACTTCTCTTGAGAGAGATAACAGATGCGTCTCTTTTAAGATTGGAGAAATTTCTGCCGCCGAGCATCTCAATCGCGCTGTACAGAGCGAATACATTTTTTCCACCCGTCTCCGTATCGTTGTCTTTCGCTCTGGAGAGCATGTTGAAAACAAGCCCAATTGGCGAGATTTGACCTTGGCCTTCCTGAGATCCATCAGAAATCCGCTCAGTCGATTTCCTCGAATCCACCGCACCCCTGCTCGCTCTGCATCTTATTGCTTCCATGTCTTGTTCTGAGTGAAACCACGCATCACTTCCGCCCCAAAATTGATCGAAGAGGGTGTCGAAAAGTGAAGCCTCTTCTGGCCTCTTTATTAGACTGGCTTTCAACGCATCATGGAATTCTCTTTTGTTTGCGATGGGCACTTGGAGCAGACATTGTGCCGCGTCGATAGTCTCAGAAGGAGTCACAGCAATATTTTCAGAGCGCAGTGTGTGGCAGAAATCGACAAGTCTTGAGACAATCGAGTCGAGAGAGAAAGAATCACTCATAATGGCTCCACCCAATTTCACGTAAGCTCAGAAACCATGTCCACAATTCGACCTTCACTCATTGCTTCTATTTCATCAGGGGTCTTGAGCACACAGTTGAGAGTTTGCTTAATTCCGAGCGTGTCAAGCTCCTTCTTCCCAAGGGCAACTAGCGCTAAAGCCCAGTCAAGAGTTTCTGAAGTACCCGGCTTGCGAACCAGTTCTTCAAACGATCTGATCTTGGCCATTGCCTGCACAATCTGGCCTGCAAGTCTTTCTTGTATTCCCTGAACCTTGAGCTTCACTATTTTGAGCTCCTTTTCAGGATCAGGATAGGTGATGTAGAGATAGAGACATCTCCTGCGCAGTCCATCTCCCAGTTCTCTTGTGCGGTTGGATGTCAAAATCACGATTGGTTTGTGAAACGCTCTGAATGTACCCATTTCGGGTATCGTGACTTGAAACTCGCCCAAAAACTCAAGGAGAAAGCCTTCAAATTCCTCGTCAGCCCGATCGACCTCATCTATGAGAAGCACAGGCGGTTTAGGACCCTTATACATGACGGCCTCGAGTAAAGGCCGCCTCAGAAGAAATTCATCGCTGAAAACGGTTTTCCTGAGCTCTTCCTCAGACTTTCGGCTCTCCCCTATCTTGATCGTAAGCAACTGTCGCATGTAATCCCATTCGTAGATTGTAGAATTGGCATCCAGTCCTTCATAACACTGGAGCCTTATTAGGCGAGTCCCAAATCCTTCACTCAGGACTTTGGCAATTTCGGTTTTGCCGCAGCCGGGGTCTCCCTCTATTAGTAGAGGTTTGCCAAGCTTCATCGCTAGGTATGCCGTGGTGACAATTTCTGGATCAGTAACGTAGTTTTCAGATTTAAACAACTGTTCTAGTTCTTCTCTCGATATCTGTTCGGACTTACTTGTGAGGTTTTCTCCCATTACTCCAGTCCCCATTGAGAACACCTGATTTGGCATGGTTGTCCATCATATTATCTCTTCCCTTCATCGCTGACCTAGCCATAGCCAGAATCGAAGGAATAGTCCCAGTCCGTCAATTTCGGATAGAGATTGATTGCCTCTCCAAGATAGTTTGTGTGTACTGAATCGAAACTTATAGTTTCATCTCGAAAGTGTAATGGAAACATGCCAGCTCCGCGATTCAAGAGGTCCACCCAAAATGATAAAACCTTCTTTTGAGTGTCTCACTCCGAAGTCGTTATCCGAAACAATTTCGCAGCGGCTTTAGTTTCGTAACAAATCCAAGATTCTTGCGGGCGGGCATACGTATATCGACATGTTTCTTCCACCGTGGAAGATCAGAAAAGCCCTTGAGCAAAAAGAACCTGCTTCGGATCAGTAAGAATCCGCAGATTCCAAAGCAAGAATTCGACTGCTCGCGCGTACTTCAGCGATTGAACCTCATTTGGGATTGAGTCTGAAGCAGACAGGCATAGACAAGATCGGAGAAACTATTCTCCGTTGTACGCATTTTGTCCCATCATGCAGATTCAAAACCACTTTGCGTGACTGGTTTCTCCCACATATTCTCTGCTCATTGATTAGTATGGAAAGTCTCTTCTTGCCGGCGCAACATGGCGCTTTTTTTCACGGATGAATCAGTTTCAAGCTCTGATTAACTTGCACAGCTTGATACAGACGGTCAGCTGCACACAGAGGCCAAGGCAATCGTCTTGGTATTGATGACGGCTAGATGCGGCATATAAAGGTAAATATCAGACTCCGTGAATTAGCTTTTCGATGTAAATGGTTGCGCCCCCAGATGATTTGAAAAATATACTCGGCCCAAACGAGCAAATCGAGATCTACATAAAACAAAAGATCTATCATCCGAAGATCAATATTGATTCCGTGGTCGTCACCAACGAGCGAATAATCCTGCGTCACCCTCACGTGCTTGGTTTGAAAAAGGACTATACCGATTTCAACTATCGGGACATTGCAAATGTAGTGCTGGACAAGGGATTTGTGCGCTCGACGGTCAAATGCACGCTTCGCCTCGGCGGAGAACCTCTTTCTCTCAACGACCTGCCTAATTCTGATGCAGAAAAGGCATATGGGGCAATCAGGGAGAATCTTGTAAGGTTTCAAGCTCCATTTTCAGCTGGCTATGCAGGAGTTCCAGGATTCCGGCAGCAAGGTCCTCCAATTGGGTCACAGCAATCAATAACCTGTCCAAAATGCGGAACTGCGCTCAATCCTGGCCAGAGGTTTTGTGGAAGCTGTGGTGCTCAGATATAGAACGTACATTGTAACCCCTTTTTTCGTAACCAATTAAGCAAGGTTGGTGACATCGAAGAAATAGTCAATTCATTATTCCTGTTTCTGAGAAAACAGGAAGACCTTCACGTTAGGAGAGATCTCAACGCAACTGCTATTTGGAAACCTGATCATTAGCCCGGAGACCTCTTGAAGATTGCTCGTGTCGTAATAAATTTTCGACCTTTTCTCTCAGTACAAGCATCGAATTTTCTTGGAGGACAAGCAACGGCCTGTTTCACTTACCGATGTAGAGCAATCTCGCTCTCTCCTTTGAAGAGAGGCAAACCTTACAGTTTCTTGGAACCTCAATCATTTGTACTGCATAGTCTCCTTTTTGCAACTGGATATACGTAATACCTTCCTTGGCATCATCCCGTACATTAGAGCACGTTTTAGAGATTAACTTCTGGAATGAGGTCGTCACATCTGTTAGCAAAGTACTCAGATCCTCTGCCTTTTCCCAATTTCGACAAGACAATAAGCATGTTGTGTGCAGGGATTGTGTGATTTGGTCGATTCTATTTGGAGACTACTTACTCGATTTCCTCCCATTTCGCCTCCAACAAACTGTTCAATCAGTTCAACATAGTCTATGATATTGAGAGAACCAGAGTTGCCGCGTAGTGAAACTTCAGGAAACGAGTCGGACAGGATATTAAGGGAAACATTATTTGTCGAAGAAAATAAACAATTGTCGAGTACTATATGTTCTGCCCGAAGTGCGGAAAACAGATCCAGGATAATGCGGCTTTTTGCCCTTACTGTAGATATGATCTAAAGACATCCCCAACAGCATCTCCTTCAGTTCAGAGCCAAGTTTTGCTTTTCACATCCAATTATGTTCCAGGATACAAGATTGAGAAAGTCTTAGGCCTCGTCTACGGCATCACCGTAAGGTCACGAGGGCTGGGAGGCAACCTGGTTGCTGGGTTGAGGAGCATCGCTGGAGGTGAAATTAATGAATATACCGAGATGGCTCACCAAGCAAGACAACAAGCTCTCGACAGATTATCCCAACACGCCGCAAGCCTTGGAGCAAATGCTGTCATCAGTGTAATGTTTGATTCCACTGAAATTGGAAGCACGATGGATGAGATCATTGCATTTGGAACAGCAGTATTGATCAGTCCATTAAGTGAAAATCAGCAGTTCGTAAAGTTGAGTTAGGCCCAATGAAAATTCGATTTTCTCTCTGTGATTCTTGCTTTGTCGAAGTCCCAAGCTTATTCGTTCGAACGGAAAATTCCAGACTCAAAAGACAGTCAAAGTAGCTAAGGTTAATATTCTATGAAGCCTTGTACGGGCCAATCATATACGTTAACGCAGTCTTTCGACAGATACTTCTCGTTGCTAGAATGTGTGTTTTGGGGGTAATTATATTCCCCTTGCATGAGCATCTAGCTCCCATTGATGCAACTCTTTCGTAGTCTCCACAATTACAGCAATCGGGCTTTGAGGTCCTCACGGCGGAAACTTCTGCACGTTGAACAGGACCGAAGCAGCCCTCCTTATAGTGATTATTATCGTGTCGGAACTGGAGAATCAATCCTCCAAAGCACTGTCAATGCAGTCGGAAGCGGCGCACGAGTAAGAGGTGAGGTGGAGAAGCGTATGCTCACCCAACTCAAGAGCCACGTAATAGTCTTTAGATATAATCACCTTGGCAAGTATGTCATAGACAAGCGCGAGTCTTTGGGCTTCGATTACGTCGTCATAACAAAAGATTCACAAATGCGCAAAGAGCTTCTATAGAGGGAAGTACCTGCAGCGTTGGAATTTGAAACGCCGGCGCAGACATCGCCATTCCCTCCGCTGTCACATTAGGACACATTCTGGCGTTTTCGGCAGTAACGAAGGATCTAGTAGGAATTGTCTTTTCAGAAAAAATAGGAACCAAAGAGATAGCGTAGTTCTCGATTTTCCCCACATCCAAATTGGCAGGAAAAGAGTTCGAGGAAGTTACAAAATACGCTGTCACAATAGGCGTAGTTCGAGAAGGTCAAGTCCTCCAGCAGATATTCCGTCATGACTTCAGGCTCAAAGTTTGGGGTACTCTTCTTGTTCTTGGCGACCCAGCGAAGTTCCAAACATTGCAAGAGGAAGCCAGGGTAACCTGGGCAGAGGCTCCATTAGATCCTTTGAATTCTATGAGATAATTCCTAAGGAGTTTCCCCAAAGGCACTTGGGAGAAGAATTTTTTGTCAAGTACTCGTTACTTGATCAAAATTCTGACTCGCGGAAAAGAAGATTCTTCTCGAGGTAGTCTTGTACTCATAAATTGTGCAAAAATACCAAAGGTTTAGATACCAGAATGTATCTATAGTATAATTTGCATTGCGTGGGACCATGAGTCAAGTTTCTGTTTCGGAAACCCCAGGACAAGGGGTGGACGTTTGTCCAGGGTGCAATCAGTCTTTCGCCCATAAAGATTATGTTGACCACCTGTTTCACAATAAGGATTGTATGCGCGCATACTGGCGCGAAGAGGAAAGGATGCACGCTTACAACGTGAGACATAGGTCGCTCAACAGAAAAAGAGAGCGCGATCTTGCGAAAACAAGAAGCACAATTGCAAGTAGCGAATGGAATTAGACCAAGCTCAGGCGGTTATCGAGTTTTCAACACTGTGCATTGATTTGTTTTCGTTGTAGATTTCGATTGCTTCCTTGACGGTGCAGTTTTCGTGGACGATAGATCTGATGGCCTTGATCATTGCAACAGGATGATCGTTCTGCCAGATATTCCGTCCCATGTCTACTCCTACCGCCCCTTCCTTGAGAGCATTATATGTCAACTCAAAGGCATCGGCCTCAGATTTGAGCTTCGGACCTCCCGCTACGACTAGAGGAACAGGACAGCTTTCTGCCACCTTGTGAAAGTCATCACAATAGTATGTCTTCACAACATGTGCACCAATTTCTGCAGCAACTCTGCATGAAAGTGAAAGGTATCGCGCATCTCTTTTCTCAAGCTCCTTTCCTACCGCTGTAATCGCCATGACTGGAATTCCCATTTCTTCTCCATCATCGACAAGCTTTCCCAAATTCAAAAGAGTCTGCTTCTCATGATCGGTACCGACGAATATTGAAAGTGCCACTGCGGACACGTTCAATCTAACGGCGTCAGTCATCGAAACCGTCAGGCCTTCGTCGCTCAAATCCTCTCTGAGCACGCTCGTCCCGCCTGAGACGCGAAGTATGATAGGTGTTTGCCATTTTGGATCTACTGATGTGCGCAAAACTCCTCTGGTCACAGCAAGTGCCTCGGCATATCGTATTAAGGGCTCAATGGTTTTCCTTGGAACTTCCAGCCTGTGAGTTGGTCCCATGAAATATCCATGATCGCACGCAAGCATAACTGACCTGCCTGTCTCTGGTCTGATCATGGAAGAGAGTCTGTTCTTCAAACCCCAGCTTGACAATCTAATCACTTTGACTATGCTGACAAAGGCAGTCTTCATGCTATTATTGCTTTTTGACTGGGTTAGGTATGCCCACGCGTGACCAAATCATGCCACAACAATACGCAAAGCCTAAACGTGCATGTTTTCTCCATATTCTAGCTCCGCACAGTCCCCAACGATGTGATAGCAATGCCAGAGAGCAAAGACGCCTCCAAATCAAACGTTGATTCAGCCCCTCCGGGTCAATCTCCAAAGAAGGTACCTTTTGAAAGGTCAAGAATACCCAGGAGCGAGATTCACGAACACATCAGGGGCCGAGGAGTGATAAGTGGAATTGCTCTCGGCGTTTCTGACGGTCTGGTAACGAACATCGCATTTCTTGCAGGATTCGCAGGAGCTGGCGCAATCATTGCAACGATCAGGCTGGCAGGCACTGCAGCGATGATCGCTGGCGCGGTATCAATGTTTTTCGGCGGGGTTCTCGCAGGCAGGTCTGAGCGAGACCTCTACTCAGCGGACGCAAGAAGAGAATCTCATGAAATAGAGTACGAACCAGAGGAAGAAAGGCATGAGCTTATGGGATATTACCTAGGAAAAGGTTTGACAAAGGAGGAAGCGAGCATGGTTGTAAATCGGGTGACTTCAGACAAGCAAAAGTGGCTCGAAGATATTCTGGTTCACGAGCTCCATATTCACAAGGCCTCGCTTGAAAACCCATACAAGACAGGTAGTGCCGTCGGCCTTTCGTTCTTGCTAGGTGCTTTTGTTCCGCTACTCCCCTATTTGATTGTCTCCCAGATCACTACTGCGATCTATGCCTCAATTATTCTTTCGCTTTCATTTCTCTTCATTGTTGGAATGTGGAAAGGCCGAATCGTCGGAAAGAATCGATTGCGAAGCGCTCTTGAAATGCTTTTGGTGGGGGTAGTTGCATCGATGTTACTCTTCGGAATTGGGCATCTGCTCTTGTTTGTTTAGATCTTCTGGAACTTGCCAGTCTTCCCGTTGTAGGCAAGAAGATCTGCGTAGATGGCCCAATGTATCAGCAGCGTTTGAATCAAAGATTCGTTGATTTCGGGCCTGTGGTGCCAGCGAATGTCTTCCTTAAGCAACACTTCAGAAATATCCCGTACGTCAAACGACTTCTTAGTCGCACCCAATTCAAGAGCCGTCTTGAATGGCTCAATTTTTGATAGAGTATCTTTTAGTAACCGTACCTTGTGTTTTGCAGCCTTTTGAAACTTCAGTCCGAACTCAGTCAACGAGACGTCGCCCTTCTCGCTCTTCACCAGGCCAAGCATTTCGGCGGTGTCAAGTATTGGAAGAAGTGTTGCAAGATCGCCCCCGAACTCATCGGCGAGCCTGGCAACATCAATTACAGATCCAAGGCCCCCGGTCACCTCAACCAGTCCAATTACCTGCCCGGCCCTAACATTCGGAGGCATCATAATTGGTCGGTCAGAAGATCCTGTTGCGGAGCCTTCACCTGTCCCTGCCATTGCGAATTTCTCACTCTTTACTCATGCCAGAAGTGAATAAAGCTTGTCCACCCATGCAAAGAATTCCTCAGATTTCTTATTTCTGGGCCGGGGCATTTCTATTTTTAGAGTAGCAACAACATGTGCCGGCCTCGGAGAGAGCACAACAACCTTGTCTGAAAGCTCTACTATTTCTTCCACGTTATGGCTCACCATTATCACCGTCTGAATGGGCGAAGATGGATTGATAAGAAGAGAGTAGATTTCCTTGCGCAAGTGGTCCGCTGTTATGTTGTCAAGCGAGCTGAATGGCTCGTCCATAAGCAGTGCCTGCGGTTCAAGCGCTAGCGCCCTAGCAATGCCGACTCTTTGTTTCATTCCCCCAGAGAGCTCGCCAGGATAGACATTCTCGAACCCCTTGAGGCCTGCATCCTCGAGGGCGCTTGTGGCTCTTTCCTTCTTCTGATCCTCGCTCAGATCATCTCTGGATGACAATCCGAACGTTACATTTTCCAGAGCGGTACGCCAAGGCAGGAGAACAAAGTTCTGGAAGATCATCGAAATCTCCGTTCGTGGCTTTGTGATAGGATCGTTTAGGAACTTGACTGTGCCGGAGGTTGGCTTTAGAAGTCCCCCAATTATTCTAAGTAGCGTAGACTTGCCGCAACCCGACGGTCCCGTTATTGTGACAAACTCATCTTTGCAAGCGTTGAGGGACACATCGTCGAGCACGGGGAGCTGCTCTTTCTCTTTCTTGTAGTCTAGACGTATGTGCTCAGCCGAAATCACTGGTCCTGTAGTTGCTACTATCTTGTCCGGAGCAATGTGTCGTGATTCAAGTCCTGATGACATTTAAAACAGACCTCTCTCGAAAGGATCACAAATGATTCGCAGGCAAGTCTCTGTGCCTGAGACTGTCTGATAGATCGCGATTTGCTGATTTTTCCAATGCAGCCCTACCTGTTGTAAGAGTATCTCTTTGTTGCATAGTGATACACTCTGCGCCAGACAGTGAGATTGAATCCCACTATAAGCGCTGTCATGGATAGTACAGCAAGCGTGAGAGTCAATGGATCGTACGGATTGGTGGAGAGTTGAATCGTTTTCCCTATTCCGGTGCCCACTTGAGTGAGAAGTTCCGTTGTGCCATTCTTCTTCACGACGCTGAAGTATTCAGCCACAATCAAGGTGTTCCAAGCAGCTCCAATAGCTGTGATTGAGCCAGTGACAAATGCTGTGATCGAGGCAGGAAGGTAGATGTTTCTCCAGGCCTTGACCCTCGAAACACGGAACTCTTTCGGCAGCTCCCACAGTTCGGCAGGAAGCGACCGGATCCCAGCCATTACGTTGAAGATTATGTACCATATAGTTCCAAGAAAGATAATTACCGCAGCTACGACCTCTGGTGAATTTTTGAAGTATCCTGCCATGACTGGCAACAAAACTGGCGCAGGGATCGAAGCCGCTATTTCCAGGACAGGTGTGGCTGAAGAGTAAAGCCTTGAGTTTAGAGCGACCGCAATCGCCAACGGAACCCCTATGCATATGCAGATGAAGTAGACATACCAAACCCTCACAAAGGAGTAGCCCAGCGCCACCAAAACTTTGCTCTCAGCCAAGGCTAGCTCCGATGGAGACGGCATGTGAGAAAGGGTACTTCCTCCGATATTGACCAGCGCACTCACTTCCAAGGCGATGAAGATCAGCACGAGTATGATGACACTATATTTGAGACTCCTGCGAAATCTCGCAATTGACGAAGTGAATCTCGAAACGCCGTGGCCGTGTGTGACAAGAAAAAGCTTAGAAATGCTCCTGTGATTTACCCACGAATAGAATTTCATCAGTGGATCTCGGGTCAACGCCCTAGGCTCTTCAACAAACTTGTATCTTTCTGACCAGAGTGCGAACGGCCTCAGGAAGGCATACTGCCATATTATGACTGCGAGGATTAGAGCCAAGATAGAGTAAATGTACCCCGTGTAATCTCCATTAAGATAGAAATTCATAATCGCAACTCCTATCCCATTGCTCACACTACATTGCGGATTGCACGCTCCAACTCCCAGCGAGAGTATTTCGCTCGATACCAAGTAGAACAGTCCAACCGCCCAAGAGATCTGTGTGTTGTAGGCTACTCTGCTAAGCGAAGCAGGAATATAGATAGAAATGATTCGATCAAGCGAACTCGTGTTCGTCATCTTTGAGAGATCTAAGTAATCTTGAGGAATGGATTTCACGGCCTCATATACACCGAACGTGATGTTCCAAGACATGCTTGTGAATATCAGAATGATCACTGCAATGTTGATTCCAATGCCACCTGGGATGACTGCTATAATTCCAAGTACTACTATGGGAAAGAATCCCAGAATTGGTATTGATTGAAACACATCTAAAATTGGGATGATGATCGACTCTGCGCGTCTGTTTCTCGCAGCAAATATTCCCACAGCTAGACTGAAGATGATGCTGATAGATAGGGCAAGAATCATTCTAACCCAAGAGTATGCAATATCAACGATGATGCCGGTTACTGTGAATCCGGTCATTTGCCTTCACTCGCACCTGATTTTGTTGTGGATTGCTAAAGCTTGACAAGTCTTGAATCCAAGTCATACCTGGCTTATTGTCACGATGACTAAAGGGAAGTCAAATCGCAATCTAACGAATCTCTCGCTCATTCGTCAGTAGAACAGCCTATGTCCAAGTACGCGATTTACGCGTTTCGCATAAAGATGGATTAGAGATCTCGATGCAGGCTCAATTGCGACATCCTCTGTCGAAGTTTTGCCGCTATGTTTCAAATGTCCATAGATCTCTATTAATTCCAATGGGATGAGATCGCACTTAATGCGAAGAATCCTATTGTGAAATTCTATCAACTCTCGTCCTTTTGTCCGAAATCGCAAGCTTCAAAGTAAACCAGGTATTTGCACCCCAGAATCAAGTGAAATCAACATTGGATGAACTAGCAACCATACCCCCAGACCGCAAGATTGAAGCATATCAGATCGAGATAAGACCCTTGCAATTGAACAATGGTAAGTCTAAATCCGATCAACGTGAGAAAAGGACAATGCTCCTAAAGTGTAAGAGCTGCGCGAAACATTTTGACAGCACTTTCACCGAAGAGGAATTCGCGTTTCTGCCAAAGGATCAGAATGAATCAGGAACACTACATCTTTGTCCACATTGTGGACAACTTGCAATCTATCTTTTGGAAGACTACGTTGGGGATGAGAGCAGTGAGTCTTGATTCCCTGGGATTTTTGGAGTAATATTTCTCAACATCCATATATATCGAGAACCGTTTTTGTGTTATCAAGTTTCAAAAGCCGACTTGTGCTTCGAAGAAAATGAAACATGCCGTGAAATGAAAAGTTCTGGGCGCATGATCAGTTTGCCTTAAACAGCGAAAAAGGAACTAAGCAGGGTTGAAAACCGACCGCAGTCTCTTCCGAGGAAATCTCTCGAGGCGACTGAGGGTTATCTCGAGACGATCAACTCTCTCATCGATGAGAAAGGGTTCGCTGCCTCTCGATATTGCTGAGCGCACGAACGTCTCGAAACTAACTATCACTAGCATTGTGAAAAAGCTCCACAACCAGGGTTTCCTAGTTCACGAAAGATATTGAGGACTGACACAGACTCAGAAAGGAAAGCAACTTGTGCAAGAAATGCATCGAAAGCACGAGCTAATCACTGATTTTCCTTATGGTCTTCGGTCTGGATGAAAAGACAGCACGAAGACGCAGAGAGGGCAGAGCAAAGGTTGCATCCTCAGACTGTTGAGAAAATCAGAAGGTGCACGGAATACGTGTTGAGCAATCCGGACTCCATTGAAACATTAAACTTCGCATTCCCGAGAAAAGACTTGGGAAATGAAGGCTTCTATTTCCTGAACTCGATTACCGTCTTTATTTCTTCCTCGCTCTCAGGGCTGTATGCCCTTTCCAGATCCTCGTAATTCGCTCGCCGCGTGATTATCTTTTCGAGAAAGCCATTCCATTTTCTTCTTATCGATAGAAGATCCTTCACACCTTTTTCGAAATACTCCTTGTTCGCATTTACCGAGCCGAAGAGAACCTTATTTCCAAGGACAATGTTAGTGAAGAGCTTTCCCGCGTCTCCCGTATCCTGCTGCGCCTTGTAGATCCCGAGAAAACAAAGGACGCCGTTCACCCCGATGAGCTTCTGAGCTTCATAAGCAACCGAAGCGCTACCAGTAATTTCGAAGACAATATCATACTTTCCTTCGAGTGAATTGAGTGGCGTCTCCTTTGCATTGATGTATCTTGCACCAGTCTGTTCAACAAGCCTTGCCTTGACGCTTTGTTTGGAGCGAGTCGCGACCGTTTCGACTTCAAGCCCCCGTAGCCTCAATATCGCAGTCGCAAGCAATCCGACAGGACCGGCTCCAAGAACAAGAGCATTCTTGGGTTTCCACTTCATTCTCCCCTGCTGCAACTTGAACGTTTGAACCTCTCCCTTCTCTACCACTGTAAGCGGTTCGAGCAGAATTCCCAAATCGGAAAGCGATCCTGGTAATTTCACTACAAAACGGGAATCAGATATAGCGAACTCTCGGGCAAAGCCATGTAACCCCTTGATTCCATGCTCCTTATAATCTCCAGTCAGGCACATGTCAGACTCGCCAGACCTGCAATTGAAGCAATTTTCAAAGCAATTCCTTCTCACTGTTGGAACAACCATGTCTCCTCTTCGAAACCCACTCACTCCCGCCCCAATATCTGAGACCCTCGAGATCGACTCGTGTCCGAGAACAAGATAGTCAGATCCCTGAGGACATTCCCCGTAGAAACCTGCAATTATGTCGCGATCAGTCCCGCAGACGCCTACCTTCTGAACCTCAAGCTGGAGATCCATCTTCTTTGGTCCGGGAACCTGGATATCCATTATTCGAAGCGAATTTGCCCGCTTTGGAGTAACTACTATAGCCTTCAATCTCAAAACAGAACCTGAGACGGATGGATTCTCAAACTATCTAACACTAATCAGTCTTACCGAATGATTCAGAGAAGATTTCGAATGTCTCTTGAGCTTTTCTCGCATGTCCAAGATCCGTTCACCCAAGATCTTGACAAAAGACCTCCTGCTCGAGTCGATTCGGAGGCAAAGTCGCGCAATGAATTTCAGGAATCATTAAGCAGATTTGTTATAACGGGAGCGATAGCATTGGAAAAGGAGATCAAAGACGTTCAAATCGAGCGTCCCTGCATGGCCAAGTTGCTGGCAGTTGTCACTCGCAAAAAGAGAAATCAGATCAAGTTCGCCCATGATTGCCTGAGCCAATATGCCTGAAGCTCTCCTGTCTCAGGTCGGCCAAATATTTAGGGTTCTTCAACTATAGCGATTCTCAACAAAGAAATTCTTTCGTTCTCGGCAACGTTTCGAACTTTGGAAAGCTTGCTAACATCGTCGCACTACGCAGATCCAGGAACGGATTCCGTATTTATATTCCACCATTATTGAGCGCATGCAAAAGGTTCTTTGTCGAAATGCCAGTCTCAACAAAGCGATTTTCGGAAATAAGGTTAATGGTCTCTGACCTGCTGCAGACTGGAGACTGGGCGAAACTCTTTGAGAATTGCGGCTCAAATGACCCCGAGATTGCAAAATCGGTCTCTGGAATATTCTCGATGTACGACCCGGTACACGTATGGAAGTTTGTTGACTATGTGTTGAAACTTGCTCCCGAAATCCGAAGGGAGCGTAGAGACTCCACTGCCGTCGTCTGTTACATTCTGGGGAGGATCGGGCACCACGACACTAAGATATCTCTGTCAGCATTGAGAACTCTTCTCGCAGATGACCACATGCTTCGAGCCCCGGTGATCGCTTCCATTTCAAACCTTTGGATCCTTGACAGAAGGACCACAGAAAGGATTCTCTTCGATTCTTGGATACTGAAAGGAGAAGACAACAACGACCTACAAGAGGTCGCCGTTCGGTCCGTAGAGTACCTCTTGAGTCAGGACCCAAAGCAGTGTGAGCCATTCATTAGAAAGATAGTGCGCCTAGCAGACCCGAAGTTCCGTCCTGCTCGAAATGCAGCTTCAGAACTAGCATCAGGGTTTCTATCAAAGCAATCCAAAGGCAGAAGGAAGGGAATGAGGAAGAGAGGCTTCAGCTCTCAGAATAAGAGAAGAAAACCAAATCGGAAGAAACTGCTTAGCAAGAGAAAGAAAAACGGCAGATAAGTTCTCTTTCAATCAACAAATGGTTTATTATGATATCTTGTCAAGAGCTCTTATAATCAAGCACAGAATTCAGGAAGAGATTTGATGCTTCCTAGAATGCCTTTCCTCATCTAGGTTGTGTATTAACCTCGTCAAAGAGCCAAATCATAAGTAGATGAAATGCAATGGCTTTGGAGAGCTAGATACAGGAATTCCAAAGAAAACCACTGTACATGCAATTCCTCAATTGAAACAATTGAAGCAATACATGATGTCCATATAGAACAGGTTTCAATACAATTCTTGTTTTGCTCCCTAGCTTTTTATTTTCTCCCCCCTCACTCGATTTTCACCGGCGCGCGTGTGTTCTGCCTTAAGGAGTAAGGATCCACAAAGAAAGAGTGGAAGAATCCGTCAATCGTGATCATGATATTGTTCGAGAATAGCCAAATTCTGAGGAGAATTCAGCGTTCCACTTTCATCTTGTCGACGTGATTCATGAAACATGGAGGACCTTCCTTCATCCAAACGTAAGGCCGTGTAACGCATTTGAGACCCACGTCGTTAACGAAAAGGCACCTCACATTCAATCCTTCTTGCATCGTAGAGTGCTCGGCATTTCCACAGTAAGGACACTTGCCACCGTCGGAGAAGAGGTATACGTGTTCCTCAGACGCATTGCTGCAGTGGACCCATGTCCCCAAGCCATGTCCATTTTCGCAGCTAGGACGCTCAGAACGAAGATATACATAATTCACATGCGTTTTGCAAACAGGACAGCTCACCATCGATATTCGCCGGAGTAATTCCTTAAATTCAAAAAATTGCTTTTGAACATATCTCCTTGATAAAACCCATACTCACCAGTAAACGAAATAAATTGCAGGATGAGTTTCTTGTGAATGAATCTCGCCATGCACAGGTTTTTGCGCAGTCCGTTTCAAATGTAATCATATAACCCAACGCTTTGAGCGGTTAGTAAGAGCAGGCTAAACTGGTCGGCCTTAGCCTTCCAGCGTACACCTCTCTCCTATCAACGTCATCTTCTATGACAGCTCTTCACCGCACCTTCATCCCCTTGCGAGGACGAATGTGGCGGATGGTCATCTTTTCTCGGGACTAGCTTCGAGCTTAGATGCCTTCAGCTCTTATCTAAGACGGCTTAGCTGCCCGGCTACTCTTCTGTCGAAGAACCGGTACGCCAGAGGCCGCGTTGCCCTGTTCCTCTCGTACTAGGGACAACTTCCCCTCAGATGACCGCCGCTTCCATCAGGTAGAGACCGACCTGTCTCACGACGGTCTAAACCCAGCTCACGTTCCCCTTTAATGGGCGAGCAGCCCCACCCTTGGCCCCTGCTGCAGGACCGGGATGGGAAGAGCCGACATCGCACAATATCTCTTCTGTTACCAGAAGTTGTAGACTATATCTCCATCCTCTCTCAGTTTATGAGAGGAGTCGGCGTTTGATGGCGCGTTTGCCATCTCATTGGATGCTCTAAAGCACCCTCAGTCGTTACGGGGTCACAGCAACGCTTTCCTGACCTGAAGATTGGTCAGCTTTTCTTTCAACTGAGCTGACTTGCTGGACTTCCCACGGTATTGCCCCAAAAATCCACTCCGGCTCTTGCGATCTTTTTGAGATCGCTCCCGGAAGATTCCTGATTTTAGGAGTGGAGGGTTCCACCGTTATAAGCCGATACTAGGAGCAGCATTACTGCTGTCCTACCCCATGCAGATTTTGATACATTCTGAGGTACCAAACCGCGGGGTCGATTGGAGCTCTCGCCCGCGAC
>VFSW01000445.1_pt1 | contig 60621 bp, 56 predicted proteins | sample 5358111 | NCBI WGS metagenome assembly VFSW01 (sample SAMN11554181, study PRJNA540505) | mine drainage metagenome | isolation source: sediment from site ElyBrook_90M | place: USA: Ely Copper Mine, Vershire, VT | collected 2017
TCAACGATCTGCAAGATGCGATCCGCGACTGGCAGCACAAATATCCGCGCGATCCCTGGCTGCCGCGCTCGATGCGCCGCCTGTTGCTGGATTATCAGCGCGCCGGATCCGCGTCCGTCCCGCAGGCACTCGACATCGTGGCAATCCTGCAAGCGGAGTATCCCTCGGATGGGACAGCACTCTCCGTCGCGCAGGTTTTCGGTCCACCCGAGGCCCCCGTACCGGCGACGATCTCGGTCGAGGGTACGGTCGTCGATGCCGACAGTGGCGCGCCGGTTATCGGCGCGGTCGTCGTCGTCAATGTGGACGACGCGTCGGCTAGCGGCATGGCGCCGTTCGGGGCCACATCGGACGACGGCTCGTTTCTCATCGCCGATCTCCCCGCGGGAAGGGTCACGTTGATCGTGCAGCCGCCACAGGACAGCGGGTACGCGCCGCGCACGATCACCGTCAACGGTTCGGCCGGGGACGTCGACGCTGGGGTAATCCGCCTTTCGCTCGAATAAGGAGGCAAGCAAGGCATCGGTTTGCCTGGCGGCTAAGCTGGCGCGATGAACGCTTCGGTTAACGTCGGCAACACGGCATTCATGCTCATTTGTGCGAGCCTCGTCATGCTCATGACGCCCGGGCTCGCATTCTTTTACGGGGGCCTGGTGGGCCGCAAGAACGTGCTCACCATCATGATCCAGAGTTTCATGTCGCTGGGATGGACCACCGTCATCTGGTATGCCTTTGGATACTCGCTGTGCTTCGGACCGGATTGGCACGGCATCATCGGCAACCCGCTGACGTACGCGTTCCTCCACGGAATCACGCTGCACACGATGTTCACCGGAAACGATGCCGGGATCCCGCTCGTCGTACACGTTGCCTATCAAATGATGTTTGCGATCATCACGCCGGCGCTCATCACCGGAGCGTTTGCGAATCGCGTGACGTTCAAAGCGTATTTTCTCTTCCTAACGGCATGGCTGATCTTCGTGTACTTCCCATTCGTGCACATGCTATGGAGCCCAGACGGTATGCTCGCGAAGTGGGGCGCTCTCGACTTCGCCGGCGGCCTCGTCGTTCACGCATCGGCCGGCTTTGCAGCGCTGGCGTCGGTCATCTTCGTTGGGCGGCGCCACGTCATGGAAAACAAACCGCATAACGTGCCGCTCATTGCGTTGGGCACGGGGCTCCTCTGGTTCGGTTGGTACGGTTTCAACGCAGGTTCGGAGTTGCGCGTCGACGCGGTGACGGCCGCGGCGTTTCTGAACACGGACGTTGCCGCATCGTTCGCCGCGATCACGTGGCTATTCATCGAGTGGGCGCACGGACGTCAGCCGAAGTTCGTCGGGTTGCTCACCGGCGCCGTCGCCGGCCTCGCAACGATCACTCCGGCGGCCGGATACGTCTCGCCGACGACTGCAGTCATCTTCGGGCTGCTTGCCGGCGCGATCTGCTACTACGCCGTCGCGCTCAAGAATCGCGTGCGCCTCGACGACGCGCTCGACGTGTGGGGCGTGCACGGCGTGGGCGGGTTCCTCGGCATCACGTTGCTCGGGATATTCGCCTCGAAGGCGTGGAATCCGAACGGTGCCGACGGCCTGCTGTTCGGCGGCGGCGCGTTCTTCGTCAAGCAAGTGGTTTCCGCGCTCGTCTGCAGTATTTGGGCCTTCGTCTTCACCTACGGAATGCTGTGGCTCATCAGCCGCGTTACGGTGACGACCGTCGGGCCCGACGTCGAAGAGCACGGGTTGGACATGCACTTGCACGGCGAGGAAGCATACCCATTGGGGCTCTAATCGCGCGCGTCGTACTCGACGTGAACGGTGAGGCGCGCGAGCTCTGCGTCGAGCCGCGCGTTACGCTGCTCGACGCCCTGCGCGAACATCTCGACCTGACCGGAACGAAGAAGGGCTGCGACCAGGGAACCTGCGGGGCGTGCACGGTGCTCGTGGACGGACGGCGGGTGCTCTCCTGCCTGACGCTTGCCGTCATGCATGCGGGCGCGTCGGTCACGACGATCGAGGGCGTTGCGCGGGGCGACGCGCTGCATCCGGTGCAAGACGCATTCGTGGAGCACGACGCGTTTCAGTGCGGCTACTGCACGCCGGGGCAGATCCTTTGCGCGATCGCCCTATTGCAGGAAGGTCGTACGCTCGACGATGCCGCGATCCGCGAGCAGATGAGCGGCAACCTCTGCCGTTGCGGCGCGTACGAGAACATCGTAGCTGCCGTGCGTGCCGTGGCAGAGCGAACGACGTGAACCTTCCACTCGTAGGCGCTGCGGTCGATCGCGCCGACGGCCGCGTGAAAGTGACCGGAGCCGCGCGGTATACCGCCGACGTCGCCTTGCCGAATGCGGCCTACGCTGTCATGGTTACGAGCGAGATCGCACGAGGACGGATTGCGAGCGTCGACGCGGTGCGAGCGCGCAGCCTCCAAGGCGTTCTCGCCGTGCTCAGCTACGAGAACGCGCCGCGCGTTCGCGCGGAAGGCAACGATAACGCGTTCGCGCTCTCGCTCCTTCAAGACGATCGCGTTCGGTACGACCGGGAGCCGGTTGCGGTCGTCGTCGGCGAATCGCTCGAGCGCGCGCACCATGCTGCATCGCTCGTACGGATTGCGTACGAGGCGCAGGCTCCGGTTACGAGCATCGAGACCTCTACCGACCGGTACGCGCCCGAGGAGATCTTCGGGCATCCGGCCTCCGTAACGCGCGGCGATCCGGAGGCGGCCCTGAGCGCCGCGGCAATACAGGTCAGGCGCGTCTACTCGACGCCGGTCGAGCATCACAACCCGATGGAGCCGCACGCCACGATCGCGAGCTGGGACGGCGATCGGCTGACGGTGTACGACGCGACGCAAGGCATCACGAACGTACGCAAGCGTCTCGCCGCGATCTTCGAGATTCCCGTCGAAAACGTGCGCGTGATCTCGTCGTTCTTGGGCGGAGGCTTCGGAGGCAAAGGCGGCGTGTGGTCGCACGTGGCGCTCGCGGCGATGGCGGCACGCGTCGTCGGGCGGACCGTAAAGCTCGTGCTGACGCGACCCCAGATGTTCGGCTCCGTCGGCTATCGTCCCCGAACGATTCAAGCGATTGCGCTGGGCGCCGATCGCGACGGCAGGCTCTCGGCGATCGCGCACGACGTGCTCTCCCAAACGTCGGTCTTCGACGAGTTCGTCGAGTCGAGCGGGCTCGTAACGAAGATGCTCTATGCGGCGCCGAACGTGCGCACCACGCACACGCTCGCCCGCGTGAACGCCGCCACGCCGACGTACATGCGTGCGCCGGGTGAGGCCAGCGGAACCTTCGCGCTCGAATCGGCGATGGACGAGCTCGCGTATGCCGCCGGCATCGACTCCATCGAGTTGCGGCTGCGCAACTACGCGCAGACCGATCCCGACGATGGCAAGGAGTTCAGCAGCAAACACTTACGCGAATGCTATGCGCTCGGAGCCGAGAAGATCGGATGGAGCGAGCGCGACGTGCGCCCGCGTTCGATGCGCAACGGTCGGCTGCTCCTGGGAATGGGCATGGCGACGGCGACCTATCCCGCCAACCGCGTCTCGGCTAGCGCGGTCGTGCGCATGGAAGCGGACGGAAGCGTCGTCGTGCGCAGCGGAACGCAGGACCTCGGGACCGGGAGCTACACGGTGTACGCGCAGCTCGCGGCGACGATCTTGGAGCTTCCCCTCGAACGCGTTCGCATGGAGCTCGGCGACACCGATCTGCCGCCGGCGCCGCTTTCGGCTGGGTCGTGGACTGCGGCGAGCGTCGGCTCGGCGGTCTACGAGGCTGCGTCGGCTCTACGCGATCGCCTTCGCAAGGGCGAGAAGGCGCCGCTCGAAGCCCGCGCCGACGCCAAAGCCGCCTGGGGCGGAAGATACTCGACGCACGCGTTCGGCGCGCAGTTCGCTCGCGTCGAGGTCGATCCCGATCTCGGAGAAGTGCGCGTGCGTGCGATGATCGGCGCCTTCGCTGCGGGCCGCATTCTGAATCGCAAGACGGCGCGCAGCCAGTATCTCGGAGGGATGGTCTTCGGCATCGGCATGGCGCTGCACGAGGAGACGCGCTTCGACGCGAGCACGGGGCGGATCGTGAACGCGAACCTTGCCGGGTATCTCGTGCCGGTGAACGCGGACGTCGGCTCGATGGAAGCGTACATCGTCGAGGAGGAAGACGCGCACGTGAATCCGATCGGCGTCAAGGGCGTCGGGGAACTCGGTGCGACCGGATCTGCGGCGGCGATCGCCAACGCCGTCTTCCATGCGACGGGGGTCCGCGTGCGCGATCTGCCGATCACGCCCGAGAAGCTGCTGCAGCCGTAACCTACGGCAGCGTCATCGTGGCATCGACGATCGGAGCGACTCGACCGCCGACGTCGATACCGTCGCTGCCGCGCTCGCCGCGAACGAGGACGTGCAGCAAACTACGCCTTCCCATCTTCGTGCCTTGCTCGCTGACGAACGCGGTGCCGTCGGCCGTTCCGCACAAACCATGTGCCATCATGTACGCGGCGAGCGGACCCGTTGCGCTTCCCGTTGCGGGGTCCTCGACGACGCCGAGCTCCGGGGCAAACATCCGCGAGTACGCGCCGGCCCGAGTCGGCGTGAAAACGAAGACGCCGATCGATTCGCGAATTTCGTCTTCGAGCGCTCCGAGCGCTGCCGGATCCACGCTCGCGCGATCGACGGTATCGCGATCGGTCACCGCGACGTAGAGCATCGGGTTCCCGGCACTATAGACCTGCGGCGGAACGTCCGCGAGCAGGTCCCACTCGCGAAGGTCGAGCGCGCGCGCGCACGCCGCGCGATCGCACTCGCCGACGCGCTCGATCTGCGGCGTGGAGAGCCATAGCATGTCGCTCTCCACGCGGACCGAGACCGGTCCTACGCCCTCTTCCAACGCAAACGAGCGCGCCGTGCGCGCGACGATTCCGCGATCCCGTGCGACGTACGCCGCACCGATCGTGGGGTGTCCTGCGAATCGCAGCTCGCGCGCCGGCGTGAAGATCCGCAGGCGCAACGCGCAGTCCTTCCGCGTAGCCGGTAGGAGAAACGCGGTCTCGGAGAGGTTCAGTTCGCGCGCGATGCGCTGCATGAGCTCTGCGTCGAGGTCGTGCCCTTCGTAGAAGACGGCGAGCGGGTTCCCTTCGAGGGGAGCGTCGGTGAAGACGTCGACGATGCGGTACCGAAGCGTGCGAGGCATGCAATCGGGGACGTTGACGGCGGCAACGGCAGCTCCCTCTCCGGTCGCGCGACGGGCGCTCTTCTTTCTCGGAATACTTCCGGCGTTTGCGGTGCTCTACGTAAGGCGAGCGGTACAGGATCCGCCGGCGTACGCGGTCGTTCGGCCGCCGTTGCGCGTAACGCTCGCCGGAATGTTCTCACGGCGCGTCGCGCGTCTGCGCGTTCGGCGCTGATGGTTCCGCTCTATCTTGCCGTCACAGGGCTTCCGTTACAACGTCGGGCGCGGCGTCGCAGGCGCGGCACCCGATATCGTCGGAGTACTCGCCGGTCGCGCTTCCGTCGCGACGGCGATGGTCGCGACGGCGGTATCTCGTCACCATCGTTGCGGCGCTCGCCCTGCCCGAAACGAAGGGCCGCGCGCTCTAAGCGCCAACCCTCCTTCATGTCCCTGACGCGCCGGGAGCTCTTGAAGACCGGTGCTGCGGGCGTCGCTCTCCTGACGCTCGCCGATTGCGCGCGCCACTCCGGCACTCTCGATGAAGCGCAGCGCAACGTCGTGGCCAAGATCGCCGCCGTCATGCTCGATGGCGCTATTCCCGCAAACGATCCGGAGCGCGCGCGCGCCGTGGCCGAAGCCGTGGCCGGCTTCGCAATCGCCGTCGACGGCTTACCGCCGCAGGTTCAGGGCGAAGTGCAGCAGCTCTTCGCGCTGCTCACTTTTGCGCCGACGCGTCGCCTCATCGCGGGTCTGCCGCCGTGGAACGAAGCGACGCCGGCGCAAATCGCCGATTTTCTCACGCGCTGGCGCTTCAGCGGATTTCAGCTGTTGCGCAGCGGCTACGATGCGCTGCATCAGCTCGTCATGGCGGGATGGTACGGCAACGACGACGCGTGGCCGCGTATCGGCTATCCGGGTCCCCCGAGCGTCGTGCGATGAGCGCGAATCCTTTCGCGAGCGCTGCCGCTCGCCGCTGGCACGTCGTCGATGCGTCGCGGCTCGAACGCGATCTCAGTTTCGAAGCCGACGTTGCGATCGTCGGCACCGGAGCGGGCGGCGCGACGGCAGCGGAGATACTCTGCGCGCAGGGGCTGCGCGTTGTCATGCTCGAGGAGGGCCCGCTGCGTACGTCGCGCGACTTCCACATGCTCGAGCGCGAGGCGTACCCGCAACTCTATCAAGAATCCGCCGGGCGCCGAACCAAAGACAAAGGCATCACGATCCTTCAAGGGCGAAACGTCGGCGGCTCGACAACCGTGAACTGGACCGCGAGTTTTCGTACTCCGGCAACGACCCTCGCGTACTGGCGTAGCGCGTACGGCTTGCAGCAGTACACGCCGGAAGGGCTCGCGCCGTGGTTCGCTCGCATGGAGCAGCGTCTCTCGATCGCACCGTGGGCGTTGCCGCCGAACGAGAACAACGCGGTTCTCCGCCGCGGCGCCGCGGCGATCGGCGTTGCGACCGGCGTCGTACCCCGCAACGTGAAGGCATGCCGCAACCTCGGCTACTGCGGTCTCGGCTGCCCCGTCGATGCGAAGCAGTCGATGCTCGTGACCTCGATTCCGGCCGCACTCGAGAGCGGAGCGACGTTGATCTCCGGCGTACGCGCCGAGAAGTTCGCACATGCCGGCGGCGTCGTCACGATGCTGGAATGCAGCGCGCTCGATGCGAGCGGGCTTCGCCCCGGGCCGCACCGGATTCGCGTGATGGCGCATACGTTCGTCTGCGCCGCCGGTGCGATCGGCTCGCCGGCGCTGCTCTTGCGCAGCGGCGTGCCCGACCCGAGCGGTTTGCTCGGCAGGCGAACGTTCTTGCATCCGACGCTCGTCTCGGCGGCCCGTATGCCGGAGACCGTCGATGCCTTCGCCGGTGCGCCGCAGTCCGTCTACAGCGATCACTACCTGCAGACGCCGTTCGACGGGCCGATCGGCTTCAAGCTCGAGGTTCCACCGGTGCATCCGGTGTTGATGGCGACCACGCTTCCGGGGTTCGGCCGCGCGCACGCCGAGATGACGGGGCAGATGCCGAACACGCAAGTCATCATCGCCCTGCTCCGCGACGGCTTCCATCCCGAAAGCACCGGTGGAAGCGTCTCGGTGCGCGCGGACGGCAGCGCGGTTCTCGACTATCCGATTACGCCATACGTGTGGGAGGGTGCGCGGCGCGCGCTGCACGCCATGGCGGAGATTCAGTTCGCGGCGGGCGCTCGCACGGTCTTCCCCCTGCACGAGTCGGCGCGGCAATACGGGTCACTTCAGGAGGCGCGCGCTGCGATCGATGCGCTTCCGATGGAAATTCTTCGTACGCGTATCGTGAGCGCTCACGTCATGGGCGGCTGCGGCATGAGCGACGATCCGGCAGCGGGCGTCGTCGATTCGTCCGGGCGACACCACCAGATGACCAATCTTTTCGTCTTCGACGGCAGCGTCTTTCCCACGAGTCTCGGTGCGAATCCCCAACTCTCCATCTACGGCATCACGGCGCGCAACGCGAGCCGGCTTGCCGATCTCCTCAACGCCGGCTGCTGACGCCGCGAGGCGGTCAGAAGAAGATCGTCTGTAGCGCACCGACCTCGGCAAAGCCGATGCCGCGATACAGGGCGATCGCCGGCGCGTTGACGTCGTTCACGTAGAGTGAGAGCGAGGGAACCATGCAGAGCAGTGCTCGGCAGATCGCCCCGAGCGCCTCGGTCGCGATGCCGCGGCGGCGAAACTGCGGCGGCGTCCAGATGCCCTGAAGCTGCGCGGTCCGTGGGCTCCAGGCGCCGACGTTGCAGAAGAAGCACAATCCCTCCGAACATTCGCCGACCCACCACAAGCCCAGGCGAATCATGCGCCGGATTCCCGCGCCGAACTGCGGCATCTCGTGTTGCGCGTCCGCCTCGATCTCACCTGAGATCATTGCAGCCGAGTGCTCGGCGACGATGGCCCATTCGCCTTCGCGCGCGCGCCGTACGGTGACCGAGCCGTTCGTCGCGCGCAGCGACTGCGCGTCGACGGCCATCACGGGCTGGCGCTCGCGCACGAGTCGCGCCGGAGCGTGCCGATTGCGAACGGCCTGCCAATACGCGTTTACGATCCGCTGCGGCCCGACGACGGCGCGTTCGTTCAAGCCGGCGGCCGCGTTCGCGAGTGCGGGTAGCGCGGCGTCTTCGCCCGCGAGAACGACGTGGCGGCCGAAGAAGCCGGCACCACAGACGCGGTCGCTTTCGTCGCGCACGATGCGAACGTCGCGTTGCAGCGGGCCGCCCTCGAGCACGAGGTAGGTTAAGAAGACGTTCTCATACGGAGAGCGGTCGAGATATGCAACCGCTTGCGACACGTTTGTGGTCGATAATCGCTCGGCACAGGTCGCCACGCGCGGCTCCTCACTCCCCCAGCGCGACGTCGAGAACGAGCGGGCTCGTCGGCGCCTTGCTCCCCGCGTCGGGCTCGATGCTGACCGCGACCGCGCTCGTATGCGATGCTGCGACTTCATCGAGCGCGACGACCGCAATGCCGTGGAGATCGGGGATGAAACGCACGGAGGGCGTCATCGCCTGCGCGCCTCGCTGCAGCGTCCATGCCTGGTAGACTTTTCCACGCGGCGGCATAGGAAGGTTGCGCAGCAGGACGTAGAGGCGATCGTTGCTCGAGACGACTTGACCGTTACCGGATCCGTATCGTTGCGCCTGCGGACTCTCCAGGTCGGCGAGCGCGGTCCTCTCTACGGCAAGCGTCCGCGCCAGCATCGTCGAGCGCTGACTCGATCGCTCGATCTGCGTCTGCGCCTGCCGTAGCTGCGAGGTGAGCGAGAGATTGTTTAACGTCGACACGATCGCCAGCGCAAAACACACGGCCGCCACGAGGTACGCTGGCCATACGGGCTGCCGCGCGTAGGGAGGCAAGGAAGGCTTCACACGTCGCAGGTTCGCGTCGGCTCGCAGCCGCCCCCGGGTAGAGCGAGCGCAAAACAAAGGTTCTCAAGCGTCCGCTCGTCGTAGCCACGGGGATGGATGATACGTTGCATGCGCTACGCTCGCGAATAGCGGAGCTGCCCGGCTATGGAAGCAGCGACGACCGGAGACGCTCGGACGAGCTCGTGCGAGCGTACGCCGGTGAGGCGTTGGCGGCCATGCAACAGCGCATCGCGGCCTCCGAGCTCGCGCGCTCGTTGGGCGCGCCGATCCTGAGGACGGAGTTTGCAAATCAAGCGGCGTTTCGCGGCTTCGAGAGCGAGCCCAGCAACGACGCGGCGATCGCGCGGGTGGCGCAGGCCGATGTGGTTCTCGTCGAGCTTGCCGACCGCGCGGCGAGCGTCGAGGCGTCGGACGCGCAGGCGTTCGCGGTCGAGGTACAGAGCGCGCTCGACGAGCGCGACCGCGCGATGCTCGAGGGCGCACGGGCTCCAGCGCCGTGATTTTCGCGGTCCTCGTCGGCTCGTTTGCCGCCGCGCTCCACCTGCTGCCAAACCCTTCGTCGGTAATCGTCGTGCCATCGTGCAGCGTCCCGCTTCCGCACGCCGTCGCCGCGAGCTTCGACGCCGGGGCGCGCCGCGAGATCGACGAACGTTGGAGTGCCCTGGGCGCCGGCACGCTGTACGTCGCGCGCATTCCTGACATCGTCGTGCGTCACGATCCGGCTCTCCCGGCGCAAGCATACCGGCTGGGCGTCGGTCGCGGCGGTGCGGTTATCTGGAGCTCCGGCGGTGACGGCGCGTTTTACGCGGCGATGACCCTCGCGCAGCTTCCCGAGCGCACCGCTCGCGGCTGGCGCGCCCCGTGCGTACGAATCGAGGATCGGCCGGCGCTGCGCTGGCGGATTCTCTCGGACGACGTCTCGCGCGGGCCGCTCCCGACCATGCGGTACTTCGAGGAGCGCATCCGCACCATCGCCGCCTTCAAGATGAACGGCTACTCGCCGTACATGGAGCACGTCTTCGTCTCCCCGACGGATCCGCTGCCCGCGCCGCTCGACGGCATCACGCCAGCGCAGCTGCGCTCGCTCGCGCAGTACGCGCGCATCTTCCACGTGGCATTGATTCCCGAGCAGCAGACCTTCGCGCACATGCACAACACGCTGAAAATCGAGCGATATGCCGGCGCGGCCGATTTTCCGCACGGATTCCTGCTCTCTCCGGCATCGTCCCTGGCATCGGCCTATCTCGCACGCATCATCGGTCAGGAGCTCGCGGCGGTACCGCATCCGCCATTCTTTCACATCGGCTCCGACGAGACCGCAACGCTCGGCGAAGGAACGACGGCGGCGTACGTAGCCGCGCACGGCGGACGGTCGCGCGTCTACGCGGATCACGTCGCCGCGATGGCGAGACTCGTCGCGCCGTCGGGGGCGCGTATCATGCTCTGGGACGACGGCATCGAGAACGATCCGTCGGTCATGCGCATGATTCCACGCAGCGCGGTCATCGTGAACTGGCATTACGAGGCCGAACGCTCGTTCGAGAAGTACATTCGCCTGATTGCGAGCGGCGGCTTCGCGCAGATGGTGGCCCCCGGCGCGAGCAACTGGAACGAAATCTATCCCGACGTCGCGACGGCGATTGCGAACGAACGCCGCTTCATCGACGAAGGAAAGGCCGCGCACGTCCTCGGCCTCTTCCAGACGATCTGGCACGACGATGGCGAGACGCTCTACGAAGCGACGTGGTACCCGGTGCTCTACGCGGCGAGCGCCGCGTGGGAGCGGCGCGACGTCGATCCCGATCGCTTCCGGCGCGATTTTCCGGCGGCGTTCTTCGGCGTCGAAGACCCGCGTTACGGCGACGACGTTGCGGAGCTCGGCGACGCGCTCACGCGCTTGGAAGCGGCCCACGCGGGCCCCACCGATGCGCTCTTCTGGGGCGATCCGTTCGATCGGTTTCTCCAAGAGCGTTTGGCGAACGTCGATCTGCGCGCCGTGCGGCTGGAGGCCGAGCGGGTGGAGACGCACCTGTTCGCGCACCGGCCGCCGTTGCACGCAAACGCGGCTGCGGTGATGTTTCTTGCGGCGCGGCGCTACGATGTGCTCGGTCGCGAGTACCAGATCGCCCGCGAGGTTCGCGACGACTATGCCTCGCCGTCATTTCGCAGCCTGCTCTGGAGTGAGTACTGGATGTGGGAGCTGCGCGACGATTTCGAAGGGTTGGCGCCGCTCTACGAGCGCGCGTGGCGCTACGAGAGCCGGCCGTCGCACCTGGCGAGCAACCTCGAGCGCTATCACCTCGCCGCGCAGCGGGCGATCGAGCGCGCCGACGCGTTGGCGCGCGTGACGCGCGAGGACTTCCTCCAACACGAGCCACTGCCGCCTCTCGACGACGTCATCGCGGTACCGCACGGCGGAACGCAACCCTGAGCGCGGCCCTCGTTCTCGCGGTCTTCGTCGTCTTTGCTGCGCTCATGTACGCGCGGAAAATGCCGGCGATCGTCGCCGTGCCGCTCATGGCGATAGCGATGGCGATCGGTGCGGGCGTGCCGCCGCCCGCGCTCGGCGGCATCGTCGTCGATGGTGCGAGCGCGCTCTCGAAGTTCTACGTCGCCGTTATCTTCGGCGCGCTGCTGGGGCGCGTCACGCTCGACACCGGAATCGCGCGAGCGCTCGTCAATCTCGCCGCCGAGTACGGAGGGGAGAGTCCGTTCGCCTTTGCGCTCGTGCTCTGCGCGATCGTGGCCGTGCTCTTCACGTCGCTCAACGGACTGGGCGCGATCATCATGGTGGGGTCGATCGTGCTGCCGATCATGATGACGACCGGCGTGCCCCGCACGACGGCCGCGACGCTCTTCCTGATGGCGTTCGCGCTCGGCTTCATCTTCAATATCGCGAATTGGACGTTCTACACGACGTTCTTCGGCGTTACCGAGCAGCAGCTCGTCAGGTACGCCGTCGTGCTTGCGGGGATCGATGCCCTGGCACTGATCGGGTACGCCATCTTCGCGTTCGCACGCGAGCGCGCGTACGCGGGATGGGCGGCGCCTTCGGCAGACGCGGATCGGGGTTCCGGAGCGGCGAAAGGGCGCGGCGTCCCGTGGTGGTCGCTGGTGACGCCGATGCTGCCGATCGTCCTGTACTACGTTTTCCACGTGGACGCCACGCCCGCGTTTGCGATCTCCGCCATCTACGGCGTGCTCGTGACGCGGCCGCGCGCTGCGATTCCGACGCTCGTCGCCTCGGCAATTCGCGGCGTGGAAGACGTCGCTCCGGCGATCGTGCTCTTCATGGGAATCGGCATGCTGCTCGTCGCGATGAAGGAGCCGCAGTTTGCGGCGGCCCTGCAACCGCTGGTTGCGAGCAACTGGATACGCAACCCCATCGCGTACGTTGCCGTGTTCGGATTGCTGAGCCCGCTCGTGCTCTACCGCGGCCCGCTCAATCCGTTCGGCGTCGGCATCGCCATCTTCACCGCCCTTCTGGCGTCGCACGCGGTGCCGCCGCTCGTTCTCGTGGCCGCAGTCATGGCGGTCGTTCAAGTGCAGAACGTGTGCGATCCGACGAACACGCAGAACGTCTGGGTCGCCAACTTCACCGGCGTTCCCATCGTCACGATCACGACGCGAACGCTGCCGGTCCAGGTCGCAGTTGCCGTAGCGGCGACGATTGCGGTCGTCGTGGCGACGCAGCCGCTGCTCGGCGTTCGAGCCTTTGCTTCGCTCGTGCCGCCCGCACTCGCGCAGAGCGTCCTGCCGGGAATGGACGCACCGCGCAGCGCCGCGTACCGCGTTGCCGTCGGCGACGACGGAACGCCGCTCGGACGCACGGCGGCCGATGCGATCGTTGCTGCGTTGCGCGCCGGTTCGACGCTACAGCCGTTTCGCTTCACCGGCGATCCCAACGCGGCCGACTGCGAGCGCAAGCCGTATGCCGCGTACGTTCGTACGGAAACGAGTACGTTCGCGTTGATCGAGGGCATCGACTTCGACGTCGGGCTGGTGCTCGAGGACTGTGGCGGATGGATCGTCGACGAGTGGCACGACCACGAGATCGTCGCACAGCCGAACGATGCCGAGGCTCGTCTCTTGGCGCGGCAAGGGGCGCAACGGCTCCTAGCGTGGTCAGCGCTGGTCGCGCCACGGTCGACGAATCTTTTCGCTCGCGGGGTGGCCTTTGCGCCCGGCGATCCCCCGACGTATTTCTACACGCTCTTCAAGAGCGACGACGGCAACATGCGCGCGTACGTACGCGCGGGCGGCCCAGCGTACGCTGCGGGCTTGCGCAGCGGTGACATAGTCGAGAAGCTCGACGGCGAGGCGTGGTGGGAGTACGGGACCTACCAAACCCAGTTACGCGCCTACGACGGCAAGCCGCACAGCTTTGAGATCGTTCGCAACGGCGCGACCCTGGAGGTACAGCTCGGTACGCCCTTTACCGGTTTTGCCGCCGATGCAGCGCAGTAGATCGCCGCGCAAACTGCGCGTCGGCGTGGACGTCGGCGGCACCTTCACCGACGTCGTGGCAATTGACGCCGCCACGCGCGCGCTCGTCGCCAGCGTCAAAGTGCCGACGACGCACCACGCGGCGGAGGGCGTCGCCGCGGGGATCGTCGCCGGGATCGAACGGCTGCTGGGGCGCGCCGAGATTGCGTCCGGCGACGTGGCGTTCATCGCGCACTCCACGACGCAGGCGACCAACGCACTGCTCGAAGGCGACGTCGCGCGCGTCGGCATCGTCGGTTTGCTCGATACATGCAACGCGCTCGCGCGCGCGCAGATGCGCGTGCCGTCATTCGATCTCACGCCCGGCGTGCGCTTCGCCCCGCAGATCGCGTTTGCACGCGCGAACGACGACGGTTCGGCCCGCGCCGCCGTCGACGCGCTGCTCTCGCAAGGCGTCGCGGCAATTGCCGCGACGCGGGCCTTCGGCGTCGACCGCCCGGACGCCGAAGAGCGCGTCGTCGAGTACGCACGGGGACGCGGCGCGTTCGCGACGAGCGGTCACGACGTGAGCGCGACGTACGGCTTGCGAGCGCGTACGCGCACCGCGGCGCTCAACGCGGCGATTCTCCCGCGGATGGTCGAAACGGCGCGCACGACGGCGCACGCGGTGCGAGAGGCGGCGATTCGCGCACCCTTGATGGTCATGCGCAGCGACGGCGGCGTGATGGGCGTGCGCGAGGTCGAACGGCGACCCATCCACACGCTGCTCTCGGGGCCGGCCGCCGGCGTGGCGGGGGCGCTGCTGTACGAGCAGGTGAGCGACGGCATTTTCATCGAGGTCGGTGGAACGAGTGCCGACTGTTCGGCCATTCGCGCCGGCCGCCCGCAGATGCGCGCCGCCCGCATCGGCGGCAGGCGAATGATGCTTCGAACGCTGGACGTGCGCACGATCGGCGTCGCCGGCGGCAGCATGCTGCGCGTCGACGGGCAAAGCATCACCGACGTCGGACCTCGCTCGGCGCACATCGCGCAGTGTGAGTACGCGAGCTTCGTCTCACCGGAGCGGCTTGAGGGAGCGCGCGTGGCGCGTCTCGCGCCGACGGCGAGCGATCCGCCCGACTACGCCGTGCTCGTCGCAGCCGATGGGGGGAAGATCGCGCTAACGCCGACATGTGCCGCGAACGCCCTCGGATACGTTGCGGAGCACGCATTCGCGCGCGGGAATGCCGAGTCTGCGCGACTCGGCTTCGCGTTGCTCGCGCGCGAGCTTGGGAGCAACGCCGACGTACTCGCGCGTAGAACGTTGGATATCGCCGGACGCAAGCTGCGCGCGTGCGTGGAAGAACTGGCGCTCGACTACGCGCTCGATCCCGCGATCGTCGTGCTGGTCGGCGGCGGAGGTGGGGCGGCGGCACTCGTGCCATTCGTTGCGGAGCAGATGAAACTCCCGTATCGCATCGCGCGGGACGCCGAGGTCTTGTCGCCGATCGGCGTGGCGTTGGCGCTCGTGCGCGACTCGGTGGAGCGCACCATCGTCGATCCGACTCCCGAAGAGATCGCGCAGCTTCGGCGCGAGGCGAGCGATCGCGTCATTGCAGCCGGCGCCGCGCCCGACCGCGTGGAGGTGAGCGTCGAGATCGATGCGCAGCGCAATCGCGTCCGTGCGACGGCCTCTGGGGCGACGGCGCTCGTCGAAGGGGCTGCGCTCGTAGCGGTCGGCGAAGAAGACGTACGCGCAGTCGCGGCGACGTCGCTGCGTGCGGATGCGAACTCGCTTCGCCGCGTCGAGCTGACGCCTGCGCTGACCGGCTACGGGAGCGGACGCGACCTTCGCGTGCTCGACGAGCGAGGCGTCATACGTCTCTCGTTGCGCGACGCGCGCGTCACGCAAACGCGCTGCGGCGATCTGCAGCCGGTCTTGCGCGACGCGATCGAGGCGGCGACGAGTTTCGGAGACGTCGGTCGCGCATTACCGGATCTCTACCTGCTGCACGGAGGCCGCATCGCCGACTTCAGCGGTCTTGCGGGCGCGGAACAAGCCGTAGCGCTTGCAAACGAAGAGGTCACCGGCCGTAAAGCCGATGACCCCATCGCGATTCTCACGGTGCCGCGAGCGGCGTAGCAGGCTAGGGCGATCCACGCGTTACGAGGTTGCTCTTACGAGCGCCGTAACTGAAGTAGAAGATGAGTCCGAGCACCAGCCAGACGACGAACCAGAACCAGACGATCGGGAATCCGTAGAAGAGCGGGTTGCCGATGCGCAGATAGTAAATCAACCCCAACGCCGTGATCGCGGAAAAGATCGGGACCAGGATCTCGTCAAGCCAGAGCACGATCGCGCCGATGCCGGGGATCTTCTCGAGTAACCAGAAAATCGGCCAGAAGATCGGGACGACGTAGCGGAACGGCGGGACCTTGAACTTCCCAACGAGTTCTTTGTGCTTCCAGCGAAGGATCGGTACCGCAGCCGAGACGAGCACGAATGCGACGAGCGTTCCCATGTTGGTCAGCGATCCGACGATGTTGATAGGCGTGAACGCGGCAACGATCGCGATGCAGATACCGAAGAAGACCGTCGAAAAGATCGGCGTGCGCCACTTGGGATGAACGCGCGTGAACGCCGGCGGTATCAAACCGTCGCGCGACATCGAGAAGAAGACGCGGCTCTGGCCGAACATCATCACGAGCAGCACCGTCGTGAGGCCCGCGATCGCACCGAGCGATATAACGATGCTCGCCCAGCTCAGGCCGACGTAGTTCATTGCGAAAGCGACCGGGAAGGCAACGTTCAGTTTGTAAAACGGCACCATACCATTGAGAATCGCGACGACGATGATGTAGAGAATCGTGCAGATCGCGAGGCTCATGATGATGCCGAAGGGTAAGTCGCGGCCAGGATTCTTCGCCTCCTCTGCCGTCGTCGACACCGCATCGAAGCCGATGTAGGCAAAGAAGATGAAAGCTGCGCCTCCGAGCATGCCCTGCCATCCAAAGGGGAAGTAGCCTCCCATCCCCGCCGCACCGCCGGCCGGGAGGTGATAGTTGACGGCGGAGATGTGTCCGATTCCCACGACGATGAAGAAGATCACGATCGCGACCTTGACGGTCACGATGATCGCGTTGACGGTGCCTGACTCGCGCGTGCCCTTTGCAAGCAGCGCGGTAATCACGAGAATGATCGCGGCCGCAGGGAGGTTCGCGAGTCCCGATACGCCGGCTTGCCCCGCAAGCCCCCAATGCGGCCCGTTTGCAAAGGCCGCCGGAATCTGCCAAACGTTGGGGATATGGTTCCAGATGTTGATGAAGTATCCCGACCAACCGATGCTGACGGTTGCCGCCCCGAGGGCGTACTCGAGAACGAGTGCCCAGCCGACGATCCATGCCAAGAGCTCGCCGAGCGTCGCGTAGGTGTACGTGTAGGCGCTGCCGGAAATCGGAATCTTGCTGGAGACTTCGGCGTAGCAGAGCGCGGCGAGCGCGCTGACGATACCGGCCACGACGAACGACAGCGTGAGCGACGGGCCGGCACGCGTTGCCGACGCGATGCCCGTGAGCACGAAGATGCCGGTGCCGATGATGGCACCGATCCCCATCGCCGTCAGCGCCCACGGTCCGAGCGACCGCCTGAGGCCGTGCTCGGAATCCGCTCCCTCCGCCAGGATACGGGCGAGCGGCTTTACTCGAAAAAGCGACATACCGCCAGGCTATGCCTCCGGAGCAGGATTCCCTCTTCCGAATTGGCCTCGCACGTTGCGCTCGGCCTGGCACTACACTTCGCTTCGGCCGTTTCGCGGCCTCAACGCTAGATGGACCTCGGTCCCGCGATGGATCTCAGTCCGAGCGAATGCCCACGAACAAGTCTCTGCCGGCGAGAACCTGTTTGCCGTGGTGCAGTTCGAAACCCGTGCGCAGGAATGCATCGTGGTACTGCTCGTCGCTCAGCAAGAGAAGGCGGTGCGTCTCCTCGAAGCTGCGAACCCCGTCTGTGTGCGCTACCATATAATGAAAGTTGAGAATTGCGACGAGCTCGTCGCGGCGCGCGACGTGCATTCGTGCGATCTTCATCCCCGGGAGATCGGCGAAGCGCGCGCTCACGTGGCCATCCTCCCACTCGTTCGGTCGCAGCCATGGCTCGACGATGGCGATGCCACCCGGCGCGAGATGACGTGCGAAGTTCGCAATTGCTTGCTCGAAGCGCTGAACCGTCGGAAGATAGGCAATCGATCCGAAGAGGCAGACGATGACGTCGAAGCGCGTACCGAGATTGAAGCCGATCATGTCTGCGAGATGCAGCGGTATGTCCGCAGAGCGCTCCGCGGCCAACGCCAGCATGCCGCGGTCGATGTCCAGCCCTTCGCACTCGAAGCGCTCCCGCAGGCACTCGAGGTGTCGCCCGGTGCCGCACGCCACGTCGAGGAGCCTGCGCCCCGGGGAGCGTTTGTAGCGCTCGACAAGCTCGCAGATCACGGCGCTCTCGCGCGCGTAGTCCTTTCCCGCGGCGGTGAGAAGCGCGTCGTAGTACTGCGCCGACCTGGAGAACGTGATCATCGCTTGCGCATCATTCGGGCGTTGCGGCGGGAATGGCCTGCCAAGCAACCCGGCGAATCGCGGCGGTAATGCGCGAGTTCGACGTGCTCGTGGTGGGCGGCGGAAACGCCGGCTGTGCGGCAGCAATCGCGGCGGCTCGCCACGGCGCGAAGACCCTGCTCGTCGAGCGGTACGGGTTCCTCGGCGGCACGGCAACCGCGGCGATGGTCGGCCCTTGGATGACCTTTCACTCGGGCTCGGATCGTATCGTCGGCGGAATAGCGCAAGAGATCGTCTCGCGGCTGATCGCGCTCGGCGCCTCGCCCGGCCACATCCCTGACAGCTCGGATTACGTTCCGACGATCACGCCCTTCGACCCGGAAACTCATAAGGCGTTGCTCTTCGAGATGACCACGCAAGCGCGCGTGCGCCTCCTCCTGCACGCGTGGTTCACGAGCGCGTTGGTTGAGGGCGATGCCGTGGTCGGGGCGGCCTTCGATACGGTCGGCGGAAAGCGCGTCTACCGCGCGCGCGTCGTCATCGACGCTACCGCCGACGCTTTCGTTGCAGCTTCTGCCGGCGTGCCGACGCAAAAAGGTGACGCGCGCGGACGGGTGCAGCCTGCGTCGCTGATGTTTCGCATGAGCCACGTCGATCTCGCAAAAACGGCGGCGTACCTTCGAACGCATCCCGATCAAATGCGCACCTCGCTCAAGGCGCACGAGCGGACGGCGTCGACGGTAACGGCGGTCGCCGGGCTCCACGATCTCTGGGCGCGCGCGCAAAAAGACGGCCTGGTCGACGTGCCGCGCGAGCTCGTCTCGTTCTTCGTTTCACCGTATCCCGACGAAGTCACCGTCAACATGACGCGCGTCCTCGAGATCGATCCGCTCGATCCGGACGATCTGACGCGAGCCGAGATCGAAGCGCGCCGACAGGTCATGCAGCTCGCCGCCTTCTTTCGCGCGCGGGTTCCGGGCTTCGAGAACGCACGAATCGCCGCTACCGGAACGCAGATCGGCATACGCGAGTCGCGACGCATCGTCGGGCGATATACGCTCACGCGCGACGACGTGCTGCAGGCGCGGCATTTCGACGACGCGATCGCGCGCAGTGCGTATCCCATCGACATACACAATCCCTCCGGGCAAGGTACGACGACGCAACGCCTAGCGCCGGGAACGAGTTACGGGATCCCGTATCGGTGTCTCGTGCCGAGTACCTGCGAAGGGCTACTGGTTGCCGGGCGCTGCATCTCGACGACGCACGAGGCTCTCGCGTCGACCCGGCTTACCCCGACCGTCATGACGCTCGGTCAAGCCGCCGGCACGGCTGCCGCACTCGCGTGCGAGCGCGACGTCGCACCGAGCGCGATCGATACGCTCGAGCTGCGCGCGCAGCTCGAGCGCGACGGCGTGGTTCTGTGAGCCTCGTACGCGCGGCGCGCCGCTACGGAGTGCGTATCGAGATCTCGGACTTGGGAGCGTGGGCGGAGCGCGCGCTCAACGCGGAGTACGACGGGCGCGGTCCGACGATCCGCGTCAACGCGCGGCGCATGAGCGCGCTGCGCGGCTCGGCGCGACGCCGGTTCTTCCTTCGCGCCGTGGCGCACGAGCTCTACCATCATCTCGAGGCGATCGGCGCCGTGCCGCGCGTGCGGCCGCGCGACGAGCGCGAGCGCGCCGCCGACGCGTTTGCTCGCTCGTTCGTTCCATGAGATATGTCGCGGGAATCGACGGAGGCCAGACCGGGACGCAGGCGGCTGTCGCAGACGAACGGGGTCGCGTCCTCGGTTACGGAGAGGCGGGCCCGGCGGACGAAGTCGGCGCCGGTCCGCAGTCGACGCGACTGCACGACGCCCTGGCGAACGCCTTGGAGGCGGCGCGCCGTGCTGCTGGGGTATCCGCGGGAACGTCCTTTGAGGCGGTGGTTGCGGGCGTGAGCGGTTACGAGGGGCGCGTTTACGGCGTCACGCCCTCGCTTCCCACTGCCTCGTTCTCCCTCGTCCACGATCCGTTCATCGCGCACGCCGGTGCGTTTGCCGGAGGCTCGGGCGTCGTCGTTATCGCCGGAACGGGATCGGTGGGCTACGTCGTCGATGACGACGGCTGCGCGGAGCTGTTCGGTGGTTTGGGATACGTCTTCGGCGACGAGGGCAGCGCGTTTTGGATCGCGAGGACGGCGATTGCTTCCGCGATGTCGGAGGACGCCGGCTGCGTCGTCGAATCGGAGGCAAAGCGATACTTCGGCGTGGCGTCGCTTCGAGAACTCCTGGCGGCCTTCTACCACGGAACGATCGATCGCGACAGGCTGGCGTCGTTCGCGCGAGTCGTGCTCGAGCTATCGTCCGCGCGCGACACCGTTTCCAGCGCGCAGGAGCAGCTCGCCAAGCTGGCGGCGCGCTCGCTCGACCGGCGTCGGCACTGGATCTCGCATCCGCGTGCGGCCTTCACGGGCGGCTTGTTGCGCGATGCGCCGTTCCGCGACGGTCTCTACGAGAGACTACGTACGCTGGCGCCCGACGTCGAGATCGTCGAGCCTCGGTATCCGCCGGTGCTGGGCGCCGTGCTCCTGGCTCTTCGCGAAGCCGGCATCCCTTGCGAACGCCTAACGTGAGCCATCCGCCTCCACCCGAACCGGACGTCCTCGCGCGCCTGCGCGGTAACCTCATCGTGTCGGTGCAGGTTCCCCGAGGATCGCAGCTCGCGCGTCCCGAGAACATCGCCGCGATGGCAGCCGCGGCCGTGGAGGCGGGTGCTGCGGGCGTACGCATCGAGTCCGTCGCGCACCTCGAGGCCGTTCGCGCGCGCATCGGCGTGCCGGTCATCGGCATCATCAAGCGCGAGTACGACGGGTTTCTTCCGTATATCACGCCGACGCTGGCCGACGTTCGCGAGGTTCTTGCAACCGGAGCAGAGATCGTTGCTTTCGATGCGACTCGCCGGCCGCGACCGGACGGTAGCACGACCGATGCGATCGTCGCAGAGATCCATCGCGCGGGAGCGCTCGCCATGGCGGATTGCGCGCGCGGCGGGGACGGTCGCGATGCGCGCGCCGCCGGCGCGGATATTCTTGCGACGACTCTTTGCGGTTACACTGAAGGGACGCGCGGCGCCGAGCTTCCCGCGCTGCAGCTCGCCGGCGAGCTTGCGACCTTTGGCGCATTCGCGGTCTGCGAAGGGGGCATTGCCGACCCCGAGCGCGCGCGCGCGGGGCTTGAAGCGGGCGCGGATGCCGTCGTCGTCGGAACTGCGATCACCGGCGCGGCGCACGACGCGGAGACGGTCTTCCGACGTACGCGTTCGTTCGTCGCCGCGCTTCGCGGCGAGCGCGAAGGGTCGGCGAGAATCTGCGCGAAGCCGCTGTGGCGTGGAGACGAATAAGCCGGGACGTGGCTTCTGGGTAACGACGGCGATTCTCGCCGTCATCTCTATTGCCGGAGTACTCTATTTCTGGCTGATGCCGTCAGTCGAGCCGTGGCTACCGCCGGAGGGCGGTCATCCGGGCGACCAAGTGGACTGGCTTTTCCGCTTCATGTCGTCTACCGCTGCGGTGCTGTACACGTTCGTCGTCGGATACGTCATCTATTTCGCGATCGCGTATCGGCTGCGGCGCAGCGATCCACCGGACGCACTCGGCGTGCAGGTTCACGATAACGCGAAGCTGGAGATCGCGTGGACCGTCGTACCGACGCTTTTCGTCATTCTCTTGTCGATTCTGAGCATCAAGATTTGGTACGTGCTCCAGATTCAGCCGACGAACGGCTTGGTCGTCGAATCGATCGGACGGCAGTGGTACTTCACGTTTCGCTATCCCAACGTCAACGGTGAGGTGACGGACGCGATGCACCTTCCGGTCAACATGCCGGTGACGCTCAACCTGACGTCGAACGACGTCATCCACTCCTTCTGGGTTCCCGACATGCGTCTCAAAGCCGACATGATTCCGGGTATGATCAACACGATTCGATTCACGCCGACGCGCGTGGGGCGCTATCAGATCATCTGCACGGAGTTCTGCGGAACGGGGCACTCGACGATGGACAAGCAGACGATGGTCGTCCAGTCGATGCCTGCATACTTGGCGTGGTACCACGATTGGCAGCAGCGCAACGCGCACGTCAGCAACGCGATCCCGACGGTCAGCTCCGGAGCGATCAGCCTCGCCGGCGGCGACGCGGCGGCCGGGCGGACGCTCTTTTCGCAGAAATGCAGTGCGTGCCACGCGCTTGGGCCGTTCGAACAGCGCATCGTGGGACCGGGTTTGCGGGGCGTACTCCACGATGAGTCGCATCCGGAGCTCGTCGACGGCGATGAGGCGACCCCGGCCGACGTCGCGAAGATTCTCCAGAACGGATATACCGGCAGCATGGGGCACATGCCGAATCAGGCCGAAAACGGGCTGTCGAACAACGATATCGCCAACCTCGTCGCTTTTCTCAACACGTTGAAGTAGAACCGGAGCTACATCGCATGTCAGTCATCGCAGAACACGGTGGAATCGCCGAACACATTCATCCCGAGCCGCAGGGCTTCGTGCGAAAGTACGTCTTTTCGCTCGATCACAAGATCATCGGCATCCAATACATCATCACGGCGTTCGTCTTCTTCGTGCTCGCAGGTTGTCTGGCCGAAATCATTCGCATCCAGTTGATGCACGCGAACGGCGGATTCGTAACGGCCAACACGTACGACGAGGTGTACTCGATTCACGGTTCCGCGATGGTATGGCTCGTGATCATTCCCATGCTTACGGGCGGCTTCGGAAACTTCGTGATGCCGGTCCAGTTGGGCGCGCGCGACGTGGCGTTTCCCTGGCTGAACATGATCAGCTTCTGGCTCTTCCCGGTCGCCGGCTTGATGCTCTTCTCGTCGTTCCTGATGGGCGCACCGGTCGCTGGTTGGACCGAGTACCCGCCGATGTCGTTGCAGGGAGGGGCGGGAACGTCGATGTGGTGTGCGGCGATCTTCCTCGTCGGCGTCAGCTCGACGCTCACCGGCATCAACTTCCTGGTCACGATACTCAAGATGCGCGCGCCCGGCATGACGTTCACGCGCATGCCACTCTTCTGCTGGGGACAGTTGGCCACCGCTCCGCTGTTGATGATTGCGACGACGGCGCTCGCGGCCGCGCTCGCGGCGCTCTTCATGGAGCGCCAGTTCGGCGTTCCCTTCTACGATCCGACGAAGGGTGGCTCGCCGGTGCTTTGGCAGCACATGTTCTGGTTCTACTCGCATCCCGCCGTCTACATCATGATCCTGCCGGCGTTCGGCATCATGTCGGAAGTGATCTCCGTCTTCTCGCGTAAGCCCGTCTTCGGCTATCGAATGATCGCGTTCTCGTCGGCGGCGATCGCGCTCGCAGGGTTCATGGTCTGGGCGCATCACATGTTCACGTCGGGCATCGCGCCGTACATGCAGCTGCCGTTCATGGTGCTCACGTTCGCCATCGCGGTACCGACCGGCATCAAGATCTTCTCGTGGCTCGCGACGATGTGGGGCGGGAAGATCCACCTGACGACCTCGATGCTGTTCGCGCTCGGATTCCTCGTACTCTTCACCTTCGGCGGGATCAGCGGGGTTTTCTTGGCTGCCATTCCGTTCGATCTGCACGTGCACGGGACGTACTTCATCCCCGCACACCTGCACTTCGTGCTCGTGGGCGGAAGCCTCATGGGCATCTTCTCGGGCATGTACTACTGGTTTCCGAAGATGACCGGACGGTACTTGAGCGAGTTTTGGGGCCGCGTGCATTTCGCACTTTTCGTGATCGGCTTTTTGGGAACGTTCCTGCCGATGCACTGGCTCGGCGCCGAAGGCATGCCGCGCCGCGTCGCCTCGTACGATCCGCAGTTTCAATGGGTCAACCAGCTGGAGTCGATCTTCTCGTTCATCATGACCGCGGCGATCTTGATCTTCTTCGTCAACATGCTCTACTGCATCCGCAACGGGAAGAAAGCCGGGCACAATCCATGGGGCGCGCGCACGCTCGAGTGGCAGATCCCGTCCCCGCCGCCGTACTACAATTTCAAGCACATCCCCAGCGTCTTCGGTTTGCCCTACGATTTCACGGAGCCGTTGCCGTATACGCATCTCGAAGACGAGCTGACGGACGCTCCGGTCACCGTGGGAGCGCAGTAGGAGATGGCGGTTGTTTCGATTCCGGGCGGCGGGGAGGTCGACCAGCTGTATGCCGACACTCGGGAGCTGCGCCTGCAGGGCTTTCTCCTCTTTCTCGTCAGCGACGTCGTGCTGTTCTCGTCGTTTATCTTCGCCTATCTCTATTTGCGAAACAGCGGGCAAGGATGGCCGCCGCCTGGGATCGCGCGGCCTCCGATCTCGCTCGCCGCGCTGAACTCGGCCATTCTATTCGGCTCGGGCGCCACGATGCATTACGCACTCGAGAATTTCAAGCGCGGGAACTTCCTGCGCTACTCGTCGCTGATGCTGTGGACGATCCTCCTCGGCATCCTGTTCTTGTGCGGCCAAGGCATCGAGTACACGACGCTGTATTTCCAGGACCACGTCTCTTGGGCCGGGAGCGGGATCTTCGGCGCGTCGTTCTTCACGCTGACGGGCATGCACGGCTTCCACGTCTTCTGCGGCATCTGTTATCTCGTCGTGCTGCTGCTGCAGTCCGTTCACGGCGTCTACGACAAGAACAAGTACTTCGGCCTCACGGCGGGAACGCTGTACTGGCATTTCGTCGACGTGATCTGGGTGGTACTCTTTTCGATCTTCTATCTGATATAGGAGCCGGCGAATGAATCTCGTTCAAATAGAGCACGTTTTGGCCGTCGCCGGCGGAATCGTCGTGTTCGTCGTCGCATCGATCGCGCTGCGCAACGATTGGAAGACGCCCGGCATGGACAATCAGGTCTTCAAGCTGATGCTCGGCTTGTTGGCCCTCGGCGGCGTCTTGGCAGCACTTGCCGGACTCGGGGTGATCGGAAAGGCATGAGGTATTGAGATGAGCCACGAGGACATCCACCCCGATTTCGGACACGTCCCGAAGAGCAAAGGCGTACCGCGCAGCCTCATCGTGGCGGTGGCGATCGGGCTCGTCCTGACCTTCTCGATCGCCGCGGGAGTCATCGTGCTCTCAGGCTACGGCCACAGGTGGCCGTCCGTTACGACGCTGCGCGAAACGTTGAAGTAACTTCTTCGACTGGCGCCCGCGACGAGTGGCTTACCGGCGCGGCGCTATGCCAATGGTCAATGGCGGCAGATCACCCACCGGCAGCAGGCCCGTCGGCCGTCCGTCGATCGCGTGGATTCCGGCGAAGACCGAAAACTCGACCATCGCCGCAACGGTGCGCGTGGGATACGCCGCCTTGCCAAGGGCGCGCCATTCGCAGGCCACGCTCTTATCCTCGAAGAGCGCTGCGACGTAGCCGCATTCACCCGGATCGGAATCTTCGTCGGGGGAGCGGTAGCGAACGTATCCGTCGACGATGTAGATGGGCTTGTACGTTTGCGCGTACGCGACGATCGGCGCCACGAGCACCGCGACGAGGTATCCGAGAAAAGCGAAGGCTCCGAGCGCGAAGACCGGCGCGACGACGATCAGCGACGCATCGCTGGGCACGCGATGCGCCCTCCAGACGATTCCCCATGTAAAGAGGGCAAAGAAGACGAAGCCGAGCAGCGGTTCCACGGCGATCGCGAGGCGGCCCACGAGCCCGCTCCAGACGACGCGCCGTTCGCGCGGCGTCCACGGACGGTGCACGAGCAGTCGCGCGCGAGGGTCGAGGCGTCGCGAGCGCGCCATCGCTACGCGACGATCTCTGCGCTCGGCGAAGCGCGGTCCAAGATTACGCCGAGACGACACTCCGGCGGAAGCGTTCCGAGCGCGCGTCCGCCCTCACCGCTCAAGCGCGAGCGTAGGAACGCGTCGGCGACGTCGCGCGGCGCGTGCGCGAGCAAGAGCGAGGCTTGCCAGATCAGCGCCGCCCGCTCGGCGATCGTGCGCGCCTGCGCCTCGCGCGCGTCTTCGTCCCGAAGCGAGGCCTCGAAGGCGCGCACCGCCGCCGCGACGCGCGGCTCTTCGCGCGCCGTTGCCCACTGCGCGCGCAACGCCTCGAATGCGGCGGGTTGCTTGCGAAGGATCCGCACGACGTCGAGCGCGTTGACGTTGCCCGCACCCTCCCAAATCGAGTTCAGCGGCGCTTCGCGATAGAGGCGAGGAAGGATCGAACTCTCGACGTATCCGTTGCCGCCGAGGCACTCCAGCGCCTCGCCGACCAGCACGGGCGTCCGCTTGCAGATCCAATACTTCCCAACCGCCGTACCGATACGCCGCAGCTCCGCATCGCCGTCGTCGACGGCGCGCGCCAGACGCATGCACAGCCACGTTGTCGCTTCGGACTCGAGCGCGATGTCCGCCAAAACGTTGCGCATCAACGGATGCTCGAGCAGCGGCTTGCCGAACGTTTGGCGATATTTCGCGTGGTGCAACGCTTGCGCCAGCGCTTGGCGCACGAGCGCGGCAGAACCGAGCATGCAATCCAGCCGGGTGTAGTTCACCATTTCGACGATCGCTGCGAGTCCGCGCCCCTCCTCGCCGATCAGATAGCCCTGCGTTCGCTCGAACTCCACCTCTGCCGAAGCGTTGCTGCGATTGCCGAGCTTCTCTTTGAGCCGCTGGATGAGAAATACGTTGCGCCGTCCGTCTTCGAGCACGCGCGGGACGAGAAAGCACGAAAGGCCGCCGGGTGCTTGCGCGAGCACGAGGAAGCCGTCGCTCATCGGTGCGGAGCAGAACCACTTATGACCGGTGAGCCGATAGGGCCGACCCGGTCCGCCGAGCGACTCCGCGACGGCGCGCGTCGTGTTGGCGCGTACGTCCGATCCGCCTTGCTTCTCGGTCATGCCCATGCCGCAGAGCGCCGCGCGCTTGCGCTCGATCGGCACGAGCGCGGGCTCGTAGCTGCGGTGCGAGAGTCGCGGTTCCCAAAGACGTGCCAGCTCCGGCTGCATCCGTAACGTCGCCACCGCCGCGTAGCTCATCGATATGGGACAGCCGTGCCCCGATTCCACTTGCGACCAAACGTAAAAGGTCGCTGCGCGGCGTAGGTGCGCGAGCGGCTGGACGTCGTGCCAAGCGGCCGCGTTCAGCCCGAACGATGTGGCGTAGCCGAGGAGCCGGTGCCACGACGGATGAAAGCGAACTTCGTCGAGGCGATTTCCGTACGCGTCGTGCGTATGCAGTTCGGGCGGATACGCGTTTGCATCGAAGCCGAGCGCAATCGTCTCTGGGTCGCCGGCGAGCGCGCCGATGCGCTCGAGCTCCTCTCGCGGCAACGCCGGTGCGAATGCGTCGAGCGATTCGACGAGCGCGCGGTCGCCGGTGAAGAGATTGCCGCCCTGCAGCGGCGGCGCCTGATTCATGAGCTCGGCCGTTCGACGCTCCCCTATGGAGCGGCTTCCTCCAGCGGGGCAGCGCGCTCGTCGGGTCGCGCCCGCAGCGTCGAGGAGATCGCGAGCGCGGCGAGGGCAACCGCGCAGAAGGCGAGGTACGTAAACCGGTACGCTTCGACGTCGTTGCGGATGGCGCCGATGATGCTGCCGGCCATCGCGCTGCCCAGGATTTGCCCGATGATGAGACATTGGCTGAGCAGCGATACCGCGATGCCGCGCCTGCTTGGGCCCGTCTCATTCGTGACGAGGTATCGCGTCGGGGCGCCAAGCAGAGCACCAAAGCCCGCACCGGCGACGACCATCGAGAGCAGCGTGAGCGGCATCGAGTCGAAGCCGAGCGCAAAGATCGCGAGCCCGATCTCCGTGAGCACCGCGCCCGCAAGCAGCACGTCGCGCGAACCGATGCGATCGAGAGCGCGCCCCGAAACGGGAATGACGACGACGAAGGTTGCCGCGCCGAGCGCAGCGACGAGTCCGGCCGTTGCCGTGCTCACGTGCTGGACGGCGACCACGATCGTGGGGATAAAGAACAGCGATCCCTCGAGCACGCCGATCGTCAGTTCCAGTACGTACGTCTTTGCCAGCTGCGGCGCGCGCAGGAGCGAGAGCGGAACGATGGGGTTCTCGACCTTGCGCTCTTGCACGAGAAATCCCCCTAGCAAGACGACGCCGATTGCCGCTATGACCGGGCGCATGCTCACGATGCCGTCGACGACGCAGAGCAATCCGAAGGAGAGCAGAAAGAGGCCGAGCAGGTCGAGCGGACCGCGCGATTGCGGCGCGAGCGCCGGAACGTAACGGCGCGCGAGCACGAGTACGATCGCTGCCAGTGGAAAGTTTGCGGCGAAGATCCATTGCCACGAGAAAAAATGCGTGACGGCGCCGCCGAAAACCGGACCGATCACGGCGGCAACGCCCCACGTTGCAGCGACCGCTCCGAGCGCCGCGCCGCGCCGCGAGGGAGGCACGACGTCGCCGATGGCGGCGGTCGCAACCGGGAAGAGCCCGCCCGCGCCGAGTGCTTGGACCGCGCGGCCCAGCAGAAAATACTCGTACGTCGGAGCGAGTATCGTGACCGCGCTTCCGACGGCGAAGGTGAGCATCGACAGCATGTAGATGCGCCGGCGGCCGTATCGGTCGGCGAGAGCTCCCGCAACGGCAATGGCTACGACGTTCACGAGTAGGTAGATCGTAAAGATCCATGAGAGATCGCCCGTCACGACGCCGAAGGCGCGCGCGAGCGCAGGCAGCGCCGGCGAGAGAACGCCGAGATCTAGCGCGCCGGCGAAGACGCCAAGGCCGAGCGTTATGAGAAGCGGGAACGACGATCGATCACGCAATGATGCGGTCGATAACCATAACCGCGCACATCAGTGCGAGGTAGAGGAGTGAGAAGCGGAAGAGGGAGCGGGCGGCTTGCGTCGATCCCCGCCACGCGCGCAGCGCCCCCAACACGAAGACCCCCCCGAGAACTACGGCGCCGGCGAGGTAGAGTGCTCCCATAACGTGCAGCGGGTAGAGCGAGAGGGATGCGGCGACGAGCAGCAGAGAGTAATAGATGATTTCGCGCTTGGTGCGCGCCTCGCCGCTAACGTTGGGCAGCATCGGAATGCGTGCTTTCGCATAATCGGTCTCCGTCATCAACGCGAGCGACCAAAAATGCGGCGGCGTCCACAGGAAGATGAGCGCAAAGAGTCCCAGCGCGGGTCCGCCGACGGCATGGGTAACGGCGGCCCATCCGACGAGGGGCGGAACGGCACCCGCGGCCCCGCCGATCACGATGTTGAGCGGCGTGAGCCGCTTGAGCCACATGGTGTAGATGACGACGTAGTAGAAGTTTCCCGCGAGAGAGAGCCACGCAGCCAACGGATTGACGAGCCAGTAGAAGATGGCGAACGATGCGACGCCGCACGCCAGCGCAAAGATCGTCGCGGCACGCAGCGAGATGCGTCCCATGGGAATCGGGCGGCAGCACGTTCGCGTCATCACGGCATCGATGTCGGCATCGTAGACGCAGTTCAAGGCTCCGGCGGAGCCTGCCGCAAGCGCTCCGCCGACGAGCGTCCACAGCGCAAGCGCTAGCGGCGGTACGCCGCGCGCGGCCATCACCATTGCCGCTATCGTCGTGATGAGCAGGAGGACGATGATTTTCGGCTTCGACAACGCATAGTAATCGCGCGCCACGGCGAGCGCCGCCGTCAACGCGACCCCTCGTACGTAGCGACGGAGGGCGCGTAGGAATCGATCGCGGCGAAGGCCGTTGCCGTCACGAAGGCGACAAACACCAATGCAGCGTTTGCAGCGTGCACTTCGCGAAGATCCGTCGGGAGCCGTAGAGCGACGTTGAGCAGTCCCAATATCACCTGGATGAAAACGAGCAGTATTCCCGCACTTGCCGCCAGACGCACGTGCGGAGCGACTCTTCTCGTCCACGTCAGCGCGAACGCTGTGCTTGCGCAGAGGAGCGTTGCCGCCGCTGCGACGCGGTGCAGCATCTGGACGATCTGGCCGGGAGTATATACGACGACGTTCCCCGCACATCCCGGGAGAGATAGGCAAGCGAGGCCCGCTCCGCTCGAGCTGACGTACGCCCCGACGCACATCGTCACAAAGGCGACGACCGCCGTGACGCCGAGCATCACCGGTACGATGCGCGGTGACGGTGAAGTGTCGCGTGCCGTCCCCGAGTCGGACGCGTGGGCGAAGATCGCGACGGCGGTCAGTGCCGCAATAACGGCCATCGCCGTTCCCCAGTGCAGGACGACCGACAGCGGGGAGTTGTCGAGGCGTACCGTTGCCGCTCCCAGCGCAATCTGGATGAGGAAGAGTGCGGCAACGACGCCGCTCGTCAAAGCGGCGAGCGACGAGCGCGCTCGCGATCGCCATGCGACGATGCAGACGGCGGCGATCAGCGGAGCGAGCGAGAAGGCGAGGAGGCGGTGGGTCCATTCCCAGAGCGTGCCACCGGACATGTTCGGGAAGAGCTCACCTCGGCACATCGGCCAATCGGGGCAGGTCATTCCGGCGGCGTTGATCCGCGTCCAGCTTCCCATCACGACGACGAGAAACGCAACGAGATCTGCGGCGAGCGCGAGGCGCCTTAGGCTCTTCACAGGATATCCAGCCTATACGGTAATCGCCGAAGCGGCAATGGCCGTGGTCGCCTGACGCTGCGAGCCTGGCGGCGCGCAAGGTGTGCCGCCTTTTCGAAGGGGGTCCCACCGCAACGTGTTGGTGGGGGCGCGCAGCGGAGTGTGTGGCGCGCAGCGCCGCACGTGGCGCGAAGTGCCTGGCGGCGCGCAAGGTGCGCCGCCTTTTCGAACGAAGGCGGGGCGGGACGTGAAACGCTGGTGGGCTTTATTCACCCTCCTCCTCCTCATGGGTTGTCGCGAGGTTCGCGTCAAGACATACGCGGTCGGCACGACCGCGGTCTTGGGGGGAAACCAGATCGCGATCGTCCGCGACGGCGATTCGTTGGCGCGCCTCGGCATCCACGCGCCCATACGCTTTCGCGGTGAGTTCGGCGTCGTACTCTTGATGGGACCGCACGACCGTACGGGCTATCGGCAGATCGTGGAATCCATCGGCGCAAACGAGACGCGCGTTCGCGTCGTCGCATTCGAAGAGGCGCCGGCGGACGGGGGCGAGCCTACGACGCCGTATCGTACCTTTACGCTGTGGATCGTCCCTAACACGGTCTACCGGCGCGGCATTCGCGTCGAAGTCGTGACGCCGGCGGATGCGCCGATCACGGAGACGGTACTTCCCTGACGAGACGCGCGAGAGGGCTCTCGGTCCCGGCATCCGTCTCTCTCGACGCCCGCGTCGAGCGCCTCGGCATCGTGCTCGAGCCCAACGCAAGCCCGGAGGAGACGGAAGGCGTCTTGAATCCTGCGTTCACGCGTGCGCGTGACGGCACTGCGCTCTTGTACCCGCGCGCGGTGCAGACCGGGAACATTTCGCGCATCGAACGCGTCGCGCTTCACGATCGAAACGGGAAGCGCGAGGTGGAGCGCCTAGGATTCGTGCTCGAGCCGCACGCCGCATACGAGTTGCGAGCGCGTCCGGGCTATGGATGCGAGGACGCTCGCGTCACGTTCGTCCCCGCGCTCGACGAATACCTGATGGCATACACCGCGTTCGGGCCGGATGGCCCGCGCGTCGCTATCGCGCGCTCGAGGGACGCTCGCACGTGGGAGCGACTCGGCCTCGTCTCCTTCGAGCATCCGGGTGCGACGGCCGGTGACGACAAGGACGCCGCGTTCTTTCCCGAGCCGGTGATCTCTCCCGAGGGCGTGCGTTCGATTGCCTTCTACCATCGCCCCATGCTGCACATCTCGACGGTCGACGGCGTTGCAGCGATACCGTTGATCGAAAAAATGCCGTTCGTCGACCGGGAATCGATTCGCATCGCCTACGTCCCACTCGATGCGGTGCTCGCGGATCGCGCAGCGCTCCTGCACGTCGGTGAGAGCGCTCTCGTCCTTTCGCCCGACGAGCGCTGGGGATCGATCCGCATCGGTGCCGGCACGCCCCCGGTTCTCGTCGACGAAGGATGGATGTCGATTTTCCACGCGGTCGACATCAGCGGCTTGGAGAGCGCGCGTCCGCAGTTCCGCTATTCCGCCGGCATCGTCGTTCACGATCGCGAGCGGCCGCATCACGTCCTGTACCGGTCGCCGCAGCCGGTGCTCGTGCCCGAGCGCGAGGCGGAGAAGCATGGCATCGTCGACAACGTCGTATTTCCGACCGGGATCGATCCGCGGCCCGACCTCGGCGATCGAACCTTCGACGTCTATTACGGGATGGCCGACTACTCGTGCGGAGCGGCGCGTCTCACGCTAGCGTAGGTATCGCGTGCTACGGTATTTCGTCATCGCCACCGTCCTCGTCGTCGGCGCCATCGTCGCGGCGACGGCCTACCACCAATACCGGCTGCGTATCGTCGTCGGCTCCGGCAAAGGCTACGTACCGCCCAAGCCGGCGGCGTCGCTTGCACCGGGGCGCCGCACCCCGTACGGACTGCGCGGCGACGCGGCGTGGGCGCTCTCGGCACTTCCTGAATGCATGATTCAAACGCAGGAGTGGAAGGGGCGGCGCGAGGCGCTGATGTCGCATCTTCCGACCGCGGCCCGCGCGATCGCGGCGCCCGCAGTACTGCGCTACGGCGACTGCGCGATAACCATCGTCGACGACGAAGCGTACGTGCGACGCGGCCAGGATCGCCTGCGGATTCCGCCGCGCGTGCGCTTCTATCTCATCCCCGGTGGAATCGCGACCTTGCGTGACGCCGGCTGCACGGGCGGCACGTGCGCGGCGGTCTTGCGCCTCTATCGCACCGCGCAGGTGGCGTCGTGACGAATTGCGCGCTCGGCGCGGAGGTTGCGCGTCGGCGCACGTTCGCGATCATTTCGCACCCGGATGCCGGCAAGACGACGCTCACGGAGAAGCTGCTGCTCTACGGCGGCGCGATACACGTGGCGGGCCAGGTCTCCGCGCGTAAACGCCAGCGCGAGGTGACGAGCGATTGGATGACACTCGAGCGCGAACGCGGCATCTCGATCACCTCGACCGTCCTGCAGTTTCCCTACGCCGGATGCGTCATCAATTTGCTCGATACGCCGGGGCACCAAGATTTTGGCGAGGACACGTACCGCACGTTGCTCGCCGCCGACTCGGCGGTGATGCTCATCGATGCCGCCAAAGGCGTCGAGCCGCAGACGAAAAAGCTCTTCGCGATTTGTCGCGAGCGAGCGATTCCGCTCTTCACGTTCATAAACAAGCTCGATCGGCCGAGCCGCGATCCGCTAGATCTGCTGGACGAGCTAGAACGCGTGCTCGGCATCCGCGCCTATCCCGTGAACTGGCCGCTCGGCAACGGCGAGCGGTTCCGCGGCGTGTACGATCGCGCATCGCGGCGCTTGCACCTCTTCGAGCGCAGCGCGCACGGAGCGACGCGCGCTGCCGTGGAAGTAACCGACGCGCGAGACGAGCGGCTTCGCGCACTCGTCGACGACAGCACGTACGCGCAGTTTCGGGACGCGCTGGACCTCCTCGAGGGTGCGGGCGCGCCGTTCGACCCGCAGACGATGCTGCGCGGCGAGGTGACGCCGGTGTTCTTCGGCAGCGCGGTGACGAACTTCGGCGTTGCGCTCTTTCTCGACGATTTCGTGCGCATGGCTCCGGCGCCCGGACCGCAGCGACTCCGCGGCGGCGGGATCGTGCGGCCCGACGGCGAGCTCTTTACGGGATTCGTCTTCAAGATCCAGGCGAACATGGATCCCCGTCACCGCGACCGCGTCGCGTTCGTACGGATCTGTTCCGGCCGTTTCGCGCGCGATCTCACGGTGCGCAACGCGCGCAGCGGTTCCACGGTGCGTCTGTCGCGTGCGATGCGACTCTTTGCAGACACCCGCGAATCCCTCGAGACGGCTTATGCCGGCGACGTGGTCGGGCTCGCCAATCCCGGCGTCTTTGCGATCGGCGACACGCTGTGCGATACGGCCGCCGGCGCAGAGGTCGCGTTTCCGAAGATTCCGGCTTTTGCGCCCGAGCATTTTGCTACGATCCGCAGCGCGGACACCGCAACGTACAAGGCCTTCGCGAAGGGCATCGCACAGTTGAGCGAGGAGGGTGCGGTGCAGGTTTTCGAGCCGTGGCAGCCCGGCGCGTACGAACCCGTCCTCGGCGTCGTCGGCGAGCTGCAGCTCGAGGTCGCAAAGTATCGGCTCGAGTCGGAGTACGGCGTGCGCACGTTCGTCTCGAAGCTGCCGTACACGCTGGCGATGCACGTCGCCTCGGACGGGCGCGCGATCGCGAGCATGGAGGTGCCGTCGAACGCGCGACTCGTGCGAGACGGCGAGGGGAAGGCCGTCGCGCTCTTCGAGAGCGAGTGGAGCTTGCGTCTCGCGCGGGAGTGGAATCCGAGCATGAGCTTCGCGGCCTTCGGCGCAGCGGCATGATCGGCATCGCGCACGTTCGCGAGGCGGCCGTTCGGATCGCCGGCGTCGCGCACCGAACGCCTGTCGTGACGTCGCGAACGCTCGACGAGCGGACCGGGGCGAGCGTTTTCCTGAAGTGCGAGAACTTTCAGCGGATGGGGGCGTTCAAGTTTCGTGGAGCCTACAACCGCATCGCACAGCTGACGCCGTCGGAACGGGAGCGCGGCGTCGTCGCGTTCTCGAGCGGGAATCACGCGCAGGGAGTTGCGCTCGCGGCGCGCCTGCTCGGCGTCCCGGCGACGATCGTCATGCCGAGCGATGCGCCGGTCTCGAAGCTCGCAGCGACGCGTGGCTACGGCGCCGAGGTGATCGAATACGAGCGCGACCGCTCGCATCGTGAGGAGATCGCGGCGTCGGTCGCCGGCGAGCGTGGCGCGACCCTCGTGCCTCCTTTCGACGACGAGCGCATCATCGCGGGTGCGGGAACGGCCGCCCTGGAGTTGCTCGAAGATGTGGACGCCGTGGATGCGGTCGTCGTTCCCGTCGGCGGCGGCGGGCTATTGGGCGGAACGGCGATCGCAGCACACGGGATCGACCCGCGAATTCGCATCTACGGCGTCGAGCCGGAGGCCGGCGACGACGTTCGCCAGTCGCTAGAACGCGCAGAGATCGTGCGCATCGAAGTACCGCAGACGATTGCGGACGGACTGCAGACGCAGGCGCCGAGCGCGCTGACCTTTGGGATCGCGCGCGAGCATCAGGTAGAGATCGTCACGGTCTCGGATGCAGCGCTGCGCGCGGCGATGAGATTCGCCTTCGAGCGGCTCAAGCTCGTCCTAGAGCCAAGCGGAGCCGCAGCGCTTGCCGCACTGCTCGGCCAAAGGCTCGAGCTGCGCGGCAAGCGAGTCGGAGTAATCCTCAGCGGCGGCAACGTCGACGCCGCTCGTTACGCGGCGCTTATTTAATGTCGCCGCAGGCGGCGTAGATGCTCGGATTGTGGGCGTTGTGGACGTTGATCGCGTAGTGTCCGCTCAGTAGACTGGCGAGGCGGACGTTGTGGATCGTCGTGGTCGTCGTGCCCTTCGTGGCGTTGGTCAAGGGATATTTCGGCGACGGATTCAATTTCGCGCACGTGCCCGGGTGAATGTGCGCCGGTTCCGCAACGCCCGCCGGAATGCCGCTCATCGTGAGGGTCACGACCACGTCGCTTCCCTTTTGCACCAGGGTCGCGGTACCACTCTGGCCACTGTGATTCTGTGCGGTCACGTGCACCGTCGCGGCTGACGCGGCGTGCGTGGTGCCCATCGTCGCCGTGGCGCTAGCGATGCCGCACAGGGCAATCGTAAAGGCTGCGGCTATTGCCGCGTTGCCTGAGAGTCGTCCCATCATGGATAGGTCTCCTTTTGAAGACACGGGTTGAAGACACGGGTCCCGTAGCGGGCCCTTGGACAGTATACACTCAACGCCTTGCGAGGCGATGCTCCACCCGTGCGCGCAGCGTTTCGTACGCGGCGCGCGCTTGGGCGGTCGGGGCGCTGTCGCTTCCGTCCACCGTTTGGAGCAGTGACGCGAGCTCGTAGACGAGCTCCTCAGAGCCCTGTTGAGGGGCAATGCGATCGATCAGCACCGCGACGTCGTGTGCGAGCCGATACTGCTCGACGAGCGTCGCCTCCGAGAGATGAACCCGCGGATCCATGAGCACGGTCACAGGGGCCGACGCCGCGTGCCCGTCGGCGTCGATGCGAACGACGTATCGTCCCGGCGGCAGCAGCGCTCCCTGCGGAACGCGCGGCGTACGCTCCCAAACGGCTGAAATCGGTAGGTCTTGCTCTGCCGGCGGGACGGCAGGCGGAGCCTCGCGCAGGTTCCAAACGAAGCGGTGCATGCCGGCCTGCGCGGACGGTCGTTCGAATGGCGCTTCCCATGCGTTGGGCTTATCGAGATCGGGAATCGGTGCTCGCGCTTGGGCGGTGCTCGAGTACCGCCGAATGACGCGGCCGTCGCCGTCGAGGATCTCGATCGTGAGCAGACGCGCCGGCGAGGCAAGTGCGTAGTCGATGATGGCGCCGACGGGTGGGTTCTCACCCGACGGCTCCTCGGGAGGAAGCGGCGTATCGGTATTCGTGTCTCGCCGCACGCGATATGCGACAGCCGGAGTGAAGAGATGGAGCGCTCCCGTTACCCGGCCGGCGGCGATTTCGCGCAGCGGTTCGACGTCGTCGAGGATCCAGAAACCGCGTCCGTGCGTCGCGACGACGAGATCGTCGCCGTGTACGATGAGATCCCGCACCGACGTGGGCGGAAGGTTACGCTGCAGCGATTGCCAGTGTGCGCCGTCGTCGAAGGAAACGTCGACGCCGTCCTCCGTTCCTGCATAGAGGAGGCCGCGACGTACGGGATCCTCGCGTACGGCGTTGACTGGCTCCTCCGGCAGACCGTCGACGACGAGCTGCCAATGCGCGCCGCCGTCGTGCGTGCGGTAGACGTACGGATGGAGATCGTCGAGCCGAATGCGGTTGACGGCTACGTATGCGGTCTGGTCGTCGAAGTGCGACGCATCGATCTGTGCGACTTTGCTCCACGGCGTCAGCGCCGGCGGCGTGACGTTCGACCAATGCCGGCCTGCATCGCGCGTGATCCACACGTACCCGTCGTCGGTCCCGGCCCAGAGCGTGCCTTCGTGCACGTACGACGGCGCAAGCGAGTACACCGTGCCCCGATGCGTGCCGCGTGCGGGATCGTCGCGTTCGAACGGACCCAGCACGGCGGGTATTGCGGGATGCTCGCGCGTGAGGTCGGGACTCACGAAGTCCCACGACGCGCCGCCGTCTTGCGTTGTTAAGACGCGGTTCAGAGCGAAGTATAGGCGCTGCGGGCGCAACGGATCGAACGCGAGCGGCTGGGTGCGGTCCTCGCGCAGCGCGAGCGAGCGCAACGGCAGCGGCGACACGTCCTGCGTCTGCCCGGTGCTCTCGTCGAACCGCTCGACTCTGCCTCCAAAGAAGACGCCGTGATGGAGTGGATCCGGTACGACGTATCCGTACTCTTCCGCTCCGACCGGATGCCAGTCGCGAACGGTCGTCTCTCCCCAAGCCCCGCGGCTGCTCACGCATGCGGAGCCGCTCTCTTGTTGGCCGCCGCAGACGACGTACGGAAACCCGTTGCTTGCGTTGACGTGATACATCTGCGCCGTCGGCTGATCGTACCACGAGCTCCAGGTGCGGCCGCCGTTGAGCGAGACCGCGGCACCCTGATCGCTGCCGAGGATCATATGGCTGGGCAGAATCGGGTTGATCCACATCGTATGATAATCGTCGCCGCCCGGCGCGCCCTTGATGGCCGTGAAGTGACGTCCGCCGTCGATCGAGCGATAGGTCGACGTGTTCGTCGCATAGACGACGTTCGGGTCGCGTGGGTCGACGGCAAGGGAGGCGAGATCGTCGCCGCGCTGCGCAAGCCGCTGCTCGTGGTCGACCTCGATGAAATGTGCGCCGGCGTCGTCGCTGCGATAGATCGCGGCGCCATGGTGCGCAACGTCCACGTACGCGTACACAACGCTCGAGTTGCTCGGAGCGACGGCGATCTCGCTGCGTCCCGAGAGCGGCGGCAAGCCGTCGCGCAGCGGCATCCACGTCGTGCCGCCGTCGGTCGACTTGTAGACGCTGATGCCGGGAATCTGGAACGAGTCGCCCTCGCCGGTCTCCCACGGTGACTGACGCGCGGCCCAGAGCGTCGCATAGACGACGTCTGGGTCGTTCGGATCGATGACGACGTCGTACGCTCCCGTGTTTTCGTCGACGTAGAGCACGCGCTGGAAGGTCACCCCGCCATCCGTCGAGCGAAAGACGCCGCGCTCGGCGTTCGGACCGTACGGGTGCCCGAGTGCGGCAACGAAGAAGCGTCGCGCGTCGTGGGGATCGACGGCTATGGCGGAGATTTGTTCGGCCTCACGCAGCCCGCGGTGCGTCCACGTCTTCCCGCCGTCGGCGGAGGTGTAGATGCCGTCTCCGACCGCGAGATCGGGCCGCTGCAGTCCTTCGCCGCTTCCGGCGTAGACGACGTTCGGATCCGAGGGAGCGACGGCGAGGGCGCCGATCGAGCCCGTATCCTGTGCGTCGAAGATTGGCGTCCACGTTCTTCCCGCGTCGTCGGTGCGCCAGATGCCGCCGTTGACCGCGGCAATGTAGAAGACGTCGGGCTCGCTCGCGACGCCGGAGACTGCAGCGGTTCGTCCTCCGCGCAACGGCCCGATGAAGCGCCAGTGTACGTCGGGTACCGACGCGGCACCGACGAATGCGAGAAGTGCGGCAGCGAGTATCGTGCAACGGCGCATGTCCGCCGCTACGAAGGCGCGTTGCACGACCCCTCTATCGCGAGCGGCGGCCTGCGCCTTTGCGGCGCCGCTTCGGCTGAAACGGCGGGCCGATCTTGAAGCCGCGCGCGTGAGAGAGCGTTTCGTCGACGTCCTGACACCCGATTGGCGTGAACTCGCGGCAGTCGCCCGGCCGTGCCGAATAGATGCCACAGTAATAGCGCCCGCTGCGATCGCCCATGAGGAAGACGCACTGATCGGCGAGATCGTCGGAGATCTTGCGCAGCCAGCCGACGTAGTGTCCGTCGGCGGAACGCCGCGGCACCACGTACTCGCGCATAACGGCGTCGTACGATATGCCCAAATGCTCGGCGATGCGCGTGACGTCCGGGGCGGTCACAAACGGCTCGTATCCGCTACAGCATTCGGCGCAGCCCGGCGGACAGCTGATGGTGTCCGGCACGTCCTTGACGTGCTTTCGTGCGAGCTCGATCACGTTGGCTACCGCGGCGACGAACTCGGGATCGTCGTTGTACTTGTAGATCCACTCGCTCTTCGTGATCTCGTTTAGGTTGTAGTAGCGGGTCGTCTTCTCATTGTACTCGATCGTGACGTGCTCTTCGTCGATTTCGATCTTGCTGACGTGCTCCATGGGCCGCACGTCGAGGAGCTCTGGATGGGTCGGTTGGCCGGTGCGCTTCGCGAAATCGCGCAGGGCGATGAGATCGATCGTTTCCACGCGAGCTTCTTCGCGATGCGATGCGGGTGCCGCCTTCGCTCGTGTAAAAAGGAAGCGCGCAGATGCGAACTGCAATAGGCGTCGATTTGGGCGGCTCTCACGTCACCGCCGGAATCATCGATGAAGACGGTACTATCCGGGCGCAGCACGAGCTCGACCTGACGGATCTCTCTTTTCCGGCGGTCATCGAAGCGCTCGTCGCGGTCATCGGCAAAGCGCAAGGCGATGCCGGCAAGTCGGCTGCGATCGGGATCGGCTCGCCGGGGAACGTCGAGCCCCACACCGGCATCGTGCGGTATAGCCCGAACCTCGGCTGGGAGAACGCGCCGCTCGGCCCGACCCTCTCGGAGCGATTGGGCGTTCCCGTTCTGATCGCAAACGACGCACGCTGCGCGACGCTCGGCGAGTACACGTTCGGAACGGGCGCCGGGACGCAGGACTTCGTTCTCTTGACGCTCGGCACGGGAATCGGCGCGGGGATCGTCGCCGGAGGCGAGCTGTTGCTCGGCAACCGCTACGGCGCCGGGGAGATCGGGCACCATCAGATCCGCCCGACCGACGGCTTCGTATGCGGCTGTGGAAAGATCGGATGCTTCGAAGCGCAGGCGTCGGGGACCGGGCTGATCCGGCACGCGTTCTTGCTCGCGCCGTCCTTTCCGAGGAGCAAGCTGCTCGACGTCGGGCGCGACAATCTCGGATCGAAGAAGATTCGAAAGGCCGCGCAAGCCGGCGATCTTCACGCGATTGCGGCCTGGAAAAACTACGCGAGCGACCTCGCGCTCGGGATCGCCAACGTCATCGCGTTCGTCAACCCGCAGCGCATCGCGCTCGGCGGCGGCGTCTCGAGCGCGGGAGAGTTCATGCTCGACGCCGTTCGCGCACGCGTGGAAGAACTGACGACCATGGTGCCTCGGAGCACGACGGAGATCGTCATCGCGACGCTGGGGAACGATGCAGGACAGGTCGGTGCCGCGACGATGGCGTTTCGCCGCGCGCTGACGACGCGACTATGACGCGACTATAATGAAGCGACGGCTTGCAGGCGCGGAGCGCCTCGATTCGCCATATTGGCGATGAGCGCGGCGATCTGTCGCGAGCTTCGCTGCGGCGCAATGGCGGCTTGATTGCGCCGAATCTGCTCGAGCCGCTCGGGAGATCGTAGGAGCGTGCGCACGGCCCGCACGACCTCCGCGGTGCCGCGTATAGCGACGGTACCGAGATCGTTGCGGCGCACGAAGTCCACGTTTCCTCGCTCTTGCCCGGGAATGTAGTCGTAGACCACGATCGGTAATTGCGCGGCGTTGGCTTCGGCAAGCGTGCCCGGTCCCGCCTTCGTTACCAAGAGATCGACAGCGTGCATGAACTCGGGCACCTTTTCCGTGAAGCCGAGTACCTGCATCGGCGTCGGCACGCCGACTGCGGCATCTACGAGACGTTGCCGCAGCGTTTCGTTGCGACCGCAGATGACCACGAGGTGAATCGGAAGGCGCGCACGAGAGAGAGCAAGCGCGGTCGGCAGCAGCTTTCCGCCGCCCTCACCGCCGGCCATGAGCATCACGACGAAAGCCTCCTGCGGCAAGCCGAGCTGCTCGCGCAGCTGCGCCTTCGTTCCGGTGACGTCGTCGAACCTCGGGTGGATGGGATGGCCGAGCACGAAGAGCCGCGACGGCGGTATCGCGCGGGAGAGCGCGCGCTCGTACACTTCACGCGCGGGCACCGCGACGGCGTCGCTCTGCGGCGTGAGCCACGATTCGTGTACGTTGCCGAGATCGGTGATCACCGTTACGATCGGTACGTCCTGCATGTGCGCGTCGGTGCGCGCGCGCAGCGCCGCGTGGTTGAGCAATGGGTGGATCGAGACGATGACGTCGGGCGTGTAGTCGATGAAGAGGTCCCGCAAGCGCTCGCGATAGAGCGGCTCGCAGAATCGTACGAGCGCGCGATAGCGTCGCCGCCCATTGGTTGCATGGTAGAGCGCGCCGTACACTGGCGGCGCGTACCGCAGCGCCATGCTGTACCCTCGCCCGAGCTGCGTGAGCGGGAAAGAACAGTGCGCCGCGACGTCTTCGATGCGGCATTCGAACGTGCACGGGGAATCGATCTCACTCAGCGCAGCGGCAATGGCGTTGGCGGCGCTGCGATGGCCGCCGCCGGTATCCGAGATCAGCAACAAGACGCGCTTCGTCACAAGGATGGCGCGCCGTGTGCGCCGCGCAGCGCGGAGCCCTTTCTCTTTCCCTTCTCGATCCGCGCGAGCAGCGCGCGTGCCGGCGCGTCGTAAAAGCGAAAGATATCGCCAAACTCGATCCGGGGATTACGGTGATGCTTGTCGTGATCTTCCGGCAGAACGACGTAGAGCGGGCGCAGCACCGCGGATACGGCAGGCGGGGTTTTCCAAGCGATCTGGCTCGTATGGCGCCACCAGACGTGCACTTGCCCGATCGCCAGCCCAGCGAGCGCCCCTTGCCAGGAGAGACGCGACGCCACGGCCGCGACCGCCACATACGGTACGGCCCCGAGAAGGCCGTCCAGGAGCACCCATGGGTCGAGGCAGAGGACCGCGTGGTCAAAGTAGGAGCGGCGCCGGTCGTGGTGCGTGCGCAAGTGGAGCGAGAACCATGCGTGCTGGGGGACGTGGTAGAGGAAGGTGGAGGCGCAGTCGCCTGCTACGAGCACGAAGAGCGCGGCCAGGAGCGGCATCGTCTTTCCTGCTTCACTCGGATGGCGGCGGCCGCCTTCGCGTAGAATAGGCGGATTCCCATGCTCGCACCAGCGAAGCCGCCGCGCAGAGGCAGCTTTCCCGACGATCCGGCTTCCTACTTCAGCCAAGAGCTCTCGTGGCTGGAGTTCAACGACCGCGTGCTCGAGGAGGCGCTCGATCGCCGTAATCCGCTCTTCGAGCGGTTGAACTTCATCGCGATCTACGAAACGAACCTCGACGAGTTCTTCATGATTCGCGTCGCGGCGATCAAGCAACAGATCGACGCGCAAGTCCTGCGTCGTACGGAGGACGGCCGCACCCCCAGCGAGCATCTGGCGGCGGTCTCGGAGCGCGTTCGCCTCTCGAAATCGCAGCAGATGCATCTGCTCGTCGAGCGCATCCTGCCCGCTCTCGAGCGACGCGGCATCCGCATCGTGCGCGTCGCCGATCTCGACGAGGAAGCGCAGGCGAACGTCGAGCGAACGTTCGACGAGCGCGTCTTCGCCGTGCTGACGCCGTTGGCGGTCGACAGCGGGCATCCGTTCCCGTACATCTCGAATCTCTCGCTCTCGCTTGCCGTCGAGCTCGAAGAGAACACTGCCGACGGCGTCTCGCTGCATTTTGCGCGCGTGAAGATCCCGCCCACGCTGCCGCGGTTCATCGCGGTGGAACCGTCGCTGCCGGGCGAGCGCAGGTTCGTGCTCCTCGAGGACGTGATCGCGCGATACCTCGGCGCCCTCTTCCCCGGCATGACCGTGCGCGACGCGTACGTGTTCCGCGTCACGCGAGACGCGGACCTCGACTTGCAAGAGGACGAGGCCGACGATCTCCTCGCTGCGATCGAATCGGAGCTTCAGCGGCGACGATTCGGCGAGCCCGTTCGCCTCGAGATCGAGCGCGGCATACCGGAATACATGCGCGAGTTCTTGCTGAAGTCGCTGGATCTCCACGAGGTCGATTGTTACGAAGTGGAAGGCCCCATGGCGCTCGGGGACCTGCGGCAGCTGATCGATCTTCCCGGTTACGACGAGCTGCGCTATGCGCCGTTTCTTCCCGCGATCCCCAAGCGTTTGCGCGGCGTCACGGACCTCTTCGCGTTGATTCGCGACGGCGACGTGCTGCTGCACCATCCGTACGACTCGTTCGATCCGGTACTGCAGTTCTTACGACAGGCGGCAAGCGACGAACGCGTGCTTGCCATCAAGGCGACCCTCTATCGCACGTCGGGCTCCAACTCGCCGATCGTGAGCGCGCTGCTGGAAGCGGCGGAAAACGGTAAGCAAGTCGCCGTCGTCATCGAGCTCAAGGCGCGCTTCGACGAACAGAACAACATCGAGTGGGCACGCAGATTGGAGCGTGCCGGCGTTCACGTCGTCTACGGCTTCCCGGGCCTCAAGGTGCATGCGAAGGCGCTCATGGTGATTCGTGAGGACGACGATGGCCTACGGCGCTACATCCATTTCGGCACTGGGAACTACAATGAGAAGAGCGCGCGCGTCTACACAGATCTCGGCCTCTTCACCTGCCGCCCGCGTCTGGGCAGCGACACCGTCGCGCTCTTCAACGCGCTCACCGGCTTCGCGAAGGTGACCGACTTCGACGATCTCTTCGTCTCGCCGGTCACAATGCGCCGCGAAATACTCTCGCGCATCGAGCGCGAGATCGAGCACGCCCGGGCAGGGCGCCCGGCCGGAGTGCGCGCGAAGCTGAACGCGCTTACCGATCTCGAGATCGTGCGCGCGCTCTACCGGGCGAGCCAGGGCGGCGTCGACATCCGGCTGGTCGTGCGGGGAATGTGCGTGCTGCGGCCGGGCCTCCCCGGGCTCTCCGAGCGCATCCGCGTCTGGTCGATCGTCGGGCGGTTCCTCGAGCACTCGCGTATCTACGTCTTCGAAAACGGCGGCGAACGCGAGGTCCTCCTTTCGAGCGCCGATTGGATGGGTCGTAGCCTCGACCGGAGGGTCGAGTTGGCGGTCCCGGTCCAGGACGCTGCCATTGCGGAGACGGTCGACCGCCGGATTCTCGGAACGCTGCTGCGGGACAACGTCAAGAGTAGGGAGCTCCTGCCCGACGGAACGTACCGGCGGCTCGTGCCCGGGGAACGCCACCCGCCCTGCGACGCCCAGCGGACTTTCTTAGCGAAATCTCATAAAACGTAGGGGGCTAGCGCCGGGCGGCGAAGGCAGACGGCACGGGTTGGCTACCTTTTTGCTGGGCCATTGGGAAGGGGCACTATGGCTATTGCGGTCGACGGACCCGCGACAAATGACCATTCAATCGACGAGCCCCATCATCGAAATGTCTCTCTTTACTTCAGTGCTGGAGGATACGTGAGTACTCTCACTCGCATCCTGGCCGCGTTGTTGTTTGCAACGCTCACCGTCGGACCCGTAAGCGCGGCGACGGTGATGCATGGCGCAAACGTCGTGGCACAGGCAACAGGCTCGGTGCAAGGCACCGCAACCTCGTCGGAGGGCGCACCCATCTCGGATGCGTCGGTCTCCCTCGTCGGGCCGCAGACCTACACGGCAACGACGGACGCGAACGGCGCGTTTACCCTTTCAAACGTCGTCCCGGGAATCTACCGCTTGACGGTTGAGAAGCCTGGATACCAGACGGCAGAGAACGACGTCGCCATCGTCGCGGGGGCTCCGGAGATCGTCTCCGTCTCCATGCCGGTCGCAACGTTCACGACGCTGCGCACGATCGCGCACGTGACGGTGAGCGGGCACGGCACCTTTAACACATCGACCGCCTCGGTCAATACGCTGACGTCGCAGCAGTTCGAAGAGCAGGGGCAGTACTCGGTTAACCATACGCTCGACCAGATCCCCGGCTTGCAGATCAGCTATCCGACCTCGAGCGCGAACGGTGCGTCGCCGGGTTCGATCGTCGTTCCGAACATTCGTGGCGGCCTCTCGTACGAGACGGCAACCCTCATCGACGGCCATCCGCTGGCCGTCGTCGACTACGGCGACTACGTCACGACCTTCTTGAACAGTTATCTGTTCTCGAACGTCGACGTCATCAAAGGGCCGGGCGCCATGTCGCCGCAGACGAACTACGCTATCGGCGGCACCCTGAACTTCCGTACCAAGGACCCGACGCGGGTGTTTACGCCCGATTACGGCTTTGGCTACATCAGCGACGGCGGCACGTACTATCACTTCGGCGTCTCTGACACCGTGCTCAACGGCCGCTTGGGCTTCGTCGTCCAGCTTGCCGGTGTCAACGATCCGGGCCTGATGCACAATCAGCGGACGTACTTCAACGTCGGCCCTGGTCCCAACGGCGTCATCGGCTGGAACGGCACGACGGGCAACGTCGCGAACTATAACGACAGCCGCCAATATATCGGGAACACCGAGACGGCGCCCTTCTCGGCTCAAGGCCTCGTCGCGTGCTGCTACACATATAACGGCTACTTCAACCAGTACGCGGAACTCTTGAAGGCGCAGTACCATCTCTCCGACTACACGCGCGCGACGGTGACGTATTTCGTCACCGAGTCCTACGCCGACCAAAACGCCAACACGGCGAGCACGCTGCAGCCGGACGTCTTCCTTCCCGCTTCCGGACACGGGTATTCGGGCTCGCTTACGCCGGGGACGCACTTCTGGGGACCGTCGGGAGGCCCATATCCGGGCGCGACCGGCGGAACCGAGGGTGAGGTAAACTCGGAGCCGGTCGTTCAGGCGGAAATCCAGTCGACGATCGGCGACAACACCATCCTCGCGCGCTACTATCACGCCAACGTCAACCGCCTCATCGATGGCGGATCGAACAGCCCGTACGTTCCGGTCGTACAAAACTACACGTACTACGGCGTGAACCACGAGGCGGGAAACTACACGACCTACAACGGCGTGAGCGAACCGACCGCGTTCTTCTCGTACTATCGTCAGTTCGAGCTCGATAAGCTCAACGGCTATTCGTTCGAGTTCACGCATCCGTACGGCGAGGGTAACGAGTTCACGCTCAGCGCCGAGTCCACGAACTACCAAACGAACGGTGTCGGAAGCCTCTTTGGTTGTTCGCCGAGGGCGAATGGGCTCGGACAGTTCACGGGACTCGCGTGCCCGGGGCCGGACCCCTTTCCCGGTCTAGCCGCGCCGTCGACCACGGTTCCGGGCGGTTCCAGCCAAATCATGAACACGTACATGCTTCGGAACATCCTCAACATCAATCCGAAGCTGCAATGGATCGTGTCGCTGTACGACAACACGTACCACAACACGTTTGCAAATCAATGTCTGTTCACGACGGGCTGGTACGGCCAAAACGGTTTGAATCACAATCTTCCCGGCGCGTCGTGCTCGCCGTACGGCAGTAACGTCGTCTGGGCGACCACCAATCAGTCGCACTTCGACGCGCGTACGGCGCTCGAGTGGCGTCCCGCGCCGAACGTCGCGGTTCGGCTCTCGGCCGGTTCGAGTATCGCTCCGGAGTATCTGGCCGAACTCACGAGGCCGTTGGGATATCCGTCATGTGGGTTCTTCGGCTGCAACGGCGCGGTGACGATCAACATTCCGAACGCAAACTTGCATCCCGAAACGTCGATGGGCTACGATCTGGGTTCGGACTATCGATTCGCGGACGGCGACACCGTCGCATCGGTCGACCTGTACGAGACGAATCTGTTCAACCACTTCATCACGTCGGTGTTTGCCAGCGGCTTGACCTGCACGAATACGAGCTATCCAGGGTCCAACTGCGGCGTCACGCCGGTTCCGATCTACTATAGCCAGAACCAAAACGTCTCGAACGCACGCTTTGTAGGCGTGGAAGCGGGGCTCAAGCACGTGCCCGTCAAGGGTTTCGGCTTCGATCTCGCCGCATCGCTCGAGCACGCGTACGCCTACAACCTGGCGCCGAACTTCTACTGCGCCCCGGTCCCGGGCTTCCCCAGCGCTCCGTGCGTTCCGGCGAACTACAACACGAACCTCAACATCATCGCCGGCGGGCAGTTCGAGGGCAACGCGAGTTTCGCAGGATCGTATTATTGCGGCACGTATAAGGCGCCGCACGCTCAGAACCCGGCCTTTCCGTACAACTGCAGCGACAGCCCGAACGGCTTCTCGAACACGAACATCCCGTTCTTGACGGGGCATGCAGAGCTCAACTGGTCCGCTCCCAGCGGGTGGCGAGCCGTGCTCGGCAGTACGTTCCTCGGAAAGAACAACTCGTTCAACTCTCCGCCGTTCTGGATCACGTACGCGTCGCTGCGCGTTCCACTGAACCACGCGTTGTCGCTCCAGATCTCCGGTGACAACATCTTCAACGCATTGCCCGGCTACTACGAATACATCGGTACGGGCGTGAACTACGGCTTGGCGAACGGCCAGCAAGCCGCCTCGATCGAGAACCAGCTCGGTCCGGCAGTCTGGCACGTCGAGCTGACGAAGACGTTCGGCGGACCGTAAACGCACGAGAGCACGAAAGAAGAGCGCGGGCCCCGCTTCGGCGGGGCCCGCATTCGTTTACGCGCGGGCCAGCTCGAGCACGATCTCCCATTCGCGCTGCGTCACCGGCTGAACCGAGAGGCGCCCGCGCCGCAGCAGGACCATACCCTCGAGGCGCGGCTCCGCGCGCATTTGCGCGAGCGTCACCGGGTGCGGCAGCGGCTCGACGTACTCGACCTCGACCATGTACCATTTCGGGCGCTCTGGGCGTGAGGTCGCGTCGTAATACTCGCTGCTCGGATCGAACTGGGTGAAGTCGGGGTAGGCAGCTTTCACGACGCGGCAGACGCCGACGGCGGCCGGCCGTGGAATCGACGAATGGTAGAAGAAGCCGAGGTCGCCCAGAGCCATCGCTTGCATGGTCCCGCGTGCTTGCCAGTTACGCACGCCCGTCCACGGCGTTGTGCCGTCGGCGCGCAGTTGCTCGAAGCCGTAGGCGTGCGGCTCGCTCTTGAACAACCAGTACTGCATGCGGTGCGTCTTCGTCGCGCTCCTGGCGCTTTTCTTGTTGCCGATCCAGGCGCGCGCCGATCAGGCGTGGCTCGTCGTGAGCGACATCCACCTCGATCCCTACGACGCCGGTCCCGCACCCAGTGCCTACGGCTCCGATACGAATTGGGCGCTTTGGCGCGGTGCGTTGGCTGCCATGCAGCGCGTGGACCCGCATCCCGAGGTGGTGATCGTCGCCGGCGATTTTCTGGCGCATCGCTTTCCCGACCTGGCGCGCGCGCACCACGCGCTGCCTTCGGTCGCAGCAGAGGAGACGATGCGCCGCATCGCCGCCGGCCTCGCGGCGGCGTTTCCGCGCGCGCAGTTCGCAATCGCGCTCGGTAACAACGACGACCCGTGCGGCGATTATCGCACCGCTCCAAATACTCCGTACCTCAAAGCGTTGGCGCGTATCTGGGCGCCGCTCGTCGATCGCGGCGGCGCCGCGCCCGCATTTACGCGCGCCTTTTCCAGCGGTGGATACTATACCGCGCAGTTGCCGGTGCGCTCGCTGCGGGCGGTCGTTTTGGACGACGTCTATTGGTCCGTGATCTACCGTGCGTGCGGCAAGACGAACGGAGACCAGGCCGCAGTCGAGCTCTCTTGGCTCGATCGAACGCTCGCAGAAATGCCCAGCGGCACGCGCGCGGTCGTGATCGCGCACATTCCCGCGGGCGTCGATGCGGCGAGCACGCTCTTCGCGCATCGTTTGTTCGTCGTTCCATTCCTGCAGGCAGCGGACGATCGGGCGTACGTTCGCGAACTCGATCGGCATGGCAGGCGCGTCGCTTTTGCTCTCGCCGGGCACGTGCACCGGAACGACTTTCGCATCCTCGGCGCGCCAACCATCATCGCACCGTCGATCTCGCCTATCTACGACAACAACCCGGCGTTCCTGCGCCTACGCGTCGCACCCGACGGCGCGCTGCGCGACTACACGCTCTATGCGTACGACGCGCAGCGAGCCGTTTGGGGCCCGGAGTTCGATTTTGACGCCGCATACGGTGCCCGGAGCGTCGACGCGGCGTCGATGCGCGCGGCGCACGCGCGCATCGCAAGCGATCCCGCCGTTCGTGCGCGCTGGGCCAGCGCGCTCGTCGCCGGATCGACGCACGGTGAGGTCACGGCTTCGACGTGGCGCACGCCATGGTGCGCGCAGACGCGGTTCGGCGGCGCGTTCGTGCGGTGCGCCGGATTGCGCCGCCGGCTCTTCGTCGCACCGACCGTTGCAGCGCTGCTCGCCATCGTGGTTGTCGCGAGCGTGGCGCTCATCGTCCTGCGCCTGCGCGGTCGCCGCAAGGGCGGCGGTGTGCTATCCTAAGGGTCGGTTATGGAAGAGTTGCGTCAACGGCGCGTCGTCCACGCGACGCAGGACGGCTGGGACGGCGTCGAGGTCGAAGGCTACCGCCCCGGGGCGGCGGTGGGCGTCGCGCGCCACACGATCCTCGGGGGTCGTAAGAGCGATCCCTTGCAGCCCGGCCCTCGCATGGAGCTGCGCTACTTCGAACTACAAGCTGGCGCGGTGTCGCGCCTGGAGAAGCACGAGCACGAGCACTACGTGGTGATTCGCTGCGGCGAGGGATATGCGATCGTCGGTGACTCCGCCTCGCCCGTTGGAGCGAACGACGTCGTCTACGTCGCGCCGCTCGAGATCCATCAGTTCGTCAATCGCGGAAGCGAGCCGTTCGGGTTTTATTGCATCGTCGATGCGTGCCGCGACTTCGCGCAAGAGCCGTCCGAAGAGGATCTCGCGCGCCTGAACGCCTCCCCCGCTGGCGCCGTCGCGAAGCCATTTGCCGTTCCCATGCCGTCGAAGCGAACGTGAGCAGCGACTAGTTCCCGGTTTCGATCGGGCGCATCGGGTCGGCGCACCATTCGCTCCACGAGCCGGTGTAGAGACGCCAGTCGTGGAGTCCGGCGAGTTCCATGGCCAGCGCGTTCACTGCCGAGGAGACGCCCGATCCACACTGGTGCACGATCTCTTCGGGCGCCCCGTAGCCGGCGAACTCGTCGCGTAACCGCTGCGGAGCCTTGAAGCGGCCGCGCTCGTCGAAGTTCTCTTTGAACCAACGATTGCGCGCGCCGGGAATGTGTCCGGCTGCCGGATCGAGTGGTTCGACGTCACCGCGAAATCGTTCCGGGGCGCGCGCGTCGACGATTGCCATCGCATCGTTGCCGAGACTCGCGAGCACGTCATTCGCATTGACGAGGAGTTCCGGGTGAAGATTGATGGTGAGATTTCCGGCAGCCCTTCGACTTCGCTCGCTGCGCTCAGGGTGACCATGCTCGATGGGATATCCTAGCGCGCGCCATCCGGTAATGCCACCGTCGAGGACCGCGGCGGCGTCGTGGCCGATCCAGCGACAGAGAAACCAGAAGCGCGCAGCGTACATATCGGCGCCTTCGTCGTAGGCAACGAGCTGCGTCTCGTCTCGCGCGCCAAGCGAGCGGAGAAACTCCGCGAACCGCTCGGGATCGGGAAGCGGGTGGCGGCCGTTCTTTCCGGTCTTCTCTCCGGCGAGGTCGCGTTCCAGATCGGCGAAGAACGCGCCGGGTATGTGCCCGTCCTGGTACGCGCGCCGCCCGGCAGTGAAATCTTGAAGGTTGTGGCGGCAGTCGACGAGGATCCACTGCGATTCCTCCGCGTGCTCGCGAAGCGTCTCCGGCGAGACGATCGTCGTCGCCATCTAATGGAGGTTGATCGTGGCTTTGGCTTGCGGCGGAGCGCCGAAGCTCTTTTCGAGCAAGGTTTGCAGCTCGCCGCTTTCGGCCATCGGGCCGAGCACGTCGGTATCGCCGTAGAACGTCCCGTCGATGAAGACTTTGGGCAGCGTCGGCCACTCCGTCATCGCGGCAAGCGCGTCGCGCTTGGGCATGTTTTCGAGCACGTCGACGACTTCGAACGGGTAACCGAAGCGGTCGAAGAACTCGATCGTTTCGAGGGTGAATCCGCAGCGCGGAGCCTCCTTCGTGCCCTTCCCGTAGACGAGAATCTTGTTGGCGCCGATCTCGCGGGCGATCTCGTCGCGAATCTCTTGCGGCATGGTCATTCCTCCCTGTGGACGGTCTTGAGCTCGACCGCATGCACGCGGCCGTCGCGTAGAGCGCTTCGAAGCGCCCCATAGACCAGCTGATGTTGTTGTACGAGCGTCCTGCCTTTGAAGGCTGCTGACCGAACGGTGACGTTGAAATGATCCATCGTGCCGGTTCGATCGACGATCTCGACCTCGGCATCGGGAATGCTCTCACGGATCAGCGCGGCGAGCGCGTCGTTGTCTATCACGGATTGAGTGGCGGGCGCGCGCCTCGCAACGACTCCGACAACCCACGCGCTTCGTGAAGCGTTTCGGGAAGACGCTCGGCGCTTCTCGCGAGCATCGCAGCCACGCCGTACGCGGCAACGATGCCGGTGACGCCGACCAGGATGGCGGGAGCACCGCGTGCGTGGATCGGGCCGATGTGGATCTCGAAGCTCTCCTGAACGCGCGCGATTCCCCGAAAGATCGCCCTCAGAATGCGGCCGCGCTTCTTCATAGGGAGTGGCTCGTACGGCGCGACGGTGGCGAAGGCCTGGCGTGCGTGGCGTCGTACCGGTTGGCCATGCGTGCGGTGCTCCTTCACGAGCTCGGCGGCCCGGAGCGGCTCGTCCTCGAGGAGGTTCCTACGCCCGCGCCGGCACCGGGAGAAGTGCTGGTTCGCATCCGCGCGGCAGCGCTGAACCATCGCGATCTCTTCGTCACGCGCGGCCTCTACCCGAAGATCGCACTCCCCGCACTGCTCGGCAGCGACGGGGCCGGCGAGGTCGCCGCACTCGGCGACGGCGTCACGAGCCTTCACCCGGGCAGCGATGTCGTGATCTATCCGATGCTCGACTGGGGCGACGATCCGGCGCTGCGTTCCCCGGCGTCATCGATTCTCGGCATGCCGCGCGCCGGAACGTTTGCGCAGTACGTCTGCGTGCCGGCGCGCAACGTCTATCCGAAGCCGGCGCATCTTTCGTTCGAAGAGGCGGCGGCGATTCCACTCGGAGGGCTTACCGCGTATCGCGCCCTCTTCACGCGCGGCAAGCTCGCGCGCGGCGAGACGGTCTTGGTTCCTGGAGCCGGCGGCGGCGTGCAGACGTTCGTGTTGCTCTTTGCAAAGCAGGCCGGCGCCCGCGTCATCGCCACGTCGAGCAGCGAGGAGAAGCTCGAGCGCGCGCGCGCACTCGGCGCCGACCTCGCGCTGAACTACGCGGAGAACTCCTCGTGGGAGAAAGAAGTGCGGGCCGCCGGCCCGGTGGATCTCGTCGTGGATTCGTCCGGAGGCGAGACGCTCTCGAAAGCGCTTAGCGTCGTGCGTCCCGGCGGTCGCGTCGTGCTCTACGGCGGCACGCACCCGGAGGCAAACGTCAAGCTTTTTGCGCTCTTTTGGAACGAGCTCTCGGTCCTCGGGTCGACGATGGGAAGCCCGCAGGATTTTGCCGCGATGCTCGCTCTGTTCGACAAGGGCCTCAAGCCCGCGGTCGATCGCGTCTTCTCGATGACGCAGATCGTTGCCGCCATGCGGCGCATGGACGATGCGTCACAGTTCGGCAAGATCGTCCTCTCGTGGTAGGAGCGCGTAGCGATCGAGGCGCTCGATGCGATACGCACTGCCGAGCTCGGCTTCGATCACGGCGGCGAGCTCGGCTTCGACGAGCGAGGCCCAGTCGGGATTGAGCATCGCCGACTCGCGTGCGGTGAGCGGCCGCTCTACGGGCATCGCGACGACGCGCCCTTCTTGCGTCAACGCTTGGAGATGCGCCAGTAGCTGGCGCGCGGCGGCGGGCCAGAGCGCCGGCTGCGAGCCGGCGTAGATGCGCGTCACGAGCTCGGGAATCGTCTGCGGCCCATGCGAAAGTGCGTCGAGGAGCTGTGCTTCCCGCCACTGCCGATGCGCGATGTACTCCGCGATTTTTGCTTGAGCGTCGGTCACGAGCGGGCCGTGTCCGCCGCAAATAGCGCGCGCCTGCGGGAACTCGCGCGCAAGGCGTTCGAGCGTGCGCTGATACGGCCGCATCGCGCCACCCGGCGGCGCGATGACGACCGTTCCTTCACCCAATATCACGTCCCCGGTGAAGAGCGTGAGCGATTTGGGCTCGAAGAAAACGACGTGATCGAACGTGTGGCCGGGAGCGTCGATCGCGTGCAGTTCGAGCTCGCCGACGCGGAGCGAACCGCCGAGCGAAAGGTCGCGATCGTGCGGCACCGCCGATCGCGGGTGGGCGTAGATCGCGGCGCCGGTCTCGCGTGAGAGCGCCGCCGCGGCGGGCGCGTGATCCGGATGGCCGTGCGTGATCGCGATAGCGCGAATGGCGAGCTGCATACGGGCGGCCGTATCGAGCAGTGCGCGAACGTGGCGTTCGAGCCCCGGCCCAGGATCGATGACGAGCGCCTCTCCCGCGCCGCAGTTCAACAGATAGGAGTTGGTTCCGGTGAGCGTCATCGGCGAAGGGTTCGGTGCGCGCACGAGCGTGATGTGCGCGTCGTCCGCGATCTCGCTCACCACGCACCTTCGAGCGCGTCGGGCAACGCGAAGCCGTCGCGCTCGGTGCCCTCGGCCAGCACGGTGAGGATGGGTTTCGCTCGCGCGAACGCGAGTAGCTCGGCGACGCTGCGAAAACCGCGCAGCCGTTCGAGGTGCTTGCGCGTCGGATAGATCAGCGCAAGGCGCCCCGCGTCGCCGCGCGCGAGTGCGTCCGCGGGAGTCATCCAGAGCCCGTCGTGCGTCTCGGCCCTATCGGCCACCGGCGTCTGCCCGAGCGGCATGCGTGCGACGAAGAAGAAGACGTCGTATCGCGGCGCGATGCTCGTAGGTGTAATCCAATGGGAGAAGATCTCCAGCGGCTCGCTATCGGAGAGACGAACGCCCGTCTCTTCCAACACTTCGCGCCGGGCGGCCGCAAGGAGGCCTGCTTGAAGATCGAGACTCGGCGGCGAGGCCATCCGGAAGAGGCGGCGCAGCTCCTGCGGGCTCGCGCGCGGTTGCGCGTGCCGGTCTTGCGGGTCGACGGTTCCGCCCGGAAAGACGTAGACGTTCGGAGCGAAAGCGCTCTTCTCGCTGCGCCGCAGCATGAAGACCTCAATCCCATGCGAGCTCGCATCTCGTACCAGCATCACGGTGGACGCCGGGCGTACATCCATTTCCGGCGAATACGCCTCCCATGCGTATCGCCCTTGGAAGCGACCTGCGCTGCGAGCTGACCGACGCGCTCGAGCGGCACCTACGCGAGCGCGGCGACGACATGGTGCTCTTCGGCGCGCTCGACCCGCACGCGCAAGCCGACTGGCCCACCGTCGGACGAGCCGTGGGCGAGGCGGTTGCGTGCGGCGGCTGCGCGAGCGGCATCGTCTGCTGCTGGACGGGAACCGGCGTCTCGATTGCCGCGAACAAAGTACGCGGTGCGCGCGCGGCGCTGTGCGGCGACGCGGAGACGGCGCGCGGCGCGCGCGCGTGGAACGACGCCAACGTCCTCGCGCTCTCGATCCGCTCGATTACGCCCGCTCTCGCCGGCGAAATCGTCGCTGCCTGGTTCTCGGCCGAGTCGTCAAAGGACGGCAAAGAGAAAGAGATGGCCGATGCTCTCAAATCTTGGGACGAACAATTGTCCGAAGAGTGAAGAGGCCGCGCAGATAGGAGCGCGTCATGGACGACGAGCGACGAACGGTTCCGAGGCGGAGCGTCGCACCGCCGAACGACATACAAGCAGAGAGGCTGCGCACACGCGTAGCCTCTGATTCATCTGCCGTTACCGCGTCGCGGCTTTCTGTCGCAAACTCGGCACCCTCTCCCGGGTGGTTGTGCGAAGTTTTCCTCGCCCACTCAAGATTGCAGCATCGTAGCAGAGCTGCGCAAGAGCCGCAAGGGGCTAGCGGTTCCCTCCGTGCCACGAGTGAAGCGCCCACAAGACGACGAGCGACCAGTTGATTGCATGTGAGGTCCAACAGTACGCGCACGGTCGGCGCGTGACGAAGAGGAGCGAGTACGCAAGGAGGGCCGACGTTGCGGCCGCGAGCGCGACGAGGGCGAAGACGAGCAGCAAGAGGCCTCGCGGTAGTGGGAGCCAGGCCGCGACGACGAGCGCCGGATAGTACCAGGCGCCGAGGAGCGCATTCGAGACGCGCCCGAAGAGGTGGGCGCGGGGCGTTTCGACCACGCTTGGCTCGCTGAGGCTGCCTCTCGCCGCCTGCCGAGCCCTTCCCAGCATGAAAAGCGATGCATAGAGACCAACTCCGCAGAGTACCGTGACCAGCGTCTCGACGATCACACCGCGCTCCCTTTGAGCACTTCCATCAAGCGGCTAGCCGCCATAGCGCTCCTCGGCGCTTCCTTCGTGCTTGCGGTCGTCGTCATCCGCTATCAACCGCTCGTCGAGCACCTGATCCGCTCCTACTACCCGTTTGCCTATCCCTTGGCTATTGCCGTCTTCGCATTGGTTGCGTCGGCGCCGTTCTCGGTCACCGACGCGCTCGCGGTTATGAATGGTGCGATCTTCGGGCCCGTGCTTGGAACGCTCATCGATGCGATTGGACTCGTGCTCGCGGCGATGCTCGGCTACTGGATCAATCGGCACGCGTCGCGATTGCTCGACCTCGACCCCTACCTCCAGCGGCTGCCGGCATGGGTCAAGCGCTTTCCCGTCGGTTCCCCCGGCTTTCTCATCGCGGTGCGCATCATTCCGGGGTTCGGCGGAACGGTTGCGACGGCGACCGCCGCGACTTTTCGCGTCCCGGTGTGGGTGCACGTCTGGACGATGTGCGCGGTGGCCATTCCCGTCTGTGCGGTTCTCTCGATCTTCGGCAATCAGGTGACGATTTACGTTCACCGCTACGAAGCGCGCGCACGTACGTATCTCGAGCACCACCACCCGCATTTCAACTTCCACTTTCGACACCACGTTCCACCGACGGGCGAACCGTGACCGGAGTTACGACGATCGCGAGCGCGCAAGCGCTCGACGCACTCTGCTCGCGCATCCGCGACGCGCGGCGCGTCGCGCTCGACACGGAGTTCCATGCCGAGCGCACCTACTCGCCGCGCCTGATGGTGGTGCAGCTCGCGTTCGAAGACGGCGTCGCCATCGTCGATCCCATCGCCGTTGCGGACCTGCAGGCGCTGGCGGAAGCCATGGCGCAGACCGAAGTCGTCGGGCACGCGCTCTCGTCCGATCTCAAGATTTTTGCGGAGCGCTTCGATTGCGTGCCGCAGCGCGTCTTCGACACGCAAGTTGCCGCGGCGTTTCTTGGCTACGGCATGCAGGTATCGCTTGCCGAACTGGTACGCGATCTGCGCAACGTACGACTCGCGAAGTCGCAAACGGTCAGCGATTGGGGCACGCGCCCCCTCTCGCCGCGGCAAATCGAGTACTTGGTCGACGACGTCGCCCACCTCTTGCCGATGCAGGACGACCTCGTCGAGCGACTGCGTTCGGCCGGGCGCCTCGAGTGGGTGCGCGAGGAGTGCGCGTTGCTCGGTCAGTTCGAGCGCTATCTTAGCGACGAACGGCGCGCATATCTGCGCATGCCGGGAGCCTCACGGATGAGCCGGCGCGAGCTCGCCGCCTTGAGCGCGATCGTGAAGCTGCGCGATCGGGCAGCGAGGCGGCGAGACGTCCCGCCGCGCTATATCATTCCCGATGACGTCGTTGCGGGTTTAGCGACGCTGCGACCTACGAGCCCCGACGACCTCGCGCAACTGCGCCGTCTGGATGCGGCTGCGCGCCGGCAGTACGGCGCCGCGATTCTGGAGGCCATTGTCGAGGCGGAGGCGCTGCCGGAGGACGAACTTCCGGAACGGCCGAGTCGTCCGCTCGGAATCGCGCGCGACACGCTCGCTTCGCTCATGAGCATCGTGATCGGAGAGATTGCGCGACAACACGATCTCGCGCCGAGCCTTCTGGTTCCCCGCGCGTCGCTCGAACGCGTATCGCGCGAGTTGCCGCGCGACCCGCACGCTCTGGAAGAGGCGCTGGATCTCTCGCCGTGGCGATTGGAACTCGTCGCGCAACCGCTGCAACGGCTGCTGTGGGGCGAGGCCTCGATTGCCGTCGAAGGCTACGCCGACGGTGACCCGAACATACGAGTGCGATGATCGAACGAACGGGAAGTTTTGACGCAGGCGCAACGCTGACGGTCGGAGACCGAAGCTATCGCTACTTTCGCTTGGGGGCGCTCGAAGAAGCGGGGCTGACGAACCTCGCGCGGCTGCCGTATTCGATCAAAATTTTGCTCGAGAATCTGCTGCGATGCGAAGACGGGCGCACGGTCAAACGCGACGACGTCGAAGCGCTGGCGCGTTGGTCTCCGACGCCGCCGGAGCGGGAAATTGCATTTCGCCCGGCGCGCGTTCTGCTGCAAGATTTCACCGGCGTCCCCTGCGTGGTCGATTTGGCCGCGATGCGCGACGCCATCTCGGCGATGGGCGGAGACGCGAAGACGATCAACCCGTTGCAGCCGGTCGAGCTCGTGATCGATCATTCCGTCCAGGTCGACTTCTTCCGTGGCCCCGAAGCGTTCGCGAAGAACGCCGCGCTCGAGCTCGAGCGCAATCGCGAGCGCTACGCATTTCTGAAGTGGGGCCAAGCCGCACTATCGGGATTTCGCGTCGTACCGCCCGATACCGGCATCGTGCACCAAGTCAACATCGAGTATCTCGCGCGCGTGATCTTCGGTGGAGGCGGCGGAGGGCTCGCGGCGGATCCCTCGGGAGCGCTCGCCTATCCCGACACGCTCGTCGGCACCGATTCGCACACGACGATGGTCGATGGGCTCGGCGTGCTTGCGTGGGGAGTCGGCGGCATCGAGGCCGAAGCGGCGATGCTCGGCCAGCCGGTCACCATGCTGATTCCGCAGGTCGTCGGCGTGCGGCTTACGGGAGCCTTGCGCGAAGGCGTCACGGCGACGGACCTCGTGCTCGCGGTAACGCAGATGCTGCGCAAGCGCGGCGTCGTCGGGAGGTTCGTCGAGTTCTTCGGGAAAGGGCTGAGCTCGATGCCCGTCGCGGACCGCGTCACGATCGGGAACATGTCCCCCGAGTTCGGATGTACGGTCTCGATGTTCCCGATCGACGATCGCACGCTCGAATACCTGCGCTTTACGGGCCGCGCGCCCGAGCACGTGGCGCTCGTCGAAGCGTACGCCAAAGCGCAGAGCCTTTTCCGCACCGATGCGACGCCCGATCCGCACTACAGCGACGTGATCGAGCTCGACTTGAGCGGCGTCGAGCCGAACATCGCCGGCCCGCGCCGGCCGCAGGATCGCGTGCCGTTGCGCGACGCGAAGAGCACCTTCGTGGCCGCGATGCGCGAATGGGCGAAAGCGCGCAACGGCAATGGCAATGCGGTGCGAAGGTTCGAGAGCGAGGGCGGCGGGCAAACCGCCGCCATCGGGGATATCGAAGCCGACGCCGACGGACAGAGCGTGCCCGGTGCCGCGGCAAAGGACGTCTCCGATGGCGCCGTCGTGATCGCCGCGATCACCAGCTGCACGAACACCTCCAATCCCTCGGTGTTGATCGGTGCCGGGCTTCTCGCGCGCAACGCCGTCGAGCGCGGCTTGCAGACGAAGCCGTGGGTCAAGACCTCGCTCGCACCGGGATCGCAAGTCGTCACCGACTACCTCGCGAAAGCAGATTTACAGCGCTACCTGGACGCGCTCGGCTTCGATCTCGTCGGCTACGGGTGTACGACGTGCATCGGTAACTCCGGCCCGCTGCCGGCCGACGTCGCCGACAACGTCGAAGAGCACGATCTCATCGTCGCAGCGGTACTCTCCGGCAACCGGAACTTCGAGGGACGCATCCACCCGCAGGTGCGCGCGAACTACCTTGCGTCGCCGCCGCTCGTCGTCGCGTACGCGCTCGCGGGGCGCATGGACGTCGATCTCACGTCGGAGCCGCTGGGCATCGGGAGGGAAGGGCCGGTATACTTGCGCGACGTCTGGCCGAGCAACGAAGAGATCGCGCAGACCGTGGCGGCCTGCATCACCGACCAAATGTTCAAGCGGCGCTATGCCGACGTCTTCAAAGGCGACGAAAACTGGGCGAAGATTCCCGTTGGCAAGAGCGAGCGCTTCTCGTGGGATCCGAAATCCGAGTACGTGAAGCGGCCGCCGTATTTCGACGGCATGCAAGCCGAGCCGCCCGCAACCGCCGATGTCAGAAGCGCGCGCGTCTTGGCGATGCTCGGGGATTCGGTAACGACGGACCATATCTCGCCCGCGGGAAACATTGCGCGCAACAGTCCTGCCGGCACGTATCTCATGGAGCGAGGAGTCGAACAGAAGGACTTCAACTCGTACGGTGCGCGGCGCGGCAACCACGAGGTGATGGTCCGCGGCACCTTTGCAAACGTGCGATTGCGCAATCTGCTCGTGCCGGGCGTCGAAGGCGGCATGACGCGCTACCTGCCGACCGGCGAGCAGATGACGATCTACGACGCAGCGATGAAATACCGCGCAGGCAGCACGCCGCTCGTCGTGCTGGCGGGAAAGGAGTACGGCTCGGGATCGTCGCGAGACTGGGCGGCGAAAGGCCCGTATCTGCTCGGCATCAAGGCCGTCATCGCCGAGTCGTTCGAGCGCATCCATCGCAGCAATCTTATCGGGATGGGGATTCTTCCGCTCGAATATCTCGACGGCGCGAACCGCGAGGCGTACGGCCTCACCGGAGAGGAGCTCTACGACGTTACCGGCATCGAACGCGGCGTCTCGCCGCGCATGACCGTAACCGTGACCGCGACCCATCCGCACAGCGGTCAATCGTGCACGTTCGACGTACGCGTGCGCATCGATACTCCCGACGAAGCCGAGTACTACCGCCACGGCGGCATCTTACAGTACATGCTCCGGCAGTTGAGGAGCGCTAGAGGCTAGCTCCAATCCTAACGGACGCCGCGCGTCACGCGTTCACGGTCTTGAGTCGCTATCCTGACGCCGGCCTTCGTTGCGTACGCCCGCGTCTTATCCGTGGCCCGTGGGTCTTGGGGGAACGGATTTTAGATAGAGCCAGATTGCGTGCAACTCAGCGGTGCTCATTTGCGCAAAATCCGGCCACGGCATGAAGCTATTGATGTGAGTTCCGTCCGGGCGCGTGCCCGTGCGAATGGTACTCGTGAACTGTGCGAACGTCCACCGCCCCACATCACCTGCAGGCGTCAGATTCTGGGCGGGCGGATCGCTCGGCGCACCCTGCAAGTGACCGCCTGAGAGTCCCGCTCCATGGCAGGATATGCATCCCGAGATTCGAGCCAGGTACTCGCCGTACGCAGCGGAAACCCCAGCAGAGGGATGCATCGCTGCGAGATGCTCGTGCTGCACTTCTATTGCCGGAAACGGCAGCCCGCCGGTCGCGATCAGGACGCGTCCCACGATGCCGAGTACCGGCGCCGGAGTCGTGTTGTTCTGCTTCGGTCGAGAACGCACGTAGGCGAGAATATCTGCTAGGGATACCCTGATTTAGGGTTTGTCATTCTGAGCGTAGCGACGCTGAGCTT
>VFSW01000446.1_pt1 | contig 60617 bp, 44 predicted proteins | sample 5358111 | NCBI WGS metagenome assembly VFSW01 (sample SAMN11554181, study PRJNA540505) | mine drainage metagenome | isolation source: sediment from site ElyBrook_90M | place: USA: Ely Copper Mine, Vershire, VT | collected 2017
GGCCCACAGCCGTCCCTGGATGCGCAAGGCCGCGCTGGCCGTGCTCGGTGTGGTTCTGGCGGGCTTCTTGTTACTCTGGTTTGTCACGCGCAATCAGGAAACCACCGACGATGCCTTCATTGAATCCAATGTGGTGCAGATCAGTCCCCACGTGGGAGGCTATGTGACGCGTGTGCTGGTCAACGACAACCAGTGGGTCAAGGCGGGCGAAGTGCTGGCTGAAATCGATGCGCGAGACTATGAACTGCGCGTCAAGCAGGCGCAGGCCTTGCTGGAGGCAGCCCAAGCCCGACATGGGGCGGCACAGCAGGACCTTTCGGTGGTGACCACCACCAGCAAGGCCCAGATTGAGCAGGCCGCCAGCGCGCTGCAAGCGGCACAGGCCAGCAGTGCGCAAGCCAGCGCCCAAGCCAGCGCTGCGGAAGCCCAGGCACAACTGACGCATGCAGACCTGCAACGCTATGAAGCGCTGTACAGGAAGGACGAGATCTCGAAGCAACGGCTGGAACAGGCCAGCACTGCGGAACGCGCTGCCCAGGCCCAATGGGAAGCAGCCAGGCGGGGTGCCGCTGCTGCTGAAGCACAGGTGCTTCAGGCCCGGGCCAAACTTGCCGAGACGCGTTCCGGGCCTCGCCAGGTGGATTTGAAGCGTGAGCAGGCTGCCAGCGGGCACGCCTCCGTCGAGGAGGCCCGCGCGGCGTTGGACCAGGCCATGCTGGATTTGTCCTACACGCGCCTGGTGGCGCCGGTGGATGGCAGGGTGACGCGCAAATCCTTTTATTTGGGTCAGTTGATTCAACCAGGCCCTGCCATCATGGCGTTGGTGTATGGCAGCCCCTGGGTCGTGGCCAATTTCAAGGAGACCCAGTTGCGTCGCATGCATCCGGGGCAGGCCGTGGACGTCACGGTGGATGCCTATCCAGGCAAGGTGTTCAAGGCCCATGTGGATAGCCTGCAAGCCGGTACGGGAGCCCGCTTCAGCCTGTTACCCCCGGAAAACGCCAGTGGCAACTACGTCAAGGTGGTCCAGCGCGTGCCGGTCAAGATCGTATTTGACGAAAAACCGGAAGAACTACTGAAACTGGCTCCGGGCATGTCAGTGGAACCCAAGGTTCACCTGACGGACAAGGTTCAGTAGCCTTCCCATGAATGCCTCGTCGAGCAGCGCCTTCGCACCTCGCGACCAGAACGGTGCATTGCTCAATCCCTGGTTCATCGCCATCACGGTGGCCCTGACCACCTTCATGGAAGTGCTGGATATCTCCATTGCCAACGTGTCGCTGCGTCACATCGCGGGTGATCTGTCGGCCGGACAGGATGAATCCACCTGGGTGCTGACCTCCTACCTCGTGGCCAATGCCATCGTGCTGCCCATCAGCGGCTGGCTATCCAGCCTCATGGGGCGCCGGCGCTTTTACATGCTCTGTGTGGCCCTCTTCACGGCCAGTTCCTTGCTGTGCGGCATTGCCCCCAACCTGCCCATGCTGATTCTGTTTCGCACCCTGCAGGGTATTGGGGGAGGAGGGCTGCAGCCCTGTTCCCAGGCCATTCTGGCGGATACCTTTCCACCAGCCAAACGGGGCATGGCGTTTGCCGTATACGGCATCACCACCGTGCTGGCTCCCGCCATCGGACCCACCATTGGCGGCTGGATCACCGATACGTTCACGTGGCGATGGATCTTTCTGATCAATGTCCCCGTGGGCGTTCTCTCGCTGTACCTCACCACGCGCCTCGTTTTTGACCCCCCCCATTTCGCACGGCAACGCAGCGAGCTCCTGGCGCGCGGATTCAGGATCGACTACGTCGGTTTTGCCCTGCTCTCCCTCGGTTTTGGTTGTTTGCAGATTGTTCTGGACAAGGGGCAGCAGGAAGACTGGTTTGATTCGCATTTCATCCTGGTGATGGCGCTGATCGCAGGGGTGGCGCTGCTGGTGCTGCCCTTCTGGGAGTTGCGTCAGCGTGACCCGATGGTGGATGTGCGCCTGCTGGGGCAGCGCAATTTCCTGGTCAGCAACATCCTCATTTTCATGTTGGGTTTCATCCTCTTTGGCAGCACGGTATTACTGCCGCTGTTTGTCCAGAACCTGATGGGCTACTCTGCCACCGAAGCCGGCATGGTGCTCTCGCCAGGGGGGTTTGCGGTGCTCTGCTTCATGCCACTGATCGGGATGATGGTCAGCCGGGTGGATGTACGCCACATGATTACCTTTGGCATTCTGTGCAATGCGCTGGCGCTTTATGGAATGGCGCAACTCGATCTGCAGGCAGATTACTGGTCCCTTGCGTCACTGCGCATTCTTCAGGGCGTGGGGCTGGGCTTTCTTTTCATTCCCATCAATACGGCAGCATTTGCCGATATGCCCATGGTCAAGAGCAGCAATGCCTCCGCCATCATCAACCTGTCACGCAATCTGGGCGGCAGCTTTGGCATTTCCCTGGTGCAGACCTGGCTGACCCAGGGCGCCCAGCGGCACCAGGCCATGCTGGTGGCCAACGTGGACGCGTTCTCCCTGACAACGCGACAAATGCTTCAGGATCTGACCCAAGCCATTTCTTCCCAGGGCACGCCAGTGGGCGACGCGCTGCTCAAGGCGCAGGCCACGCTCTATGCCTTTGTGCAGCAACAGGCTTCCATGCTTTCCTTCCTGGACAACTTCAGGCATCTGGCTTACCTGTTCCTGGCCTTCATTCCCCTCGTGTATCTGATGAAGCCTTCGGTAAGGCATCACTAGCACCAGCGGCCGGCAGTGTCGTGATGCCGCGCAGTTTCAGGCGTGCCACGCTGGCACGAATGACTTCGAGTACTTCGGGCCGGGCAAAGCTTTTGCGCCAGGCCATGCCAATGTTCCGGACCGGGCGTGGTGCCTTGAAGGGAATGACGTCCAGCAGGGCGCTACGATACTTGGGGCTGTTGGCACTGGCCGGAAGCACGGTAATACCCATGCCAGAGGCCACCATGTTGCGCAGCGTCTCGAGGCTGTTGCCCTGCTGGACCAGGGCATGCCTGGCACCCAGTTCGGGGCAGGTTTCCACCACCTGTGTGCTGAAGCAGTGCACGGAAGGCAGTATCAACACCTGCTCCTCGCCCAGTTCGGCCGGGCTGATCGAGGCGCGGCCAGACCAGCGGTGTCCTTTTGGGACCACCACCTCGAAATGCTCGGCATAAAGTGGTGCCGTGGAGATCCCCGGTGAGGAGAAGGGCAGGGCAATGAGCGCGATGTCGATTGCGCCATTGCGCAGTTGTGCCTCGAGGTTGACGGTGGTGTTTTCTTCTACCACCAGCGGCATTTCTGGTGCGATGCGGTGCAATTGTGCAATCAGGTCAGGCAGCAGATAAGGTCCTACCGTATGGATGGCGCCCAGTTTGAGCGGGCCCACCAGCGGGTTTTTGCCCTGGCGCGCCAGAAGTTTGATCTGTTCCACCTCTTCCAGCACTTGCGCCGCCTTTTCCACGATGAGGCTGCCTACCGCCGTGACGCTGACTTCTGCACGCGACCGCTCGAACAGGCGCACGCCCAGTTCCTCCTCCAGTTTCAGTACCGCAGTGGAGAGTGCGGGTTGGCTGACGAAGCATTTTTCAGCGGCACGTCGAAAGTTTCTGGCGTGTGCCACTGCAACGATGTATCGCAACTCATTGATATTCATTGAAGTCTCCAGAATCGCTACTGATAGATATTGTATATCATGAAATAAATAACAATCAATTAGACTTATTTATGTGGCGGCGTAGACTGTTGATATCGCCAACCAATGGAGTCAGCCATGTTTGAAAATCATGAAGGCAAAGCAGTCCCCGAAGTCACCTTTCACATCCGCGAAAACAACGCCTGGAAGGAGGTGACCACCCGCGAACTGTTCAAGGGCCAGACCGTAGCCGTATTCTCACTGCCCGGGGCCTTTACGCCCACCTGTTCGTCCACCCATCTCCCCCGCTACAACGAACTGGCCCCGGCTTTCTTTGCAAACGGGGTGGATCGCATCCTGTGCATTTCAGTGAACGATACTTTCGTCATGAATGAATGGGCCAAGGATCAGGAAGCCCACAACATCACCATGATTCCTGATGGCAACGGCACCTTCACGGCCGGGATGAACATGTTGGTGGACAAGCAGGATCTGGGATTCGGATCGCGCTCCTGGCGCTATTCCATGCTGGTCAGGGATGGCATTGTGGTGAAGCAGTTCATCGAACCCAACCAGCCAGGAGACCCCTTCGAGGTTTCTGATGCCGACACCCTCCTGGCCTACATCAACCCCAACGCCAAAATACCCGATCAGGTGGCCATCCTGACGCGCGAGGGCTGTCCCCATTGTGCCCGGGCCAAAGCGCTGCTCACGGCACAAGGTTATGCCTACGCAGAGATTGCCTTGCCACCCACCACGCGCACACGCGTCGTCGGTGCCATTACGGGCCAGGGCACTGTTCCCCAGGTATTCATCAATGGCGAGCATATCGGCGGTGCCGATGACCTGGAAGCCTGGGTTGTGGCGCGGACTGCCCGGGCCGCCTAGTCCCATGGACCCAATGCGAGAGCCCATCATGAACGAGATCTCAACGAGCAATGTGGTCATCGGTGCGGGTACGGCAGGTCTTGCGGCCTACCGCGCCCTTGTGGCCGCAGGGCAGGAAGCCGTGCTGATCGAGCGCGGCGTCTACGGTACTACCTGTGCCCGGGTGGGCTGCATGCCCAGCAAGCTTCTGATTGCAGCCGCAGAGGCCGTTCATGGCGTGGCGCGCTGGGAAGCATTCGGCATCCGCCTGGAGGGTCAGGTTCGGGTGGACGGTCGCGCCGTGATGGCGCGCGTCAAACGGGAACGGGATCGTTTCGTGGGCTTCGTACTGGATGGCGTGGCCGCCATCCCACAGGCACAGCGCATTGTGGGCCAGGCGCGTTTCGTGGATCAACACACCCTGGAAGTGGATGGCAAAACGCGCATCCGTTTTGCAAAGGCCGTGATTGCCACCGGCTCGTCTCCGGTGATTCCGCCCCTGCTGCAGGGTCTGGGTGATCGCGTCATCATCAACGACGACGTTTTTGACTGGGATGACTTGCCGCGCTCCGTGGCGGTTTTCGGTACTGGCGTTATCGGCCTGGAATTGGGGCAGGCACTGCATCGTCTGGGAGTCCAGGTGTACCTGTTTGGGCGCGGCGGTGCCGTTGGGCCGCTCACCGATCCTGCTTTGAAAGACTATGCCATTCGGGCTTTTGGCAAGGAGCTGGCTTTCGATGAGGGGGCGCGCCTGACGGGTGCGCGCCGCCACAACGATGGCGTCATTCTGGAGTGGCAGGATGGCCAGGGTGTGGCGCAACGCGCCGAGGTGGATGCCGTGATTGCAGCGACGGGTCGTGCACCCAATGTAACGGGACTGGGCCTGGAGCACCTGGGCCTCGCCATGCAGGCCAACGGCGTGCCCGCCTTCGATCGCTACACCCTGCAATGTGGTAACAGCCCGGTTTTCATCGCAGGAGATGCCAACCATGATGTCCCCCTGTTGCATGAGGCTGCAGACGAGGGGCGCATTGCCGGCGAGAACGCCGCCTCTTACCCGCTCGTGAGGCAAGGCTTGCGTCGTGCTCCCCTGGGCATCGTCTTTTCGGACCCACAGATCGCCACGGTGGGCACGCGCTGGGCAGACCTCGACAAGGCCAGCATCGTGGTGGGCGCCGTCTCTTTTGAAGACCAGGGACGCAGTCGGGTGATGTTGCGCCACCAAGGATTGCTGCATGTCTATGCTGATCGCAACAGCGGCAAATTTCTGGGCGCCGAGATGATTGGCCCCGATGCCGAGCATTTGGGACACTTGATGGCCTGGGCCCTGCAATGGAACACGACGGTCGAGGAAATGCTGAAATTACCGTTCTACCATCCCGTGGTGGAGGAGGGGCTGCGCACGGCATTGCGTGATGCCGCTGCCCAAAGATTGCGACTGGGCGGGTTGCAAAGCGCCGCCTGAATCACGAAATGACGGCAGATCCTGTTTTGGTTGCCAAACATCAACTCAAAAATTGCGAATTATCAATGTAATCACCCCAAATCCGGCCTAGTCTCCCCCTATTCGAAAGCTCAAAGAGGGAAGAGAGTATGCCAAAGCACATCGCACGCCTGTTGCTGCTCGTGGTTGTTCTTGCAACGGCAGCCTTGACGGCAAAGCACTATTTCACGGACAAGTCGTACTATGCCTATGGGCACTACCGGGGTGATTCAGTGGCAGAAATTGCCAGTGATGAGCCGCGTTTCCGGGGTAACGAGTATTGTAAAACCTGCCATGCCAAACAGTACGATTCCTGGTTGGAAAGCACGCATAATCAACCAGTTATCGGAAAACATGTCAAATGTGAGGTCTGCCACGGTCCGGTAGGCCAGCACCCCTCGGCGGCGCAGGCGCCCCTCAGTGTGGATGAACGCATTGCAATGGGCTCCAAAGCACCCGTCGCGGCGGTTGCGACTGACGGCAAACTGCCGCTCCCCAAGGATCGCACCAAATGCATCCAGTGCCATGAGGCCATGCCTGGCCGGCCTGCTGCGCAGCGCCAGGTTGTATTGGCCGCACACGCAGGTACCGAGCAATGTACCGCCTGCCACGATCCCCATTCTCCCAAGATCAACTTTGCCATCCTGGCGAAGGCCCCACATGGCGATGCTGCTGCCGGTAAGGTCCTGGCGGCCACCTGCGCAGCCTGTCACGGGGCCGCAGGGGCCAGCGTCAATCCGGCCTGGCCGAATCTTGCGGGCCAGCATGCAGGATATCTGGTCAACGCCCTCCAGGCTTTCAAATCAGGGACACGCCCCAATGCCATGATGAGTGGCATGGCCGCAGGGTTAAGTGATGCCGACATCAACAACGTGGCCGCATATTTTTCCCAGGCCAGTTGCAAGACTGCTGGCGCAGATCCGGCAAAAGCCCTGTTGGGTAAGACAAAGGCAGCCAGTTGCGCCCTCTGCCATGGGGCCAACGGCGTCAGTCCCAGCACGGCCTGGCCCAGCCTCGCGGGGCAGAACCCCGATTACCTGTCAGACACGCTCAAGTCATTTCAGGACGGTACGCGCAACCATCCCGTCATGACCAGTATTGCCAAAACCTTGAGTGCTGACGACGTGGCGCAGCTGACTGCGTATTACGCCAGTACAAGTTGCAAGTGATTCAGTGATCCAGTGAGAGAAAAAATGACCCAAGAAGACAAGAAAATCGAAGTCAAGGGCAGCAATCTGGTGCGACGCAATTTCTTTCTGCGCATGTTGGGCATCGGCACCGCCTGCGCGGGCACCTGGGTGGGATCAGGAAACCTGATTGCCAGGGCGCAAAGCGCAGAAACCGCTGCAGCCGCCGCCCCCAAAATTCCTGATTATGACTGGAACAAGCACAAGTGGGCCTTTGGTGTGGACGCCACCCGCTGCATCGGCTGTCTGCGATGTGTCGAGGCTTGCAAGGCAGAAAACGGCGTGACGCAGGATGCCCATCATTTCCGAACCTGGGTTGAGCGATATGTCTATCTCGAAGGCGACGAGCGGGCCCATGTGGATAGCCAAAGCGATGCACAGAACATTGCCGCTTCAGGCTCAGAGAAAGAATTCCGTTTTGACAATCGATACAAGGATGCCAAGGTCGAGAAGGCCTTTTTTGTCCCCAAGCTGTGCAATCACTGTACCCATCCCGCCTGTGTTCAGGTCTGCCCCACCGGGGCAACTTATCAAACCAAGGATGGCGTGGTGTTGATCGATCATTCCTATTGCATCGGTTGCCAGTATTGCGTGCAGGCCTGCCCTTACGGCGTGCGCGAATTCAATCATGTGCTGGGTGTGACGGACAAATGCACCTGGTGCTATCACCGCATCACCAAGGGGTTGCAGCCTGCCTGCGTGGAAGTGTGTCCCGTGGAGGCACGGGTTTTTGGCGACCGCAATGATCCGCAAAGCCCGATCAGCGCATTTCTGCGTAATAACCGCGTTTCCGTGCTCAAGCCCGAAACGGGCAATGCGCCCAACGTGTTTTATGTGGGCATCGATAAGGAGGTTTGTTAAATGATAGGCACCATGGCACAAGCCGCACCCTACGTCGGATATGTCTACCCCAACGAAACTGACATTCCCTGGAGTGTGTTGATCGTTATTTATCCCTACATCACCGGACTGGTGGCTGGGGCCTTTATCGTCTCCAGCCTGTATCACGTCTTTGGCATGGCGCAATACAAGCCGGTAGCCCGATTTGCGCTACTTACGGCAGTGAGCTTCATGTTCTTTGTACCCACGCCACTGCTGCTTCATCTGGGTAATCCGCAACGGGCCTTCAATGCCGTACTCACGCCGCACTGGACGTCTGCCATGGCGGCGTTCAGTTATGTCGCCGGGTTCTATATCTGCCTGCTCCTGCTGGAGATATGGTTTGCGTTCAGGGCTGACATCGTGGCGCTGTCGAAAACAACCCGGGGTCCGCTGGGCACCGTTTATCGCCTGATGACCCTGGGTTCGGACGACGTCTCGCCGCGCGCGCTCGCCCTTGATCATAAATTCGCCACCGTGCTGGCCATGATCGGAATCCCTGCTGCTGGGGGTTTGCATGGTTATGTGGGCTTTCTGTTCGGCTCCGTCAAGGCGCGCGAGTGGTGGTCTTCAGACCTCATGCCCATCATCTTCCTGCTCTCTGCCATCGTTTCCGGCATTGGCCTGCTCATCGTGCTGTATGTGGTGTATTCACGCATCCGCAAGGTTCCGGTGGATCAGGACTGCATGAAGGGGCTGGCGCGTACCATGTGGGCTTTTCTGCTGGTGGTTCTGGTGATTGAAGGCCTGGAGTTGCTGGAGATGTTTTACAAGAGGCTGGAGGGCATTGACATGGTGCAGCGCCTCATCGAGGGACCCATCCGCTACGGCATGCTGATTCAATGGGGTGGCTCACTCATCGTGCTTGCGCTGTTGACCGTGTTGATCGTCTTCAGGGTGGAGGGAAAAGCCCTGGTCAGAGGCCTCGTGATTTCTGGCGTCGGAATGATGATTGCCGTCCTGGCCATGCGCTGGAACGTGGTGATTGGGGGCCAGGAGCTCTCCAAAACCATGAAAGGGCTGCTGGTGTATTACCCCGAGATCTTGAGTCACGAGGGCCTGGTGGCCGTGGCCATCGTGTTTACCTGTCCGTTTGTCGTCCTGTGGTTGATCACGCGATTTCTGTCACCGTGGGAACCTGAACCCAGTTAAGGAGGTTCATCATGAAAAAAGTCTGCATGATGTCTGCCGTGGCAACTTCCCTGGCCGCCGTATTGCTCTCCGCCTGTGGACAGCATGAGGTGAGCTACCAAAAGGAAGTGCTCCCCATCCTCAAGGGCAACTGTTTTGAGTGCCATACTCCGGGTGGAATCGGGTATGAGAAAAGCAAGCTTGACATGAGTTCTTACGACACCCTGATGAAAGGCACGCAGTTTGGACCCGTGGTCAAGCCCGGTGACGCCCTGACCAGCGTTCTGGTGATGCTGATCGAAAACCGTGCCGACAGTTCCATCCACATGCCGTATCAACGCAACCTCATGTCGCAGCAAAACATCGACACGATCAAGACATGGGTTACACAGGGCGCCAAAAACAATTGACCTGAAATCCATCATTTGCGTCATGGCGTCAGGGCCACTCAAGAGTCCAAATGCTGAACTGTCACTGCAAAAACGAGGATTGTGTCCTGTGCGGCGCTCTGTTCTCGGACGGAGAACACGATGCCACTCAGGCTTGTGAGCTGCGCGGGCTGCTCAGCCGAAGGCGCTATTCAGCCGGCGAAACGGTATTTCGCGAGGGGACGACCTGCACCCAGTTGATGGTGCTGCGTGCCGGACAGCTCAAACTCACCACGATGCCGCTGGTAGGGCGAGAACAGATCCTGGGCCTGCTCGTGGCAGGCCAGCTCGTGGGGTTTGAAACCTCGGAAGCGCCTTACCCCTATACGGCCACAGCCTTGACGCCGGTGGATGTTTGCTGCATCACCCACAAGGACATGTTGCGCGTCCTGGAAGACAACCCCGCGGTGGCCTTGCGTGTCATTCAACGGTTTCGCGATGAGTTGGTCCAGGCCCAGATCATGATTCGCAATCTCGGCATCAAGCCCGCCCACGCGCGGGTGGCGTCCTTCATCCTCTCCCTGATGCCCATCGGATCGGATCACTCCGAGGCCTTTCCGCTGGTGCTCTCGCGCCTGGAGATTGCCGAGCTGCTGGGATTGAGCGAAGAAACCGTCAGCCGGGTTTTTGCCGAGTTCAGGCGCAACGGGTTGATCGACGCGCCCCATGGGGAAGTGCGTCTGCTCGATGTGCGACGCGTCAAGCGCCTGGCGGGCATGGGAACGGGTGAAGCATGGGACGGCGCCTGATCTGATAGAATTCGGGGCATGGTCCGTCCCCAGACATTTCAACGCATGACCCGCTGGTTGCTGCTGTGCGTCCTGTTCCAGGCCTTTTTGGTTTCTGGCGCGTTCGCACGACTGCAGCAGGGGGCCGACGTTCACCGTGTGCAGATTTGTTCTGCTTCCGGACTTCAATGGGTGGATCTCGCTGACAGCGCGCCGGCATCCGGTGCTCCTGCCGCACATCACGACCATTGCGCCCTGTGCGGGTGCCTTGCCGTAGACTTGCCCGCCGCGGTGCCCGGGTTTGTCGCAAGCACCGAACCCCGGTCCGTTTTCATCACCGAGCGCCCGCGCATCGGACATGAACATGAGACAGCACTCCTGCCATTTTCGCGTGCCCCTCCCGCGTTGACCTGAACGACGCGTCAAGCTTGTTTGCCCAGCAAACAACCCATGGGTTTCCAAAGCGAGGGGGAGTAGTACATGCAATACGCGTATCGCCGGCTTCACGGCGTCTTGATGTTTGTTGCGTTGCTGGCATTGGGCCAGCCCTTGCAGTCGCATGCCTGTGCCTGCGGTTGCGGCATGTTTGACGTGGGCATGCCAGGGCTTGGCCTGCCCAGCGCCGCCGGTGGCAGCATCAACATCCAGGACACGCTGCTTGACCAGAACAGCGCCATGCAGGGGAGTCACCGCATTCCCCTCAGCCAGAGTCCGGACCAGAAGATCCAGACCAATTTTCTCAATCTGAATGCCCAATACACCTTCAACCATGAATGGGGCGTCATGGCCATGGTGCCCTACTGGCAAAGAACTTTTGACACCAACGCCAATTTTGGCGGCGGTGCCCCTGACGTGGTCAACCACAGGGTCAACACCCTCTCGGACGTGCGCATCATGGGCATGTACACCGGGTTTTCTCCTGACATGTCCAGCGGGCTGATTTTTGGCCTGAAGCTGCCCACGGGAACCTACACGGCATCGGGATTTGATCGGGACACCCAACCGGGCACCGGCAGCACGGATTTGCTTCTGGGCGGCTACCAGGTGGGACAGGAGCGCACCTGGGGCTGGTACGCGCAGGGAATGCTGCGCACTGCGGTGGCCACACGTGATGGCTATCGTCCCGGCAATAGCCTGCAACTGGTTCTGGGCATGCATTACGACGCCAATCCCTTCGATGAAGACCTGATTCCACTTTTGCAACTCAATGCCACGGTGCGCAATGCAGATTCGGGCAGTCAAAGCGATCCGCTCAACAGCGGATCGAAAAGCCTGTATCTATCGCCTGGGGCACTCTACAATCTGACCAAAAACCTTCAGGTCAACGCGCTGCTGTATTTGCCACTGGTGCGGGAAGTCAACGGCATCCAGCTTGTACCCAACCAGATCGTCAGCGCCGGGTTGACTTACAGTTTTTAGGGAGGCTGTGCAAATGAAGGCGATGAAAGGGGTATCAGCCTGGCTTCTGGTTCTGGGCCTGGCAGCAGTGATCTGCTTGCCGGCGCAAGCCATCGAGGAAGGAGCCCCGGCACCCGGGTACGAAATCCATTTGTTCAATGGCCAGGCCTTTGGCGCCGGTGAGGGCTCTGGCAAGGTGGTTCTGCTGCATTTTTGGGCAAGCTGGTGTGTGCCCTGCCGCGAAGAGATGCCGGCCATGGAGCGTTACTATCAAAAGCATCACCAGGAAGGGCTTGAACTCATCGCCGTCAGCATGGACGATGCCGAAGACCTGCAAAAGGCGCGCGACATCATGAAGGGCTACAGTTTTCCGGGGGCCTGGATTCGTGATGCCAAGGTCAAGGGTTACGGTCGGATCTGGCGCATTCCGCTGACTTTTGTCATCGATCGCAAGGGCATATTGCGCCACGACGCCTGGGATGGCGATGCAGGCATCGATGAGTCAACCCTCGACAAGACGATCAGCCCCTTGTTATCCCACCCATGATTACATCAGGAGAGGTTTCATGAAGCACTATTTCGTAATGGCAGGCGCGGCATTGCTGTTGTGCGGGGCCATGTCCGGCGTCGTGCATGCCGGGCCGGTACGGCAGCAAGCGCTGGTGATTGACGGCGTTTATGCGCGGGCCACGGTACCTGGCCAGACGGTGGGTGCGGCCTATCTCAGCATCGAGAATAACGGGGATGCTGCTGACCGCCTGGTGTCCGCTTCAAGTCCCGTAGCGCACAGGGTAGTCCTGCATAGCAGCCAGATGGAGCAGGGTATGGCCCACATGCAGCATGAAACAAGTCTGGAAATTCCTGCCCACGGCCGCATCGTCTTGAAGCCTGGAGGGCTGCACTTGATGCTGGAAGATTTGAAGCAACCGTTGCAGGAAGGCCAGACGCTTTCCATGAAGCTGAAATTCGAACGATCCGGCGAGGTGGAACTGGCGCTTCCGGTTAAACCCGTCATGGCTGAAGACCCGATGGGAAGCTCGATGCACCACGACATGATGCACTAGGCAAACATTTCCCTGATCTGTCGTGCCTGGGCAAGTGAACGCCCCAGACGGCGCGCGTTTGCTGCCGCTAGCGACACCAGTTCGGCGTTGTCCCGTGCCGTACGGCCATCGGGTAGCTGCAGGTTGTTTTCAAACCCCGTGCGCACATGTCCCGACAGTGCCGCGGCGGCCGTAAGACAGGCGCTTTCCTTCGAACCGAAGGCACAAACGGCCCAGGGTGATGGCACGGCGAGCGTCTGAAGGAACGGCAGCAGGTCGCGCGGGTCGCTTTGCTGTCCGCTACTGTAGCGGCCCAGCACGAACAGCAAAAAATCCCGGGATGCAGGCAACACCCCGCGCTGGCGCAGCGCTTGATAGCGCGCCAGTTCATCGGCCGAATACAGGATGATCTGCGCCATGATGCTTTCCTGGTGCAACCATTCAAAGAATGGCGCGGCCATCACTTCGGAGGCCTCATCCGGAATGAGTTCGCGAATGGCTATAGAAACCGCCTCGGGGCGTACTTCCCGTATCACGGCCATTTGCACTTCGGGTGAGTAGATGCGGGCGGCCTCCGAGGTAATCTGGATGACGAGCTCATCCCCCACCGCCTTGCGGATGGCTGCCGTTGCCTCACGATATGCCGTTGCATCCAGAAGGTGGCGGCCAGCGGCATCGCGCACGTGCAGGTGGATCATGCTGGCTTCGGCCCTGAGGCAGGATTTTGCCGTCTCGGCCAGTTCTGTGGCACTCAAGGGTACTTGTGGATGATCCTGATGGGTTTTGAAGGCCCCGTTGGGGGCAACAGTCAGGATCAGCGGTTCCCAGGCGGCACTCATGGTTCAGTCCGTAGTGAGGGCGCGTCGTTCGGCATCTTCATGGCGCGCCTGCTCGGAAGACACGAGTTCGGACAACTCGCGTTTGAGCCCGTTGAACTCGGGCGAGGCCGAATCGCGTGGTCGAGGCAGGGTGACGCGAATGTCCTGTTTGATCGTGCCCGGGCGATACGTCATGACCACGATGCGGTCAGCGAGGAAAATGGACTCTTCGATGCTATGGGTTACGAACAGCACCGTCTTGCCCAATTCAGACCAGATACGCAGCAGCTCGTCCTGCAAGGAGCGGCGCGTGAGCGCATCGAGCGCGCCGAAGGGTTCATCCATCAACAGGATGGGTGAATCCAATGCGAGAATCCGGGCAATGGCCACGCGCTGGCGCATGCCCCCGGAAAGGTCCCTGGGAAAGCGTTCGGCAAATTCGGAAAGCTTCAGCAGTTTCAAGAGTGCGTCGACCCTGCTGCGGATGTCGGCTTTGGGCAGTTTCTTGATCTCAAGACCAAATCCCACGTTCTGTGCCACGGTCATCCAGGGAAACAGCGCATATTCCTGGAAGACCATGCCGCGGTCCGGCCCTGGTTGGGTGACTGCCTGGCCGTTGACCTTGATCAGGCCCTGGCTGGGCAGGGAGAACCCCGCGACGGCGTTGAGCAGCGTGGATTTGCCACAACCCGAGGGCCCCAGCAGGCAAACGAATTCGCCTGTCCTGATCTCAAGGTTGATGTCCTGCAGGGCTACCACAACACCGTGGGGAGTCGGGAAAGTCTTGTTGACGCCCGAGATGACGATACTCGAATCCATGGATTCAGTGCTCCAGGCCGCGGTGCCACCGCAGCAGGTGGTTGTTGAGCAGGCTCATGGCCTGATCGATGGCCAGGCCGATGAGGCCGATGGTCAGCATGCCGGCAATGATTTTGTCGGACCAGAAATATTCGCGGGCTTCAAGAATGCGAAACCCCAGGCCATTGTTGACGGCAATCATCTCGGCCACGATGACCACGATGAAGGCCGTGCCAATGCCAATGCGCATCCCGGTCAGGATGTAGGGCGTAGATGCCGGCAAAATCACGCGCAGGAAAATGGTGCTGCGCGATGCACCCAGATTTCGTGCCGCACGCAGAAAGATACCATCCACTGCCCGCACGCCTGCGATGGTGTTCATCAGTACGGGAAAAAACGCGCCGATGGCAATCAAAAAGATGGCGGGTGGATTACCCAGGCCAAACCACAGGATGGACAGGGGAATATAGGCAATTGGCGGGATGGGGCGCAGGATTTGCAGGAGTGGGTTGCACAGCTGGTAGACCTGGCGGCTGGCACCCATCAGCAGGCCCATGGGCAGTGCCAGCAGGGTACCCACGATAAAACCTGCCAGAACCCGATACAGGCTGCCCATGGCGTCCTGGATCAACTCTCCGGATAGCAACCAGGCCAGACGACTACCTGAATCAGGATCATAAGGCTGTTGCGGCGCGAGGTATTCCCACCATTTGATGGCCACGGCATGAGGGGGTGGAAGCACTTTGGCATTGACCCAACCCAACAGGCCCACAGCTTCCCACAATGCCAGTATTGCCAGTATGAGCAGAACGCCCTTGAAGCGTTGCGACCCTTCCGTCATGGTTTGACGCCCAGGGCCCTTTTCGCGGCCTCCAGCAGGTCAGTTTTAACGAAGTCACGCGCCACAGGCGGGGCCGACATCTTGCCGATGCCGTATTTGAACATGGTGTCTGCAGTACGCTGGATATGTTCTGGCGTGATGTTGTAGGAGTAAGGCGAATTGGCCATGGCGGCCTGAAATTCCTCGCTCGAGAGCTGGCGTTTGAAGATGGCATCGCGCACATATTTCTCGGCCAGCTGCGGGTTGTCGATGAAGGTCTTGGTCGCGAGCACGAAGCATTGCATGAACTTTTGTGCCAGGGGCTTGTTGGCATAAAACTTTTCCGTCATGACCAGCGTGCGAATGGGTTCACCAATGGGTGTATCGTAGGGCTTCATCATCTCCGTGCCCCAGCCCTGGGCCAGTGCCTGGGAAGAATAGGGCTCGCTTTGCATGATGGCATCGACGTTCTTTTGCATCAGGGCCTGGTTGAGGTCGGGGTAGGCGAGGTAGATCAGCTGAACGTCCTTGCCGGGCTGATCGGACCAGGTCATTTTATGCTGGGCAAGTTCAGCCACCAGCAACACTTCCTGGATGCCGCCGCGGGTCACGCCCACTTTTCTGGATTTGAGGCTCTCGATGGTTTTGAGGTGAAGGTCGGTTCTGCTGAGCAGGCGGGCGCCGCCGCGGGCAAATCCAGCCACAATGACAATGGGCACGCCATTGGCTCGTCCGGAAATGGCCGCTTCTGAAGCGGTGGCGCCCACGTCGAGTTCATCTGCAATCATGGCCTGCATGATGTCCGGACCTTTGGCAAACAGGCGTTCTTCCACCTTGAGGCCGCATTTTGGGGCAATTTCCTTGATGTAGCCCACTGCGCCAAAATGTGCGAGCTTGAGATTGCCCAGGCGCACCACGTCCTCGGCCTGAAGTGGACTCATCGCCAATAACGCTACCGTGATCAGGAAACCCTGCATCCAACGCATGTCATACCTCATGATTGAAAATCCAGAATGGCTTGCTCTATGGCGCCGGGGGGTAACTGTACCGCAACCCAACCACGCACGCTATTCACGAACCACAGTGCTTCGGCCGTGGCCAGGTCCGCCAGGGTGATGACCCGCTCCACGAGCTGGCCTTCATCGAGCAGTCTTTGGCGATAGGCCCCAGGGAGCAGACCGCATGCCTGGGGCGGTGTGTAGAAAGCTTCATTTTGCTCCAATACCAGGTTGCCGCGCGTAAATTCAGTGACTTCACCGCGTTCGTTCCACAAGAGCACATCATAATGACCCGGCAGGGCAGCCTGCACATGGTGTTCATAGAGGTCGCGCTGCGTGGTCTTATGCTGCAGCAGCGGGTTGAGGGAAGAGACGGGCGTGCGCGCCAGGGTGACGGACACCGTTAGCGCCGGATTGGGCGTGATGGGAAAGCCCTCCAGATGTACCGTACCCCCACGGCCATAGCACAGACGGACGCGATAATCCCCGCAGGGGTACTGTTGGGCATAGCGCGCCAGGGTTGGGCGCAACACCGGCGCGGGTTGCGCAAACCCCAGGGCAGCAGCGGAGCGGGCAAGGCGAGCCAGATGCTCTTCTTCCAGCCAGAACTGACCATCCCGCAGCAGCAGGGTTTCAAGCAATTCGTAATCCCCGGGCTCGAATTCCAGGAATTTTGACTTGGTGACCACTTCGGCATACTCCTCATCACTGCGAGAATCCCAGGTGATGCCACCGCCCAGGCCACATACCATGGCCCCGCTGTCCGTATCGAGGGTGAGGGTGCGAATCGCTACATTGAACTGGGCGTCACCACCGGGTTTGATCCAGCCAATCGCGCCGCAGTAAGGACCGCGAGGGCTGGTCTCCAGCTGGTGGATCAGTTCCATGGATTTAAGCTTGGGCGCACCCGTGATGGAGCCACAGGGAAACAGGGAAGCAAAGAGGTCGGACAACGTGATCTCATCGCGCAAGGTGGCTTTCACCGTGGAGGTCATCTGCAGTACGGTGGGGTAGCGTTCAATGGTAAACAGGGCAGGGACCTGGACCGTTCCGGAACGGGCGACGCGTGAGAGGTCATTGCGCAACAGATCCACGATCATGAGGTTTTCTGCCCGGTTTTTGCGCGATTCGGAAAGCCAGCGTTCCAGGGCAGCGTCTTCCTCGGGTTGAAAGCCCCGGCGTACCGTCCCTTTCATGGGACGGGTGGTGACGACGTTGCCGGTCCTGGCGAAAAACAGTTCGGGAGAAATGGAGAGAATCTGAAAATCGCCGCAGTCCAGCCAGGCGCAGTAGTCTGCGCGTTGCGCATGACGTAACCGCTCGTAATAGGCGCTGCTTGATCCTGTCAGCCGTGATACGGCCCGCAGCGTGTAATTGATCTGATAGGTGTCGCCCCGCTCGATGGCTTCGTGAATCAGGTGAATGTTGCGGGCGTACTCCTCGGGAGAAACGTCCAGTGTCCAGGGTGAGCAGGACGGCGGTTCGGTCGAGGGGGCGGGGTGCAGCATGGATTGCGGGGCGTCGAACACGCCAAATTGCGCGATGGGCTGGCCCATGGAGGCATGAACACGGGCGCTGGGTTCAAATGCCGGGGCGCATTCATAACTCATGTATCCGGCCGCATAAGCCCCATTGCGGGTGGCCGCTTCAATCCGGTCCAGCAATGGCCTCACTTCATCCGGGTGATAGGCTTTCAGGACCACACTGGGTTGAGTAAACACCCTTCTGATGACATGTCCCGGGTGATCGGCAAAATCGAGTACCAAACGCATCCCGACATTCTACTCCTGCTCAGTGGCGCGGCAATGCGGTAAAATTGCCGTCTCGTTGATCGGCTTCGGGTGTCTGGCACCCAAAAGGAATTGATGGCACATCGGATTGCAGTCATCCCGGGGGATGGCATCGGCATGGAAGTCATGCCCGAGGGGGTTCGGGTCGTGGAAGCCGCGGCCCGCAAGATGGGCATCGCTCTGGAATGGACCTGGCTGGAATGGGCCAGCGCTTCCTGGTGGCAGCGTCATGGCGAAATGATGCCAGCCGACTGGTTTGAACAACTCAAGGGATTTGATGCCATCTATTTCGGTGCGGTTGGCTGGCCCGAGGTGGTACCCGACCATGTGTCCCTCTGGGGCTCCCTGATCAAGTTCCGGCGCGAGTTTGACCAGTACGTCAACCTGCGTCCGGTGCGACTGATGCCTGGCGTTCCATCGCCCCTGGCGGGAAAGAAACCCGGAGACATCGATTTTCTGGTGGTACGCGAAAATACCGAAGGTGAATATTCCTCCATTGGCGGCAGGATGTTTGCCGGCACCGAGCGTGAAGTCGTGGTGCAGGAGTCGGTGTTCTCGCGCAAGGGCGTGGACCGCATCTTGCGATACGCTTTTGAGCTGGCGCAAAAACGTCCGCGTCGGCATCTCACCTCGGCCACCAAATCCAACGGCATTTCCATCAGCATGCCCTACTGGGACGAACGGGTAGAGGCCGTGGCTGGAGATTACCCCACCGTCCACTGGGACAAATACCACATCGACATCCTGACGGCGCGCTTTGTCCTCAGTCCCGAGCGCTTTGACGTTGTGGTCGCTTCCAACCTGTTTGGCGACATCCTGTCGGACCTCGGACCTGCCTGTACCGGCACCATCGGCCTTGCGCCATCAGCCAGTCTCAACCCTGAACGGCTGTTTCCCTCATTGTTCGAGCCCGTTCATGGTTCTGCACCCGATATTTATGGACGCAACATTGCCAATCCCATCGCCATGATCTGGTCAGGTGCCCTGATGATGGATTTTCTGGGCGAAGGTCCTGGCTATCGGGCAGCTCATGACGTCATCGTCAAAGCCATCGAGGAAGTGCTGGTACAAGGACCCAGGACGCCAGACCTTGGAGGTACTGCCAGCACGACTGAGGTTGGAAAGGCAATTGCTGCAGCCATTTGATTCAACAATCCACAGGGAGCCAAGAGCGTGAGTCGATTCATCGTACGAAAGGTCGCCGTGCTGGGAGCCGGGGTGATGGGCGCGCAGATTGCCGCCCATCTGATCAATTTGCGCGTTCCCGTGGTGCTGTTTGACCTGGCCGCTGCCGATGGTGACAAGAACGCCATCGCCACCAGGGCCATTGAGCGCCTCAAGAAGCTTCGACCGGCGCCACTAGGCCTTGCGGCCGACGCTGCCCTGATCCAGCCCGCCAATTACGATCAGCATCTGCCACTGTTGCAGGAATGCGAACTCATCATTGAAGCCATTGGCGAGCGCATGGACTGGAAAAGCGGGCTGTATCACCGAATTGCGCCGCATGTGGGGTCAAGGACGATTCTTGCATCCAATACCTCCGGGCTGTCCATCACGGCCCTGTCGCAGGAGTTGCCCGAGGCATTGCGCCCGCGTTTCTGTGGCATTCATTTCTTCAACCCGCCGCGTTACATGAGCCTTGTGGAATTGATCCCCACGGCAGCCACGGCAGGCTTCATCCTCGATGACCTTGAAACTTTCGTGACCACCCGTCTGGGCAAACGCGTGGTGAGGGCTCTTGATACGCCCAACTTCGTCGCCAACCGGGTCGGCGTGGCCGGCATGCTGTTTACCCTCATTGAAGCTGAAAAATTTGGTCTGACCTGCGATGTCGTGGATGACCTCACCGGCAGGAAACTGGGACGCGCCAGTTCAGCCACGTATCGTACGGCGGACGTGGTTGGTCTGGACACCTTGTTGCACGTGGTCCGCACGCTCCAGGAGCAGTTGCCCAATGATTCCTTTCGCGCGGCCTATGCCACGCCCCCGGTGGTGTCGCGCCTGATCGAGGCAGGTTCGCTGGGTGCCAAATCCGGTGCCGGTTTCTACAAGAAGGTGGGGCGCGACATCCTGCGCCTGGACCCCGCCACCTTTGACTATGTGGCTGGCGGTGGCAAGGCGGCCCCTGAAGTTGCCGCCCTCCTGAAGCTGCCTCCTGCGCAACGGTTGGCGGCGCTGCGGGCTTCGGCTCACCCCGAGGCCCAGTTCCTGTGGGCACTGTATCGCGATACCTTCCATTACTGCGCGGTCCATCTAGCCCATATTGCGCATTCGGCGCGCGATGTCGATTTTGCCTTGCGTTGGGGTTTTGGCTGGCAGGAAGGCCCGTTTGAAATCTGGCAGCGAGCAGGGTGGCAGACCGTGGCGCAATGGATTGCTGACGACATTGCTGCGGGCCACGCCTTGTCCAGCGAACCTTTGCCAGCCTGGGTGACGGATGGCCGTACGGGCGTGCACACGGCTGCAGGATCCTGGAGTGCTGCGACACAAGCCTATTTGCCGCCCAGCACGCTGCCGGTTTACCGACGCCAGCTGTTTCCTGAGACGGTGGTTTCAGGGCCGGGGCAGAACCCGGGCACGGTGGGAACGACCGTTTTTGAAGATGAATTCGTGCGCGCCTGGACGCTTGAAGGCGAGTTTTTGATCGCCACCATCAAGACCAAGATGCGCACCTTCAACACGGGTGCCTTGCGGGGATTGGGTGAGGCCGTAACCCGAGCAGAATCCGGTTTTCGCGGTCTCGTGATCTGGGGGCCGGGCGAACCATTTTCGGCCGGCGGGGATCTCAACGGTTTTCTCACCATCTACGCGCGGGCCGGCCTGAATGGATTCGGTGCTGAACAGAAAATGTTCCAGGACGTGATGCGCCAGCTTCGGTTTTCCCAAATTCCAACCGTTGCCGCCGTCAAGGGTTACGCCCTGGGCGGTGGGTGCGAAGCATTCCTGCACTGCGACCGACGCGTCGTCCATTTTGAAACCAATGTGGGGCTGGTGGAAGTAAACGTGGGTTTGTTGCCCGGGGCAGGAGGATTAACCACGCTGGCGCGACGCGCCGGCGAGCGCGCCTTGCTGGCAGGAACACCTTTTGATGCCATCAGCCACCTCAAGGATGCCTTTGCCCGGGTCATGCGCGCCGACGTCAGCGCCAGCGCCCTGGAGGCGCGCCAGTCGGGGCTGCTGCTGGATGGTGATGTGATCGTGCCACACCAGGACGAACTGCTGTTCATTGCGCTATCCGAGGTGCGGGCGCTCGCCGATGCCGGGTACAGCCCGCCGCTCGAGCGACCCTTTCCGGTTGCCGGGCGGGACGGCAAGGCCATCCTGATGAATTTGCTGGTCAACTACAATGCGGCGGGGCAGTTGACCGACCACGATGTGGTCATCGGCACGGCCATCGCCGATGTGCTCTGTGGTGGCGATGTGGACGGCGGCACGATGCTGGGCGAGCGCGCCATACTGGCCCTGGAGCGCAAGCATTTCTGTCAGCTCATGACCCACGCCAAATCCCGAGAACGCATCCAGACCTTGCTGGATACGGGCAAACCGTTTCGCAACTGATCAGGAGGCCACATGAACAGCGTCTACATCGTTGCAGCCACGCGAACCCCCGTGGGTCGTGCCGGGCGTGGCGTGTTTCGAAACGTGCGCGCCGATGACCTGCTGATCGCAGCGATTCGGGGCGCGCTGAAGCAGGCCCCAGGCCTTGATCCCGAGGCCATTGAAGACGTCATCATGGGTTGTGCCATGCCAGAGGGGGAACAGGGCCTCAACATTGCCCGCAGTGCAGCGCTTTTGGCTGGCGTGCCTGTGGCCGCCGGTGGCATGACGGTCAATCGTTTCTGCGCCTCAGGCCTTTCAGCACTCCAGATTGCTGCTGACCGAATCAGGGTGGGCGAAGCCGATGTCATGCTGGCTGGTGGCGTTGAATCCATGAGCCGCATTCCCATGGGCGGCTATCACCCTTCCGTGAATCCCGCCGTGTTTCAGACCGCGGAAAATCTGGGGATGGCCTACGGCATGGGGATTACCGCGGAAAATGTGGCGCACCGGTGGAACGTCTCGCGACAGGACCAGGATGCCCTTGCATTGCAATCGCACCAGCGGGCTCTTGCCGCCCAGCAGGCCGGCGCATTCAGTGCCGAGATTACGCCAGTGACAGTGACACGACGGCAGCCCATCGATGATACGGGTGAGGTCTCCGTTCAGTCGCTGGTGGTGGGCCAGGATGAGGGGCCTCGTGCAGATACGACGCTGGAGGCCCTGGCGCGTCTCAAGCCCGCGTTTCAGGCCAACGGCTCTGTAACGGCAGGCAACAGCAGCCAGATGTCGGACGGTGCCGCCTGCCACATCCTGGCCAGTGAATCTGCCGTCCAGCGGTTTTCCCTGAAACCCCTGGCCCGTGTGGTGGGTTTTGCAGTCAAGGGCGTGCCGCCTGCCATCATGGGCATTGGTCCGGTAGAGGCCGTACCGGCCTTGCTCAAGCGCGCGGGACTGACGCAACAGCAACTGGACTGGATTGAGCTGAATGAAGCCTTCGCAGCCCAGGTGCTTGCTGTGCAGAAAACGCTCGGCTTTGATCCTGAGCGGCTCAACCCCGTCGGCGGCGCCATCGCCTTGGGTCATCCGCTGGGTGCAAGTGGCGCCATTCGGGCGGCCACCCTGATCCATGGATTACAGCGTACCGGCGGTCGTTATGGGATGGTGACGCTGTGCGTGGGCATGGGGCAGGGTGCTGCCGCGCTTTTCGAACGGGTATGATGCACGGTTACCCGTTGAGGTTTTCCCTAAATTATGAGGAAGTCTGATTCATGAAAGTATTGGTTCCCGTCAAGCGTGTGCTGGACTACAACATCAAGGCGCGTCCCAAGGCTGATGGTTCTGGGGTGGAGCTGTCAGGCCTCAAGATGTCCATGAACCCCTTCGATGAAATCGCCATGGAAGCGGCCATTCGCTTCAAGGAGGCCGGGCAGGCCAGTGAGATCATCGCCATTTCCTGCGGCACCCAGGCCTGCCAGGAAACCCTGCGAACGGCGCTCGCCCTGGGGGCGGATCGCGCCATCCTGGTGGAAACCGATGAAGCCCTGCAGCCGCTGGCTGTGGCCAAGTTATTGAAGGTGCTGGTGCTGCGTGAACAACCCGGACTGGTGATCTGCGGCAAACAGGCCATTGATGATGATGCCAACCAGACCGGACAGATGCTGGCTGCCTTGCTGGGATGGGCCCAGGCCACCTTTGCGTCACGGATTGAACTGGGATCGGACCGTGCCAGCGTCACGCGTGAAATTGATGGGGGCCTTGAGACGCTGTCCATCACACTGCCGGCAGTCATCACCACCGACTTGCGCCTGAATGAGCCGCGTTATGCCACGCTGCCCAACATCATGAAAGCCAAGAAGAAGCCCCTCGAAACCCTGACGCCGGCAGACCTGGGTGTGGATGTCACCTCTCGCCTCACGCTGCTCAATGTGGCCGAGCCCCCTGCACGACAGGGCGGCATCAAGGTCAACGATGTGGCAGAGCTGTTGGACAAACTGAAAAACGAAGCCAAAGTCATTTGAGGAATAACCCATGACCATTCTCGTCGTTGCTGAACACGACAACCAGCATCTCAAGGCTGCCACGCGCCATGTCCTGGCCGCAGCCCAGGCCATCGGGGGAGAGATCCACCTGCTGGTGGCAGGACAACATTGCGCAGCCGTTGCCGAATCGGCACGTGCCCTGTCGGGCGTCGGGTGCGTGCTGCTGGCTGAAAGCGATGCCCTGGACAGCGCAGGTGCTGAATGCATGGCAGACCTGGTGCTCAGCCTTGCGCGCAATTACACGCACCTGCTTGCTGCAGCAAGCGCCTCTGGCAAGAACTGGATGCCGCGCGTTGCCGCCTTGCTGGATGTGGCGCAGGTCTCTGACATCGTTCGTGTGGACGCACCAGACACATTCACCCGCCCCATTTATGCCGGCAGCGTTTGGGCCACCGTGCATTCTGAAGATGCCATCAAGGTCATCACCGTGCGCGCTACGGCTTTTGAAGCCGTGGCGGAAACGGGCGGTTCGGCACGCCTGGAAAAAGTGGATGCCACGCCCGACACCGGGCTGTCCCGGCGCATCCACCTTGCATTGAATGATTCCTCCCGCCCCGAACTGGAGTCGGCGCGGGTTGTGGTTTCTGGAGGGCGTGGCCTGGGCAGTGCCGAGCGTTTCAGCGCGTTGCTGGAACCCCTGGCGGACAAACTGAATGCGGCGCTGGGCGCTTCACGGGCCGCCGTGGATTCGGGTTATGTGCCCAACGATTATCAGGTGGGGCAGACGGGGAAGATCGTGGCTCCCGACCTCTACATTGCCGTGGGTATTTCGGGGGCCATTCAGCATCTGGCCGGGATGAAGGCATCCCGGGTCATCGTGGCCATCAACAAGGATCCTGACGCCCCGATTTTTGCAGTTGCAGATTACGGCCTGGTGGGAGATCTCAATCAGGTGGTGCCGGCGTTGACGTCGGCATTGTAAGGCGCTTCAGACGGATTGCAGCGGAATCTTGAACCCTTGCCGTTTGATGCGGTTGTTGGCATCCACGTATACCAGCCGGGGTTCAAACGTTTCGAGCTCGGCTTCGGTGTAGGCGGCGTAGGTGGCGATGATCAGGATGTCACCCACTTGCGCCTTGCGTGCGGCCGCGCCGTTGACAGAAATCATGCCGGAGCCGCGCTGGCCGCGGATGGCATAGGTGGTAAAACGGTCGCCATTGTTGACGTTGTAAATGTCTATTTGCTGATATTCGCGAATGTCGGCAGCATCCAGCAAGTCTTCGTCGATGGCACAGGAACCTTCGTAACCCAATTCAGACTGAGTAACGGTGACACGATGAAGTTTGGCTTTAAGCATTGTCCGTTGCATGGGCCCTTTATCCAGGTAAGTTCATCACAGTTCTGTTGCAAGGTGAGGCAGTTTACGCAAATGCGCCGGTCCGCGCCACCATTATTGCATTGCAGCAGAACGCAATATTATCAGGATTTTGGACTGCTTCAATAAGAAAAGGTTTATATGATTTTGCACAATCATTCACCACTTCCATCGGGTATTGGCGAGCAGGTGGCCCTCGCCCTGGCCGAGGATGTGGGCAGCGGGGACCGGACAGCCGCACTGATTGCCGAAGGACGGTGGGCCAGTGCCACCATCCGGGTGCGCGAAGCAGCCGTTTTGTGTGGGCAACCCTGGGTTGAAACCGTTTTTGCACAGCTCGCTGCGTCGGTCGAGATCGTGTGGCATGTGGATGAAGGCGCGATGGCGGCGCCCGACAGCCTGGTGGCAACCCTGCGAGGCCCTGCACGAGCGCTGTTGACGGGAGAGCGTACTGCGCTGAATTTTCTGCAGACCCTCTCGGCCGTAGCCACCCAAACCCATCGCTTTGTCGAAGCCATAGCGGGTTGCCGGGCGCGGATCGTGGATACCCGAAAGACGCTGCCTGGATTGCGCCTTGCCGAAAAATACGCCGTGCGTATCGGTGGCGGAACCAATCACCGCCTGGGCCTGTATGACGGCATCCTGATCAAGGAAAACCATCTTGCGGCAGCAGGCAGTCTTACTGCCGCAATAAGACAGGCCCTTGCGGCAGCGCCCCCTGACGTCTTCGTCGAGGTGGAGGTGGAGACCCTGGCACAGCTTGAAGAGGCCCTTGAAGCGGGGGCGCCGATGATCCTGCTGGACAACATGACCCTGGCCCAGCAACATCAAGCGGTGCAACTGACCCGGAATCGGGCCATCCTGGAAGTCTCAGGAGGTGTCACGTTGGAGTCAGTGCGCGGCATCGCCCTCACCGGGGTGGACCGCATCTCCGTTGGGGGGTTGACAAAGGACATTAAAGCGGTAGATTTTTCTATGAGATTTCAATTAGATGAATAAGATTATTGATGTTGAGTATGAGCGTCCGGCCACGTGCGATACCCGTCATATCTGGGCCAATGTGCCAGAAGAACCTGGCGCAGCGCGCCGCCAGGAACTGCTGAAACAGGTTCGTGACCAGCTCCTGCTTAAAAACGCCGTCCTGGTGTCCCACTACTATGTGCACCCGGATTTACAGGACCTTGCCGAAGCCACGGGCGGACTGGTTGCCGATTCGCTGGAAATGGCCCGCTTTGGAAAAAACCATGCGGCCAGCACGCTGGTGGTGGCCGGGGTGCGCTTCATGGGCGAAACCGCCAAAATTCTCTCCAACGACAAAACCGTGTTGATGCCCACCCTCGAGGCAGAATGTTCGCTCGATCTGGGCTGCCCAGTCGATGCATTCACAGCTTTTTGCGACCAGCATCCCGACCGAACGGTCGTGGTCTATGCCAATACGAGCGCCGCGGTGAAGGCCCGCGCAGATTGGGTGGTCACTTCAAGCTGCGCCGTGGATATCGTCCGTCATCTGCATGGCCAGGGAAAAAAGATTCTCTGGGCTCCTGACAAGCATCTGGGTGAATATGTGCAGTCCCAAACCGGGGCTGACATGCTGCTATGGCGAGGCTCCTGTGTGGTCCATGACGAGTTCAAGACCAGCGAACTGCAGGACCTCATGCGCCAGCATCCCGAGGCCAAAGTGCTGGTTCACCCTGAATCGCCCGCTGCGGTGGTGGCATTGGCCGATGTGGTCGGGTCCACCTCGGCCATTCTGAAAGCGGCCAGCACGCTGGCTGCACCCTCGTTTATCGTGGCCACGGACAATGGCATGATGCACAAGCTGCGCCAGCAGAATCCGGGAAAGACTTTCCTGGAAGCGCCCACTGCAGGCTCAAGCGCCACCTGTCGCAGTTGTGCCCATTGTCCCTGGATGGCCATGAACGGCCTTGAAAACCTGCTGGAGGTCTTGCAGCGCGGCCATCAGCGCATCGAGGTTTCACCTGAACTGGCCGCGAAGGCACGCATTCCCATCCAGCGCATGCTGGATTTCACGGCTTCACGCGCAGGGGCGTCAGGAATTGTGCCCGGGATTGGCGCGGCCTGAAGACAACGCCCTTGCCATCAGGCGCGTCTTGACCCAGTCATTGGGCCCGAGGGCCAGCAGGCCCGTCATGACAAAAATGAAGGCAATGTCACCGGCAGGCAAGGCCTCCATCTCGGCCAGGCCCGTCAGTCCGATGCCGGCAGCAAGCAGGGCATCGAAGAGCACCGCCACCAACAGCACACCGCTGGGCCGTGAATGCCAGAAGGCGGTGCGCTCTCTCAAGGAAAATACCGAAAAGAGCGCAAATGCCCCCAGAATTTCAAATCCGTAGGTCAACAAGGGGCCGCGCGCGCCCTCCAGGCCAAAATGAATCCAGCCGTAGCCGAGCAATCCCAGTCCCTCGGCCAGCATCAGCAGGCCCAGAACGGCGGCCACCTTGATTTGTGGGCCGATATTCCAGGTTTCGGGCATGGGTGATGGCCGCACATGATCGGTGGCAAGGGAGATCATCATGAAATCGTTCATGAACACCAGCAGGACGATGCCCAGCAATGAAATGGCAAATTTGCCAAGTACCAGGAAAGACACCACCACAAAACCAGCCTTGAGCAGGGTTTGGGCCACCTTGTACAGAATCCAGGTCAGCACCCGCTGGTAGATGGCACGACCGGTTTTGACGAGCGCGATGATGTTGGACAGCCCCTCGGTGGTCAGCACCGCACTGGCCGACCCCTTGGCCACGTCCGTGGCACCACTCACGGCGATCCCGACCTCGGACTGGCGCAGTGCCGGTGCGTCGTTGACGCCATCCCCCGTCATGCCCACGATATGTCCGGCATTTTGCAGGTTTTTGACCACCAGAAACTTGTCTTCGGGAAACACCTCGGCAAAACCATCGACCGATTCGGTCAGGGCGGTGGCCTGTGCAGCTGCACGGCTTTGCAACGCGCGCAATTCCGGCGCACGCAGGATCTGTGCAAGACCCAGCTGGCGCGCCACTTCGCTGGCGACGGGCAGGGCGTCGCCAGTGAGCATTTTGACGCGGATACCCATTTCGCGCAGTTGCGCGATGAGCTGGCGCGAATCGGGGCGTGGGGGATCGTACAGCGTTATCAGGCCCAGCAGCTTGAGGGCCGCACCATTCGTGGCACAGGCCACCGCCAGGGCACGCCGGCCTTGCGCGGCTTCCTGGTCTGCCTGCAACTCCAGTGCCGCAAGGGCGGGTTCATCCAGCCCTGCAGCTGCACCCACCGTGCGCAGTGCCCCCTTGATGCAGCGCAGTTGCTGGCCATCCACTTCAATGACGGCCTCAGTGCGGCGCGTTGCTGCCGAGAATGGCGAAAAGGACAGTATGCGAAACGGCGGGGAGGGCAGGGCACGCGCTTTGGCGGCTTGCAGGATCGCCAGGTCGATGGGGTCGTTATTGGCCTCGTTCGAGGCCCAGCGACTGGCCTGCAATAGCGTCGTTTCGGAGATTCCGGGCTGCGGCAACACTTGTGCCACGGTGAGTCGGTTGCAGGTCAGGGTGCCTGTTTTATCGGCACAGAGGACATCCATGGTGGCAGCATCTTCCACGGCACTGAGCTGCGTGATCAATACGCCCTGACGCGTCAAATCCAGAGAGCCCAGGGCCATGCTGACGGTAAACATGACCGGCAGAGCCACGGGCACGGCGTTCATCAGAATGGCCAAGGCAACCGGCAAGACCCGCAGCAGGGGCATTCCCTCGAAAAATGCGGCAAGGAGCGTCAGCCCTACCAGCAGGCTGACCAGGATCACAAGCCAGCGCACCACCCGGGCAATGACCTTTTCCACGTGCAATTTCGGGTGGGCCGTTTCCACAAGCTGCGTGGTGCGTCCAAACCAGGTGGCCGTTCCCGTGGCAATGACCACGCCCGTGGCCTCACCCAGGCGCACGACGGATCCGGAGTAGAGATCGCCGTCCGCCCGCTGTTCCACCTCATGGGATTCGCCGGTCAAGGCGGACTGATCCACCTGCAAAACCCCCTCGATGATCTGCAGGTCGGCAGGCACGAAATCCCCGGCCCGGATCCGGACCACATCGCCCTTCACCAGCTGTTGCGCCGAAAGGGTTTGCCATGAACCTTCGCGCAGCACCCGGGTCATCACCTGCAGCTGGCTACGTAGGGCCGCGACAGCGGCGTTGGCGCGCTGTTCCTGGGCAAACCCCAGTATCGCATTGACCACCAGCAATACCAGGGCTATCCACATGTCGAGGCTTTTGTGAATCACGAAGGAGAGGATGGCGATGAGCTCGATCATCCATGCGGAGAGGTTCCAGAATTTTTTGGCAAACTGCTGCAGGGGATGCCGTTTTTTTTCCGGAATTTCGTTGGGGCCATCGCGTTGCAGCCGCAATGCGGCCTCTTTGTGCGACAGCCCAACATCGGCGCGGGATTGCAGCTCGGCCAGCCTGGTTGTTGCCGAGGTGGCCGCTGGGGGCGCCTGGAAAGGTTCTGAAGTCGTCATGGCAATAAAGCGGACTATACCCCAACGGAATGTCGTTGCTTTCGGGAAAGCGTAACAAATCATGCTGCCCTGCATGGGGCTACGCAGGCAATCAGAAGATCAGGGTTCTGCGTTGGGCATGCCCGGGCAGAAGGTGGGCTGTGCCTTGTCCAGGGTGAAGGGATAATCGCGGCTGAAGTGCAGGCCGCGGCTTTCGTGGCGTGATTGGGCAGAGCGAACGATCAGGTCTGACACCATGACGAGATTGCGCAGCTCCAGCAGATCGCGGCTGACGTGGAAGTTGGCGTAAAACTCACGGATTTCTTCGGACAACAATTTCAAGCGGTGGGCTGCGCGTTCGAGACGCTTGTCGGTACGTACGATGCCGACATAGTCCCACATGAAGCGCCGCAACTCATCCCAGTTATGGGAAATCACGACTTCCTCATCGGCATCCGTCACCTGGCTGCTGTCCCATGCGGGCAATTGCGAGGCAGGAAAGGAGGGGTGCTTCAGGACGTCCTGGCTTGCTGCCGTCGCCATGACCACACATTCCAGCAGGGAGTTGCTGGCCAGCCGGTTGGCGCCGTGCAAGCCGGTGTAGGCCGTCTCTCCGATGGCATACAGGCAGTCCAGATCGGTTCGTCCTGCAAGGTCCGTCACCACGCCGCCGCAGGTGTAATGGGCGGCGGGCACCACCGGTATGGGCTCGCGCGCCATGTCGATGCCCAAGTCCATGCAGCGTTGGTAAATGGTTGGGAAATGCTCGCGAATGAACGCCTCGCCTTTCTGGGTGATGTCGAGATAGACGCAATCGATGCCATGCCGCTTCATTTCAAAGTCGATGGCGCGCGCCACGATGTCCCGCGGGGCAAGTTCGGCGCGTGGGTCGTGGTCTGGCATGAAACGCGTGCCGTCGGGTAGGCACAGGATGCCACCTTCGCCACGAACCGCTTCGGAAATGAGAAACGACTTGGCGTGGGGGTGGTACAGGCAGGTGGGGTGAAACTGGATGAATTCCATGTTGCCCACCCGGCAACCAGCCCGCCAGGCGGCGGCAATGCCATCACCCGTGGCGGTGTCCGGGTTGGTGGTATAGAGATAAACCTTGCCTGCCCCGCCGGTGGCCAGCAGGATATGCCCTGCCGAGAAGGTCTCCACTTCACCGGTCAGTTCGTTGAGTGCATAAAGCCCCAGGCAGCGCCTGCCAATCTGCTTCAGCTTGCCCGTAGTAATGAGGTCCACCAGCATGTAATGATCGAACAGGGTGATGTTCGGGTGCGCCTTCATTTTGGGGTAGAGCTGATTCTGGACTGCGGCCCCCGTGGCATCGGCAGCGTGCACGATGCGCCGGTGGGTGTGGCCACCCTCACGGGTCAGGTGCAGGTGTCCTTCCTCGTGGGTGAAGGGTACTCCCTGCTCGCTCAGCCATTCAATGGCTGCTGGGGCGTGTTCTACTATAAAGCGCGTGGCAGCCGGATCACACAGGCCGGCACCGGCATTGAGCGTGTCTTCAATGTGGGAGTCAAAACTGTCGCCCGTTCCGATCACCGCGGCAATGCCTCCCTGCGCCCAACCGCTGGCGCCATCTTCCAGCGTGCGCTTGGTGAGCACTGCCACCTTGCAATGCCCGGCAAGGCGCAACGCCGCCGTGGCGCCGGCCAGTCCGCTACCGATCACGATGGCGTCGAAAGTTTTCAGAAAACAGCTCCAGAAAGGGGTTGGATCATCATCAGCCGCAAGTATGCGTCGCTGCGCGTTTTGTCACAAGCCCGTCATGAATGGCACATCACAAATCCTGACAAAAACATAAACAAAAACATTTTCGTATCTTTTAATATCAGCGCCGAGTGGCTTGATTGAACTTGTAATGCATTGATCAGCGTAATTCGGATCTGGACAAATGACTACATCCGTATTGATTCTGGAAGATGATCTGCAACTGGCGCGCCTGTTTCGGCATATTTTCAGTCGCGAGGGATTTGAAATCATTCACTGCAAGGCTGTGAGCCACGCCAAAGCCCTGATCCACCAGTCGCGATTTGAGCTGGCGTTGGTGGACGTAATGCTGGGTCCCGAAGATAACGGCCTAGATTTCGTCCGTTACGCCCGGGAATCCCATCCTGAAATGGGCATCATGGTCATCAGCGGAAAATCCACCACGCAGGACCGGATTCTGGGCATTCTGATGGGCGCAGACGATTACCTGGGCAAGCCCACGGACATGCGCGAACTGGTGGTAAGGGCGCGACGGCTGGTGCAACGATTGCAGGCCAGGGCCCCATCGGGTAACGAGGGACTGGTGCGGTTTTCCGGATTCATCCTGGACAAACAGCGCCGCAACCTGTGCACCTGCGAGGGTGAACCCATCCTCCTGACCAGTCGTGAATTTGACCTGCTGGTTTGCCTGACCGAAAGTGGCAATCGGGTCATTGGTCGGGACGTCATCGCCAACCTGGTATGCGGCCGCGCATGGAGTGCACTGGATCGCTCGGTGGACGTCATGGTGTCAGGACTGCGCTGCAAATTGCGCAGGTTTCACCCTGGCGAAAGCCTGATCAAATCCATACGAGGGCAGGGGTATTGCCTTGGCAGCGTTGTTGAGCCGATACGCTGGTCCTGACGGCTTAAAACAGCTGTTCGTTCAGAATCTGGTACAAATACTGCCCATAACCGTTGTTCTTCATGCGCGCTGCAAGGGCTTCCACGTCCGCGGCAGAAATCATGCCCTTTCGATAGGCAATTTCCTCGGGGCAGGCAATTTTGAGCCCCTGCCTTTTTTCCACGGTTTGAATGTACTGCGCGGCCTCCAGCAAGGATTCGTGGGTGCCGGTGTCCAGCCAGGCGAAGCCGCGCCCCATCAGCTCAACGTGCAGCTGGCGCTGGTTCAGGTAACACCTGTTGAGGTCGGTGATTTCCAGTTCACCACGCGTGGAAGGCTTGAGGTTTTGGGCCAGCTCACACACCTGGTTGTCGTAGAAATAGAGGCCCGTGACGGCATACCGTGAGCGCGGGTTTTTGGGCTTTTCTTCCAGGCTGATGACGCGGCCACTGGCATCGAATTCTGCAACACCATAGCGTTCCGGGTCGGTGACGGCGTAGGCAAAGATGGTTGCGCCATCCGTGTGTTGCTGGGCACGGTCCAGCATGCCCGAAAAGTCGTGCCCATAAAATATGTTGTCGCCCAGCACCAGGGCGCTGGGGTCCTGACCAATGAAGTCCTTGCCGATGATGAAGGCCTGGGCCAGCCCCTCGGGGTTGGGCTGGACGGCATATTGAATGGCAATGCCCCATTGCGTGCCATCGCCCAGCAGTTGCTGGAATCGGGGCGTGTCCTGTGGCGTCGAGATCACAAGGATGTCACGGATTCCTGCCAGCATGAGGGTGCTGAGCGGGTAATAGATCATGGGTTTGTCGTAGACCGGTAGCAGCTGTTTCGATACCGCCTGGGTAACCGGATAGAGGCGGGTGCCTGAGCCCCCGGCCAGAATGATGCCTTTTCTCATGAAGATGTCCGCTCCGCGTAATTCTTTTCGATCCACTCACGATAGGCACCGCTCGTGATGCGTTGGGTCCATTCCGGATGGTGCAGGTACCACTGAACGGTTTTTTCCAGCCCGGATTCAAAAGTCTCAGCTGGCATCCACCCCAGTTCACTGCGGATTTTGCGGGCGTCGATGGCATAGCGCCGGTCATGCCCGGGTCGATCCTTGACGAACTGGATCAGGGATTCATAACCGCCTGGCATGGCGTTGGGATGCAGGCGGCCGAGCGTGGCGCAGAGGGCATGGACCACCTCCAGGTTGGTGCGCTCGCTGTTGCCGCCAATGTTGTAGGTTTCGCCCAGGCGTCCTGCCTCGAGGACGCGTCGAATGGCGCTGCAATGGTCCGTGACGTACAGCCAGTCGCGCACGTTCCTGCCATCACCATAAACGGGCAATGGCTTGCCATGCATGGCGTTGTGGATCATGAGCGGTATCAGCTTTTCAGGAAACTGGTAGGGGCCGTAGTTGTTGGAACAATTGGTGGTGAGTACGGGCAGTCCATAGGTGTGATGCCAGGCACGCACCAGATGATCCGAGGCAGCCTTCGATGCTGAATAGGGGCTGTTGGGCGCATACGGGGTGGTTTCTGAAAAGGCAGGATCGGTGGCGCCAAGAGACCCGTACACCTCGTCTGTGGACACATGCAGGAAACGAAAGGCGGATTGCGCGGCACCATCGAGTTCGTTCCAGTAGGCGCGTACCGTTTCCAGCAGGCGGAACGTGCCGACCACATTGGTTTCAATGAAATCCGCAGGGCCGTGGATTGAACGGTCTACATGGCTTTCTGCAGCAAAATTGATGATGGCTCGGGGTTTATGGGTACGCAGCAGACTTCTGACAAGCCCCGGGTCACCGATGTCGCCCTTGACGAGGTGATGCAAACGGCCATGCTCGATGCTGGCAAGATTGTCCGGATTGCCGGCATAGGTCAGCTTGTCCAGCGTCACCACGGGTTCATCGCAGGATGCCAGCCAGTCAAGCACGAAGTTGGATCCAATGAATCCGGCGCCACCAGTGACGATGATCATAATGCTTTGGGTGTAGTTGTCTGGGGAGGATGGAAGTCGTGCATTTTATCAGGTTCGGTTGGGTGCAGCGATGCCTGGCTGCCCTGTTGACCGTCTGCGCCAGTGCGTATAATGTATATTATGTTAAGTAAAGGGCGCGAAGGAAACCCCGCCGATGCGCGGGGTTTCAGAAGCGCAGTGGCTACCCTGCTGGCCGTATTACTTGAGCACCTTCATCCAGGGCGACTTGCAGGATGGCACCGCGGGATAATAGGCGTTGCTGTCTGGACAGAAGTACATGATCTGATCATTACCGCCGCCAGGAGCACTATTGGCTGGTGGTGCAGGCGGCGGAGCGTTACGTGGGGGCATGCTGCCTGACGGCGCTGGAGGCGGCCCCATGGGACGGGCATTGTTCAGCGAAGACGCGGGATCAAGACGGGTGACACGAGTTGCACCGCCACCACCCAGCACCTGTACGCGGTCTCCCACACGGAAGGCCTCATCAGCACCCTGGGTTACAGCAATGACGTACCCGGAATCCAGGCGTACCGTGATTTCCAGTCCCTCCTGCGTATCGGCTGTATTCTGCAAGGCATCCCCTGCTGCCGCACCCGCAATCGTTCCCAGAATCGTGGAAGCTGCATTACCGTTACCCTGCCCCATGGTATGACCCAGCGCAGCACCGCCCACGGCACCTGCCAGCAGGCCCACCGCACCTGGTTCGCCGGACTGGATCCGGACTTTGCGAATGCTTTCAATCACGCCCAGGCGCACCGATTGTTCACCGCGTACCTGGCTGTAGGTATAGTCCGAGCCCCCAATGCCGGGGGTGGTGCAACCTGATAACGCTGCCAGGGCAAGCGCAGTCATGGTCAAAACGACAGCGGATTTTGTTCTCATGTAAGTCTCCAAGATAATTTTGTAACGCTTTGTATATCAGGCAGTAATTATTATATCAAAAAATGATTCAAGAGACAGGCACCCGGTATGGCAGTGCACTGGTCCGAATTCACTGCATTTGAATGCAACGCTTCAAGCAGGTTCCCGTGGACGATGATGTTGCGCAAATTCATGCACTGCCACTCGGTGGCTCTGGTACCCTCGCTGTTTTCAGACTGACGGAAGTTGCACGATGGCACAGTACGTATTTACCATGAACAGGGTCAGCAAGATTGTCCCCCCGAAGCGCCAGATCCTCAAGGATATTTCTCTGAGTTTCTTTCCCGGCGCCAAGATCGGTGTTTTGGGTCTGAACGGATCGGGCAAGTCCACCCTGCTTCGCATCATGGCGGGAATCGACACTGAAATCGAGGGCGAAGCCACGCCCATGCCCAACCTCAATATTGGCTATTTGCCCCAGGAGCCGCGAATCGACCCCGAGATCACTGTGCGCGAAGCAGTGGAACAGGGCCTGGGTGAAGTGCTGTCAGCCCAGAAGGCACTGGAGGCAGTTTATGCCGCCTATGCTGAACCGGATGCGGATTTTGACGTCCTTGCCGCAGAACAAGCCCGCCTGGAAGCCATTATCAACGCCTCGGACGGCCACACCGCCGAGCTGCAGATGGAAGTTGCCGCAGATGCACTGCGGCTGCCACCGTGGGACGCCAAAATTGGCCAGTTGTCCGGTGGCGAAAAGCGCCGGGTAGCCCTTTGTCGGCTGTTGATCTCGAAGCCTGACATGCTGTTGCTGGACGAACCCACCAATCACCTTGATGCTGAAAGCGTAGACTGGCTCGAGCAGTTTTTGCAGCGCTTTCCGGGCACGGTGGTGGCCGTCACCCACGATCGGTATTTTCTCGATAATGCAGCCGAATGGATCCTTGAGCTCGATCGCGGACATGGCATTCCCTGGAAGGGCAACTACACCTCCTGGCTTGAGCAGAAGGAAGACCGCCTCAAGCAGGAAGAGTCGCAGGAGTCTGCCCGACAGAAGGCCATCCATAAAGAACTTGAATGGGTGCGGCAAAACCCCAAGGGACGCCAGGCCAAGTCCAAATCCCGTCTCGCGCGCTTTGAAGAACTGAACTCGCAGGAATACCAGAAGCGCAACGAAACCCAGGAAATTTTCATTCCAGTGGGAGAGCGCCTTGGTGACACCGTCATCGAATTCAATGACGTCAGCAAGGGTTTTGGCGACAGGCTGCTGCTGGATCACACCAGCTTCTCGATTCCACCCGGGGCCATCGTGGGGATCATCGGTCCCAACGGTGCAGGCAAATCCACACTGTTTCGCATGATCACAGGCCAGGATAAGCCCGATTCTGGCGTCGTCAAGATAGGCTCTACGGTCAAGTTGTCCTTCGTGGACCAGTCACGCGATGCATTGGACAACAAGAAAACCGTGTGGGAAGAAATTTCTGGCGGTGCAGACATCCTCACCGTAGGTAAATTCGAGACGCCTTCCCGTGCATATATTGGTCGCTTCAATTTCAAGGGAGCAGACCAGCAGAAGATTGTCGGCAACCTCTCAGGGGGTGAGCGGGGTCGCCTGCATCTTGCAAAAACCCTGATCCAGGGCGGCAATGTCCTGCTTCTGGATGAGCCTTCAAATGACCTGGATGTGGAAACCCTGCGTGCCCTGGAAGATGCCCTTCTGGAATTTGCAGGCTGCGTGATGGTGATTTCTCACGACCGCTGGTTCCTGGACCGAATCGCCACCCACATCATGGCCTTCGAGGGGGAATCCCAGGTGGTGTTCTTTGCCGGAAACTATCAGGAATACGAGGCGGACAAAAAGAGACGCCTGGGTGAAGAAGGGGCTCGACCCAAGCGCATTCGATTCAAGGCGTTGCGGGCTTGATGGCGGCGCTGGCGAGGCCGGATTCTTCCTGCAACAGGCCAATCAGCTCCTCGGTGGAGATGGCGCTGGTCTCCCCTGCCCCTTCCAGCAAACTGTCCGCCAGGTGGCGCTTGCGTTCATGCAGCGCCACGATCTTTTCTTCGATGGTGTCTCTCGAAATCAACCGGTAAACAGTCACCGGACGCGTCTGTCCGATGCGATGGGCGCGGTCAGATGCCTGGTCTTCCACTGCCGGATTCCACCAGGGGTCCATGTGGATGACGTAATCAGCACCGGTAAGATTGAGTCCCACTCCCCCCGCCTTGAGGCTGATCAAAAACAGATCGCCCTCCCCCTCCTGAAAGGCCTTGACGCGTCGCACGCGTTCCATCGAAGGGGTCGAGCCATCCAGGTAATGGAAGGACACGCCGCGTTCGCTCACGGCTTCGCGGATGATTTCCAGATAATCCACAAACTGGCTGAAAATCAAAGCACGGTGGCCGCTCTCCCGTAATTCCTCGACGATTTCCATGAGGGCTGCCACCTTGCCCGAGGCCCATTCCCGGTCGGGTATTACCAGGGATCCGTGGCAACAGGCCCGGCGCAATTTCATGATGCCCGCCAAAACACGAATTCTGTTGGGCTGGTCTTCGCCTTCCACGGTGACGCTTTCCAGGGCTTGCTGTCGAACGGCTTCGTACATGGCCCTCTCATCCGGGCTCATGTCCAGCGTCAAGGTCACTTCAGTGCGGGGAGGCAGTTCGGAGAGCACCTGGGATTTCGTGCGGCGTAACACGAAGGGTTGAATCAGGCGGCGCAGGCGTTCGCGGGCTTCTGCATCGTTGTTCTTTTCGATGGGGACGGCAAAGCGATCCGTGAACGAATCGAGTGAACCCAGCAGTCCCGGATTGATGAAGCGGAATAGATTCCACAACTCCCCCAGGTGATTTTCGATGGGAGTGCCGGTGGTGATGAGGCGAAACCTGGATTTCAGCTTCATCGCCGCCTGTGAGCGTTTGGTGCCGGAGTTTTTGATGGCCTGGGCTTCGTCCAGCACCACCGTGGCCCATTCCTTGGTGGCCAGGGCTTCGGTTTCCTGCTGGAACAGGGTATAGCTCATGATGATCAGTTCGCCCGGACCCGCATCCGCAAAATTCCGGTCGCGTGGGCCATTGCCCAGCCAGCGGATCTTGAGGGAGGGCGCAAACCGTTTGGCCTCGCTGTCCCAGTTGCCGCAAACCGATGTGGGGGCTACCACCAATGCCGGGCCCTGCGAGGCGCGATGCAACAGCAAGGCCAGGGTTTGCAGGGTTTTTCCCAGTCCCATGTCGTCAGCAAGACAAGCGCCTGCGCCCGAATGCGCGTGGCGTGCCAGCCACTCGAACCCGACTTTCTGGTAATCCCGCAACTCGGCCTTCAGTCCCTCGGGCAATTCGGGCTGCCATACGGACAAGGCTTCGCGGCGTTCCAGCAGGGCGCGCCAGCCCGGATCACTGTGAGTCTCGGCAACCTCGTCCACGACGCTGGACAACTGCGATGCTGCCAGTGCATGGATGCGCAGCAAATCGGCGTGCTGCTCGGATAATCCGCCCAGTTCGCGCACGCGCTTGAGCAGTTGTTCGCTCAAGGCCAGGTATTGTCCGTCCTTGAGTGCCACAAACCGGGTGCCTGGGGTTGATGCTGCTTCCAGCAGCGCCTTGAGTTCGACCACGGTATTGCTGTCCACCGTGAGGCTGCCCGAGACCCCCAGCCAATCGCCTTGTGAGGAAACTTGCAAACTCAGCTGGCTGGCATCCACCTCCCCGCGAATCTTCAGTGTTTCGCCCTCGGGCCAGCGCAATTTCACGTCATCGCCCAGTTCTCGCAGGGCAAGCAGCAATTCACAAGCGGTGGCCGGGTTGATGCTATGGCCGTGATAGTCGTATTCGGAAGGCTTGATCCAGGGGCGGCAAATCTCAAAAATCCTGTCTGCGGCTGTCCGTTCCTGTCGCAATTGACGTAACGATTCACGCTGTACCGGTTCGTCGGGCGCCGCGTAGCCTACGCATTCCTGGCCTGCTCCTGGCGTGTACGCTTCACCGCGATCCCCTTCGGGATACACCATGAGCTCCACCTGCAATCCCGTGGGCGAAGGGGACAGCAAGGCATATATCTGGGGGTCTGCCGGAACGATTTCCGTATTTCCGCCACCGATGTCCGACCTGACGCGAAAACGCAGGTTCAAGCCTTCAATGGACTTGGTCAGGCGTTCCTCTGCGGATTTTGGAAGCACCAGCCCATCCCGTCCGATGACGCCCAGGGCGCGTTCCTGATCCGTCGTCATTTCGATCATGCGCAAGCGGTTGCGGGTTTCGCGCATCAGAAAATATCGCGACTCTTCCGGCAGGACGGGCGTCATGGCAAGACGCAACTGGTTGCGTTCGCGCTGGACCACGATTTCAGGCTGGCCGCGCACCAGCTGCACCGGCTGATCCGGATTTTGTGCCCAAAACAGCAAGGGATGGTCTATCAGCAGCGCCAGTGCCGGCATGCTGTCGATGCGCTTTTCGCTGCCCTTCTTGGCGATGTCGGCGTGGCGTAGCATGGCGATCACCGCACGGTCCTGTTCCGTCAGGCCCTCCAGATCCTGCTGGGCGGTGAGCATGCGGTTGATGGTGACAGCCTTTCCCTGTCCCCAGGCGTTGCCTTGGGTACGGCGCTGTTCGCGTGCTTCGATCAGGCATTGCCCTGTCTCGGGGATGTGGGTGAGGTACCATGCAAAGCGCACGTTTCGCGGCGGTGGTGTGGTGCTGGAAAATTCGTTGCCCAGACGGTCCAGCGCACCCAGGGCTCGCTCCCACAAGGGTTGCCGTCGAATGGCTTCAGCCAGCGTGACCGTGCCCAGTTCGTAATGAAGTTTTTCGGCGCGTTCAGCCGAGGTGGGGTTGTCCATGCGCCCCAGCAGTCCCAGCGCCTCTGCCGCAATCCATCGATAGCCCTGGGATTCGGCCTTGGCAGCAAGATCGCGCAAGCGGTCCCGATCGATGCGCTCACCAGCGCCATCCACCCACCAACTGGCCAAAGCGCGAAACAGGGTGCCCAGGGGATCACGGTCAGACGTTTCAGTACGGTCTTCTGAAGCCAACACATCCACCGACTGGGTAGCGCGTGAAACATGGCCCAGACAGGCGAACACAGAGAGCATGGATGAGCCGCCCTTGATGACCGCCGCAATATGGCTTGAAGCTTTTTCCAGGCGTTTGGGATCGCCGGTGGAAATCAGGGCGATGACATACGCCACGCCGCTCAAGCCCGCCATGCCTGCCTTGCGCAAATCCTGTACCTTTTTGCCGTCCTTGAGAATGGCCTCGAAGATTTTCAGGCCTTCTTCCATCTGACCACGCAGGACGCAGGCAAGCCCGGCAATGGGGGTTGTGGCATTGCCACTCTTGCCACGCGACAGCAGAACGGCGTCGTCGATGTGGCCCCGCATGACCATGGGTTCGCACAAGACTGTGGCAAACCAGCCCTTCTGCTCATCCCGGGCCGTCTTGGCACGGTCCCGCAACCAGGACATGGGGCCGGAGCAGGATTCCATCCGGTTGAGCCGGACCATCAACAGGGTTGCGGCAACGGGCAGGCTGATCTCTGGTGGCAAACTGTCAAATTGCTCTGGCTGGAAAGGGTTGTCGAAAATGGCCACATAGGGATTTTTGCTGCGCCACTCAGCTGAAAAATAGCTCTGGATGGTTTGCGCCAGCCGGGTAAAATCGTCAAACCGTCCCGCATACAGGGCAAGGCGCAAGTCACGCACGCCCTCTCCAAACTGGCGCACGAAGTAGCCATAACGATAATCAGCGATCTTGAAGACTGTGCGGATGGCCTCGACCATCGTGGTGCAGCGCGCTGTGAGTGCAAGCTGGCGTGCCAGTTGCTCGGCGAGCGTGGGCTCACAGGTGATTCGGGGGCCTTGGGCCACCAGGGCGCCTTCGGCAACCAGGGATTCCACCACAGGGTTGATCGAAGCCAGCACCCAGGGCAGTCCTTCCGCGTCGCGGCACTGCGCGGATTCAAGGCATTGCAGCAGCTGTCCCTTGGTAATCGGGACATAGGCCAGCGACACCAATTGCAACAGTTCCAGCAGGTGTGGCGCAAACACCGGTTTGTTTTGCTCCACCTCGGCCAGGGGGCTTCTCGCTACAGGGCTCATCACCATCTGGTGTCCGAATCTGATTCAAAAAAGTTATGGGTACAGACGAAGCTAAAGATTCTACGGCTTCAATGGCCTTATGCCAAGGCCCTGATTTTTTGCCATGTTTTTGCCTCGATCGGCTGTTTTCCTTGCCTTGGAGCGACTCCCCCGCTAGGATTGCGAGCTACCCTACTATAATCTCCGGGAATGGTATGAGCACACCCTTGCTTGAACTTGAAGACCTGCATTTCAGTTATGGCTCGCGAGAGGTGCTGCGGGGCATCAACATGATCATCGCGGAAGGCAAGATTACGGCCATCCTGGGAACCAGTGGTTGCGGCAAAACCACACTGCTGAAACTCGTGGGGGGGCAGTTGCGCCCTGATCGTGGCGCCGTGCGCTTCAGGGGCCGGGTGGTGCACGAGATGAATGACCGCCAGCTGTACGAAATGCGCCGTGAAATGGGCATGATGTTCCAGCAGGGCGGACTTTTTAGCGACATGACCGTGTTCGACAACGTGGCCTTTCCCATCCGGGAGCACACGCGATTGCCAGAAAGACTGGTCCGGGACCTTGTTCTCATGAAGCTCCAGGCCGTGGGGTTGCGCGGTGCGCGCGACCTGTTTCCAGCCGAGCTTTCAGGGGGGATGAACCGGCGTGTCTGCCTTGCGCGGGCCATCGCCATGGATCCGACCGTCACCATTTACGACGAACCCTTTGCTGGTCTTGACCCCATTTCGCTCAATGCCGTGGCCAAACTGATTCGTGAACTAAATGACGCCATTGGCATCACATCCATCGTCGTTACCTATGACGTCAGTGAATCCCTGAAGGTGGTTGATGAAATCTTTTTACTCTCAGAGGGTGTTGTCGTGAGCCACGGCGACCCCACGACACTCAGTGATTCTGATGATGCCTATGCGCATCAATTCATTCATGCCGAGCCGGATGGACCGGTGCCCTTTCAGGTTCCAGCCCCTTCGCTGGCAAGCGATTTCCGTTTTCTCCGTGTTGAGAGGTGATTGTGAAATTGTCCTTGGGCCCACTCTTTCAATATAAGCGTCCCCGGTTCTGGGTCGGGGTGCTGGTTGTGGGGCTGCTCGTTGTACTGCTCTTCAAATTTTATGTCCTTTCGCCAACCGGAGGGAGCGCCAGCGCGCCTCGCCGGGCGCCATTGGCGCCGGTGAGCGTCGCTCCGGTCACCACGACTGACTTCCCGGTGTGGCTGACTGGTCTCGGCACGGTCACTCCCGTCTATACGGTCACGGTGCGTTCCATGGTTGACGGGCAGCTGATGCGGGTCAATTTCAAGGAGGGACAGATCGTCAAGGAAGGCGAGTTGCTTGCAGAAATAGACCCTCGACCCTTTCAAGTCCAGCTGGAGCAAGCCCAGGGCCTGCTCGCCCATGATCGTGCCCTGCTGCAGAATGCCCAGCTCGATTTAAAACGATACAAGGTGCTTGCTGCGACCGGTGCCGTACCCCAGCAGCAACTGGACACGCAGGCCGCTCTGGTAGCCCAGTACGAAGCCTCCATCCAGTCGGATCTGGCGCAGGTGGACAATGCCAAACTGCAGCTCGTCTATGCACGGATCACCGCCCCCGTATCGGGCCGTCTGGGCCTGCGTCAGGTGGATCCGGGCAACATCATTCATGCCACGGATTCCAATGGCATGGTGACGCTGACACAACTATCACCCATCACCGTCATTTTCCCCTTGCCACAAGATGCCTTGCCAGCCATCCTCAAAGGGATGAAAGAACCGGGCAAGTTGCGCGTGGAAGCCTGGGATCGAACCAACAGCACCCGGCTTGCCGAAGGTTACCTCCTGACCGTGGATAACGAAGTGGACGTTACAACTGGCATGGTCAAGTTGCGAGCCCAATTCCAGAATGCGGACTACGGCCTCTTTCCCAATCAGTTCGTCAATGCCCGCCTCAAAGTGGACACCATCAAAGGCGCCCTCGTCATTCCCGTTGCTGGCGTGCAGCAAGGGGCAGAAGGCCCTTATGCCTACGTGGTCAATGCGCAACACGTCGTGTCGGTGCGAAAACTCAAGGTGGGGCCAGGCGATGGTGAACGCGTTTCAATCCTGCAAGGGTTGGCAAGTGGCGATGAAGTGGTGACGGACGGGATAGACCATTTGCGTGAAGGCAGCACGGTCGAAATATCCCATCACGACAAGCCCTAGGCTTCACCTTGAACATTTCAAAAATTTTCATTGAACGACCGGTGGCGACCTCGCTCATCATGGTCGCAATGCTGCTTGCCGGATTTATCTCCTGGCGATTTTTACCGCTCTCTGCCTTGCCCGAGGTGGACTATCCCACCATCGAGGTAACCACGCTTTATCCGGGCGCCGGACCAGAAGTGACTGCGTCAGCCATCACGGCACCGCTGGAACGTCAGTTTGGTCAGATGCCGGGGTTGAGCCAGATGAGCTCCACCAGTTCGGGCGGCGCCTCGGTGATCACACTCCAGTTTGCACTGAGCATGTCGCTTGACGTGGCCGAACAGCAAGTACAGGAAGCCATCAACGCTGCCGGCACTTTTCTCCCTACCGATCTGCCCATGCCGCCCTTGTATAACAAGGTCAACCCGGCTGACGCCCCCATTCTGACGTTGGCAGTTTCCTCCCCAGCCATGACCCTGCCGCGCCTTCAGGACTGGGTTGATACGCGGCTTGTGCAAAAAATTTCACAATTGCCAGGCGTCGGCATGGTCAGCATGGGCGGTGGCCTGCGTCCGGCTGTGAGGGTGCAACTCGACCCGGGCGCTCTCGCCATTCGTCAGCTGGGTTTTGAAGACATACGCACTGCCATTGTCAACAATAATGTCAATTTACCCAAAGGCAGTTTTGACGGGCCCGAACGATCTGCCGTCGTGGACGCCAGCGATCAGCTACGCCAGGCTGAGGATTACCGTCAGATCATCGTTGCCTACCTCAATGGCGCTCCCGTGCGCCTGGGTGACGTGGCCACCGTCACGGAAGGTGCTGAGGATACGCATCTTGCCGCCTGGCACGATCGCACCCCTGCCATCATCGTGAATGTGCAGCGGCAACCAGGCGCCAACGTCATCGAGGTATCGGATCGCGTCAAGGCACTGCTGCCGCAGCTGCAGCAATCCCTGCCGCAGTCAGTGGAAGTGTCGTTACTCACGGATCGCACCACGACCATTCGTGCTTCCGTGCACGAAATCCAGTTTGAGATGCTGCTTGCCATCGCCCTGGTGGTGATGGTCATTTTCCTTTTTCTGCGAAATTTGCCTGCAACCATCATACCGAGCGTGGCAGTACCGCTGTCGCTGGTGGGCACGCTGGCATTCATGTATCTCGAAAATTTCAGCATCAATAACCTGACGCTGATGGCCCTGACCATTGCCACCGGATTTGTGGTGGATGATGCCATCGTGATGATCGAGAACATCTCACGATACCTGGAACAGGGTGAGTCACCCATGCAGGCGGCCCTCAAAGGAGCGCGGCAGATTGGATTCACCATCATTTCACTGACCATTTCGCTGATCGCGGTTCTGATACCACTTTTGTTCATGTCCGACGTGATTGGCCGGCTGTTCCGCGAATTTGCCATCACCCTGGCCGTGGCCATCATGATTTCTGCCGTGGTGTCCTTGACCCTTACACCCATGATGTGTGCCCGCATCCTCGGCAAGGGTCTCGATCAAAAGTCCACCACCGCCATCGGTGCCCGCACCAAGGCGGCTTTTGATCATCTCATCGCGGCCTATGGCAAGGCCCTGGACTGGGTATTGCAGCACCAGAAGGGCACCCTTTGGGTGGCTGTTGCCACGTTTGCCTTGACGGCCCTGCTATACCTCTACATCCCGAAAGGATTTTTTCCGGTACAGGATACCGGCATCCTCCAGGCCATTACGGATGCGCCCCAGTCAATCTCTTTTCAAGGCATGGCAACGCGCCAACAGGCCGTTGCAGAAACCCTGTTGCATGACCCGGCCGTGGAAAGTCTTTCTTCCTTCATTGGCGTGGATGGCATCAATACGACCATTAACAGCGGTCGTCTTCTCATCAGCCTCAAGCCGCTGGAGGCGCGCGGGCCAGACGGCAACATCACTGCGGTGATGGCGCGCTTGCGTCAGAGTCTCGCCAGGGTGGAAGGCATCCATGTTTACCTGCAACCTGTTCAGGATCTCACCATTGAAGACACTTTGAGCCGTACCCAGTTTCAGATGACCCTCGAGGGGCCCAAGCCAGAGGAAATACAGGAGTGGACGACGAAACTGGTCAACCGTTTGCAGGCGCTGCCACAACTCAAGGACGTGGCGAGCGATCTCCTGAATGACGGCAACAGGGTGTATCTGGACATTGATCGCAATACTGCCGGCCGTCTTGGGGTTACCGTGGCGGCGATCGACAACGCGCTCTATGATGCCTTCGGGCAGCGGATCGTATCCACCGTTTTTACGCAATCCAATCAATATCGCGTGATTCTGGAAGTGCAGCCAGAGTTTCGCAAGAATCCGAAGCAGCTCGACAGCATTTACGTCACGGGAGCACTACCGGGCTCCGTGAGCGTGGGTGGACTGGGACCGGCTATCGTGCCCAATGCCACCAACTCGCCCGGTGCTGCTACCACGTCCGGCCCCGTGACTGCCGCCGGTGGCGGGAATGTGCAGGTTCCACTGAGCGAGCTGGTGCATATATCCGAGCGCATGGGCCCTTTGGCCATTCATCACCTGGGACAGTTTCCCTCTGCCACCATTTCTTTCAATCTCAGCCGGGGCGTGTCGCTTGGCCAGGCTGTGGATGCCATTAACGCCGCGCAGCAGGATATTCACTTGCCTGACAGTATCGAGACCAGATTTCAGGGCGCAGCCCGGGCTTACCAAAAATCCCTTTCTTCCACGTTGTTACTGGTTTTGGCCGCGGTGGTCACCATGTATATCGTGCTGGGCGTACTGTACGAAAGCTATATCCACCCCATCACGATTCTCTCCACCCTGCCTTCAGCTGGGGTGGGTGCACTGCTGGCGCTCTTTCTCACCGGTAATGATCTTGGAGTTCTGGGCATCATCGGGATCATCTTGCTGATCGGCATCGTCAAGAAAAATGCGATCATGATGATCGATTTCGCACTGGACGCCCAGAGAAACCAGGGGTTAACTGCACTTGAGGCGATCAGGCAGGCTTGTCTTTTGCGCTTTCGCCCAATTTTGATGACCACCCTTTCCGCGCTCTTCGCCGCCCTACCCCTGATGCTCGGTAGTGGTATTGGTGCTGAATTGCGGCAGCCACTGGGCGTAACCATGGTGGGGGGTCTGCTTGCAAGCCAGCTACTGACCTTGTTCACCACGCCGGTCATTTATCTGGCCATGGATCGTCTCGCCAATCGCGCCAAATCAACATGAACATCACAGGGGTTTTCATCCGCCGCCCCATCGCAACCACGCTTTTGACTGCGGCAATAACGCTGTCGGGCCTGGTGGCATTCACGCTGCTTCCCGTGGCACCGCTACCGCAGATTGACTTTCCGGCTGTAAGCGTACAGGTCAGCCTTCCTGGGGCCAGCCCGGAAACCATGGCAGCCACAGTAGCCACTCCGCTGGAACGGACCTTGGGACGCATCGCCGGTGTTGAAGAGATCACTTCGACCAGTTCAACCGGGCAGACCGTGTTAAGCCTGGTCTTCAACCTCGAGCGCAACATCAACGGCGCCGCACGGGATGTGATGGCCGCCATCAATGCAGCCAGCGCGTTGCTGCCTGCAAATTTGCCTCTCAACCCGATCTACCGCAAAGTCAACCCGGCAGACGCACCGATTCTCATCATGTCTCTCACGTCCCCTACCCTGAGTGCAGGGGAAATTTATGATGCAGCTTCCACTATCCTGGCACAACGGTTGTCACAGGTGGACGGCGTAGGCCAGGTTACGGTAGGGGGAAGCTCTTTGCCAGCAGTCCGGGTTGAATTGAGCCCGTTGGCGCTTGACCGCTATGGCGTTGGGCTGGAACAGACCCGCATTGCCATTGCCAGTACCAATACCAATCGTCCCAAGGGTTTCATTGAAGACGATACCCGTCGTTGGCAGATTGAGGACAATGATCAGGCCATGAAAGCGAACGAATTTCGTCCGCTCATCATAGCCTGGCGCAATGGTTCTCCGGTTCGTCTGACAGACGTGGCCGAAATCACGGATTCCGTACAGGATCTGCGTAATCTGGGAATCGCCAATGGGCGGCGGGCCATCCTGCTGATCGTAAACCGTCAGCCCAATGCAAACATCATCGAAACCGTCGACCGCATCCGCGCTCTGGTGCCGCATTTGCGTGCTTCAATCCCCAGCGCCATCGACCTCTCCGTTGTGATGGACCGCACCCCCACCATTCGTGCTTCCCTGCATGACGTGGAGAGAACGCTGCTCATCGCTACTGCCCTGGTCATCCTCGTGGTATTTCTCTTTTTGCGTGAAGCCCATGCGGCATTAATTCCCAGCGTGGCCGTACCGGTATCATTGATTGGCACTTTTGGGGTGATGTACCTGTTCGGCTACAGCCTGGATAACCTGTCGCTGATGGCGTTGACCGTGGCCACCGGGTTCGTGGTGGATGATGCCATCGTGATGCTGGAAAACATTTCACGCCATATCGAGGCCGGCCTGTCGCCACTAGATGCAGCCCTGCGGGGGGCAAGAGAGGTCAGCTTCACCGTGATATCCATCAGCCTTTCTCTGATTGCGGTCTTCGTACCCCTGCTTCTGATGGGCGGACTGGTGGGTCGTATGTTCCAGGAATTCGCCGTGGTTCTGTCTGTGGCGGTGATGGTCTCATTGCTCATATCGCTGACGACCACCCCCATGATGTGCGCCCGCCTGCTCAAAAAAAGCGTCACTCAGACCGAATCCTCAGCCCCACCGAAACGGCACCGGATAATGAGCTGGATGAAGTCCTTGTTGGATGGGGTGCGCGATCATCTGGATCGTCTGCATCTATTTTATGAAAGATCACTGCTCTGGGCGGTGTCACACAAACGGTGGGTTTTGTTGATGCTGTTCGCCACCATTGGGCTCAATGTTTACCTGTACGTCATCGTGCCAAAAGGATTCTTTCCTCAGCAGGACACCGGTCGCCTGATTGGTCAGATTCAGGCTGACCAAAGCATTTCATTCCAGGCCATGCGCAGCAAGCTTGCTGAATTCATCGCACTGTGCAAGACCGACCCCGACGCCGAAAACGTGATTGGATTCACGGGTGGCTCGGCTCGCAACACGGCGCTTGTGTTCATGACCTTAAAGCCTCCTGGTGAGCGCAAAGTGTCTTCCGATGCTGTTATTGCGCGACTACGCAAAAAGCTTTCCCAGGTTTCCGGAGCAAACCTGTATTTTCAGGTGGTCCAGGATTTGCGCTTTGGCGGGCGTGCCGGCAATGCCCAGTATCAGTACACCTTGCAAGGGAATGATCTGGAGCAGCTGCGTTTATGGGCGCCAAAAATCCTGGCAACTTTGTCCAAGCTCCCGGAACTGGTAGACGTCAATACGGATCAGCAGGACAAGGGGCTTGACACTTACCTCACCTATGATCGTGATACGGCGGGGCGCCTCGGCATTTCTGCAAGCGCCATCGATCTTGCCCTGAACGATCTTTACGGGCAACGCATCATCTCCAACATTTACAACCCATTGAACCAGTATCGTGTGGTGATGGAAGCGGCACCTGCCTTCTGGCAATCGCCCACCACGCTAGAGCAGACCTATGTCTCCGGTAAGAATGGATCCATCGTTCCGCTCTCGGCAGTGGCGCACTTTGCTTCTGGCAATGCGGCCTTGTCGGTCAATCATCAGGGACAGTTTCCTGCAACCACCATCACCTTCAACCTGCCTCAAGGTGTTTCGCTGGGCCAGGCCACCCAGGCAATCGACCGGGCATTTCTGAAACTGGGCGTTCCCGCGTCAATCCATGGGGCCTTCCAGGGTACGGCCAAGGTGTTCCGTTCATCCCTATCAAGCCAACCCCTGCTGATCATGGCAGCATTATTGGCGGTCTACATCGTGCTGGGAATTCTCTACGAAAGCCTGGTACATCCGCTCACGATTTTGTCGACGTTGCCTTCTGCCGGCGTAGGTGCATTGTTGGCATTGATGGCCACCGGTGTAGAATTCAGCCTGATGGCATTGATTGGCGTGATTTTGCTGATCGGTATCGTCAAGAAAAACGCCATCATGATGATCGATTTTGCCTTGCAGGCAGAACGGCAGAATGGCATTCCACCCGAGGAAGCCATCATTCAGGCTTGCAAGCTGAGATTCAGGCCGATCATGATGACGACACTCGCCGCCATGCTGGGGGCATTGCCACTGGCCGTGGGTTGGGGTGTCGGTTCGGAATTGCGTCGGCCACTGGGTATTTCGATAGTGGGGGGGCTTGCTGTCAGCCAAATTCTGACCCTGTACACCACGCCAGTGGTGTACATTTATATGGATCGCTTCCGTACTGCCATGTTGTCACGATTTCGCACCCTGTCCTTTCGGCCCTTCCATGAATCCCGTTAATCAAATTTTCCGCGTTATGGTGGTGATGCTCGTTGTGGCACTGACGGGTGGCTGCGCCGTTGGCCCGGACTATACGCGTCCTGCGGTGCCTACGCCGCAATCGTTCAACGTACCAACGGGCTGGAAGGTGGCAGAACCACACGATGCCGAGATTCCTGCGGATTGGTGGAAGATGTTCAATGACCCTGTTCTTGCAGATTACGAACAGCGGGTAAGCCAGTCTAACCAGACTCTGGCGCAGCGGGAAGCGGCCTTGCGCCAGGCACGGGCGCTGGTTCAGATTGCCCAGGCGGGCCTCTTCCCCACCCTCAATGCGGTTGCTGGCACGACCCGCAACCGCGCCTCTGCCGGCGCCATCGGCCTTGCCCAGGGGAGAATTTACGACAATTATCTGCTCGCAGCACAAGCCAGTTGGGAACCTGACTTATGGGGCTCAATACGCCGCTCCATTGAGGCGAATACAGCTTCCATGCAGGCCAGTGCAGGCCAATTGGCTGCCTCACGACTCTCCCTGCAAAGCCAGCTTGCCGTGGACTATTTTCAGTTGCGCGCAGATGATGCGCAAAAAAGGCTATTGGCTGAAACTGTCGATGCCTATCAGAAGTTTCTTGATCTGACCCGAAGCCGTTTTGAACAGGGCGTGGCCGCGCAAACGGATGTACTGCAAGCAGAAGGACAATTACGCAGTACCGAAGCGCTATTACTGGATGTGGGCATACAGCGGGCACAGCTGGAACATGCGATGGCCGTTTTGACGGGTGTCCCGGCTTCTGAATTCCATGTTCCAGAATCTCCTCTGGGCGCAGACATTCCCCAAATTCCCCTGACCGTTCCTTCAGTGTTGCTGGAGCGGCGTCCTGACGTCGCGTCAGCAGAGCGCAGTGCAGCAGCAGCAAGTGCGCAGATTGGCGTGGCCAAGGCAGCGTTTTTTCCGGCACTGAGCATCAACGGCACCATGGGTTTCCAAAACAGTGCGTACAATAATCTCGTGAACCAACCCAATTCCATGTGGAGTTTAAGTCCCCAGTTTCTGCTGCCCATATTCAATGCCGGCCTGCTTTCGGCAGGAGTAGATCAAGCCGTAGCCGCATACGACCAATCTGTGGCCAATTACCGGGAAGTGGTGCTGGAGGCCTTCCAGAATGTTGAAGACAATCTGGTGGCAGCGGCGGTGCTTGCACATGAAATCAAGGTGCAGAACGAAGCAGTGCGCGCCGCTCAAAGCACGCTGACCCTGACTGCAAGCCAGTATCGGGAAGGTATTGTGAATTATCTCAGCGTCATTACGGCGCAAACCACGCTACTTAACAGTGAGCTGACCGAGCTGAACCTGCACAGCCGCCAGTATGCAGCGAGCGTACAACTGATTGTGGCCCTGGGTGGTGGGTGGGATGACGCACATTGAGCATAAAAGCGGGATAATGGACTCATGAAACAATCCAAACCAGCTTTTTTCAATCTCTACAGCCATGGTTTTATCCGAGTCGCTGTGGCCATCCCGGAAGTTCGCGTTGCCGATCCTGCCTGGAATGCGGCTCGTACGATAGCACTCATGGGTCAGGCCGCAGAGCAACAGGCCTGTCTCGTGGTTTTTCCTGAACTGGGCCTTACGGCCTACTCCTGCGAAGACCTGTTTCACCAGGATGCCCTCCTGGATGCAGCCCTGCGGGCACTGGCTCAGGTTGTTCAGGAAAGCGGTAAATGTCCCATCGCGGCAGTGGTGGGCCTTCCCATCCGGCACCAGGGGCGGTTGTTCAATTGCGCAGCGCTGATCTGCGGCGGCCGCATTTTGGGCATCGTGCCCAAAACCTACCTGCCCAACTACCGGGAATTTTACGAGGCCCGCCATTTTGTTTCAGGCGACTGCATTGCGGCAGAAACCCTGGATTTGCCAGGGTTTGCAGACATTCCATTCGGAACGCGCCTGCTGTTCCAGGCCAGCAATCAACCCCTGCTCACCATTGCTGCGGAAATTTGCGAAGATCTTTGGGTACCCATCCCGCCCTCCAGTGTGGCTGCCCTGGCAGGAGCCACGCTCATCGTCAACCCTTCCGCTTCCAATGCCACCATCGGCAAAGAGGCCTACCGGCGCCAGCTGGTGTCCAACCAGTCGGCCCGTTGCCTTGCAGCGTATCTCTACAGCGCGTCGGGCCGAGGTGAATCCTCGACAGACCTGGCCTGGGATGGCCATGGCCTGATTGCCGACTACGGCGAAATCAAGGCGGAAAGCGTGCGTTTTGAAGACAGGGACCAACTCATTCTGGCAGACGTGGATCTGGTACGGCTGCACCAGGAGCGCATGCGCCAGAACACCTTCAATGAAACGATAAGACGGCACAACACTGCAGTCGCGGCGATGGTGACCCTGCCATTCGAACTGCCACTCCCTCAGGGCCTTCAATTGCCGTTACTTGTGCCGCCACTGCGCTACCCCTATGTGCCCAACGATCCACTGTTGAGAGACGAGCGCTGCCGCGATGTCTTCAACATTCAGGTGCAAGGCCTGACAACCCGGCTTCGTTCCACCGGCCTGAAAAAACTGATTATCGGCATCTCGGGTGGCCTCGATTCAACCCATGCATTGCTGGTTGCCGTTGCGGTACTGGACAACCTGAAACTGCCCCGAAAAAACCTGCTGGCCTACACCATGCCCGGGTTTGGCACGTCCAGTAAATCTCTGGGGATTGCGCGCCAACTCATGCAGTCACTGGATGTGAGCGCTGCCGAGATCGACATACGACCCAGCTGCCTGCAAATGCTCAAGGATATCGGGCATCCGTTCCATGAAGGGCACCCGGTGTACGACATTACATTCGAAAACGTTCAGGCTGGAGAGCGCACCAGTCATTTGTTCCGTCTGGCCAACCAGCATGCCGGCCTTGTGGTTGGCACGAGCGATCTCAGCGAATTGGCTTTGGGGTGGTCCACCTATGGCGTGGGCGATCACATGGCCCACTATCATGTCAATGCGAGCGTGCCAAAAACACTGATCCAGTACCTCATACGCTGGATCATGGATGGCGACAAGATGGGTCGCGAAGTATCTGGTGTGCTGGGCACGGTGCTGGCTAGCGATATCTCTCCCGAGCTGATACCTGCCAGTCATCCCGAAGCCGTTCAACGAACCGAAGACACTGTAGGACCCTATGCCCTCCAGGATTTCAACCTGTACCACATACTTCGTTTTGGCTTCGACCCTGCCAGGGTGGCTTTCATGGCGTGGTGCTCCTGGAGCGACAAAAGGCGCGGCGAGTGGCCACACATTCCTGAAGAGAAGCGGGCTGAGTACGGAATTGCGGACATTCGGCGCTGGTTACAGGTATTTGTAAAACGTTTTTTTCAGGACAGTCAGTTCAAGCGTTCCTGCATTGCCAATGCGCCCAAGGTAGGATCGGGTGGTTCATTGTCGCCTCGCGGGGACTGGCGCGCACCCAGTGATGCTGTGGCAACGGTATGGTTGCAAGCGCTGGACTCCGTGCCTGAACAGGAACCCGGCAAAAAGAACATCTGATGGATTTCCAACCGCTCCTGGAAGTGCCCAAACAGTCCACAGGCGAACCGCTCTGGTTTATTTTCCAGGGGTCTCAGCTGTTGGTCACCCAGTCCGAAGGCCCTGTCAAACTGCCCGACGATGCCGTCCTGGCACAGCTTGCTACAGGCATTGTGCGTCGACATGTCATCGGTCAACTGAAAGGCCGTATCTGTCACGGCCTTGAAGTGGACTCACATGCGCTGCCACCTGCTGGTTACACATTTTCAGGTTTGCGTTCGTTGTTCGGACGCGCCGACGAAGTGCTTCTGGCGCTGGCAGGGCGTGCGTTGCAGATCATCGACTGGGATCGCACCCATTTATACTGCGGGCGTTGCGGTACGCCTACCGAGTTGCGCACACATGAGCGCGCCCGTTTCTGCCCCGCGTGCCAGCTGGTGGTTTATCCGCGCATCGCGCCTGTAGTCATGGGCCTCATCATGCGCGGAGACGAGTTGCTGTTGGCACGCAGTCCTCATTTTGCGCCTGGCGTCTATAGTGCCATTGCCGGATATTGTGAGCCGGGTGAAAGCCTTGAGATGGCATTGATGCGAGAAATTCGCGAGGAGGTGGGGCTGGAGGTCAGGGATATCCAGTACTTTAAAAGCCAGTCCTGGCCCTTTCCGCACTCCTTGATGGTTGCCTTCACTTGCCAGTACCACTCCGGATTGATCTCACCCCAGCCCGGAGAAATTGAAGACGCGCGCTGGTTTTCAAGCGAGGCGCTACCCTTGCTTCCCCACCCCGTCAGCATCGCCCGCCAACTCATTGAAGCCACCCTTTTACTTATGAAATCCCGTCATCATGCCCTTCATTGAAGACCTTGCAGAAATCGTGGGGCCTGCCGGACTGATTACCGATCCCAGCGACCTTGCTCCGTATAACACGGATTGGCGCGGGCGCTACCATGGCGATGCTGCCGTCGTGGTCAAACCAGCCAGCACAGCCGAAGTGGCAGCTGTGGTTCGGGCCTGCCACGACCACAGGATTGCAGTCGTGCCCCAAGGTGGCAACACCAGCCAGTGTGGCGCATCCATTCCTCGCCTGGGACACGGGGAAATCATTCTCAACCTGTCGCGCATGAATCGCATTCTGGCTACCGACTGGGATAACGACACCCTGACCTGCGAGGCAGGAACGGTTCTGGCTACGGTGCAAAACGTCGCCCGTCAGGGCGGTCATCTGTTTCCACTGAGCATTGCCTCAGAGGGCAGTGCGGAGATTGGCGGGATCATCTCCACCAATGCCGGCGGCACGGCAGTGCTGCGTTACGGCAACATGCGCAGCCTCGTTCTGGGTCTTGAAGTGGTCTTGCCCGATGGGCAGATTTGGAATGGGTTGCGGGGGTTGCGCAAGGACAATACCGGTTATGACCTCAAGCAATGGTTCATCGGTGCCGAAGGCACCCTGGGCATCATCACAGCCGCTGTGCTGCGCCTGTTTTCCTTGCCGCACGTGCGTGCTACCGCCTGGGTGGCCCTCGATTCGCCGCGCGATGCCGTGGCGCTGCTGGGTTATCTGAAAACCCGAAGTGGTGACCGCGTTACGGGGTTTGAGCTGGTTTCGCGGTCTGCCCTGCAGATGGTGCTCCTCCACATTCCGGGCAGTCATGATCCTTTGAGCCAACCCTCGCCCTGGTATGTCCTGGTGGAAATGGATGATACGGACCCGGGGTCAGACCCGCATGGCGTACTTGAGAGCAGCCTGGCTGAAGCCTTGCGATCCGGCATGATCATTGATGCCGCATTGGCCCAAAGCGAGGCGCAAGCGGATACGCTGTGGGCCTTGCGCGAACAGATTTCCGAAGCGCAAAAACTGGAAGGCATCAGCATCAAGCACGACATCAGTGTCCCCGTCAGCAGGATACCGGATTTGATCGAAGAAGCTACTGCACGACTGGAAGCACAATATCCCGGAATCCGTCTGCTGTGCTTTGGTCATGTAGGCGATGGAAACCTGCACTACAACCTGTCCAAGCCCAACCTTCTGGATAATGCAGCATTCATCGAGCAAACCCTTGCCGTCAACCGCATCGTGCATGATACGGTGGATCGACTGGGAGGCAGCATCAGCGCAGAACATGGCATAGGCCAATTGAAGGTGGACGAACTGGTGCGTTACAAAAATCCCGTTGAACTCGAATTGATGAAACGCATCAAGCACACGCTGGATCCCCTGGGATTGATGAATCCCGGCAAGATCTTTCGCACTACCAAATGATGACTTGCTGTTCGGCCGCCCGGTATAATCGGTCGCCCGGGTGCGTGTCAAAAGCCGCCTGATACCCGGGCTGGTTGACCAGGGCCCCATCAGCCCGAATGGCCGCTGGCGCATGAGGGTCCACCTTGAGCAAACGAACGGTCTCGGCATCCCTGACCCGGCTGCGCCATGCCTGTACCCATCCGCAATAAAATCGCTGATCTCCGCTCAAACCGTCAATGATGGGTGCAGGTTCGTTTTCCAGGGCCAGGTGATAAGCCTTGAACGCTATGGCCAGGCCTGCGTTATCAGCGATGTTTTCCCCCAGGGTCAATGATCCGTTCACGAAATAGCCTGGTAGTGGACTGTATGCGTTGTACTGCTCCACCAGGGCTTGTGCACGCTGTGAAAACTGCTGGCGGTCTGCATCGGTCCACCAGTTGCGCAAATTGCCCTGCCCGTCTGATTGGCTGCCCTGATCATCGAAGGCATGGCTAATCTCATGACCGATGACCGCACCAATTGCGCCATAATTCACAGCATCGTCTGCTTCCGGATTGAAGAAAGGCGGTTGCAGGATGGCGGCAGGAAAGACGATTTCATTCATTCTGGCGCTGTAGTAGGCATTGACGGTTTGCGGCGTCATGCCCCATTCTTCGCGATCAATGGGTTGCCCCAGCTTGTTGATCTGGCGTTGCGTTTCAAACAGCCTGGCGCGTTTCAGATTGCCCAATAAATCACCCGGCAGGATGGTCAGAGTGCCGTAATCAAGCCAGCGCGAAGGATAACCAATCTTGGTATTGAGCGCTGCGAGCTTGCGCAAGGCTTCTTCGCGTGTGCTCTGCCCCATCCAGGGCAATGTTTCGATGCTCTGACGATAAGCTTCCAGCAGGTGACGCACCAAAGTCTGCATACGCTGCTTGCTCGATTCAGGGAAATACGCATCCACGTATAAGTGGCCCAAGGCCTCGCCCATGCTGGACTCCACTATGGCAACCCCGCGCTTCCAGCGCGGACGGTTTTCAGGAATGCCTCGCACCGTGGCACCATGAAACTTGAACTGGGCGTTTACAAATTCAGCGCTGAGAAAAGGCGAATAGGCATCGAGCAGTCGCGCCTTCAAATAGGACTTCCATTGATCCAGTGGCGCATTGCGGCTGAGCACCGAGAGTGTCTTGAAATAACTGGGTTGGCGTAGGATCAGGGCCTCGATGCGTCCGTCTATGCCCATGGCTTTCTGCCATACGGTCCAGGCCCAATCTGACGAAATTTGCATGTCGAGATCGGAGAGCGCAATCTTGTTGTAGGTCTTGATGCTGTCTCGATTCTCCACTTTGGTCCACTGTGCTTCCGCCAACGAGGTTTCCAGCGCAAGGGCTTGTTGGGCTGAACGCTGCGGGTTCTGCTCATGCGCCAGAGTAAACAGTGTTTCAAGATAGCGCTGATAGGCTTCGCGGACCTGGATGAGTCGCTGGTCGGACGTGTTGAGGTAGTATTCGCGGTCCGGCATCCCCAATCCACCCTGACTGACATACACCGCATAACGCGTGGTCTCACGCGCATCGGGCGCCACCGAAGGTTCCATGGGCACGCCCACGTCCTGAGCAGCGAGATGCGCCATTAGTGCCACCAGGTCGTCGTGGGTCTTCACGTCGTCAACGCGTGCCAGTTCAGCTGCCAGTGGCGTCATGCCTGCTGCTTCAAGGGCGGGCTCGTCCATGAAGTCGCGGTAGAGTCGGGCCATTTTCCACGTCCCGGACTCGGGTTCAGCGTCAGGTTGGGCGACGAGCCCCTCGATAAGGGTACGTAGATGGCTTTCTGACAGGTCCCTCAATTGGTCAAAAGCGCCGAATCGCGCGCGGTCGGGTGGAATCGTCACGGTTTCCAGCCATTTTCCGGAGACATGCCGGTACAAATCATCTTGTGGTCGTACCGAGGCATCCATCCACTGCGAATCCACCCCGGATTGAGCGGGCTGCACGGGCAATTCGGCACACCCTGCAAGCGTCAGCATCAGGATTCCTCCCCAGAGTATTCTTTTCATCCAAACCATCCTTGCGTGAGCATCATGACAGCAACAGAAAATCCCGAACGCGTTTGAGTTCATCCCGCTTATTTGCGGCAAGTTCAAACTCCAGGTTTTTGGCAGCCTCCAGCATTTCCTTTTCCAGGCGTTTGAGCAAGGCAGTCAGCTGTTTTTCAGATAATTCATCCAGGTGTTCTGCTGCCGATATTTTGGACAGTTCCTGAGAAGCGAATTCAGGATCATAAATGCCTTCAATGATGTCCTTGATCCGCTTGCTGACGCCACGTGGTGTGATGTGGTGCGTCTCGTTGTAATCCATCTGATAACGCCGCCGGCGCTCGGTCTCACGCATGGCTGCCTGCATGGAGTCCGTGACTTTGTCGCCATACAGAATGGCTTTACCGTTGAGATGGCGGGCAGCCCTGCCGATGGTCTGGATGAGGGATCTTTCGGAACGCAGAAACCCTTCCTTGTCAGCATCCAGAATGGCCACCAGCGAAACTTCGGGGATGTCGAGACCTTCCCGAAGCAGATTGATCCCCACCAGTACATCGAAAACCCCCATGCGCAGATCGCGAATGATCTCCACACGCTCTACGGTATCAATGTCGGAATGAAGGTAGCGAACCTTGATGCCATGCTCATCGAGATACTCCGTCAGGTCTTCTGCCATGCGCTTGGTCAACGTGGTGACCAGGACGCGCTCGCCTGCGGCAACCCTGAGGGTGCATTCAGACAGGAGGTCATCCACCTGGGAGCGCGCCGGTCGTACCTCCAGGACGGGGTCGACCAAGCCCGTGGGCCTGACCAATTGTTCTACCACCTGGCCGGCATGGTTATCTTCGTATGTTGAAGGTGTGGCCGAAATGAAAATGCATTGAGGCATAAGATGCTCGAACTCATCAAACCGCAGCGGACGGTTGTCCAATGCCGAAGGCAGGCGAAAGCCATAATTCACGAGGTTTTCCTTCCGCGCCCGGTCGCCTTTGTACATGCCACCCACTTGAGGAATGGTGACATGGGATTCATCGACGAACATCAAGGCATTCTTTGGCAGATACTCGATCAAGGTGGGTGGGGGCTCGCCCGCTGCACGCCGGGACAGATGACGCGAATAGTTTTCGATGCCCTTGCAAAATCCGATTTCATTGAGCATTTCAAGATCGTACCGCGTTCGCTGTTCGATACGCTGCATCTCGACCAGCTTGTGCTCCCTGGCAAAAAACTCAATGCGTTCATGCAACTCGATTTTGATGGAATCAATCGCCCGAAGCACGGTGTCGCGTGGCGTAACGTAATGGCTTGAGGGGAATACGGTAAAGCGGCCCAGACGCTGTAGCGTTTTGCCTGTGAGCGGGTCGAACAGCATCAGGCTTTCCACTTCATCGTCAAAAAGCGTCACCCGAAGGGCAGATTCGCTGTTTTCTGCAGGAAAGATGTCAATCACGTCGCCACGAACGCGAAAGACACCCCGCTTGAATTCCATTTCATTGCGGGTGTATTGCATGGCCGTCAACCGGGATACGATGGCGCGTTGGTCCATTTTCTCCTGGTCACGCAAATGCAGGATCATGCTGTGATATTCGGCAAGCTCACCAATACCGTAAATGGCAGAAACCGTGGCGACAATGACGCAATCAGGGCGCTCCAGCAATGATTTGGTGGCTGACAGGCGCATCTGCTCGATATGTTCATTGATGCTGGAGTCTTTTTCGATGTACAGGTCGCGTGCGGGAACGTAGGCTTCGGGTTGGTAGTAATCGTAATAGGACACGAAATATTCCACCGCATTTTCCGGTAGAAATTCCCGTAATTCGGCATACAACTGAGCTGCCAGTGTCTTGTTGGGCGCCATGACAATGGCCGGCCGACCCAGTCGGGCAATGACGTTGGCCATGGTAAAAGTCTTGCCCGACCCCGTAACGCCCAACAGGGTCTGGAACTGCAGCCCGTCAGACAGCCCTTCCACCAACTGTGCGATAGCCTGTGGCTGATCGCCGGCAGGCTCAAAGGGCTGGTGTAGACGGTAGGGGCTGTTGGGGAAAGTGACGATCACTGCTAGAATGGGTCGTTTGAAGAGTTATTGGACCACGATTTTAACATTCAGAGTGCATCATGACCGGATCCTTGTTCAGCTCCATTGAAATGGCCCCCCGTGACCCGATCCTGGGGATTACAGAAGCTTACAATGCGGATGCCAATCCTGCCAAAGTGAATTTGGGGGTTGGCGTTTACACGGACGACAATGGCAAAGTGCCCTTGCTGGAATGTGTCAAGCGTGCTGAAGCCCAACTGACTGCTGCTGCTGCACCACGCAGCTATTTGCCCATTGACGGCCTTGCCAGTTACGATAAACAGGTACAGGCGCTGGTATTTGGGGCTGATTCTCCGGCTGTTACAGAAGGTCGGGCCATTACCGTGCAATCGCTGGGCGGCACAGGCGGGCTCAAGATTGGCGCCGATTTCCTCAAGCGTTTCAACCCTGATGCCGAGGTCTGGATTTCTGACCCCAGTTGGGAAAATCACCGCGCGCTGTTTGAATCTGCAGGCTTTGTGGTTAAAACTTACCCCTACTACGATGCAGCAACACATGGCGTCAATTTTACGGGTTTGCTGAACGCGCTGGAAAGCGCCAAGCCCGGCACGGTCATCGTACTGCATGCCTGCTGTCATAACCCCAGCGGGGTTGATTTGACCGACAGCCAATGGGATCAGGTCATTGAAGTGGTAGGCCGCCGTCAGCTCGTGCCATTTCTGGACCTGGCTTACCAGGGTTTTTCACGTTCCATAGACGAGGATGGCGCGGTAGTTCGTCGTTTTGCGGCCACCGGGCGCGCCCTGCTGGTCTCCAACTCGTTTTCCAAATCGTTTTCCCTGTACGGGGAGCGCATCGGCGCCTTCAACCTGGTAGCCAGCAGTCGCGAGGAGGCACAGCGCGTACTCTCCCAGATCAAACGTGTGGTTCGTACCAACTATTCAAACCCGCCCACCCACGGCGCCCAGCTTGTGGCAACCGTGTTGGGCACGACGGAACTCAGAGCGCTTTGGGAGCAGGAACTATCGGGCATGCGCGATCGTATCAAGGCCATGCGCCAAAGTTTCGTCGCCAAGCTCAAAACCCGTTTGCCCGCCAAGGACTTCAGCTTTGTGGCGCATCAAAACGGCATGTTTTCGTTTTCGGGCTTGAGCCAGGCACAGGTGGCACGCCTCAAATCTGAATTTTCCGTCTATGCGGTGGATTCCGGGCGGATCTGCGTTGCAGCGCTCAATACCCGCAATATCGACACGGTCGTGGAGGCCATTGCAAGCGTATTGAGTTGAAATAATGAAGGGGGTGCTCTTGACCCTCCTTCTTTAAGCATTTAAAATCTACGGTTTACCGATTCCTCGATAGCTCAGTCGGTAGAGCGACGGACTGTTAATCCGCAGGTCCCTGGTTCGAGCCCAGGTCG
>VFSW01000447.1_pt1 | contig 60585 bp, 56 predicted proteins | sample 5358111 | NCBI WGS metagenome assembly VFSW01 (sample SAMN11554181, study PRJNA540505) | mine drainage metagenome | isolation source: sediment from site ElyBrook_90M | place: USA: Ely Copper Mine, Vershire, VT | collected 2017
GGAGTGGCGGAGAGTCGTGCAGACCACGGGTGAGGTCCGTACGGTGCGCCTTCCAACGCTTGCGAAACGACACTGTTTGGCCGACGTAGCAGCGCGTCGGATCTACGACGAGATAAATTCGGTAGATTCCGGCCGAGTCGAGGGAGGAGCGGCTCATGCTTGTGCTAGCGCGGCTTCGATCTCGCGACACTTGCGCTCCCATTTGCTCATTTCGCGTCGCATCTCCGACGCGTGTTTCGCACAAAAGCCATAGATCTCTACGACTTCCGTCGCGGCCTGCGAGCACCACGGCTTACGACGCCATGCGCACTGCGGCAGGCCCTCGGGAGTTTGTTCCGCGTTGCGTACCGGCACGCCGTCGATGCGTTTGGCTACGCTGCGCCATGAGCGTTGCGCACGGGCAGCGAGAGCCTCGCGGAGTCGGTCTCTCAGGTGCCCGGGCTGTCGATCCCATCCCTCGCAAACGTCGTGCCAAAACCTTGACGTGCGTGCAAGCTCGTCGAGCATTTGGCGCTCATCGATCGTCAGGATTGTGGCTCTCATGTCGCCCTAGGCCTCGGCGCGGCGTCGCGAGCGCGCTTCAACCGCATGCGTTATACAGTAGCCACCGTTGCCGAGAACCTTCTGTGCGAATTTCGAGCATTGCAGACAGAGCGGGCGACCATCGAGGCGTTGGACGTTCGAGATGCGGTGGCCGTGCAGGGTCTGCCCGTCGCGAAAGTGGGGCCAGCGCTCGAGCGTCAATGACAATTGTTCATACTCGGAATCGCTGATAACGTGCGTGCCATTCGCCCTCCAGCGCAGATTGGAGAAGAAGCTCCCGTCAGCAAGGAGTTCGAGCGCGCGCCATTCACCGCGCGTGAGTTTCTTCATGGTCACCAACTCCAATCGTCTTGCCTACGAGTATCGCGAGCGCAGCGAGGGCAGTAATGTGACATGCCCATCCATCCGCGACGCTTGCATAGAGCCCAGCACCATATCCAGTACCAGGGTTCGATGATCCAATAAAATAGCCACATTTATAGGTGCTCACCGTGGTCGGGGACGTGGGTGTAGGGAATTAGCTTAAAAAGATTCATTGAGTACCTCCAGAGGCTCCAACCTTTGAAAGAGGGCTTCCCCCGCAAGACCAAGCGCGGTAGACGGGCCAGAAAAGCCGGATGAAAAGGGGCTGAGCTGCGGCACGCAAGCGTCGAAGAATCGAAATGCGAACCAGATCATTGCAATGCGAACGAGGAATCTCATGGCGTTGGCTCTGGCGAGGGAATGGGCTCGACGTCCGTGTATGTCCCCTTGCCATAACTCAGTGACGGCCAGAGGTAGGCGCACTGTCGGGGCTTATCGTATCCGGCGGCGGTGTCGATAAGCGCGAAGTCTTCTCCTTCGACGGCCGCATCGCGGCGCAGTTCGCGTTGGACGGCCATCGCGCAATGGTCGAACCATGCTGTCATTTCGGCGGAGTCCCGTTGTACAGTCCACCATGACGCGATGCCTTGCGTGTGTGCGTAGATCTCTTGCGCAAGAAGATCCCGCTGCGAGATCGTGTCGAGCGGTCGCAGGCCGGGGGTTCCGTTTTCCAGGAAGCTTTGCGCGGCGTCACCGATGACGCCCCCGAGAAGATACATCGCGAAAGTCGAGGCGAATGGCTTGGCGAACATGTCCGTCTCCTCAGCGCTCGGCGACGCGCCGAACGAGCCAAGGTGGTCGAGCTGCAACGTTCGCCCTCTGAGAGTCCAAGGCTGCTCGAAATGGGCGCTACAATAGCAATGCGGAGAAATATCGGTACCGCGTAAGACGCCGCTCCATTCGAGCGTGCGCGGCTCGAAGAGCGCGCGTTGCCCGGCGGCGCTCACGGCCGCGTCGATGAGTGCGGCTAGCTGCTCTCCGTACCATAGGTTTCGCGCGATCGGATCCGCCGGCACGATGCGGACTCGGCCACAGAGACGCAGCGGATGGGCAAGCGACCACGCACGACCGGCACAGGGATCTGGAGCTGGTTCATTGGTGGCGTCGTGCACGAATGCGAAATGAACGTGGGCCAAGAATGGCGTCGGCATCGCAGCGGGGGCCCTTGTAACGAGTGTGTCAACCTGGGTCCGTGCGGGCGTCGGCAGTGCGAGGCAAAACGCCACCACCGCCAAGAGCGAACGCACGTAGTTCCGAAGCATCATTGCGCACCACGCCGGATGAAAGGATGGTCGCGGCGCTCCCGGAGCAACGCGATGCCGTGCCGCAAACAGAAGCGGAGATCTCCAAGCCTCACCTCGGCTTGGGCGCGGCAATGTCGGTAGCAGCAGCGACCGGAGACCACTATGCGCCCTCCGGGACCATGATGACGTCACGGTACTGACGGCCGCCCTGCGTGATCACGGCGATGGCTCTCGCATGTGCCGGCTCTTCCTCCGTCGCCGGCATAACCCCGAGATGCGCCCAAAGCTCGTCGTGAATCAGGGCATGATCGATTTCGCGCGTGGATAGATCCGTCTGATGCGTGGTCCCAAGCGCCTGGTGATGGATGTTCGCATCATGGCGTTCACGCGTTGCCGTCGTCGTCTCGCGGACCCGAGCGCGTCCGATGAGCCCGCTGAGATAGCGCCGCGTCGCGTCGTCCCCCGTCGCAAAACAGACAAGCGATCCGAACGCGCCCGGCAGCGAGCGCGCTGCTTTCTCTCCGACACGCGCTGCTAGATTCGTTAGTGATATAACCGAGACGTACGGGCAAATCTGCGCCTGCCGACACGTCTCGAAGAGCGCAACGTGATCGTCGTCGGCATACGAGCCGTACTCGTCGAACAAGCAGATCACGGGGTTATTCGTGGCCGGATCTCTGGCGGTGCGCTGCAGCGCCGCAACATGAAGGTGCGCGATGAGCAACGCCGAGGCCACGGCGAACGCGCGCGGATTCTCCGCGGCGTCGATGCCAAGGATCACGACTCCACCGGCGTCGAGCGCCGTGGGAATGTCGACGTCGCCCTCGCCGAGCGTCTCCGCGATCCCTGGTTGCGTCAGCGCTCGCAAATAGGGGGACAAGGACGAGCGGACGTCGGCTAGGACGCGGGGGTCGCCCCCGAGCGTTGCCTGAAACTCGCCGGTGAAATAGCGTACGCCGGCATCGAGTTGTGCCGCACGATCCGGATCGGTGCGCTGTAGCTCTGCAATGGCGCCGCCAGCGAGAGAAAGTACCTTGCGGACCACGTGCGCGTCGGCATAGAGCAAGTCACTCAACGTTTGCGCAGAGTAAGAAATAGTGAGCGTGCGTTCGGGCGCGTAAGGTACGCGCACGTTGCCATCGCGGTCAAGCTCCTCCCGCTGCTCAGGGAAAGCGATCGTCTTGCCGGCGAGACCGCACGCAATCTGGAGCCAAGCCGCCGCCAAATTCTCCACGCTCACGCGCCAGAAGGGATGCACGGGATCGGCGCACAGCGCGCCCAAGGCCGCGCCGGCACGGGCGGGCGCTAGACCCGCCAAGAGCGAGACGTGGTCGGCACCAGGCGCGATAAAAAGTCCCGAGCGCTGCGCGTTGGTGAATATTTCCAAAAGCTTCGTTGTATCATCCGGCTTGGCGCTTAACGCGAGCACCGCCACCTCAGGGCGTTTCGCGACTTGGCGCGCAATCGACCGTTGCAGCGACGTTTTTCCGGACCCCATCGCGCCAGTGAACATTGTTCCGCGCGACGCATCGAGAAAGGTCTGCCCAACCATATCTCCGCCGCAATATGCGTGAGCGTCGCCGCGCCTGCGGAGAGTGCCGCGCGCGCAGCCGAACACGATATCGAGGCCATCCTGCACCGGCAGCGCCGGGTGATCGTCCAGAACTGCCCGCTTCTTTGCCGTTTTCTCCGCGTCGAGAGCGCGTTGATCGTGTAACCGACAGACCTCACGATGGAGCCAACTAAGCCCTCTAAAGACCATCATCTCGACGGCCACCATTTGTGCGTGAGGGCAACGATGGCGATGGCGGCGCAAACGATCGCGACGTCCCCGATCGGTCCGACATGGAGAACGAGGACCGCGACAAAAACAGCGAGGGCGAAGAGCGCGAGCGAAGCCGTTAGCCGCATCATCATCGGCGTCCGTCGATCTCTTCGCGGCTTTGCGGGACGTCCGTCTCGAGGCCGGCGGTCTGGTTTTGTCGGCGTCGGTCCATCACGACCGCGCCGCCTATGACCACGCCCAACAACACAACGATCATCACCGCAACAAAGAGGTAGGCGAAGACGTCGAGCAGGTTCCACGAGCTCGGATCGACGCCGGCACTTCGCAGCGCCAGGTCGAACGAGTGAGCGCTCCCGCCAACCACGGGCGCACCAAGGACGAGCACGAGCGCGATGGCCGTCTTGATTAGGGTTGGCAAGGGACGCCTCTCCCAGTGCCAAGGTTTTCCGACGATGCGCTGATACCAGAGCCGCGCGGCCAGTGCCAAATAGTTGCGGCAGCTTCCATCAAGCACGAGGATCGCGATGCCGACACAGGCGCTCATCGTCGAGAGTCCAGGGCGAAAGAGCTGCGCGAAAGCCGTGCCGAAAATGACCGCACTCCAGAGCTGCGCGCGCAGCATCCGCTGCACAGCCGTCGCCGCCGATCGTGCTGCGACGTGCTGTTTTGCGACCTGCGAGAGGCGCTCTAAATCACTCATCGGGCGTCTCCGACGCGTATCGGACGCTCGGTCCGGGGCCAGCCTTGCCGGCATCACTGAGATGTCGGCGCGCCAGGACAAGGATCACGAGAAAAACCGGCGTTAGGATGATGATACCGATGACCGCAAAGAACGAGCCGATGGGCGAGGCAGGAGGCTGCGGACTCGTGACCCAGCTCCCACCGGAGCGCCAGACGTATAGCCGCGAACCGCGGCCGTTCAAGCGCGCAAGACGCGCCTCGATCCGACGAGGATCGACGTCGCCACCGCCACTGGCACACAAGAGACAGCCGTTGATGAACGCAGCGAACCACGGGATGGGCGCGAACGCGATGGTCGAGTCGACGGTGTAGTAGCCCTCGTTCGCGTTGAACTCGGTTTTCAGTATCGTCGCCGTCGCGGGCGCGTAGCTCCAAAGCCCGCCCTGCCAATTACTCGTCGGCGCGTGAGAGATGGGATCGTAAAGGCGTTTGGCGCCCTCAGCAGTTGGAACGATAAGGCGTAGCGGTGGTGGCGTAAACATGGATGACGTGCGCGTCTGCCCTGGCAAGACCTCGATACGCAGCCACCTAAACGCCGGATCAAGGTATGGGCTGCCGCCCCACGGGACGACAACGGGATCGACGGCGACGCACTGTCCGAGCGCGTCGGACTCGTTGCAAGCGTCGTAGTACCGCTCGACCGCCGCAGCCGCTGCTGGCGGCGTGAGTTTCGGCTCGCGCGATCCACACGCCGTCAACGCGACACAGGCTGCGAGGCCGACGAGGCAACTGCTCGCGCGCATCATGATGCGTGCTCCCTGCGATCGACGCGCTTATGAGGGGAGTGATGCCCGCGACCATTCGGGCCGAAGACCTTCTTGATTGCCGCTCGCAGAGTGTGGGCGGACACAACGCCGCCGCCGAGCTCACACGCGAGGCCGGCAGCGATTGCGCGATCCGTGACGCCGGCGTGACGCTTTGCGAGAATCGCGTCGCGACGCGCACGCACAAGAAACTCCGCAGGCTTGCTTTGCTCTTGGGGGCTGATTCTTTCGATCGCGCGGTCGATCGACCCGTCATCTAGCTTTCGCTGGATGAACTCGATCTTTGAAGCGTCACTACGAGGGTTCGGCGTGGGCGGCGGCGCGTCAGAAGCGCTATCGGTCGCCTCAGTTGCGGCGACTGGCTTCGCCGTATCTTTACTGCGGGTAAAAATAAAAACGGACCTCAGGGCGTCAGCCACACCGGAGATCCGTCGGCGCGTTACTGGCGGCGAGGAGCCGCCTCCACTCTCGCACGGGCTTTCGCGCGAGTTGTGTGGATATACTACACCAAGACCTAGCTAGGTGTCAACGCCTCAATCTCCGGCAAAATCACAACAACGGAATCGCACTATGGCTATTTCTCACAACCACTTACAGTAATGAGCCCATCTTTACATTAACCAAGGCGCGTCCACGCCTCATCCACCACTACAGCGTTGCGCCCATCCAGGCATATCCACGATGATTCGACACAAATACCCTCGTCTATCAAGTCCGTAGGAGATGGTGTAGGGCAGGATAGTCTGGGGCCCCAAAGGGGCCGCAGAGTGAGAGGACCGCGCGAAAAATGAACATCTCGACAATCGAAAAACCACGCGGCTCGCGTAGCACCGTCGAGCTCAAGCTGCGCGTGCGCCCGGAGGTTAAGGCACGCGCAATCGCTGAAGCGAATGCTTTGCCGACGCCTATCCCGGTGAGTCAATGGGTTGCCGCCCTCATCATGAACGCCGACCCGCTGCCGCCCGGCGGCGAACTCGGCGAGCTCGTTCGGCTCGGCCGCCGCGTCATCGTCGCTCTCAATGCACTGCCCTCAGAGGCGGTGGAAGCCCGACAGGCCCTCGTGGATCTCCGTCGTGCCATAGCGGAGGCGCTGTTTAAGGCGCGAGCAAACTACGACGAAAAACTAGACAGTCGTGACGGCGGCGCATCGAGTGATTGGCGGGATTAAACGATGAACGTCAAGATATGCGCCGGCCCGAAGGTTGGCGGAACAGCCCGTGGTGGCGTGCGATACATTCTGGGGTACAGCTTGGGGAGCGGCGAGCACGACGATTCCCTCACGCCCGAAGAGCGACGCGCGCTGTTCCACGATCTGATCCAGGAATCGTTAACGAGAGAGGACCTTGGCGTCGGCGTGATATGGAGCCCGACGACCGGACGAGGGAGTCGGCCGTCCTCGATTTATGCCGAAGGCGTCACGTCGCTGGCTACGTCTGATCTCGAGATGGACGTGTCGAGCGCGGCAGCGAAAGCGCACCTAATCAAAGATAAAGTGCTGCATGTTGTTCTCTCCTTTGACGAGGACGAGAGCAAGTGGCTGAGCGACGAGCAGGTGGTCAAGGCGACGCTCGCCTTGCTACGTCACGATGAGGTCGGTTTAGCCGAGCATCGTAAGGTTGTTGCGGTGCATCGTGACACGCTCCGGTACGATCGCGAAGGTAACCTCTACGACGGGAACGTTCATGCGCACGTGATGGTCGAGGCGATTCACCCGGATACGCTTCGGCCGTGGATACGTCAACGGGACTGGTTCCGTATGTCATACTCCGCGCGCGACGTCGAGATCCACGCTAAAGAGGTTATCGGCGCGGCGCTGAAACACGACCATGGACTCTACGTGGTGCGGGAGCACGCAGGCGAGAAGCGCATCGAGTTGGCAACGGCGGCGGAGCTGGAAGCGTGGAGCCGCGAAAGGCTAGAGGAGCGCCTCCAGGAAGAGGCGCGGCGCTACGTCGGCGACTATCGCGAATACGAGACGGTCGAGTCGTGGGCGGCGGCGGAAGTGGAAGCCCCCATTCGAGAGTACCTTGAGGAGGCACAAGCGCGTGGTGAACAGCTGCGGTGGAGCGACGTACATCTTATTGTTGCCCGTGCAGGCGGCCGGCTTGAGCGCGATACGGAAACGAGGGGGCTACGCGTGCGCTGGATGGAACGGGCCGCGGAGCGCGTGGCACTCGACGAGCGCGAGCGGAAGGCGCTCGTCGAGCTGGCGCGCGAGCACCGCTATTGGCGCGATTCTTACGGACACAATCCAGAGTGGCTTCCGGCGAAGCAATATGATCTTCTGCGAAACGAGATGGCGTCACGCGGCGATCATGTTCGGGAACGCCCGCCGAGACAAGAAGAATCGACGCTGCCGGTTATCGCTCTCGATAGGGAGTCGCTTACGGGAAAGAGACCTTCGGAAGAGTCCGAGCAGGGGGTCTGGGGGCATCGCGTGGCGTGGCTAGCGGAGTATCAGGACCCGACCCTTGCGGAGCGGGAGTTCGTCGGGCAGGTGCTCCGGAGTCCGGGCGTCGTTTCGCGCGAGATCGTCGCCGGCGGCAAGGCGCTGTTCTCGCGCGATGACATTGACGAGTTCCTCGGAGCGCGCATCTCCGATCCCGAGTCGTTGTCGCATCTGTCGCAACATGTCGAGGAGCGCGACAGCAGCTTGGTCATGCTGAGCGCAGACGTGCAATGGCCACTTTTCACGACTCGGGCGCAGCAGAAGCTCGAGGAGAACGTCGCCGCGAAAGCGCGCTCGTTAGCTCGGGAGAAGGACCCAAGGTTCGACCGTGGAGCGCTCACTCGCGCGATCTCAGAGGTCGAGATGGCGCAGGGGATACAACTGTCTGACGAACAGCGCGGCGTACTCGACGGACTGGAGTATCGCCTTTCCTGGGTGCAAGGCGACGCAGGCACCGGAAAGACGACCATAATGGCGGTAGCCAACAGGTATTGCGAGCTCGTGGACCGTCCCATCGTCGGCTTGACGACGGCGCAACGAGCTGCGGAGGAACTCGAACGCCGCAGCGGCGCGTTTGCGCTGAACAGCACGCGCGCGATTGTTTATGAGAAGCACGTCAAGCGTATCGTGAAACACCGCGCCGTGACGATGCTGGATGAGGCGAGCATGCTCGATATGAAGCACCTGAATCGAGTGTTGGATCTGGCCCGGGAGCGCGATGCGGTCGTCATCGGAATCGGCGACGCCGCGCAGATTCCATCGACCGCCGCCGGCGACGCGCATCGAGTTATGTGCGAGGTCACAAAGGAGTGCGGCCACTATTCAGAACTACACGACGTTCGCCGGCAGCAGGGCGATCTCGAATGGATGCGGCCGGTCGTCCAAGACCTCGGGCGCGCCATCCGCGAGGGCGATGAAGAGGGAATTCGTCAGGACGTCCGTGTCATGGCGGGACGCGGCATCTTCGAGTTTCGCGAAGATCGGAGTGAGGTTTTCAAAGCGGCCGCCGCGGACTACGCGGAATGCGTTCGCCGTTGCGAACGCGTCGTGGTCAACTGCCACGGCCGCCGTGACGTTCGGCACCTAAACAAAGAGATTCGTGCCCGGCTTGGATTCATGACAGGAACCCCCTTCAAAACCGTTCATGGTAACGTCGAGGTCGCGGCCGGCGAGCGTATCGTCTTTACGAAGAACGATCGTCAGCTCAAAGTTCTCAACGGCTATGGGGCAACGGTGACCGCGGTCAACTACGACGGCAAGAGGCGAGCGTGGAGAATCACCGCTACGCTGGATGATGGCAAGGTTGTGACGTGGGACCCTAATCGGTATCGGTCGTGGTCGCACGGCTACGCCGTCACGACACACAAAGCACAAGGACAAAGCGCGTACGCGAATATCTACGTGATGCCGACGCAAGTGGACGCGCGACTTGCGAACGCTGGCTGGACGCGGGGCGAGAACGTGCTCAAGGTGTATGTCTCCCGTCAAGCCTATGCTACGCCGGCTGATATTGCTGATGGCCTCGCGCAGCGCGCGGAGACGAAGCCCGATGTTATCCTCTATCGCGAAGTGGAGCGGCGATACGGTGGCCCCAACTCGTACTGGGCGCGTAACGTACGGCGCGCGATGGAAGACGATCGCCATCCGCTGAAGCAGCAGTGGCGTGAGGAGATGTGCTCGCTCAAGGAAGACAGGCAGATCAAGCTCCGTGCGATCAACGAGCGCTATCAGAAGCTCATGACGATTCCTGGCCTGAGCACCGAGAACAAGAAGCTGTTAGAGCGCAAGCATCGCCGCGACGTGCAACTTGTGATGCAGAAAACAAAACCGCAAACATTCTTCCAGTGGGCCGCCGATCCGCGCCGTGCCGCGCGCATCGCTCGACAAGGCCAGCAGCTCGAACTCGTTGAGAAGATTCGTCGTGGACGTTGCGAGGAACGGAGTCTTCGACTTGAGCTACCGGGTCGCCAACTAACACCGCGGCAGGAGCAAGAGCACGAACGCCGCGAGCGACCGACGCACCGGCATTGAGCGCTGAGTGCCGACTGGAGCAGCAGGGGAATCGAAGGAGGGGTTGCGAGCAAGAATGTAAGCTCCTTACAACACTATGTCTTTTAAGGCGTTGGATCTTACTAACCACAAAGCCGCTTTCAACTCTGTTGGCTGGTTCATTCCGCCGTACGTACAGGTCGGATATCTTTGCCAAATCGAGCAGGCGATAACACACGGCGTAATCACGGACCAGAAGCGCCTTCAGATTGTGCTCGCGCCCCTCTTTTCGTCACAGCACGTTGCCGCAATGGTATGCGAGCGATATCCACTGACGCCGTTTGTGCAAGATTACAAGGGTATCATCGCTGAGTCTGCCGAGGCGCATTTCCTTCGACTGGGGCACGTGGCCGTGGCTGGGCTAACGCCCGTCATCGAGGGTGTTGCTCGGAAACTGCTCGAAAGCCGCTCGCTCAACCAGGATCGCATCAAGAATGTGTTCGCGACACTCGCCGCCCAGTGCACTACTGAAGTGGTGCGCAACAACATCGGCGCTGTCAGCGAACTCGTGGACATGTTTGATTCCTTTAGGACGTTCGCGGAACATTATTTGTACGTGCGTTCGGAGAAATATCCGCTACCGGACAATACGAACCGCCACGGGATTCTACACGGCGCGTTCACCGATGAGGAGTACGGCGAGCCCATCGGCTTCTACAAAGTCTTGGGAGCACTTGATTTTCTCTGCATGGTCGCGGCGCTTCGTGCTCCCATATCGTGCTTTGCACCCAGCCCAACGGAGCGCTCACAACGGCTCGCTGTATACTACGATACACTCGCCGAACAATCTCGAAAGCGCCCTAATATCTAGATCCCACTATGTGCTGCCGTGACAGGGGGGCTCCTTCGGTATCAAAGAATACGGAAAAGATTAGTGTGGCTCGCACGGATACATCATCCGACGCTCCAGGATCGACGCCTGAACCAGTAGCGGCGCGCGTCGTCGTTCACGGTTGTCGCCTCGACCGCCGCGCACTCTGGACCACCCTCCCCCTCTTTCCTCCCGCGACCTCCCCGATCTCGATCTCCAGCACTCGGCAGAGGCGCTCAATTGTGGCGATACCGGGATTGGCGACCTCGCCCGACTCGATCCGGGATAAGAGGGAGGGGTTCATGCCGGCGGCCTGAGCGAGTGCACGCAGCGAGAGCCCGCGCTTCTTCCGCGCCGCTTTGATCCGAGTGCCGTACCGATTGGCCATCAGGAGCCCATGTTCAGGACGCCTGGCACGATACCTTGACCGACCGATGCAAATTAGCAACGGCGGCAGTATCGTACTTAATCGGAGTCGAACGCATGATTTAGGTGGCCGCTCCGCGCCATGGGCCTATTGGCATCCCGCGAGACCCGTAACCTGCCCGAGGAGTTCATGCCAAAACACAAGGCTAAGAAGACAAAGGCCAAGCCTAAGGTAAAGCTCCCGATCAAGATCGAAGCAACTAAGCCGGAACGAGCCATCGCGCCTTCATCTCGGCTTAAGAGAGCAGGGAGGAGGAGGCCCGGGAGCCGCGCTTCAGACTCAGGGGTTTACCTGTTGAATACGGCGGACGAACCGAACACCTCGGAGGCTCAAGTCGCGCCTCTGAAGCGCGTCATCACCGTTATGAGCATCACCACCTCCGTAGCAGATCTGGTGAAGCAGCCATTCAATGCCGAGAACCTCCCGTTCGACATTCTCTCGATTTACCGTGACATGCCGAAGACGACGCTCGCCAAGCTCAGGAACGGCGTAACGAACCCAGCCCGAGATACTGGCGGCGTATTGCTCAAGAAGATCCTCTACTTTCAGCCCTGCGCCTTAACACAAGATCCAGCCACGGTCGCGGACAAACTCGTCCAAGAAAAGATCACCGAGAACAATGACCCTCGCTTCGTCCTAGTCACGAACGGCGAATACGTTCACATTCGTGATCGGAAAACCGGCGACACGTGCAATCGCCTATGGAACGAAGACGAGCACTGGGGACACTTCCTATTACCCCTCAATCCAAAGTTCGGCCGTATGGTCGAACATAAGGAACATCTGGCCGATGTCAATGCCGCGAGCAAACTTCGGCGACTTTATGAAGCAATCCTAAAGGCTAGCCCGGAGTGGGCCGACGGCAACCACACGCATGAGTTAAACGTCCTCATGACGCGCATCCTCTTCTGCCTTTACGCTGAGGATACCGGAATCTTCGATACCAAGAAGATCTTCACGGATACTGTCCGCAAGTATTCGGATGCAGATGGGAGCGATCTCTCCGAACTACTCACGCGTCTCTTTGTGGTCATGAACATCGAGAAGAGTAAGCGCCCAGCAAAGATCTCTCCCATCGAGGCTTCATTTCCATACGTCAACGGCAACCTCTTCGAAAGGAGTCTGCCGATCCCGCGGTTCGACGGTCTCGCCCGTCGCTCGTTGCTCGAATGCGGTGAAGAACTGAACTGGACGAAAATCAATCCAGACATCTTCGGATCAATGATTCAAACCATCTCTGATCCGACGAGCCGTGCATCCATCGGTATGCACTACACGAGCGTGCCGAATATCATGAAGGTGCTTCGGCCACTGTTCCTCGACGAGCTCGATAGAGAGTTTACGAATGCCAAAAGCGTTGGCAAACTCGAAACCCTCCGGACGAGGCTTGCGAATATACGTATCTTCGATCCTGCATGCGGGTCCGGCAACTTCCTGATCATCGCATACAAAGAACTTCGGAAACTGGAAATGCGTGTTTTTGCACGCATTTCCGAACTCGCCCCAAATGAGCCGCTACGTATAAGCGCCATCTCGCTCGACAACTTCTACGGCGTGGATATCATAGACTTTGCCTGCGAGACAGCGCGTCTTTCCCTTTGGATCGCCGAGCATCAGATGAATGTCGACTTCCTGAAGGAGTTCGGCAGCGCGAAACCCACACTCCCGTTAGCAAGAATCACGACGATCCAGCGGGACAACGCGCTAAGCCTCAACTGGGACACCATCTGTTCGCAGTCAAAAGCCACGGAAACATACATTTGCGGCAATCCTCCGTATTCCGGACGTGGAAAGAAGACAGATGAACAGAAAATGGACTTGGCGTATGTGTTAGCCAAATATCCCGGTACGTTCAAGAAGATCGACTACATCTCTGGATGGTTCATCAAGGCGGCCGAACAAGCACGCACAACTGGAGCGCATTTCGCTTTCGTCTCGACTAACTCGATAGCGCAGGGCGAGCACATAGCACTTCTCTGGCCGCTGCTTCTCAATATGCGGTTGGAGATCACATTCGCATATCCATCATTTAAGTGGTCCAACAGCGCGAGTCATAACGCTGGCATTACATGCGTGATCGTCGGCATCGGCCCGGCGGACCAGTCCAAAACGAAGACACTGTTCTCAGACGGCCACGAGAAGATCGTGAACTCCATAACGCCGTACCTGACGCCTGGTCGAACTACAATCGTATCATCTGCCCCGAATCCGGCACCACCAGACAGGCCAACCATGGACTTTGGCAACATGCCGAGAGATGGTGGGCATCTGATCCTTACCGATAACGATAAGCAAATGCTTCTAAAGCAGTATCCTGATGCATCTCGCCTAATCCGCCAGTATGTTGGATCAGACGAGTTTGTAAATCACGTCGAGAGATACTGCTTGTGGATCGAGGATGAAGACGCAAAATTCGCGTACTCCATCCCTCCCATAGCAAAGCGACTTGAGTTGGTCAGGCAAATGCGCCTTCAAAGCCCCGCTCAGTCTACTCAAGCTGCAGCCAAGACGTCATACAGGTTCGTTCAGATCCAGCGATCAGGTTTCAGGGCCTTGATAATGCCCGCAGTTACCTCGGAAAGACGCCTGTGGCTTCAAGTAGGCGTTGTAGACGCCAAGACCATTGTTAGTAACCTGGCCTTCGCTGTCTACGATCCGCCGGCACATCTGTTGGCATTGCTTTCTTCGAAGATTCATGCCCTCTGGGCCAGGGCCGTCGGAGGCAACCTCGAGACGCGCATTCGTTATTCGAATACACTCGTCTACAACACATTTCCTATTCCGGCTTTGTCGGACGAACAGAAGCGCGTTCTGAGCGAGCACTCACGCGCCATACTGAAGGCCAGGGCGAAGCATCCGGGACAAACGATTGCAGCCCTATACAACCCTGAGACAATGCCGCTAAATCTACTGGAAGCCCATCAGGAGAACGACAGGTACATCGAAGAACACATCTATGGTCGCAGATTCAACAACGATGAAGAGCGCCTGGAACACCTATTTGAAATGTATGCTCGCACGAACGATCCGCGAAACCACGAGGATACCCTATTCTCAAAGTCTGCTAGAAAGAAGCCTGAGTGATGCCAGACCTGATCACACATTACTGCGGTTCGAATCCTGCCACTACGAACGCTATGGGAATGCGAGAGATGCAAGCGCGGGCCTACGATGCCCGTAATGCGCAGTACCTTCTCCTAAAGGCTCCTCCGGCATCTGGCAAGTCCCGAGCGCTTATGTATATCGCGCTTGACAAGTTAGCGAACCAGGGCATTAAGAAAATCATCGTCGCGGTCCCTGAACGCTCCATCGGCAAATCTTTTGCTTCGACGGACCTCAAGTCGAGCGGCTTTTCCGCAGACTGGCGTCTGCAGCCTGAATACGATCTCACAACGTCGGATGGGGTGCACAAGACTAAAGCCTTCCGCAAATTCCTGGCAGACGCTAAGGCCCAGGTCTTGCTCTGCACACACGCAACGCTTCGGTTCGCATACGATGACCTCGGAGCCGAGGCATTCGCTGACACGCTAGTGGCCGTAGACGAATTCCATCACACTTCTGCCGATGCAGACAACAAACTAGGGGAACTCGTGCGTGGCCTGATCGCAGAAAGCAATTCGCATATCCTAGCCATGACTGGCTCGTACTTTCGTGGTGATACGATGCTCGTGCTTCGGCCGGAGGACGAAGCACGGTTTTCTCGCGTTACGTTTACCTACTACGAGCAACTGGCAGGATACCAATACCTCAAGACGCTCGGAATCGGCTACACGTTTTATGACGGCAACTACCTTGATAGCATCCACAAGGTCATCGACAACGCGCGTAAGACGATCCTTCATATTCCCTCGGTAAATTCGGCTGCTGCGGCGCAGATCGACAAAAACGAGCAAGTCGACCGCATTATGGATATCCTCTGCGGAGGCGACACGAGTTCGCTGCGCACAGACGAAGATACCGGCTTCGACATCGTCACCCTACCAGACGGGCGTCCATACATCGTTGCAAACCTCGTCGACGATGACCCGAGGCGGCGCGACAAAGTCGTGTCAGCGCTTCGCAAGATCGAGAACCGCGATGAACTCGATCTCATCGTCGCCCTCGGAATGGCCAAGGAGGGGTTTGACTGGATCTGGTGCGAGCACGTCCTCACAGTAGGCTATCGTTCGTCCATGACCGAGGTAATTCAGATCATTGGTCGCACGACGCGCGATGCTCCTGGCAAGACGCATGCCTCCTTCACCAACTTCGTGGCAAACCCAGCGGATTCTCAGGCGACCGTGGTGACGGCCGTCAACACGTTCCTCAAGGCCATCTCCGTGTCGCTCATCATGGAGAACGTCCTCGCGCCCAACTTCAAGTTTAAGACGAAGCCAAGCGTTAGCGAAAGCAGCACTGAAGATCCGACTCCCACAGTCTCAATCGAGATTGCCGGCTTTGAGGAGCCTTCGACACCTTTCTCGCAAGATGTAATCGAAAACCGCTTGGACGAAATCCATCAGGCCGCGCTTCAATATGGTCCGATCCAACTCGCGATTATCTCTCCAGAGACAACGAGCCCGGCAATCGTAAATACCCTGCACATGCCCGAGGTCATCAAGACGCTATTCCCGGAAGCCAGCGAGCAAGAGCAAACTGAGATCCTCCACGGCTACCTTGCAAACGTGCAATTTAAGAACGCCGCTAACGAGGGGCGGGGGGGGCCGCCAAAAATCATCGAAAACCCCTCTGCCTTCGTCAACGAAGTGCCCAACGGACCTCCGCCTGATGCCGAAATCACCCAAACTCCGGAGGGCTTGACTGTGCTCCGCGACGGCTCGACCGCCTGGATTCAACTGAGTAACAAATTCGTGGAACTCGACAAGCTGGATATCGACCTTATCTACAGCATCAATCCCTTCGAGCACGCCTATGAGATTCTCGCAAAGAACCTCGACGAGCCCACGCTAAAGCGAATTCATGAATCCGTCGTCGCCTCTCGTCTACCCATGTCGGAAGAGGAGGCTGCGCTACAGTTCCCACATATCGTTGCTTTCAAGGAACGCGAAAAGCGCGATCCAAATCCAAACGCAGCGAATCCCGTAGAGCAGCGCCTTGCTCAAGCATGGGCAATGATTCTCGATCGTCGCCGCGCACGACAGCGAAATTTGCAAAGTAGTTCGGCATGAAGAACGACTCCTCTCCACTCGATGCCATCATCGACGATCCATCAAACGCGGCTGTGTTTGCGAACGAGAAGGCAACGGTACAAGCGCCCTCGGAAAACGGTCGAATCATCGCCGGATTCGAAGAAATCAATGTCTTCGTCGATACGCACGGCTTTGTACCCGGCTACACGAGTGACGGCCGCGAATCGGACTTTATCGAGGACGCGCTTGCGGCGCGCCTGGAGACGCTTCAGTCGGAAGATCGATACAAGGTTCTTCTCGAACCTTACGACCGCCATGACCTCCTCGGAACGCCGACACCAATCCCATTCCCCACCACGATGGAAGAAGTACTGGCGCTCGACCACCCGATCTTTCAAGCCATCCCTGCTGATGAGATATTCAACATCACGAATCTTCCGCAAGACCTTGTCGGAGATGAACGCGCTGAATATGATGCCGCGACGCGTGTGCGCTGCCCGAACTTCAGCGATTACGAATCCGTCTTCGCCCGCCTCAAAGCCGGTCTCATAGATAAGACGCTCGTGGCCAAGCGCGAGATCGATCCTCATCACCGACGCGGCACGAAGACGACAGTTCTCGGCAGTACCGACATTCAGCCTGGAACGGCTTTCATCTTAAACGGGATCATTGCTTACGTCGTGTCGCGCGACGACGGCGTCACGCGTACCGTCAATCGTGTCCGTGACGCGCATCTGCATATCATCTTCGAGAACGGAACAGAATCCCGCACGTACCTCCTCCGCTCGTTCGCGCGCGTACTGTTCGAAGATGAGAGCGGTAGCCAAATCGTAAGCGCAAATACGGGATTCCCAGTTAACATCAACGCATCCCACGCCGATTTACCAATCTTCGGCGGCGACCTTGAACTTGCCGACGAGGACGTCGTCACTGGGCAGATCTACGTCGTTAAAAGCCTTTCAACTGATGCTCAAATCAAGAGCCTCGACGGGAAACTCTTCAAGATTGGATTCACCACCCAGAAAATCGAATCTCGTATTGCGAGCGCGGCGATTGACCCAACGTTTCTATGCGCTCCCGTCGAGATCGTGACGAGCTACACCGTCGCGAACACACGAACGTCCAGCGTCGAAAAGGCCATCCACACATTCTTCGGGCCGGCACGCCTCAAGATATACCTCCATCTCGGGCGCAAAGTGGAGGCTAAGGAATGGTTCGTCGTACCGCTTGATCAAGTCAAGGCAGCGATTCCACGCATTGCGGACAGAACGATAGCACAGTACAGGTACGACAAGATCAGCGAAAAACTCGTACCTCGCTAACGGCCCGAAAACGAAACGACACCCCGATCATACGATGATTAGTGCGGTTTTACTAGCCAATTCATTTCACCCTGCATTCACCGTGCCGTTTTGCCGCCTGAAACTTACGGAAGCGAAATCAGCCTCATCATCGATAATGAGCCAGCGACGCTCGCGGAGGTCCGGATACTGCTCATCGAACAGGGCGCGAAGGTGGCGAAGGTTATCGTCTTCCTTCTTAACAACGATGATTAAACGCTGCGAGCGCTCATAGGCCACTAGGTTTTGAGGGATCGCCATGATATCGTAGAAGCGTACGAGTTCACGGTCTCGAAAGGGAAGGAAGGCCTGCTTAATACGATTAAGCGTTTGTCGCGAAAGTGACCGGGTGCCTTTTGTCAGAACGATGGCGCCGGTGATTCCCGAGTCAAATGCCGATGCGATAATGCCGAGGAAGGCCCTCGTCTTGCCCGCTTGAACTCGGCCAAGCAGCATTCCAGGACGTTCGGTGCTGGTTGCGATTCTCTCAAGCCTTTGCGTCGTTCTACGGACACATTCCTGTAGATCGGAAGCGTCGTCTCGCGTTGCTGCCATCTCGGAATAAAAATTCATCCCACCGGGCGTCTCCAACAAACTTGTCCTTTCTCTGGCCAATCCGTCATGTCGACCATGCGAGTCGAATTTGCGCTAAGAGCCACTACAATGCGTAAAACGATCTCCAACGTCCCCCGTTCATACGGCATTCACCTCTGCTTTCGGGATGCTTGTGCATCGCGGTCAATTATCTCCTGGCCAGTAACGGTACACGTGCAATTGTCCATCCCGAGATCGGGCTTACAGCCTTCAGCGTAGTGGTCGCGTGCGTAGTGTTCACAGTCGCCGCATTTCAACATTGAGCAACCGCATTGCGTGATATTTACCGTTGCTAAACCATCTGGAGGCTCTCCGCACGACACAGATGGATCACCAGTCTGAAAGATGCAGCCGCCACTATGATGTGCGGGAACAGAGTGGCCGCAGCCTGGGCACGGCTTATCCCATACGGTGCTCACGGGTTGTATACAGACTGCAGGACTCCGTTTACGAATGTATATGCCTTCCGGTAGTTGCCATCATCATCGCAATACCACCACGTGTCCGACCGATAATTCGCGGACGCGTACGTCTCTTTATGACACGGGTCGCCTTCTTCGTTGTAGATTCGCATCTGGTCCGCGGAAAAACTCGCCACCTCCGCCCTGACGCTTGCCTCAACCTCTCGCTCCAAAGAATGGCTCAGATGGTCTAAAACATGCGCCTGCGCTCGGTCGAATCGTCTCAATAATGTCGCTTCTTCCGGGAAGATCTTCATCTCGAGGTTGACGTGTTCGGCTACATAATCGTTCCCCCCGCCGAAACCTGTCTCATCATATGCGGCTTCGCTCGTCCTGGCAGCACGTTCAATGAATCTTGCCGCGTTGCGGTAATCGCCCAGGTTATAATAGGCATACGCCATATCATAGAGCGATTCCCCATCGTTTTCCGGCGGCAGATAGAGGTTAATGTAGTCGCCATCCCCCAACGCTCCTTCCTCATTCAATCGTGCGTTGAGCCAACCACCGTCCCTTGCAATGTCTGCGGTAATGATATCGCCCATGAAGATGGTGGCCAGCCAATCTTTCTTTTGAAAGACGCACGTTTGCCAGTTCAGAAAATCGGTAAGACCAAGCCCATCCGCTCTGAAATTGTGCACGGTGAGTTCCGCTGGCGGGTCGTTCCCCGCCGCAAAATAGGGCAAACAGACCACTAGCATCTGATCGCTAGCGGAATAATATCTTGAGGACGCCGTGGGCTGTGCCGAGGGCTCCGGGAAAGCCTGCGCCACTCCCACCTTTGGCGAAACAAGAATCAGCAACAGAGAAAAACCAAAAGTGCGTGCAACCGACGATAGCCGTGAGACTGCAACCCTAAACACTTCAGCCGGGATTCCCCATATGACCGCCCTATTCGAGTCGCCGCCGATGATTCCGGCAGTTTTCGGGGCCCTCGGCAAGCCGGGCCGTCGGTTTGGCACGAAGAGAAGCCCGCCTCGCCCCGACGGGCAGCAAAAAACCTTGTCGCATGGTCATAAGGACGCACCTCTCCCGTCGTTCTCCCGGCGTGCACAGTCGCCGGGGGTGCTCATGTTGCCGTTGCCATTGGAGGCGATCGCAAAGCGGCAATGCGCTGCATGATCGCAGCGAACAACTGCCGTGGGATCGCAACCTCGGCCATCTGAAACGCGACGTGGCGACCGTGGCTGACGACCTTTGCACCGATCTTGATCAGTTTCTCGCGAAGGCTCGTTAGCGACCAATCCGCAATCGCATCGGGAGTCACGAGTGTGCGAAGGGAGTTCCCGAGATTATAGGCGAGCGCGTGAAGCTGCAGGCGAACGGCGTTCGCGTTGAACGAGCGACACGAAAGCCGCGTCCACTTGATCGCATTCTTGCCTTCTTTGATCCATTGCTCAGCCGTCCCGCGCTTGTTGTAAAACCCGACGACATTCTTGGACGCATGGCGCAAGTTCGTGACGATGAAGCCGACGCGCGGGAATAGCTCCCCGAGATGCCACTCCACCTTGGCGACAACCCGACGCGGACGCGACCAACTCGCTGCCTGGTAGCGGAAGCTCCTGTAGAAACGCTGAACGTAGTGCGCCGGCCGTCCGACCGGGCGCCTGAGCAGATGGCTGATTCGCGCTTGGAGAACCTGGTTTGCGGGAAGCCGGATCGCGTAGTCAATCCCTGCGGCTTCCAAGAACTCGTACATGTTGGGCTGAGCGAAGGCGGCATCGCCACGGAAGGCGACGCCTTCAACTGCCCCTTGATAGCGTGCAACGACCGGCTTGAGAACGTCTTCCCACCCATCGGCACTATGAACATTGCCCGGCCTGAGCGCGCATCGTTCCAGATCCCCGAATTGGTTGAACACGAAGAGCGGATGGTAGCAGGTGCAGACGAAATGCCCGTTCCAGACGCTGCCCTCTTGATCGCCATGCGTGGGGCTGACGCTGGAATCCATATCGAGCACGACGCGTTTGTGCGAACGGGTTTTTGTGACGCGGTCGATCCAATGACCCGAGAGATCGGTGAGCGTTGCGAGGTTTTCAGGCTTTGCCAGCCAGTTCGTTTCGAACCGACCCATCTGGCTCGGCGACGCGCCCGTGCCTTTCGCTGCTTTGCCGCCGATGATCCAGCGCATGGCTGGGTCGTGACGCAAGCGTAATGCGTCGTTCACGTCTTCGTATCCCGCAAGTCTGCCAAAGACGGACTGACGAAACATGCCGACGAGGGCATGGCGACCGTTCTTTCCTGTGCGCGCGTCGGCGAGCAGGTTACCAGCAGTGGAAGTCAATCCAAGCGCGTCATCGAGTTCTCGATATGCGAGCAAACCGGCATCGGAGGTGACGACAGATCCGCGAAACTGTACCATGATGCGGCGGTCGAAATCGAGTCGAAGAACATTGTTTTCGGCTTCACCTGTCGGGTTCGTCACGTTTGCCTCACATGATGAGCGCGATTCTTCATATCTATTATAGCAAAATCGCTACTCGTCAGCACGGGGTTTGCAAACTCATCCGGGGAATGCGGGCTCACTTGTCAACTCAAACTCGCCCATAGGATCTCCGTTGAGAGGTTGCTCTGGACTATTGAGGGTTCCATCTGATAGAGCACAGCAAATTCTTCCATGCCTGAATCAGTGCCACAAGAGCGTTGGACTGGGACTCCTCGGATTCTGTGTCTTCTTCAGTAAGCCAGGCGGCTAGATTCCCGGTCAAACGTGGCCGATCCCAGATTGAGCGCTTGTAGCCGATACTCTATGGCTAACTTCGACACGCCCAGCATATGAGAACACCTCTGCGGATCATGATGCTTCTCCCAAACCTGTTTGACCAATCCCGTCGGCATCAGAAGGAGCGCGGCAAACTGATTCGCCCTGATCTCGAGCCTCCGGCGACGACCTTTGCTTCGTTCATCTTCCGGTCTTGGCGACATGTCCCCGGGCTCGCAGGAGAATGCGGTACGAGGTTGCGACCCAAATAATGAATCGGCATCGCCGAAATCATCTTCAAGTTGCGCATGCCCCAACTCGTGCGCCAAGGAGAAGCGCTGACGATTCGGATGGCACCTGCCTTCCGCGATAATCGCCCGAAGTTGCGGAATGTACGCCGCCAGCAAGGCTCTGCCGTCGACCACTAGGCCGTCCACTACCGCAACATCAAACTTGCAGTAATCCCGAGCAATCGCTTCTACGTCGATCGCAACACCATTCTCTAGCCGAGGAGGGCCGGATTCGCGCAGTGTCCGGTCCACGGCATTACCAATTTCTGGGTGAATAGGCAGTCCGCGTTTCACTTCTTGCGCTTCTTGAACAGCGCTCGGATCTCGTCAACGTCGAGGGCACCACCGCCATCGCCGTGTTCATCCCTAGCAGCAGCCTGAAGCTGTTCACCAGCATGCGCTTTAGCGAGGCGGCGATACGTGCCCAACGCGTGCCGACACTGGGTCAGTTCGGACTCCGAGACCTCGAACCGGCCGATCAGATATGATTGGAAGTCGGGTCTATCCAGGTCCTCCGGCGTTCCCTGATTCAGATCTGCGATGCGCTGCAGCAACCCTCTAGACGCGATGTGAGGATGCTCGGCTATGAATGCATCGATCAAAGCCGCAAGCGGCGCGCGAGGCTGATTCCCAATCGCATCTTTGAAGGCTTCCGGCGGCTCAGGCCGACGCAAGTTCGCAAACGCGAGCCTCATAATATCGTCGATGTCGTTCTCCTTCATGCCCCTATCCTCCGGCCTCCTGCGGATTCGTACATGCGCGTTAAGCGCTGCTTCGCTCGATACAGCAGCGTTGACATGTACGTGTCACTGACTTCCTTGTTCATGATCTCCTGGATGCGCGCCTCGCTGAGTGTTCCGCCGATGTGCGCCTCAAGGATCAAATAGTCGCGACGGTCACGTTCGTCTCGGCTATCCCGCAACGCGAGAAGGGCGGCTTGGGCGGCACCCGGCACAATATGCTCCTCCACGATTGCAGCGACGTCGACCGGAGAACTCGGATCGTAACCGTCGAGGGCTTCCAAGGAAACGACTTCGGGTTCATCTTCACTCTTCCGGCGCTGCGACTCGAAATAATCTGCTAAACGCCGCCGTATGATGGTTGGTGCTTGCCTCGCGATATCAATCGTTAGCGCGTTCTTATGGATCAGTTTCGCGACGCCAACGCAGACTTCGGCACGAACCTCATCCAGCACCTCATCCGGGAGCGACGCCTTACGTACAATCATCCACCCCACGATGTCGTACAGGTCCGACGGGCGACATTCACGAGCTGCATCGATGGCTTCGATGAGAGGATCGTTCACGCCGGCTTAGCCCCATGCGGGAGCACAACGCTCCAGCCGGCTTCCGATTCTATGTAGTGCGGACAGACGATGCGCTCAACATCGGGATCGGGCAACATGCGGTGCAGCAAGCCGTCGTACCGAACGAGCAGTCTCGGCGGAAACTTCGGCTCAAAGCCCGTCAAGAGCGAGATGGCCGTATCGGCCGCCTGCGATGCCAAGACGCCGTTCAAGGAGATCACCTGCTGATCCGGATCGCCCACGGCGTACTCTTCTCGGTCGCGCAACATACCCTCCCCGGTCACGATGGCGACGCAGTGCATGCACGCGCGACCTGGCATGGAGCAAAACACCTGCCCCCCTATGCCGCGAACGGATCCATCGTCCGCGATATCGATCTTCAAGCCGATATCGATGTACGGCACGAGCGCTGTGCGACAGATCGCCTCGATGTTGTGCCGAGCGCGAACTCCATCAACGGCGCCGAGTACGAGATCACTCCGTTCGATCCACGAACGCCCTTGCGGGCTTTCAGCCCGGAAGAGCACCGGCACGATCCTTGTGCCGAGACCGCGCAATCGCTGCGCGAGCACGAGCGCCTTGTGCTTACCGACCGAATCGTAGTCAGAGCAGACCACCCGGTTGACGTTCGACTCTTCCACGACGTCGGCGTCAATTAGTGGGAGGAAGCCGACGCCGACGTGCGCCATTTGTTGGGCCAGATGCGACCCACCGCCCCCGGCACCGATAACCGCCACGGTCGAACGGCGCAGGCGCTGCAGGCCTGCGCCGAGATACGAGAGTCTGCTTGAGTCCCTCATGCTGTCACCTCGAAGCGTCCGAGGGCGTCGGCGACGATCTCCAACCGCACCTCGACCAGCCTGCCAGTCACAGCCAGAACGATCGTGGCGTCGGTATCGCTCAATACTATCGCGCCATACGGGATGGTCGGCATGCCGCAGGACAACGGCACCATAACCGTTAGGTTGGTCTTACGGTCCACGGAACTAAAGTCGGGCTTGCCGCTGCCTCCATGACGATGGGCGAGAAAGATGCCGGCGTTGCTGCGCGCAGAGGCATTCGCGAATTGGATCGTCCAATCAGTATCGAAATTCGCGCTGGCGAATCCATCGACGTACGCGCCGGCCGGGAACGGCAACACGGCGACGGCGACGATCACGTCGGTTGCATTCTCCGAAGCGTAACGGACGCGCACGAACGCCAGCGGTTCGCCATTGGTTGCCGTGGGCATCGTCGCACGATGCAGCGCATGCAGTAGTGAGCGTGTAATTCGTAGACGTAGACGCCGCGCCGGTTGTTCGGGCTGCTTGGCGATCCAGAGCAGTTTCAGCAACCATGCAATGAACCGCTTCATGCTGCGTTCTCGTACCGGGTGAGATGCGCCAGTATCGCCTGGTGTGGCGGCAACCCGCACGAAATACCCTGGATGCTTGCTGCATGCATTGTACGTCCGAGCAAAACGAGCGTTGTCGTTTGCGGCTGAACGCCCGACTTCAACATGACCGGGCTATCCAGAAACAACCGACTTTCGTAACCGGCCGTTGGTGTCGCGACGTAGATCCCGAACGCCTTGGCCGGCGTGCAGCCTTGCGGCAAGGGGACGACCGGGAGGATTATGAGACGGAGATTGCCCTGCACGCGCTCCTCGATACCCTCTCCGAATAGGTCCTTGAGGATCCGTAGTTCTGGGCCGCTCATCAACTGGCGTGCCCGCACGGCGGCGTCGTGATGAACTCGCCCCCGCAGTGCAGATGCACGCGCTGGTCGTCCTCAATGCGGATGCGCTGAGTACCCTCGATGCGGTAGAGACGATTCGCTGGCGGCTGATGGCCGAGTTGCTTGATCTCCGCGCCGGTCATTACGCGCTTGCGCGTCTCGTACGGCGTGCCCTCGATGATGATCGTGATGGTCTCGTGCTCAACGACGATTTCGAAATGCTCGCCATCGTGCAGCTCGACTTCCTCGTCGTCGGGAATGAACTTCCGTTCGCCGTCGTGCTTCAGCAGGTATAGGTCGCCGTCTTCGTGATGCCCTACCTTCCGGATTTGCTCGCCGGTCAGTTTGTGATGATGCACCTCGTGACGGTGCCCATTGATTTCGATCGTAATCGCGGTGTGCATTGGCCTTCTCGCCTCCTACCACTACCATCGCTGGACGGTGGCCGCCGTCACAAAATGGCTCGCGGAATCCCAAACCAAGGCACGCAAGCCATGTGGGCCTCGGGGGCCTCTACGGCGGTCTCGTCAGTTATTCAAACCGCGAAGGAGGAGGACGCAATCGCGTCCTGATCGCCCTGCCGGTCAACGGCCCCATGTACGTGCGCCAGATCGGCCGGCTCACGGGCATCGACTCACACAAATGCTTCGATATGATCGGGCACCTCGCGGATGCCGGCCTGGTCGTCGCTCAACTCGAGTCCCTGCAACGCGAGCGCGCTACCAACCTGATCAACTACTACGTGGGTGATGCCTAAAAACATCAGGACCTCACGAGGGGCAACCTTTACAAGGAGAGTTTTTCATCAGCGATGATTCCTTGAGATCTGTTAGGCGGCCGTTAGACGAGGCGCCAGCGCAGGCTCCAGCCCACCGTCGTCGGCGAGTCACGACCTGCTAATCAAGGACAACTGTCCCGCTGCAACTCGTTTGGCAGCTTTGGCTTGCGTTCGTTCCTCGAACTTGCGACGAACATCGCTCTTGCACTGGCGAACGAACTCACTCCAATCCGTTGCGGTCCTCAACTCACGAAATGACTTCTCCGGAATGCTATAGACGGCAGCCTTCTTTTTTTGGCTGAGAAGTCGAAACACGTTGCACAGCGTTCCGACGCTCTTGCCGTCCCAAACCATCAGGCCGACAGTAGCCTCCTGGGCCATGGCTAAATCCTTAGCCGAATAGAAGTCGACGCTAGCTTCGCGTACTTCCGTCGGGACAGCGCGTACGTCCCACTCCCCGAGATTATTGCGGCAATGCCCACCTGAATAAAAGACTCGAACATTTCGATATCCTCGCGTTTTCAAGTACGCTTGCAAAGCTTTGTCTGCTCCATTGGCGTCGCCGATGACGATCGGGAGCCCCTTATCCACAATGACATCGATTCGGGCACGGACGTCGTTGTTAAGGCGCGACACATGCCGAGAACCACCTAAGAAAACCTTCGTCATTGGTTGCTCCGAGTGCGAGTTATGGTCAGTGCGTAAACGTCCGCCGCACCTTTCTCAAGCAAGACAGAGCTTATCGCATTCATCGTGGCGCCGGACCGGAATAAATCATCGAAAAGCAAAATGCTCCTTCCTTGAACTAGGGATTCATCCACGTCGTGAAGTCCATCCAACAACTTCGCCCTTTCATCCAAATCATACACGTTCTTGAGCTGCGGAACGTCACGGACTCGCGAAACGCAGGTCACGACGGGAACCCGGAGCCGCGCGCCGATCGCGTCTGCCAACACAATTACCGGCTGAACCGCACGGTCGCTTGAGGGCGGGACTGGAACCAAAATGTCGACTCTTGGCTTCCACGTCCGGATCAACGACTCAACGCCGTCGACGATTTCGACGATCGCTGTGGAGTCGGAACGGTACTTGAGCCGGTACAAGAGTTCGCCCATCTCCGACCTGGTCGTATCGAACTGCATATGCCCAAATTCATCGTAACCTATCGGGACGCTGCCGAGAGTGTGCAAATCGAGGGCGAACCCGGCCTGCCATTTCCCGATTATTCGTCGCGGCTCGAAGTTCGCCATTTTCTCCTCGTGGTCGATCGTTGCCGGGGCGCTATAGCGCCAAACTCTAAAGAGACGCTTCCAACGCCTCGATATCGCTCTTGCTCTTTTCGAGCACCGATCTAAAGCAAGTTAAGCAGAAGCGCCTCGGGTTTGAGAATGACTTGCTAGGGTTCGGAATGTCGTAGCACTTCTCTCCCTTGGTTATCGAGGTTGCGCACCCCCTGCATTTGCACTGCTTGCCAGCGATCGCGCCCTTGGGCGCTCCGGTTGAGCCATTAATGAGCGACGGAATCTTATTCGCTGACACTTTGAAGCTTCTTGATCTCGCGGGTCAGATCGTCGAGAATCTCAGTAAGGCCGCTCGTTACAGAGACGAACTCGTCCGCAGCCCACTCAGCCCGCTCCCGGCCTTTCCCAAAGCGTTTGTTAATTTGTTCGTTCACAATCATGAGGGCAGCGACGAAATTGTTTCTCGCCCCGAGATTAGGCTTCAACTGCCTGGGAATATCGACGCCTGCCTGAACCAAATCGCAACGATTTAACAAGAGGTTTGCGGTGCGCTTTGCCTCTTCGTTTAGGCGCTTCTTGCCCTCTTGCCATTTCCTTTGTGGGAGGACAGCGAAGGGTTGGGCCGCCTCCGCTTGGGCTACGCGCGGCTTCTCGGACGCACTCTTCCTCACCACGTCTTTCGCAAGCGCTGGATCGAGCCCTAAACTGGCAAATCGCTGTTCCAGCTCCGCAACAATATCGGCATCTTCAACGGTCGTGAACTCCTCCTCGAATACGCGATCGACGATCTCGTTGTTAACGACCATTTCCTCGCGAAGGTTCATGCGTGCTTGCCCACTCAAAACTCCGGACGGCTGCTCAGGCTCGCCGCCACCGGTAACTTGCTCCCAAAAAGACTGATCGTCGTTCTCGAATTGCTTAAAGCTCTTTAGCTGCTTGTCTAGACCTAATCCAACGTGCGTCACGATGTGCCCGTAGTTATCGGGATGGGTGGGATCGTTTTGCACGATGACCCGGAGAATTCTCCCGACAAATTGGATGTATGGCGCCAAGGAGCGAAAGGGCCTAAAGATCGCCGCTACGCTGAGTTTCGGATGGTCGAATCCTTCCCCAAGCATTGCGACCTGAACTATGCAGTCTAAGGTTCCGTTTTTTAGATCGCGAATAACCTCCTCTTGCTTATCGCTGTCAAGCTTGCTGTGGATAATCTCTGCCCTGTACCCTCGCTCCTCGTAGAGAGTCCGGATTCGCTGCCCATGGTTGATCGAACAGGCAACGGCAATGATTTGATGCTTCGTTCCGCTTAACCGAAGTTGCTCAAGTTTCTCCAGGCTGTTGTCAACTATGCTGACATTGCATGGATCGCTAAGAGCGACGCCGCGGCTAAACCATTCCTCCTCCTTCATCTCCAGGATTTCATCGAGCGAAAAGGTTTGTTCAATGCCCTTGACTGTAAATGTCAGCTCTGTTGGAGCAACATACGTAGCCTTCAGTCTCTTGATGTAACCTTTGATGCTCGCGCTCTTGAATGGATACCGATAGATCAGGTCCCCTTCGATCTCCTGACGATCACTGCGAAATGGCGTCGCCGTCAAACTGATAACCTTGGCGTCTGGAAACTTCGCGAATACGAGTTTCCAGCTCGAAGCAGCTTCATGATGGGCTTCGTCGACAATGATTAGGTCGAAGAAGTCCGATGGAAACTGATCGAGCCATTTCTCGGCGTTTGTAGCGAGCTGCTGAATATTGGTCAGAACGATGTGCGATTGCTCGCAGACGCTGACGTTTCCGCTCTCGAGCGTGGACACGTAAGGGCCGGAGATCATGTCGGTATCCGCCAAGACGTGCATACGCCGCCAAAAGCACTTCTGTCGGTTCGTGATGTCGAGCGTTTTCTGAAGCTCATCTTTGATGGTGAGATTGGGCGTGATGACTAAGACGCGACCGTGTGCTATGCCGAAGGGTAGTATCGCCGCCAGACCTGATTTGCCGCAGCCCACTGGCAGTTGGATGACCGCCTTGCGCCCTCCAGAGCTGAAAAATTCATAGGCGGCGAGGTAAGCATCTCGCTGCGGATCTCTCAGGCTAAGATTGCCCTCGATCTTTGCCGCAGCTTCCATGAAGTAGGAGTCGAAGTTCTTGGCGGCGCGAATCCACTCGTCAAGTAGCTCTTGATCATACAGCCATTTCTTACCGACCTTACTCACGGGGATTCTGCCGCTCTGCGAGAGCGCGTACAACCTAGTCTTACCAATGCCAAGGTAGTCAACTGCCTGCTCGGTCGTCAGCCATTTCGATTCCACGGACCGAACTATACGCCGTAGCAAATGGTGATGTCAAATGATAGCAAACGATGTCAACGCCACTCTCCCCCTTCACCGACGGGTGTCCCGATAAAGGCAGTTGAGGCGCGCCTCGGTCACAGCAACGAGTGGGCTCCCTACGCGTCGAACCTCCCAAGGCGTTGATTTCGTGCTTCCAACCCGACTACATGTAGGGCCCAGTCAAGGACGAGCCGCAATATATGGTATTCCGACCGACGCTATAATGGGAGGATACGAACATGCGTTCGAGATTTGAGGTAGGTTTGGGCAGTTCAATTTTGACAGGCCGGCGACGCGCGATCATGCTGCTGCTATACGCCAAGGGAGCATCGGGCATTCCAAATGAGATTATCGAAGGCCGGACGCGTCTTACAAAGATGTTGTTTCTACTCGACAAGGAGCACGACGTCTTTCATCGTGCCGCGGATCTCAGGTTTGAGCCTTACTCGTTCGGGCCGTACGATCCAAAGATATACGATGACCTCGCCTTTTTAGAAAACATGGGATGGCTACGGGGAAGTACGGCTGCGACGTCTGATACGTTGGTGTTTTCCGATGTGATGGAGGAAAAAGGAAAGGACAGCTCCTTGGCATTTCTTGACGCCTCCGAATTAGACGAAGCAGACCTCTCGTTCGAGTACTTAATGAGTGGCGTTGCGGACGATTTTCCTGAACGCTACGAGACCAGGAAATACGCATTGTCTGAGAAGGGCCGCGAGTCGACTGAAAGCGAGATCAACGCCATGCGCCGCGACCCAAACTTCCCAAAACTGATGTCAGCAATAGAAGAGGTGAAGAGACGTTTTAACAGCGTGCCGCTGCGAGACTTGCTGCGTTACGTGTATAAGAAATATCCTGACAGCGCTTCAGATTCAACCATCCTCGAACAACTCCGCGTGCGCTGATACACACGCCGTTGAACGCCACCGGACAGCCCATGTGGCTACTATGGGTTCCGACCGCGGCGGTCATCGCGGTCCTCCTTGTTGCGTTACTAAACCACGCTAAGAAATTTCTCGACAACGACAAGGATTACGATGATAAAGTTGTGTTCGTCATATCAAGGAATCGGGAGGTGGTGAGACAACGGCTGCGATACCTCGCCGACGATCTCACCAATGATCAGTCGGACTATGCGCTGCAGACCCTTGATAATGAAGCATTTGTCGAGAGCCGCACGACTCAACTACTCCTCTGCTTTCGTAGAATGAAGTGGTGTCGTACTGGAATGAAGGGGGCATACTTCGGCTGCGAATTGGCAAAGTGGACGGCCTACGTCGGTTTCGTCCTGGTCTTGGGCTTTCTTGTTGCCAACATTACCTCGTCAGCAGGGATGGTCAAAGTGGACGAGGTACTTCTCGGGGCTTGCGTATCACTTTGCGTCACAGGCATGGTTCTAGCGGAGTTGTGCTTCCAAGCTATTCGCCGGCAACATAAGAAAAGTCAGAGTATCGATGCGTCAATACCTTCCTGAAGTATTCGTTCAGCGCGCGCTGACGGCTCATCTTCACATGCGGGGTTATCAAGTTCGTGAGGAGGTTCCGTTTGGCAATTCGCGCTTTGATGCGCTCGCCTTTGGCGGCGACAAGGTCCTAGGATTCGAAGTCAAGCTGCACTCATGGAGCCGCGCTTTTAAGCAAGCCCAAACCTATAAACTGTGTTGCGACGAGGTATATATTGTTATACCTGCCGGTAGTATCACGGACCGGATTAATGCAAGGTGTCTCGGAGAAGGCGTTGGCTTGGTGGCGATCGGGCCGCCGCCGGCCTGGGACTTTAGGCTTGTGCTAGTAGCGCCTCCATCTGCACTTAGAAACCGGCTCCACTACGCGAGCATCCAGCGGATTGCTGCGTTCAGATGAGCGATAACTTCACGCAGTTCTTGCGCATTGGGATTCATAGCGAAGCCGACGTATTTCGCAAGGCGAGACCCCTGTATGACGCCTTGATCCTTAACGCCAACTTAGTTCAGGCCACGCCCTCAGCTTCCGCAGCGCTGGTGTATGCGCTTGAAAAACCATTCATGATCGATCCCTTTACGTATGCCTTTAGCCTTAGCCCAAAATACCTGATGAGCAAGAGCAAGGGAAAGTCGCAGGAGGTGAGGCCGAAGAGATCATTTAGCGGCCTTGGTGAAAGCTATTTTGGGAGTACGCCTTTTCTTGGACTGCGCGCCTTAAGTAGAGAGGATGTTCATGTTGATGAGCTGACCGCAAATGTGCTCGCATTCCAGAAGAATGTGTTGACTAGCGCGGTTGACGATGTAAAGGCTGCGTTTACCAAGAATGAGTTACTAACGCCAACGTGGTTAGTAGCTCCGTATTTCCCTATTAGGCGGCGGTCGATGGAGTGGCTTGAGACGAACATTTCATGCCTTACGTCAGCAGTTAGTATAGCGTCCAATAGCTGTGCCATCATCCCGATCGAACTTGAGGTATTGAGAAAGGACGATGCTTGGAAGGAACTTGCAGATAGATATACTGCCGTAAGGCCTAAGGCGCTCTTCTTGTGGATTGAAGCGTTCGATGAAGATCGAGCCGAAGAAGAAGACCTGACGCTTTATTGTAGTTTCGTCAAGAGGATCGCTGAAGCAGGGGTAAGGCCGATTAATTTATTTGGCGGCTTCTTCTCTTGCCTTGCGCAGTGCCTCGGGTTGGCCGGCTTTGCTCATGGTCTGGTTTACGGCGAGAATAAATCATTTACTCCGGTGGTTGGTGGCGGCCAGCCGCCGCCACGGTATTACTTGAAACCTGCGCACGTGAGCATGAACGTGCGGGAAGCGGAACTGATATTGGCCGGGGTGACGCCCCAGGATTATTTGCAGAAGTCATGTAGCTGTACAATATGTCAGCAGCTATTTTTGGGCCAAGACGACCTAACGAATTTTGCTCGCTTTTCCGATAAGAACGATCAGGGCAAGTACGTGCCGAGAGCCTACGCATTGTGTCGCTATCACTTCTTGTTCGCGCGGCACGACGAGATTACGCGGATGGATGGTATGAGTCCAAAGGAACGTATAGAGTCCTTAATGGCTAACGTTGAGTTTGTACAACAGACCGGTGCAGATACGTTTGCGGAGCATCTCTTAACGTGGATCAATGTGCTTCGACCGTTTTGCCAGGAGTAATGCCGGCGATGGGAGCTGCTGACCTGTAGCCGCGGATTCAGCGAAACGGAGACTGCGAGTTCTCAGGCGGGTGAGGATGTACCGCGAGGCGTGGCGGGTCTCCACGCGGTTCGCCGCGGGTGCGCCTGGGCGATGCTGCGGGAGTTGTTGGTGCTTCCGTGAGCGAGGTAATAGACATTGCGCAGGTCATGGAAACTCTGTTGGAATAAATCCTCGTCGTTATCAACTTTGTCTACTACCGTTCTGGGTAGCGCCAACGGGAGTCGAATCCTTTGACAGATTCAGCCCGTTGAGACACGGCGAGCTTTACCACGTAGGTGGAGTGGGTCGTCTCCCCGTTTTTACTCCGCGACCTCTCCAGAAATGGCGGCTAGTTGAGTAATGTTCTTCGCTTGCCGGGCGAACTCTTCGGGGGCGAGATTTCCTAGCGAACTGTGCGGGTGATTCGCATTGTAATCACGTCGCCACGCTACTGCTTGAACACGAACGTCCGCGAGTGACTTGAACCAGTTCGGGTTGAGCAGCTCTTGTCGCACGCGGTTGTTGAACGATTCGCAGAAAGCATTGTCGGACGGGCGTCCGGGCCGCGAGAAGTCGAGCTTCACGCGGTTCCAATACGCCCACTGATCGAGCTGCAGAGATACAAATTCTGGGCCGTTGTCACAATGGATGCGCTCGGGCTTTCCGCGGTCGCTAACAAGCGCGCGCAGAACCTCCACGACCTGCGTGGATTTGAACCCGAGTGCCGCCTCGAGCGCAAGGCTCTCGCGGCTAAAGGTATCGACTATGGTCAAGAGCCGGATCTTCGTACCGTCGGCAAGCAGATCATGCATGAAATCCATCGCCCAGCTCTGGTTTGGTGCCGTCGGCACGACGCGTTCCTCGCGCACGACCGCCGCGCGCCGGCGGCGGGGCGATTTGGTCCGTATGGCAAGGCCTTCCTCGCGATAGAGCCGCCGTACCCGCTTGTGGTTGACGACCCATCCCTCACGGCGAAGCAGCACAGCGATACGCTTGTATCCGTACCGGATTCGTAGCCACGCGAGTTCCTTGATGCGAGCACGCAGCACCGGGTCGTCCCGCTTGACGGGTCGGTAGTGCAGCATCTTGCGATTGACGTCGAGGATCGTGCAGGCGCGCCGTTCGCTCAGTCGCCACGTCTGTCGAATCGTTGGCAGCGTTGCCGTCCGGCGCACGCGCCTCACCACTTTTTTTTAACCACGTCTTGCAGCACCTGACGATCGAGCGTCAGATCCGCCACGAGCCGTTTCAGCCGTGCGTTCTCCTCACGCAGCTGACGCAGTTCGCGGATCTCCGGCGTTCCGAGGCTGCCGAAGCGCTTGCGCCAGGCGTAGAACGTCGCTTCCGAGATGCCGAGCTTCCGGGTGATGTCGGCGATCGGCGTGCCGGCTTCGGCTTGGCGCAGGGCCGCGGCGATCTGCTCGTCGGAGTAGCGGGACTTGCGCACGGGCGAACCTCCTATCTGGTCGGTGTTCGCCGCGATTTTCTAGCAATCCGTGGAGTAAAATCCTGGGAGAAGACCCGAGTGACCCCTCCCAAACTAGACAGTAAGGAGGGTTATTCGGGCCTCTTCGCGCTCCCGCCAGGCAGCCGGCGTGAGGTAACCCAGACTTGAGTGCGGTCGGCCGTTGTTGTAGTGGTCGATCCACGGCCCGACGGTTTTCAGCACCTCGTCCAAGGTCGCGAATCGGTGCTGCCAGACGCATTCGCGCTTGAATGTCTTGTGATAGGCTTCGATGACGCCGTTCTGCTCGGGCGTGTGCGGATGGATGAACTCCTGCTTCAGCCCGTACGACTTGAGCAGCCGGCGGTAGAGCTTTGATGCGAAGACCAAACCGTTGTCGCTGCGAACCATCACGCCGGCGTCACCATGCGGCAGAACTCCGAATCGCTTGATGCACGCATCTTCGAGCGCCCAAACCGCCTCCTGCGCGCGGCAGTTCTTGCTGATGCAGTAGCCGACCACGCCGCGATCGGCGCAGTCGATGACCTCATTCACGTAGATCAACCCATCGTAGGTGGTCCACACGCCGGTGAAGTCCGTCGCCCAGCGCTCGTTGGAGTGCGCGGCGATGCTCGAGCTAACCTCAACGCGCGGATAGCGGCTCTTGTGCAGACGGCGATGGCACTGCCAGCGCTTGATCCGCATGATCCGTTGCACCGCCTTGCGGTTGACCAGGACGCCCTCTGCCCGCAGCGTCGCCCATACCATGCGATACCCCAGGTAGGGTTCGTCGTCGATGATGTGCTTGATCCGCTGCGCGAGGATTTCATCGACCTTCGTTGCGCGCGATCGCGGGCGATAGTACGATGAACTGCGAGGCATGCTCAAGAGCCGGCAGACTGCGACCCGGGAAAACCTTTTGCGAGCAGCGAGTCGATCGAACACTGCTCGCTTTCATCCAAAGGGATGATTCGCAAGGCCTCCCTCGCGATCTCGCTCTCCATCACGAGCTGACCGATCTTGGCCTGCAATCGTCGGATCTCGGCACGATGCTCGGCATCGAGGCCTTTGCGATTCACCTTCAGCGCGTCGATGCCGCCGCGCATGAACTCGTCGGCCCACGTGCGGTACTCACCTTGCGTGAAGCCGTATCGTCGAGCCGCCTCCGGCACGGAAATCTGGCCTTTGAGCACTTCGAGGATGATCGCGACCTTGCGCTGGGCCGTCCAGCGCTCGAACTTCTCCGGTTCGGGAGGCGATGGTTGCTGCTGTTTCCGCATCTTGACACCTTTCTAGCTGATTAGCGTATTCGGTGTCCAGTCCGGGCGGGGGTCAGTCCATAGGTTTCAACCGCCCTTCCGTCTGGTGTGGAAACGTTTCTAGAAGTGGTCCGCTACCTATTCGCTACCTATGGTCCCGCCGAGTGGGTCCAATGGTGCCGGGGCGCAGGACAAGACCAGCCAAAAAACGGTGGATTTTAGCGGCGCTGTGGGGTCGCCCGGTACGTCATAACACTCGGTCAAGGGGTTCGATTCCCGTTGGCGCTACCAACTCAAAGCTCGATTTTACGCGGGTTTCCGCCTCACTTTTACCTCGTTATAGCGTCACGTCTAACATTTGTCTAACGGAGTCGGCGCTGCCTACGAGATGAGCCGGTCAAAGACCGCCGCGGCATCTGCATCCCGATCTCGATAGACATGGAGATAGCGCTCGGCCGTGACCGCAATACTGGAGTGGCCGAGACGCTTCGAAACCACTTCCAGCGGCACGCCGTGTTTTGCGAGAAGACTGGCGTGTGTGCCGCGCAGATCATGGAGCCGAATGTAGGGAACACCGGCCCGCTTCACGAGATGACGGAACGAAGTCGTGAAGGTCCACGGAACGACTGGTCTTCCATCCGGCATCGCAAAGACGAGATCGTTCTCGCGATAGGCCGAACCGAAGAGGTCGCGCTCTTTGTCCTGCCGCTCTCTGTGGGCACGCAGCGTTTCAACGAGCGAGAGTGGCAACACGACGGTGCGCGGCTTGCCGTTTTTCGGTTCCTTGAAAAGCAGCCCGCTCTTTATCTGGCAGAGGGATCGGCTTATCCTGGCGATGCGCTCTTTGAAGTCGACGTCGCTCCAGCGCAACGCCAGCGTTTCTCCCCGGCGCGTACCGGTGGAAGCGCTGAAGTGCACCGCCGGTGCGAACCACGGTTGTGCGCTTACCGTTTTGTGCGATCGAGCCCACCCACTTGGCGCGTCCGCGCAGTGGAGCAGTTGCCTGAGATTTGCCTCATCATGAGCAGTCGGATTCGGAGTCGGCGCCTTGGGGAGCTCGTCCGAGACGAGCGCCGCCACGTTCCGCAGCGCGAGATCCTTGCGGACCGCGTAGTTCAGCATTGCACGTATCAGGTCGTGGATATGCCGTAGGCTGCGAGCGCTGAGCGCGCGTCCGCTGACGCCTTTGTTTGCCCAACGCGCGTACGTCTCGGACAGGTGCCCTTGCCGAAGACTCCGTACCGGCACATCCTTGAACGCCGGGCCGATGTACGAACGGTATATGTGCTCGTAACGCTCCAGCGTCTTCGGACTACGATTCGCAAGCCGCCTCGAATCCATGAAGCGTGTAAAAAGCATAGCGAGCGACGCCTCCTCGTATATGTGAAGCCCCGACCCTACCTGCGATTTCTTCTTGGCGAGATAAGCCTCGGCTTCGGCTTTTGTCATGCCGGCAAGCGTCTCGGTTTTCTGGCGACGCTTGCCGATGGTAGATGGCACGTCGTAGATGATCCGATACTTCTTGTCGGCGATCCGCTTTAGGTACCCCATCAAATTTCCTCCGATAGGGTCCCGGCAGAAGCGCGATTGTGCGGTGCGATCACAGATTCCCCTGACGACAGGAACGCCACCAGGTTGCTCTTAAGCACAAGATACTTCTGACCGATACGAACTGACGGGATTACGCCAGAGCGCAACGCCGCGTACACGCCATTGCGCCCGACACCAAGGATGCCGACAAGATCCTTGGGACTGAGAATGTCCGGGACGTCATCCAGCCTACGCCGCTCGAGTGCCCTGCGCATTTTGCGGTCACGTTCGAGAAGGCGAAGGTTGGCGTCTCCCGGACATAGCGGATTTGCTTGCGGGCCTAGGATTTACCCACGCGCCGGCGCGTGAGGCCGCTTTGGCTGACGGAACGGCTAGCGGGAAGGACGCGCTCGCTCGCCGGTCCTGCCTTACATCTCGCTTCTGCCGGCCACTTGTCCTTAGGCGAGTAGCTACCGCCCCGGCCTCGCTCGCCGATACAACTGAATCCGCAAAAGTGTCGCCTTCTCTGTCACCTCCGCAGCCCAACCGCCGCGACCGCCTTGTCGTTACCATGTCATCTTCCGCTATCGCTATAGCCCTAGCATGACGCTCGCGCTGTCGCTCGTGCGTCATCTCGGTGGCGCGTCCGTGACGGTGATTTTGGCGGAAACGCTGTCGTAAAACTTGTCGGAACGCAGCCGAGGGAAGATTTGGATGCAAGGTATGTCGGTCCCGCACCTCAACGCTCGATTCTAGCCACCCGTCCACTGTCTGTGGATGTTCCCGTTTTGCATCGGCCGGGCGAGATGGTGCAGCAGGCCGCAATCAGGGTCTTATGACAACCTCTGGAATCCCGGACGGGAGCTGTCCCGGAGGCGCTACATCCCGGGACTCAAGAATAATGGCAATACTATTCTACGATTCTGCGATTCAGAGGTGCTTTCTCCGAGCGGATCACGGATCCGAGGATAAAGTCTTACGCCTGTCGGCCGCCAGCGCGCATATGACCTGTAGCGGGGATCCAAAGCGTCGCCGCATCAAGCCGCTTGTATGTGGCGTTTTTCTATAGTATAATGCCACAAATGGCAGTTCAGACGACGGCTGAAGCCGTCCGCCGGTACGTTCGACACCTTGAGCCCGGAACGGTGTTCACCCCGGCAGAGCTTGTTCGCGAGCGGGTCGGATCGGATCGAGCGGTTCGGGAAACGCTGCGGCGCCTCGTTGCTGATGGCACCGTGCGCCGGCTGTCCAAGGGCTACTATGACGTCCCACGGGTTAATGCGCGAATCGGCGTCCTGCGCGCGACACCCGAGGCGATCATCGCCGCACACGCTAGAAAGACCGGAGCTACGATCGAGCGCCCGGAACTCGACGCTGCCAACCGCCTCGGCCTGACGACGCAGGTCGTGGCGCGCCCGATCTATCGGACGAACCTCTTCCCGCGCGAGCTCAAAATCGGTGGGCAGACGATTCGGCTTCGAACGGCCGGCCCACGTTCGCTCGCGCGCGACACGAATCCGGCAGAACTCGTTATCGATGCGCTTCAGGCGATCGGCAAATCCTACATCACCGAACGTGAGGTCGCGAAGGTGCGCGAGTTCGTGCGCGAACACGGGCTTGAGAAGAAGCTCCGACAGCGGGCGCGTCGTGCCCCATCGTGGATGCTGCCGATAATCGACAGCATTCTCTCGAAGGATCACGACACCCATGGATAACTTTGCCCGGCTCTCTGCGCAAGAGCGCCGAGAGATTATTCAGGAACGGGCAGGCCAGATGCGCGTCGATTTCAGCATCGTCGAAAAGGATTTCTGGGTCTGCTGGACGCTTAAGTCGCTCTTCGCGCTCCCTTCGGGGAGTCCGGCGATAACGTTCAAGGGCGGAACGTCCCTTTCTAAAGCTTATGGGTTGATCGATCGGTTTTCGGAAGATATCGACGTTGTTACCGATCCACAATACTTCATCGCAGGAGGTCTTTCTGATCCCGAAGAGTTGGGCATTAGCAATACGCAACGCGAGAAGCGCATGGATCATCTCGATGTGGCCTGCGCCGCTTATATTAGCGGGCAGTTGTTATCGACGCTGCGATCACAATTTGCGACACGACTAGGATCCAGCGATGGGTGGGCGCTAATTCTCGATCCGACCAATCTGAATGCACTCCTCTTCCAGTACCCGAAAAGCGATCCAGGAAGAACATACGCTTACCTTCGCGACACCGTGAAGATCGAACTCGGGTGGCGAGCAAGAACGGCGCCATCCGAGATCAAAGTCATTACGCCATATCTAGCTGAGATACCAGCGCTACTCGAAGAACCGCAAGTAGTTGGCAATGTTCTGGTTCCAGATCGAACGTTTTGGGAAAAGGTCACCGCTCTACACGCCGAGAGCTTCCGAGCGAAGCCCAAGCAATTCTCCTCTCGCCATTACTCGGATGTCGCTGCGATGCTTGGCACAAGAATCGGGCAAGACGCCTCTAGCGACTTGGCGATGTTAGAAGACGTGCGGGCATTCAAGGAAGTTTACTATCACGCGGCATGGGCGCGCTATGACCTTGCGAAGCCAGGAACGCTAGTGGTCGTACCTAGTGACGATCGGACACGTGAGCTCGCGATCGACTATCGGAGCATGCGACAGATGTTCCTGAATGAACCGCCCCCGTTCGCGCTAGTGATCGAGCAGCTCCGAGCTTTTGAACGCAAAGCAAATGAGTAGACGTATGGATGAACTAGACCTGCTCTTCAACGATGACAACCGGAAACCTCGACGGCCTTCGCATCCGACGGTGAGCGATGGGACGATAGTGCAGTTTCGAAACGTGGCTTCGAGCCTCGTATTGAGGGAGATAGACGACGCTTTTTGCGCTGCCGGAATCCCGCTCGGTAACGTCGAGGAATCGCAGTTTCAAGGACAACGTCGGACACGCTTCATGGGCTATATGGCCTCCGTCGACCAGACGAAACCTGAAGATGTATTGCGTCTTCTCGTCGCTCTGGCACATATGATGACGGCGTTGAGCCAGCAATACCGTGCGCCAAATGCGCCCGATTCATTGGCTCCGCTCGTTGTAAATCTGAAGCGCGATGGCTTCGAATGGGATGGCATCCGAATCGCCGAGTCGACAGGCGCGCTGGTATCCGGGGCCATCGCTGTAACCGCAGAACTCGATCTACGGGGGTTGCACGAGAGAATTCGCGCCGCCGAGCGTAAAGTCGGGACAGATCCGTCTGGAGCGATGGGCGCCGCAAAGGAGTTACTCGAATCTGTGTTTCGCACGGTTGCAGGTCACCATAGAGTTCATATCGACGACGACGCCGACGTCACCGAAATGTTCAAAGCGATCCGAGATGTACTCGTCGTTGTTCCTTCAGGTGCTACCGATCCTGAGCGGGCAGAAGCCATCCTTCGGCGTTTGCTGGGAAATCTGTCGGGACTCTGCGGAACCCTAGCGGAACTGCGCAACGCTTACGGTTCTGGCCATGGGAAAGTAGACGGGTTCGTCGGGCTTGAGAAAAAGCACGCGCGGTTAGCTGTGACCGCGGCGGGAGCTATCGCCGCGTTTCTTCTTGAGTGTGATCCCGGAGCCTCTATGCAATGAACGCGGTCGAGATAGAAGAAGCCATCTCTGCGCTCGCTGAGCAACCGTTCGACGCTGGGGAGTTCCCGTTCGCGTTTCTCACGGCGTTCGGCAACAAGGATACGACGATTAAGCGTCTGCGGACGCGAGACGGGAACTACTCCGACTGTAGGGGTGTCCTCCAGCGAAACAACGTGCATATCGCCGTTTCCTCTCAAGGTGAGGTTGGAACGACTCTTGCCACCCTGAAATCGAGTCCCGCTAGCACAAAGCATAAGGTGCGCTTCGTAATCGCGACCGATGGCGAGTGGTTCGAAGCAGAAGACCTCGAATCCGGCGAGACGGTCGCCTGTTCGTTCGCTGACGTTCCAAATCACTTTGGCTTTTTCTTGCCACTAGCAGGCATCTCAACTGTCCGCCAGGTGCGCGAGAACTCGATTGACATTCGCGCGACGAGTCGCCTCAACCGCCTCTATGTGGAACTCTTGAAAGAAAACCTCGAGTGGGGTACGGCGGAGCGACGTCACGACATGAACCACTTCATGGCACGGCTGATTTTCTGCTTCTTTGCTGAAGATACGGATATTTTCGCCGACGGGCTTTTCACCAGCACCGTCGAGCAGATGAGTGCAAAGGATTCGTCCAATACCCATGAAGTTCTCTATACACTGTTTCGCGCGATGGATACGAAGCACGAAGAGCGGGCGAATGCGGGTATCCCGCGCTGGGCTGACGCGTTCCCGTACGTAAACGGGGGCCTGTTCGCTGGCGACCCAGAAGCGCCGCGGTTCACGCGAGCCGCCCGCTCCTACCTGCTACACGTCGGCAACTTGGATTGGACGCAGATCAACCCCGACATCTTCGGATCGATGATTCAAGCCGTCGCGGAGGATGAGGAACGCGGCGCACTGGGAATGCACTACACCAGCCGCCCGAACATCCTCAAGGTGCTGAGCCCGCTGTTCCTCGACGATCTCAGGGAAAAGCTGGCGGACGCAGGGGACAACGCGCGCAAGCTGCTCAACGTCCGAAACCGCATGGCGCGAATCCGCGTCTTTGATCCCGCCTGCGGCAGCGGCAATTTCCTCGTTATCGCCTATAAAGAGATGCGCGAAATCGAGGCCGAGGTCAATCGGCGTCGCGGCGAACCAAACCGGAAAACGGAGATCCCCCTGACGAACTTCCGCGGCATAGAGATTCGGGGCTTTGCCGCCGAGGTCGCGCGCCTCTCACTTATTGTTGCGCAGTTCCAATGCGACGTTCTTTATCGTGGTAAGCAACTTGCCCTGGCTGAGTTCCTGCCCCTGAAAAAAGAGAATTGGATCGTTCAGGGTAACGCGTTAACACTGGACTGGCTCAGCATCTGCCCGCCCACTGGTACCGGTGTCAAGCTGCTCGGTAATGATCTCTTTTCGTCGCCGCTTGATCAGCCGGAAATTGACTTCGAAAATGAGGGCGGCGAGACGTATATCTTTGGTAATCCGCCGTATCAGGGAAGCGTTAACCAGACCCCGGATCAGAAGCGTGACATGGCTGCGATATTTTCGCGCTACCTTAGGACTTATAAAGATTTAGATTACGTTGCGTCGTGGTTTGTCAAGGCGGCTGAGTATCAAAAGATAGCTGGCGGCGTGGCTGCTTTTGTTGCCACGAATTCGATAACGCAAGGCGAGCAGGTTGCAATGCTGTGGCCAATTCTGTTTAGCATGCAGAGAAAGATTTTATTTGCTTGGCGCTCCTTTCGTTGGCGTAATAACGCCTCTGACGTCGCTGGCGTTACGTGCGTAATCGTAGGTATTGGTTCGCAACGAGAGGGCCATGCTCTCTATGACGGCGATGAAAAACGATTAGTTGTCAATATAGGGCCTTATCTTACGGCGTCCGGCGATATCGTGGTCATGAAGCAAATGACTCCGCTCTCTGGCGTCCCGATGATGCAATCCGGAAACAAGCCAACCGACGCCGGGAACTTTGTGCTGACTGGCGCAGAAAAAGAGCATATCATCGCTCGCGATGAGAAGGTGGCCTCAGTCGTGAGGCGTTACCTCGGCTCGAGAGAACTCGTACAAGGCGATATCAGGTGGTGCCTATGGATCGAAGACGACGATATTGAGATTGTAAAAGACGTACCGGGAATTCGCGAGCGCATTAATGCAATCGAAAGTTTTCGCCGCACCAGCAAGGGTAAGCAGGCTAACGACAATGCAGCAACGCCTCACCGATTTGTATTCGCGCCCCATAAGCCTGGCGCAGCTATAGCTGTATCGAATGTGTCCTCAGAAAGGCGCGAGTTCATTCCTTGCGATTTCGTGGATGATAGAACAGTTGTCTCGAACCTCGCATCAGTGATCTACGAAGCTCCGCTGTGGGGCCTGGCCCTCATCTGTTCTCGCCTACACCTCGTGTGGATCTCCACTGTCTGTGGAAAACTGGAGACCCGGCTACGTTATTCGAACACTCTCGGCTGGAATACATTTCCTGTGCCGGTGTTGACCGAGAAGAACAAGGCCGATCTCACGCGCTGCGCGGAGGATATCTTGCTCGCCCGAGAGGCGCACTTCCCGGCAACTATCGCTGATCTCTACGACCCTGAGGAGATGCCTGCGGATCTGCGTGCCGCACATGGGCGCAATGACGAAGTGCTGGAACGAGTATACATCGGCAGGCGCTTCAAGAACGATACCGAGCGCCTTGAAAAGCTCTTTGAGCTCTACACGAAGATGACCCGCGCGGAGAGCTCACGGAATAAGAAAACGAGCGCGTATGAAGCCGGATAGTCGAGAAGTCCCATCAGTATCAGTTACCTACGCTGCGAACGGAAGTACTGCGAAGACCAATGCTCTTGGCATGCGTCCGATGCAGGAGAGGGTCTACGAGCGCCGCGGGGAGCAGTACTTGCTGATTAAGGCGCCTCCGGCGTCCGGCAAGAGCCGCGCCCTGATGTTCGTTGCGCTGGATAAGCTCGCGAACCAGGGCGTCAAGCAAGCCATCATTGTCGTACCGGAGAAAGCCATTGGCGCGAGCTTCCACGACCAACCCCTATCGCGGTTTGGCTTCTTCGCCGATTGGACGGTAGTGCCGAAGTGGAATCTCTGCGACGCGCCCGGCGACGAAAACGGCGGCAAGGTCAACTCGGTCGGAGCCTTTCTCGCCGGCGACGATAAGTTGCTGATTTGCACGCATGCGACGTTTCGGTTCGCAGTCGATCGTTTTGGCGTTGACGCCTTCGACGGAAGACTGATCGCGGTGGACGAGTTCCATCACGCCTCCGCAAACCCGGATAATAAGCTCGGCCTGCATCTGGGCGAGTTCATCGCGCGTGATAAGGTGCATATCGTTGCGATGACCGGTTCGTATTTTCGTGGTGACGCTGACCCGGTGCTCTCTCCTGAGGACGAAGAGAAGTTCGACACGGTTACATACACATACTACGAACAGCTTAATGGCTACGAGTACCTCAAGCGCCTCGACATCGGGTACTATTTCTATACCGGCTCCTACGTCGACGAGATTCTTGGGGTACTGGATCCGGCAGAAAAGACCATCGTCCATATTCCAAGCGTCAACTCTCGCGAAAGCACGAAAGACAAGATCAAGGAGGTCGAACAGGTTCTCGCCGCGTTGGGTAGCTGGGAAGGCACGGATCCCGCGACGGGATTCCAACTTGTTAAGACGCCGGAGGGCCGGGTGTTGCGAATCGCGGACCTCGTCGATGATGACGCTGCCAAGCGCGATCGTGTCGCTGCAGCGCTAAAGGACTCGTCGTGCAATGATGATCGCGACCATATCGACATTATCATTGCTCTTGGCATGGCTAAGGAGGGTTTCGACTGGATTTGGTGCGAGCATGCGCTGACAGTCGGCTACCGAGCGAGCCTTACGGAGATCGTGCAGATCATCGGCCGAACGACTCGCGACGCTCCCGGTAAGACGAGCGCCCGGTTCACGAACCTCATTGCGGAGCCCGATGCCTCGGATTCGGCGGTCGCCGAGGCCGTAAACGACACGCTCAAGGCGATCGCCGCGAGCCTGCTGATGGAGCAGGTGCTCGCGCCGCGCTTTGAATTCAAGCCGAAGAATCCGCAGAGCGGACCGGAAGCGGGCTTCGACTATGGCCCGGGCGGCTATGATCCTGCCAAGGAGAACGTCGGATTCAATTACGAGACCGGGGCTTTTCAGATCGAGATCAAGGGACTAGCAGAACCGAAGTCGGTGGAAGCCAAGCGCATCTGTCGAGAAGATTTGAACGAAGTCATTGCGACATTCGTCCAGGATAGAACTGCAGTCGAGCGCGGGATTTTCGATGAAGATATTGCCCCGAATGAACTAACGGAGATTCGCCTCGGCAAGATCGTTGCGGAGAAGTATCCCGGCCTCGATGTAGAGGACCAGGAGGCCGTACGCCAGCATGCGATCTCCGCACTTGTCCTGACGCAACAAGCCAAGAAAGCCGTGCTGGGTAACACTGGAAGCGGAGGTGATCCGCCGTCGAACAGCGCTTTGATCGATGGCGTGCGTCGATTTGCGATGGACGTGCGAGAGCTAGATATCGACTTAATCGACCGCATCAATCCGTTCGGAGAGGCCTATGCGATTCTCGCAAAGGCTATGACAGAGGAGCGTCTGCGGCACATAGCGGCAGTGATCTCGGCGAAGCGGACTGCATTAACGCCCGAGGAGGCGAAGGACCTCGCAGCTCGTGCAGTCGCGTTCAAGAACGATCGCGGGCGCCTGCCGTCGGCATCGTCGAGCGATCCTTGGGAACGCCGCATGGCCGAAGGAGCAGCGGCGTTCATGCGCTTCAAGCAAGAGGGGCGGTATGCCTGACCTCGACCTCGACGGACTAGCCGCCGAGCTCTCCGAGTTCGCCCCAGCTCAGAAGCGGGATAGACTCTCGGCGCGCGAGGAGCGCACAATCGTCGGCTTCGAGGAGATTCAACGCTTCGTCGACGAGCACGGTCGGGCGCCGCAACACGGGGAAGAGCACGACATCTTCGAGCGGCTTTATGCCGTGCGGCTCGACCGGCTTCGCGCGCAGGAGGATTGCCGTCATCTGCTGGCATCGTTCGATCGGCAGGGCTTGCTCGCAGGCGGAGGGAGCCAGCTGCCTGCTGATGCTACGGGATTGGACGCCGATGCGTTATTTGATGAGCTCGGCGGTGCCTCGGACATAGCGGACATTTCAACACTTCGACACGTTCGCAGCAGCGCTGAGAAGCGCGAAGCAGAGGAGATTGCAAACCGTACACGTTGCGCCGATTTTGAAGAGTTCAAGCCGCTCTTTGAGCGCACGAAAAGCGAGCTCGCTAACGGTGTTCGGCGAATGCTCCCGCTACAAGAGAAGCGCTTGGACGCGATTCGCAGCGGGCAATGGTTCGTCATTGGTGGACAAATCGCGTATATTGCCGACGCTAGCGAGAGTTTTGAAACGGAATACGACCGCAGGGACAGCCGCCTGCGCGTGGTTTACGATAATGCCACCGAGAGCAACGTTCTCGCGCGTTCGCTGCAGCGAGCGTTGCATCGCGACCCCGCGAGCCGCGTCATCACCGAGCTGAGTGCAGGTCCACTGTTTGCGGGGACGCTTGCAGAGGATGACATAGAGAGCGGTACGGTTTATGTGCTGCGGAGCAGGTCCGATAACGCCTTCGTAGCAGAGCATCGCGACGTGCTGCACAAGATCGGTGTGACGGGTAATGATATAAAGCAGCGCATTGCCAACGCGGAAAATGATCCGACGTTCCTGATGGCTGGTGTCGACGTCGTGGCCCTGTACAAGCTATACAACGTCGACCGCGTGAAGCTCGAAAACCTTATCCACCGCGTCTTTGCGCCGGCCCAGATCGATGTCGCGATTACAGATCGTTTCGGCAAGCCCGTGCAGCCGCGTGAATGGTTTCTTGTCCCAGAGTTCGTTGTCGCAGAAGCCGTTGAGAGGATTAAGGACGGGACGATAACGGATTACGTATACGATCCCCAGCAAGCTGGGCTCGTATCGGCAGAGAATGCGGAACTGCTGCCGCCAAAGGAAGCGGAAAAGATAAAGTACTTTGCGTACGGCTCGAATATGAGCTCGCGACGCCTACGGGGAAGGGCTCCCTCCGCCCATGCCGTTGTGGTAGGAAGAATCTCCGGGTATAGACTGACATTTCATAAGAAAAGCAACGGCTCTGCTAAAGCTGACGCCTACTATACTGGAAATAAATCGGACAAAGTGTGGGGAGTCGTCTTTGAGATAGACAAGCGAGAGAAACCCGCTTTGGACGAAGCAGAAGGGCTCCATCATGGCTATGAGGAGAAGCTGGTGAGCGTCGAAACGGAGCTCGGCATGGTTCCCGCAGTCATGTATTATGCTACGGAAATCGATCCAAAGCTGCTGCCCTACTCTTGGTACGTCTGGCACGTTGTAGTCGGCGCGCGCGAACATTCTCTGCCCGAAGAATACATCAGATTTATTGAGCTGGTTCCCCAGATTGAGGACCCCAAAAGAGAGCGCGACGCGGCGGAACGGGCAATCTGGAGCGATCCCGTCTAACAATCGTCTAACGGACCCGCAGGAAATGGTCGGAGCCTGGCGGGATCGGGCGGGAACTAAAATCGCGGAATCCCCTGATTTTCAAAGGTTTCGGCAGCGCTCGGGACCTGCCGGGGCGTTTTTTCTTTGTGCTCGCGCCCGTTCTACTAAGAGCCTACTTCGTTAGGCTTGGCATCGGCCCGTATACCGGAGAAGCGCTAACCCTGGTATACTGTTTCTTCCGCACGCGAAGAAAGCCACGACGATGCATGATTTCGATCCCGAGGGACTCGTCCAAGAGCAGTTGCGCGATCGGCACTTGCAGAATGCGCGTGCACCCCTTACCCTTCCCGAGAGCAGTGCCTTCGTCGGGACCTGGCTAACGAGTCTCTTCGATCCCCATTGCCGCGTCGTAGTCATCGACGCCAACGTCTTGAAGAGCGACATCGCCGATGCGGTCCGGAGACCGGGCACCTCGACGACGCTATTCACGACGATGAATATGCGGGCGCTACGCGTCTATTGCGCCGAGCACGTTGTGCGCGAGATTCATGAACACTACGAGAGATTCGCGGACCAGTCACGCGTTTCGCGCGAGCGGTTCTTTCAGCAGTGGACGCGTTATCTGCGGCTCCTGCGCGTCATTCCAGATGGAGCCATTCCGCCCTCGCTGCTCTCGCCGGCGGAGCTTGGGCGCGTCGAGACCTTGGCTCGCGAAGACGTCGATGACGTTCCTTCGGTCGTCCTCAGCCTCGTGCTCGGAGCGGCCTTTCTCTCGAAGGACCTGCTGGCGCGAGAGGCCGTCTATGGATGCCAATCGGACATTGAAGAGGCTCGTGACTGGCTAACACTCCTTCGCGCTGGTGGCGACTCGAGCGAGCTTTATAAGATGCTGGCGGAGCTTATTATCGGCCCAACGATCGCCGGCGCGGGGCTCGTCGTGGCGTTGAGAGCCGTAGCCAAAAGGGCTCCATGGCTGGCCGTTGGTCTTACCGGTTTGGCGACCTACGGTGCGTTGCGCGTTCCACGAGAGGCTTATCGGGCCATCGGCGGCACGGCTATGAACGCATTGCAGATTGTCGCAGCTGTCGCGAAGCCGTATTACCAGGCGGCGGAGCGGTTCGCCCAAGCTGCCCCTGCCGAACCGACGTGGGCCGAACTGCGTGAGGCTAATAGGCGCGGTAGTGTGCTGCATCGTGCGGCGCTTCATGTGCTCGCCCGCGCTCCGCTCGGGGTGCTTTCCGCTGCGGAACTGGTCCAGGCGCTACCAGAGCTAGGCGTTGGTCAGAGCCTGACTCCTGTACGCAAAGTGCTGCGCGAAAACCGAGCCTTCGTCAGAATCCATGGGAAATGGCAAGTGGGACAGGCTTGGGCGTACACGGGCCGCCGCTGATATCGCGTTCGTCTGCGTATCCACTTGGCATAGTCACTCTACCAGATATGAGGATATGACCGCACAAACGCTATCGAGCGTTGTTCGGACCGATCGTGCGCAGCGCCGAAGAGATTCCTAAGGCGACGATCATGGCTCTTGCCACTCGAGAGCTCTCGCGGCAACTTCGCCTGTCGAGCAACTGATCGAGACGTCGCGAACTGGCGTGTCAGCGGAAAATCTCGTCAAAACGATAAATGAGCCGGACGGCTTCTGGCCAAAGCGAGAACGCGTTTAGTACCCGAACAAAGGCCTCGCGGCGCGAGCGCGACGATTCGATGATGGGACGATGCTCGCCCGCAAACGTTTCCATTAAACGAACCGCAAGCTGAGCGCCCATGAGTTCGTACTGAAATCCAAATTTGGAACCAGACTCGATAAAGGCAGTAGCGAGGTCGAATACTGCCGCCGGGCGCGAGTTTAAGAAAAATTCAAGAGTCTCCAAGGCATGGTGCACCACCGCCGGCGTGCCGACCTTCGACAGCTCCGCATATACGGCGGTTAGTTCATCAAATAGAGCGAGGTCTTCGTTCGCTGGTTTGGCGCTTGAATTTTGGCGAAGTTGAAATGCACCGAGCGCAAAGTATAACTCACTCGAGAGCTCAAGCACATTCTTTCCGACGGCTTCCTGGACTGAGTCAGGCACCGCCATATTTGCCTGAACGATATCTTCAAAATCACAAACGAACGTATTCGCCAATTTTGCGGTTAGAACGATCGCAGCTTTCTGGAGCTGAGCGTTACGCAAGTGACTCCGCAGCTGGAACAGCAGCGCCTGGACCCGCACCGGATCCTTCTTCCTTCCAGCTATGACCTCGCGAACGGCTCTCTCGCCGGCCAGCTCGCCTAACAACTTTCGCCAGAGATAAAGTGCATCGCACGCCCCTCGAACATTTGCCCACCGGGAGCGCTTGGCACGACTATATGCGCTCGCGAGCAGCGTGTTCGCTTTCGCAGCGTTGTCGTGGAATAGGTAGCCAAGACTCGCGTTCACAAACATGCCGACGACGGCTGGGCTTGAGTCGCGCTGCGCAAATGCCTCAGCAATTTGCCACATCAAAGGCTTATCGCTCTGCGCGCGCAATAGCAACTGGGCGACCTGGCCTCTGGCGGGCGTAAACAGATCGCTTGAAGCTGCAGCCACGAGCCGTCGCGTCGCGCTGCTTGGATGAAGGGAAAAGAGATACATCGCGGCGACAGCTGCTGGAACCTCGTGCGCGGGGCCGCCCCAGCTGCCGTGTTCGTCGAAATTACTGTCTGATCCGGACCGCGGAGCTCGCTGTGCGCCGTCTATCGCGTTTGAGGTAAATGCGACCTGGGATGGAGAGAGGTCCGGCGTGAGGGCAAGTGACTCGCACCCTTGCATGAGCGTATCCCAGCCAAATTCTGCCTGCTCTGGATCAGCATCACCCCTGAGCAGAAGGCGGTAAAGAACCGTCAGCTCGCGAATCATCGGTCGGACGCTTTCTTTGTCGACCTTTCGCCCGCGAAACATCGTTGTGTGTCCCTGAACTGCTTCTCGCGCATTTCGTAGTTCGAGATTACGCTGACTTCCCGTGTCAACGCCCTGCTCTTCGAGAAACTGGATTTCCGTGTACGGCTCGACGGAAGCTGTTGCATGGGGTTCTTCTTCGTTGGAGCTTATGCGCGATGCACCCGAAAGAAGTGCCTTCGATTCGTCGAGCGCCACGAGGTCGCCAGGTATCTGTGATAGCAGTCGAAGCCGAGCGTCCGCTATGTAATCCTTCATGAAAGAATTGCTCGCTCGATTGCCTCTCGCTCCAGAGCCTCGAGATGTGGGAACACCTTCTTGATGTAGGAGCCCGCTGGTTTCGTCGTGTCGAGAGCATAGAGCAGCGACCGATTGGCCATCATCGAGGCAATGTCACGGCCGAGCGTCGCCGGTTCCTGTGCCGCACGCAGGATTAGCTTCCGCCAAAACGCAGTGCCGTCCGCGCCTGTCGTGTAGACGTTCAATGCCTCGTTGTAGCTCTGACGAGCGCTTTTGCGAAGGTTTGTCATTTCGTCGAACCACGCAGACAGCATCTCGAATATCGGATCATGCACGGTAACGACGCTATCGAGCCAGATATAGCTCATATCTTCAATGACACTGACCGTCGAGGTCCCAACGTTGACGTTGAGCGGAGGACGAGAAGTGCTGTGCGACTCCCGGAGCTTACGGGATGACCTCACCACCGATACAAGAGCTCGCGTTGCTTCTACAGGAGAGGACTTGAAAAATTCGACGTAGTTCTGTCCCAGCTGCCATCGTGCATGCTCTAGATCTTGGCGCTTATTCGAGACGAAGCCAAATATCCGACTGCCGGTCATGCTTACACGTTCGGCGGGTGGGTCTGGCACGGAGAAAATCAGTTCGTAGGCGTCGCACACTAACGTTGGATTGACTTTGTGTGCTTCTGGGAGAAAGCGAGCAATAGCTGGCCCGTCGACCCATGCCTGCTCGACGAATGTGGATCGATGGACGAGGTTTGAGAGGCTGGTGCTGTTCTCGGCTGGTTGTGCAGTTATCGTCTTGAGAACGTACTCTATCGCCATCGCGCGCTGCCGGACATATTCGCTCTCTTCCCAGTGCGCTAGAAGTTTGCGCGCCGCGGCCGCCAATTGCAAGCGTACAGTCTGAGACAGTTTCGCGAAACCTTTTAGCATCAGACCCTGCAGTCGCAGAGACTGGAAGGCGGCTTCTTCTGTGAGCGCCGCGTTAGCCGCTGCCAAAGCCAACGACCCCCACGGCTCACCGCCAGCGACGAAAGGGTCGATGTCGCCCACCTGCAGCGACCCGTTCAGCCACGCTACGACTTTGAGGGCCACATCGCGCGTATGAGGATCCTCAAGACTTTCGAGAAGCGGCGCGATATCGCTGTCGTTAACGGCGTTGTGTGAAGTGATGGCCACTGCGGCTAAGTCGGCCACTGCCGGCACGCGCTCGTCGCCCGCCAGGCGGAGAACAAATTGCCAGAAGACTTCTCGCGTTTCGCTGCCAGAATCCCACAAGTCAGCGAATAGCATCCTGAGGCTCGGCGTTATCATCGTTACGAGGCCAGGGTCGCCGGCTAAGTGCTTTACGAGTGCATCAAGGTCACTGAGAACGAGCCTCGCAAGAGCGAAGTCGAATAGTACGTTGTGCGTAAGCCGATAGGTGGCAGGGAGAAACGCGGATGTTCCCGTCTGCTCCTCGAGCACACCAAGGCTGCAGAGGTCACTCAGCAGAGAGTTACGCTCTGGTTGCGTCGAGAGATGGCTCTCGGTAAATGACATCTCTACGCGTTCAAGCATGCTTGTGAGTGCAGCGCGAAGTAGATCCTCAAGCTGCGAGCCTTTAGCATTGTTCTCGATGCGCCGACGCCAGTAGAGCTTCAATAGCTCGAGCTGTGTGTTGATGTTCAGCAGCTCGGAGGTCGTAACGCCGTTCCCCAAGATCTCCACGAGAATCTTGAGATTGAACGGTATTCCCGCAAGTTTACGGATATTAGGATCAAGCAGCACCGTTTTGAGTGCAGGAAGCGATTTGGACGCCTCATCTAGGTCGTCGTCACTCAGCTCCGGGACTGACAAAATTTCGAGGTCGTCCAGCCGTCTGGCGATGCCGCTATTGCTTCCTCCAAATATGCGACTCAATGGAGTCTCCCGACGAAGTGCACGATCCGCATCGAATCGTCGCATCGACGCGATGAAGCGCCAAAGCGGTGGTGCGTTTTTTCGTAGCTCTTCTAAGGCCGAAAGAATACTATTGAGTTCATCGTATCCGCGGACGGAATCTAGGCCATCGACAATTAGATAGCCTGGGGTTGTGAGGCCCCACTCAAGGAAAAGGTCCGATAAGCTATTTGTAAGTCCAAGCCTGGCATGGAGCGGAAGTTTAGAATTAGGACCGGTAAGTCTCTCGGCAGGCAAGAAGATTGCGTTTTCAGTCTCTCCGCGACAAATGAGGTAAAGCGCGACGCAGGCGCCCGTCTTGCCGATCCCTGGGTCTCCGACTAGGAGAAGCGATCCCTCTGCCGCGCGCTTCCGAAGATCATGCTGTGTCGCGGGGCGGAGCGCAAGCGTTCTGGAGCCGATGCGAAGGTACGTGTGATCAGCGTACTGGTCCGAAAACGTTCGCGAAATCGTTCGAAGTCGATCGCGATCGGCTCTGTGGTCGGGCCGCTCACCTAGTAACTGGAATCCACCACGTTTCCCCAACTCGCTAATGAGTGCCGATTTATCGAAGCCACCACCGTTATGCGCCGCTTCCTCGAACAGATTTACGAGTGCGCTCCAAGCCTGCTGTGGTTGGCCGGGAGGAAGCACAATGCGCTGCAGTTGGTCGATCGCCATGCGTTCCGCAGTTCCTGACGGTAAGCATTCGCAAAGGTGCCCTCGTACGGCGGCGAACAGCTGCCGCTGCTCTTGCTCGGTCGGTACCGCACCGCGACGCTCCTTCCAGCGTTTGCGCACCGCTGCTCTCGCGGCTTTCTGAAAGTCATTCAGTCGCGCATTTCGAGCGCTCTTTGACCACGGCTCCGCACTAAGTGCGCGATGATTCGCTTCGGCGATCCCCTCGATGAAGGGCCGACCGCTTCCGATGCCGATGACGATTCGATCTCGTGCTGCGTCGAAGTCACGCGGTGCGTTACCGTTTCGCTGTAGCTCCGCATTGAAATCGAGAAACAGGTCCACTGCGTCGTAGAAAGCCTTGGCGAACGGCGAACCAGCATCCATGGAAACGGAGAGAGAACTCTTGGCTTGAATGAAGACGTAGCCACCAAGGGATGTCTCGCAAACAACGTCGTCGACTGCGGTCTCCTGTTCGATCAGGAGCGACCGTAGCCTAACTACCGGCTCGATGCTCCAGCTTGAAGGAAGGGGCTCCGCTAAAGTCAGTGATACCGCAAGCGACGCCGCATAGCGGTATTCGAAGCCCATGCCGCGCGCGGCTGCCCGTCCGCCGCCTGAGCGCTTCGGCCGAACTCGCCTCCAGGAAGATCTACGCGCCATTGATTAGCTTGGCCGCCATCGGTCGCCCTCGCTCGTTGTTCTCTGGTCGATTCCTATATTGGCGATTGGTGTGTCAATTTACTCGCCGAGCGCAGCTGCGCAAGATGGTCTTAAGCCATCAAAGACTTCACGCTCTCAATGATGAGGGGACGTGCTCAAGGCGTCTAACATTTTCTAACGGAGCGGTCGAGAGCGCCCGGTATCGGCCGAGATCAGAAGGTAACTGGCGAGGCGGAATCCCGCACAAAATGGGCGTGGTCGGTAGCGGACGGGAGCGGCCGGGACCCCATGTGATAAGTTCGATTCCCGTTGGCGCTACGAAAAACAGCGGCTACGACTTGGTCAGCTCGGACCGTTCGGCGAGAGCGGCGATTCGCGAGGCCATCTTGCCAAAGATGAGCCCGTGAAGTGGAAAGAGGAGGTACCAGTACAAAAATCCGAGCAAGCCGCGGGGCTCGAAAAACGCCGTTTGCGTGAGGCGCGTTTGCCCGTCGCTCAGCCGGTCCGCGTCGAACTCTAGCCACGCTTCGCCCGGGAGCTTCATCTCGGCCCGCAGCCGCAGAACGTGGTCGGGTTCCAAAGCGTCGACGCGCCAAAAGTCGACGGCATCGCCGACGCGCAGATCGGTCGGGCTTCGCCGGCCCCGCCGCAAACCGATGCCTCCGATCGCACGGTCCAAGAGGCCGCGCAGCTCCCATAGCGCGTTGCCGTAGAGCCAGCCTTGCGTTCCGCCCAGCTGCGTGAAGACCGATGCGACTTGTTGCGGCGTCGCGTTGGCAATGCGCTCTCGGCGATCGATCAGCATGCCCTCGCGCACGCCCGTGAACGTGGCCGGAAGCCTGCGAACGTCGAACGCATCGAACCACGTTGTCTCGGGGCCGCTGGTACGGTAACGATCCAAAGCATCGGCGACCGCAGTCTCGAAGTCGATCGGTTCGATCTGCGGGAAATCGCGCCTTGCAGCGCTATCGCGGACGATCACTTCGTTGTGCAGTCCCAAAATGAGTGGTTGCGCGAGCCGCGCGGGAACCGGAGTCACGAGGTGGACCCAGTACGAGGAAAGGCGCGGCGTAAAGAACGGTATGATGACGATTGTACGCTTGAGATGGCGCAGGTGCGCGTACCGCAGCATCATATCGCGGTAGGTCATGACGTCCGCGCCGCCGATCTCGTAGATGTGCGAATCGCCACGCGGAAGATCGAGGGCAGCGACGAGATAGCGCAGGACATCGTTGACGGCGATCGGTTGCGAGCGAGTCGTCACCCAGCGTGGCGCGATCATCACGGGTAAACGCTCGGTCAGATAGCGCATCATTTCGAACGAGATGCTTCCTGCCCCGACGATTACGGCTGCACGGAACTCGATAATCTCGACGCCGCTTTCCCGCAGGACGGCGCCTACTTCGTGGCGGCTGGCCAGATGGTGCGAAAGCGTCGCGTCGTCCGCGCCCAATCCGCCCAGATAGACGATGCGCGCAACGCCGCCTTCGCGAGCAGACCTGCCGAAAAGTGCGGCCGCAGCTCGGTCGCGCTCGGCAAACCGAGGCGAGTCGCTCATCGAATGCACCAAGTAATAGGCGGCGTCGACGCCGTTGCAGGCGTCTCGCAGGGCGTGCTCGTCGAAGATGTCGCCCTCGATGATCTCGGCGCCGGAGAATCTGCCGGCGAGGCGCTGGGCGTTTCGAGCAAGACACCGAACGGAATGGCCGGCTTCGAGTAAGCGCGGTACGAGGCGCCCCCCGATATACCCGGTTGCGCCGGTTACCAGGATGTTCACACTGCCTGGAACCACATTGCGGCGCAAAGTGTTACAGCGGCTCGTGACCTTAACAAGGGCTTGCCAATCATGCCTTCGCAAGGCGGCTTTGCATCTAACATTTTCTAACGGAGCGGTCGGGAACATCCGGTATCGGCCGGAGCTGGAAGGGAGCCGAAAAGGCGGAATCACGCACAAAATGAGCGTGGTCGGTAGCGGACGGGAACGGCCGGGACCCTTCAGGTAGAGTTCAATTCCCGTTGGCGCTACCAGCGATCACTTTCCGCGGCGAATCGCTATGCCCATCACCTCATATCGTGCGCCAAATAGCAGGCTGGCGACGCCGATGAAAGCGCGCGCTGGATAGTGTCCGTGAAAGTACGTCCTGTATACGCCATTGAACGCACTGTAGTCACGGAGGTCGGTGCAGAACACCTGTACCGAGACGACATCGTCCATCGTCATTCCAGCTTGCTCGACGACACGCTTCACGCCGTCCATGGCCGCGCGGGCTTCTTGCGTCGGCGTGAGCGTGTTCGTGCTACCGGGGCCCGTTGCGGTCGTGCCCGCAATGTAGAGCGTGTTGCCGACGAGCACGCCGCTACTGAACGGTAGATGATGCTGCGTTGCTAGTGGCGAGGTAAGATAGACGCGTTCACTCCCGGCGGCAGATGCAAGGCTTGGAGTGAAGAGTAGAGCCGTAACCAAAGCCAAATATCTCATAGCGTCCTAAAGTACCGACGCGCTCCCCGAAAAGCCTGGCGCCATAGGAACGCTCCCGCTCCCATAACTGCCGGGAGCGTGGCGCACCGGGTCTCATCTCAGACGCGGCGAAATAGGTCTTCGCGGTCAGCAATTGGTCAGCTTGTCCGTTCTTCGGCGGAAAACGGCGGGACGCGGGCGCCGCAAATCGCCGAGGATCCTAGAAACGACAGGCATCCGCAGGCCTACCCGGGATTGCGCAAATCAACGCAGCCGCTTTCGATTCCCGTTGGCGCTACCAATGAAATCCTTGTGTTGCTAGGAACCCGTTCGTTACGAGCGGCCTGGCGAATTTCCGCCGTGAAGTTGCCCGAACGTGCGGGCGAGCATCAAGCCCATGACAAGAACACCCAATCCCGCGGCGAGAATGCTATCCGAAGCGCGTAAGTTGAAGTTCCCGACACGACAGACGAGAACGTAACCGACTGCCAAGTTGAAGAAGCCCCAAAGCACGTTGACCGTCGAAGAAGAGAGCCCTTTGCCGGGCGGTTTCGCAAACGGGCTTTGAAAGGCACGACCCAGCAAACCGCTTACAAAATGGGGAATGCTGTTTGTGAGGAACGCGCCGCCAAAGAAGTAAGAAACGTACTGAAGCCACATCGCCCTAAGGACTCCTTCTGCTGTTAAGCAGTTTGTCGATCTCCTGCCGGTTTCGCCAAGGCATTTTAGAGTACTTGGTCTGATATACCGCCTGGTTCGCGAGACCCGCCTAGCAGGGAGCTGATAAGCGGCAAAAGCTGGCCGCGACCCTAGAAACGGCGGGCATGCGCGGGCTTATGCTGGATTGCGCAAATCAACGCAGCCGCTTTCGATTTCCGTTGGCGATACCACGATGCACTTGATTCGGCGGCGGTTTTCGCGAACGAGTCGTCGATTGGTCAGAACTTGGCCAGCAGGGCGCCGACGACGTTGAGCAAGCAAAGCTGCCTTCAGCAGGTCATTGATCGAGGATGCGTTAGCTCTTAACGCTACGCGATCGTGGGCCTGGCAGCGCCTTGCAGCGTAGCGCGTGGCAGTGATGAGCGCTTAGTGCTGCAGGCTGATCACCTGCGACGATGATGGTCGACAGAAAACGTAGCCAGCGAGCACAGGCCATCGGTCCGTGCCCGCTGGCGACTCTTCGCGCCTGCGGCGGTGGCGTGCCGTTAGGAACTCGACACGAGTGTTAGCGTCGTGGGATCGAGCTCGTAGTTGCCAGGTGCGACAAGGTCATTGGGGTAAGCGCAGATCACGCTGTTGTCGGGACCCCAGATTATCACCAGGTTCGGCGGTCCGCACTCCGTCTGCTGAAGTCCATAGTCTTGCAAGACCTCTGCTCCTGGGCTATTCGGCACGACTTGATACGACGGATAGATCATTTGATTTTGGTAATCGATAATCGATCCAAACAGTATCGCTGTGAGTAGCGAACCGATTGCGTACGAACCCCAGAAGCCGCCGCCCCAGTAGTCCGGCGTCGGATTCCATGTCGTGCCGCGATTCCAATTCCATCCTCTCCAGTTGCGCGGGTTGCGAACTCTTGGACCATGAAAACGCCCCTGATATGGGCCGCCACTGAAGTTCCCGTTGAATGGTGCCTGTCTGTAACCCGGAGGTGTCGTCGGCGGGCGGTAGTACGGCGCCGCCGTGTGGTAGTATGGCGCCGGTGTGCGATAACGCGGCATCGGCGTGCGATAGTAGGGCACAGGCGTGTGGCGATACGGTGCAGGCGTATGGTAATACGGTGCAGGCGTGCGATAGCGCGGCATCGGCGTGTTATAGCGCGGCATCGGCGTGTTATAGCGCGGCATCGGCGTGCGATGCGACGGCACGGGGCTGCCGTGTGCGCGGGGCGCCGGAGTGCTGCCGGTTCCGTTATTAGACTGCTGAGCTGCCACGGGGAGCGTTGCCCCGACGAAGGCGAAAGTCAAAGCAAGTCCTAGCAATCGGCTCCGAAAACCGCGAGTGCGGCCTGTAAGGTTATTCATGATGGACCCATCCTTCTGCGTGATCCCCTATTGAGAGTTTCCGGTTCATCGTTGCATCGAAATATGAAAAAGTCGTGAACATTCATTAGGTCGCTGCTCTTCTTGTGCAGTCCGCGGCGGTAATGCAGTTAGCGGACCCGCTTTGCCACAAAGCAGCCGAAAGCCGAATACAATTATTCCATGAATCGCTTTGGGATAGGCCCGTTGGAGGTCTCCCCGTTTGTACCCCGCGGAGGCTCCTGGCAATCCTGTTAGTAACCGCGCGTCTTCACCCGATAGATGGCACCGAGCACGTACGGAATTTCTCCGATGCCGAAGCGCTCGGCCTCGCCGAATGCCAAGACGTAGCGTTGCGGCGCCGAACCGCCGCGCATCGTGACGGTCGCTATGTATGCTCCAGACCGCAAGCTCAGCTCCCGTTGGGGCGTTGAAAGATAGTGGATGCCCGAGAAGGGTTCATAGAAAGTCACGGTCTTCCGGAAATCGATCAAGGCGAGGCTCTTCCCGTCGACGCTTACGACGTGCAGCACTGGCCGAGCGGGATTCGCAGCATCCGCTCTTTCGACCAAGAGCGAGATCGGTACCACGATCGAGTGGTTGACTTCGAATGCGTACGTGTCGCTCTGGGATATTGCCAGGCGCCCATAGAACGCCCACGACTTCTCCGGATCCGCGATGCGAATGGAATCTCCAGCCGAGCGCGGCGAACAGGCAAAACGCGGATCGTGCGCGCACGCTCTCTGTGCGCTGAGGACGCCGATCACGAACCACAACAACAGCGCCGCACATACCACGCCGACAATGCGAAGAACTCTGGTACGCATGGGGAGAGGCATTGTTTTTCGAAAGCTCCCGATCCTACGCGCCTTGAGTGCCCGGGTTCACCTCAGTATCCGGCAGACGCCGATATTTGCTCGCGTCTCTTGCACTAGTCGCCCTACGGTTCGGCGATGATTTCGAGCGTCAGCCGTGTCGCGGCTGAGCGAAAAACCTGCAGATTGCCCTGTGGAATCGACGCGAGCAACGAGGCTTCGTGCCTGATCTGCTTCGAGACCGATAGCACCCAGAAGCCAACGCAAAGGGCCGCACATGCTCGCCAACTCTGCGTTGCCACGACGAACACCTTGGCGAACCTTCCTAGCCAGGACCTCCTCTGACTGGGCGGTCGCTGTCGTTAACGAACCGGAGCGCGTCGACGCCGAGGCTCGCTGTTGCAGAGGTGTGACGCGGGTCATGGAAGCGCAGCCGCTCGCGGTGGTGGTCGCGCTGCCGCCCAGAGCACCGGGCCGTGCCCCTTAGCCTGGGAGGCCGCAATCTGGCGTCGAAAATCTCGGCCATATATGGGGAATGCCGGCTTAATTGCTCTTTGCAAACAATGGATCGCGACGCGCCCGCACGGCGCCTACCCGCCGAACGCGCCGCGCGTTCCCCTGCCCGAGCTTAGGCCGGAAGTGACCGATGTCACCTGAGTGGCTTACCGCGATCGGCACGCTCGGAACGTTCATCGTCATCGCGGCTTCGGCCGTTGCTGCCCTCATGCAACTGCGGCATATGCGCGCCGGAAACCAAATCGTTGCACTGAACGAAGTGCGCGAAACGATCGAATCGCCGGCGTTTCAAGAAACGCTTCTCTTCCTGCGCGAGCTGCCACAGCGCTTGACCGATCCCGAAATCCGGCGATCGCTGGCCGATCGCACCTTTCCGGCCGAATACCAACGCCTGCGCACGCTCGCGAATTTTTTCGAACATTTGGGCACGCTCGTAAAGAAGCACATCATCGACGCCGACATCGCCGCCGACTTGTGGGGTGGCGTGATACTCGTAAATTGGTATGCCTTGGCTCCGATCATCGCGAACCGCCGCCAGGCGATGGATCAGCCCGCGGTATGGGAGAACTTCGAGTATCTGGCGGTTCTGTGCCAAAAGTTCCGGGAACGCCATCCGAAGGGCACGTTTCCGCGCGGTATCGAGCGCATGCCCGCGCCGGAGATATGGCCCGAAGTATCGGGAAAGGACGCCCGTTAGTTGTCTCCTGAGTGGCTGCGGGCCGAATCTCCTGCGGGGTATCGCGGACAAGAACAAAGCCTAACGAGCGCTGCCGCGGCGAGCGATCCCGTCCATTAAACGGACGAAGTTACGTCAGTGCGTTTCGATCCAGTGGAGCGTGGCGCGCCACCAGGCGATGATGCCCGCGGGATCGTCGGGTCCGTGGCCGGCTTTTGGATCGACGAGCATACGCACCGGCTCCCCGCGTTCGGCGAGCACTTTGTAGAACTCTATCGCTTGCGCATCGGGGGCGTTGTTGTCCAGCAATCCAGCGATGATGAGCAGCGGCGTGTGCATCGATGCGGCGTAGGTAAGCGGCGATTCCTCGCGCAGTAACTCGGGATCGAGCAGCGGGCGAGCGCCGAAGAAACGGCGTTCGATGTTTGGGCTACGCGTCAAGGTGTAATCGAGTTCGAGATTGGTGACGGGAACCTGGGCGATCGCTGCGCGGAAGCGATTCGTGTGTGTGACGATCCACGCCGTGAGGTAGCCGCCGTACGATCCTCCTTCGATGTATAGCCGATGCGGGTCGCCGATGCCGAGTTTGAGGACGGTGGCGATTCCGGCGAGATCGTCGCGCATGGGTCCGTTACCCCAATTGGCGACGATGGCTTTGTACGACCAGTCGCCGTAGCCGTCGCTGCCGCTCGGGTCGGGGCGAAAGTACGCGTAGCCGTGGCTTGCGAGATATTGTCCAAAGAGAGAGGGTGAGTTGTCGTCGGAGCATTGCGGTCCGCCGTGCGGCTCGACCACGAGTGGAGCGTGTCGCGCATTCACGCCGAGTGGTAGCGTCAACTGCCCGACGAGTACGTGGCCGCGGCCGTCGCTCCAGTGCACGAGGCGCGTGCGCGCGATTGAAAGGCCGCTCGGAAACGCATCGTGCGTCAGTTGCCGGCGCGTGCCGTTTGGTTCGAGCAGGTAGATCTGCGGCATCGTTGCCGGTGTCGCCCAGACGTACGCGATGCGCCCGTTCTTTGCGACGGAGTAGCTCTCGACGGAGCCGCCGCCGGCGGGGGGGCGCCCCGGCGCGGGGGCGGGGGGGGCGCGCAGGTAGGGGCGACGCCCCCCCGAGAGCCAAGCCGGGGGGGGCGGAGGGGCCGC
>VFSW01000448.1_pt1 | contig 60582 bp, 39 predicted proteins | sample 5358111 | NCBI WGS metagenome assembly VFSW01 (sample SAMN11554181, study PRJNA540505) | mine drainage metagenome | isolation source: sediment from site ElyBrook_90M | place: USA: Ely Copper Mine, Vershire, VT | collected 2017
GTTTCCTTGGTTGTAGATGCCGCCGCCACCGGAGCTGGCGTTTCCATTGGTAATGGTCATCCCGTAAAGCACCGCCGGAACGCTCCCATCCACCGTAAACACGCTGAAGCTGCTCGAAGACCCGCCGCCGTTGATGGTGAGCGCGTTCGCCCCAGGACCGATGATATTGACGCCCGCAGTCCCGCTTGCCGGCAACGCCAGTGTCAGCGTGCCGGTGCTGCTGAGCGTAACGCTGGTCACGCTGGAGTTGAAGTCAATATCGCCCTGTCCGGCGGCCTGGGCGATGGCGGCGCGCAACGAGCACTTCGTGCCAGGACAACTGGCGCCATTCGTGTCAGTGCCGACCTGTACCTGGATGTAGTTGGTCTGCACCGCCCCGGCGTCGACGCAGCTGTTGACCATGGCAAAGCCGCGCTGATCGGTGGCGGGGAGGCCCGAGACCCCGCTCGAACCCGCGCAGATGGCCGCGCTCTGCGGTTGCGGCAGATAGGTCTGGGTCGTGCCGCCGTAGTTGCCCAGCGGCAGCCCTAGCGGGTTGGAAGTAGCGTCGGTGGCGTTGGTGTTGCTCGTGCAGCTACTGCAGTCGCTGCCGGAATTGTTGTAGTAGACGTTGTAGCTGGCATTGGCTGTTCCACTGTTAGAAATGGCGCCCGACCCGCCCGAGTTGCCGGCGAAGAGGTTGTTATTGGCAGTTAGCCCGCCGCTGACATCAATCGCGCTGCCGCCGCCGGTCGTGGAGTTGCCGTAGAACGTGCTATTCGTGACATTGGTCGTCGTGATTGCACTAATGGCGCCGCCTGTGGCAGCGGAATTGCCGGAGAACGTGTCGTTTATTGCGGCGAACGTTGTGGGGTTAGCGTTATTGCTGAGGATCGCGCCACCGTAGCCCGTTGCGGAATTCTGCGTGAAGGTACTGCCGGTCACCGTCAGCGTCCCGGCCACGTTGCCTATGGCCCCTCCAGACCCAGCGGTGGAATTGCCGGAAAAAGCACAGTCGCTCACGGTCAGCGTGCCGGCAGAAAGGTCAATGGCGCCGCCGTAGGTGCCCGACTTTCCGTTGGCGAAGGTTAACCCGGAAATGCTTACCGTTATGCCCGAGCCGTTGACGGGCAAAATCTGGTACGCGCCGCCGCCGTCGATGGTCAGCAGGCTCGCCCCCGGCCCCGTGATGGTCACGCCATTGTTGATTGCCGGCAGCGTGCTCGTCAGCGTGATCGTGCCCGTCGCCGTGAAGGTGACGGCGTTCGTGTCCACCGCTGTGCCGGTGGCGAGATTGCTGAGGCAATAGCGCAGCGTGCCGGTGGTGTTGGTGTCGGCGGTCGAGGTCACACTGCAGGTTTGGCCCCACGCCCCTGCCGCGCCCAGGCTGAACGCCGCCACGATAAGCACAGTCAACAGCAACCGACTCGACGAAAGAACATTGACTCGCCGCACCATGTGAGATCTCCGGAACTGCAAATTGTTGGGGCCCAGAAAGAACGAGAAAGATTCGCTGACTGACAGCGAGTCCTTCGGCGTCTGAGACGACCGCCGGGACTGCGGCGAGCCCGCAAAGAACGAACTTAGGGCGGCCAAAAACCTGGCCTTCAGAATTGCGCAGATCTCTCAGTCAGCGACGGAGAAATGATCCGCAAGATTATTCAAGACCCCTGAGGAAACGCAGCTTCGAGACGAATCAATATTCAGGGCCCTCATGGATTGCGGGTCTGAATCGATCAAAATATGATCGGGGGTTATGTTCGTCAGGAGCTAAATTCTGGTTCATTCTAGGGCTGGTCATAGGAAAGGTCAAGCAGCAATTTGAGTGTTAACTATCCACTCAACAAAAAACATGCAAGTAATGCGGAACTTGCATGGCCCCGGGATGTTGCATGGGCAATCTGCTACCCGGCAGTTATCGCCGGTCCGCGATTGTCCAGGTTCCGCTCTTCTTGGTGAACGTGAAACGGATGTTGTGCGCGGAGGACAGAGGCCTGCCGCCAGAGGTGATCGTAGATGTTTCGGTGCATGACCAATTGGCGGTATCTCCTGAGATGCTCAGCGACGAGGATGGGCACTCTTCTGACACGGTAGCGGCTGGATTGTCTTTGAAGAAGCTTTGAAGCCCTTTGGCTTGCTGAGGCTTCATTCCGGTCCAGGCGGCCTGCATCCGCCCCATGTCGTGCGTGTTCCATGCGCTTTTGAAATTGCTGAGTGCCGCCTGCAAGAGCGATGTGTCGTCTACCGGTTGGGGCGCCCTGACGGCGGTGGTCGCGGCGGGCTTGTCGATTTTTGGTTCGACGACGACATTGACCGAGCGCTGCTGGGTTCCCCCGTTCCCCCTGGCCGTGAGGAGGTAGGTCGTAGTGCTGAGCGGGCGAACGGTAGTTTCTCCGGAGTTATCAACCCGTGCGATACCGTTGTCGATCGAGACATCGGAGGCGTTGGCGGTCTGCCATTTCAGCGTAGTGGTCTGACCCTGCTCGATCTGTGAAGCGGCCGCGGAAAAGGAGAGAATCTGAACCGGTTGCGCTTGTGGCGCCGCAACAGGTTTGGGCTGTGCCGGGACAGGGATCAGATTCGCAGCAATATTGTTTCTTTCTCCTGCCTTGATGCTGAAGGTTTGGTTAAAGGGCTGATAGCCGGCGAGGCTCATATCGAGCGAGCGTGTGCCTGGCTTTACCTGCACAATGAGATTGCCACGGGCATCGGTGTTTCCCTGCGGGCTGTGATCGATGCTGACCGCTGCTCCGGGAGTGGAGTGGATGGTCACGTAGGCGTTCGTTTCAGGGGGCGGGGCAGCGGAGCCGGACCGGGTGAGCGAGAAATGAAGCGTCGCCTGGCCGTTGGCGGTGATCGTGACCGAAGCGGGCGGAACATCAGCATACCCCGCCTTGGCGAGTCGAATGGAATGTGGACCGGGGTCCAGCGGAACCTTCAGCGATCCGTCACTCAGCGTGAATCCCTTGATGAGGCCATCGACAAAGACGTCTGCTCCGTCCACGTTACCTTGGACAAGCAGAGTTCCAGTGGGAGGCACGGGTACAGAGGGTGGCGGCACGCTGGTTCCACCAGACTGGGCTGCTGTTTGCGGTTGCGGCACAGGCTTGGTGGACTGCATGTGGAACCACCAGAAGGCGCCCACCCCTATAACGGCAAGGAGCACGCCACCGGCCAGCATCGGGATGAGGCGCTTACGAGGCTGCGTGTCGACACTGGAGACGTCCGGCTCTATATCGAAGCCGACCTGCGCTACCGTGCCGGTTCTGCGCGCGGGCGGCTTGGCCGCTTCGGAACTCAGGCGGCGCCAGCTCGTCTGTTGCGAAGTGTCGGCGAATTCTACCCAGTCCTTGACGCTCTGCAGATTTCGAAGGGCAGCAGCCGCATCGTTGGCCAGCAGGGCTGCGCGTGCGTCCTCAACGGATTTCGCTACCGCCTCGTTTGCGAGCTGCGAGCGTTTGGATTCGATGTCGGCGATGGCGCGCGTTAGTTCGGGGGACTCTCCCCAGGCACGCTGCACGCCTTGCAGAGATTCGATGGCGGCCTGGAATCCGCCTTGCTCCACGGCCTGCGAGGCCGCAGTGATCGCGTTCGCCGTCGCCTGCTTCCGTGCCTGTTCGCCGCGAAGCTCGGCGAGCAGCGCGTACAACTGCGTGCCAGAGACAGAGGCGCCGGGCTGGCTTTGCAGCAAATCAATCGCCTCGTCGAGTTGCCCGCGCTCTCTGAGTCTGCTGATCCGCGTGAGGAGCGCACCAGCCTTTCGCTCGGACTCTTCCTGCTGTGCGCGCGCCTCCGACAGAAGTCTCGCAAGAGAGGGATCGGCGGTCTCGGTTGCGACGGGCTCGATAAGGCGAATGGCCTGATCGAACTGCTCTTTCTGCATGAGCGCCCGGGCCTCTGCGACGCACGCGGTGATGCGCGCACGGTGCTGTTGCTGTGCCACCTCGCGCCGGGCGAAATCGAGGAGATCGCCGACGCCGGCGGCATCGGCGAATTCAAGCTGATACGACTCGAGGATTTCGACTGCCTTCTCAAACAGGCTATGGTCGATCGCTTCCTGAGCCTCGCGCAAATACCTTCCGCGGACTTCTTCCTTCTCGGCGGCTTTGAGCCGTTGGCGCAGGGAGTCTTCGAGTGCCAGCAGCCGCTCTTCCCCAGGCAGTTCCTGAAGGGCCTTTTGTATGATCAGCAGCGCTTCGCCAGGGGAATGCTGGAAGGTTTCCTGGGCCCTTGCCGCGGTGGTGTCGATCAACTGCCGTACGCGGTATTCTCGGGTTTGAACGGCTACGCGGGTTCTGAGTTGCAGTAGCGAGGATTCGGTCGGCAACTTCTCGACGGCGCGTTCAACCAGTTCGGTGGCGCGATCGTAGTCCTGGACAACAAGACAGTTTTCAATTTCCGCGTGAATCTGTTCGATGAGTTTGCGGCGACGTTCCTGCTCCTGGCCGCCGACCGCGGTCTGGAGCAGGCTCTCCATCTCCGGCAGCGAGGGATCGAGCTTGCCAACCTCGCGCAGAATTTCAATGGCGGCGGTGAAGCGGCGGGAGGAGACCTCCTGCCGGGCTTTGCCGAGCAGTTCGCGAATCTGACCTTGTTGGGCGGCGAGCTTTGCCTGCCGGGAGACTTCGGCATAAGCCGCACGAATCCTGGTATTGCTCTGGTCGAGGCGGAGCGCTTTCTCGACCACATTCAGTGCGCCTGTCCAGTCGCCCCGCTCGCGCAGCGAATCGGCCTGCGTCATCAGGCTGCCGATTTCATCGTGGCGCTGCTTCTTCTGTCTGACCTCTTCGAGCCTGGCTTTGAGTTCGCTATTTTCGGGATCGAGACTGAAGGCCTGATCGAGAGAGCCGAGAGCTTCTGTGTAGCGCGAGGAGGCGAGAGCTTCCTCGGCCTCGGCGATGAGTTGGCGTACCTGTTCGGCGCGCTGCAGACGGGCCAGATTCTGCTGCACGATGCCGAGCAGTTGCCTGGCGCCGGTGTGCTGCGGATCGATGCGGACAAGCTGCAGCAGAACCTCGCGGGCGCGCCCGAACTGTTGCTCCGTGGTCAGGCGCTCGGCGTCGCTGAACAGCTCAGAGATTTGCCCCTTTTTCAGTTCTTCGCCGAGTGCATGCAGATCGGCGGCAAACTCCTCGGCAGTGGCATAGCGGTGCTCAGGGTCTTTGGCCAGTGAGCGGTCGATGATTCCGTCCAGAGCAGGCGGGTATGCAGTGAGCCATGTGCTCAGCGGAGGGGCCGGCTCGTTGACCAGCTTTTGCAGCACCGTCATGTCTTCGCCGGTGAACGGCAACTGCCCAGTGAGCAGAAGGTAGAGCATGACGCCGGTTGAAAAGATGTCGGAGCGTCCGTCGAATGGACGGCCTTTAAGACGCTCGGGGGCGATGTAATGGATGGTGCCGATCACATTGCCGGTGCGTGTGAGCCCACTTTCGGCACCGGAATTCTGTACGCGGGCGATGCCGAAATCAACGATCTTGGCTTGGCCGTCCGGTTGCACGATTACGTTGGCCGGTTTGATGTCGCGATGGACGACTCCGCGCTGATGAGCGTATCCGAGTGCGGCGCAGACCTGCTCGATGATGCTCAGCTTCTCAATGAGCGATAGTTGTCTGCCGGAGGAGATGAGCTTGTCCAGCGGATCGCCGCTGACATACTCCATGACGATGAAGGGAACGCCGTCCTCATCGCCTAGATCGTAGACGATCACGATGTTGGGGTGCTGAAGGATTCCAGCCTGCGCCTCGCGGTAGAAGCGCTCGAGCATCTCGGGCTGCCCGGAAAAACCTTCGGTGAGTGTCTTGATGGCGACCAACCGGCCGATGCGCTTGTCCTCGGCACGGTAAACCACTCCCATGCCGCCGCGGCCCAGGATGCCCGTGATCTCGTACTTGCCAATCTTCTTTTTTACGGTCGCATCCACAGTTTTTTGCCAAGGGCTGAATGATACAGGGATTGCTGGAGGCCGGTGAGCAGAAAACTCAGAGAACCAATTGAGCCAGGGGAAGTTGCGTGTCTGAGTTCGCGCTGACCAGCAGAAATACGGTAGCATGATTCCGGCCCCGCAGCCAACAAGTTCTGAGGTCCACTGCCGGGGATTCCCGTTTTGCCCTTGAAGATAGACCGTGCAAGCCCCGGCGGGTGGAATGAGACGGATGCCAGGTTTATTGGCCCGGACCGTTCAGTCGGCGAGAACGGCTCAACGCCCGCGCAAGCGGGTACAATCTGGACTCATTTTGTTTTTATGGGCGGGGGTAGTCGGATCATGCCGGATGCTTTGAAGAGTTCAGATTCCTCCACGGTGAAAGCCGTGTTCTCCCTACCGGTAGGGGGCGTCTTTCTGCAGGCGAGTGCGCAAGTGCCAGCGGGGCAGACCACGCTAACGCAGCTTTTGCCGATCATTCAGAATCTGGAAAATGTGATTATAGGCCGAGTCGGAGAAGAAGCAGAGCGAGCGGGTACACCCCTTTCCTGCCGGGCAGGGTGCGGGGCCTGCTGCCGTCAGATGGTGCCGGTGAGTCTTTTTGAAGCCGAGGCGCTGACCCAATGGATGCAGACCCTGCCTGAGGAGCGTCGAGCGGAGTTGGAAGCACGGTTCCATCGCGCTCTTTCAGCGCTGCGCGACGCCGGCGTGATTGAGAGCATTCTTGACACGGGTTGGACATTAGAACAGGAACGGGCTACGAAGCTGGCGATCGACTACTTTCACGCCGGAGTGGCGTGTCCGTTTCTTGAAAACGAAAGCTGCAGCATTCACCCCCTACGTCCGCTGAGTTGTCGGGAATACCTGGTGACGTCGCCGCCGGCGAAGTGCCAGGACCCGTCGATTCACGATGTCGCCGGAGTGCGGCTTCCGCTGAAGTTGTCTCATGTTTTGTATGCGTTCGGACGGCAGATAGAGCAAGACCCTCGCGGTTGGGTTCCGCTGGTGTTTCTTCTGGCGTGGGGAAAGAGCGGCACAGCGCCGGGAGATCGCGTCTCAGGGAGCGGCGAAGAGGTTCTGAGGAAGTTTCTGGAACAGGTGGTGGCGGTTTCAGAAGCGGAGAAAAACTGAACAACTGCGGCCGTGGCTGTGGGGCCGGAAGAAAAGTTCGGGTGGACGGGGAGTGCGGCTTTCGCGGTGAGGAGCCATCCGGCGCATTGCAGAGAAAAGAGCACCTTTACAGTCTTGTGGAGATTCTGGCAACCTAATCGCTCACCGGCAATCCGGGTTGACCGGAGAGCCATCCTACACCGGCCACATTGCCGGGCGAAAGAGGGTTTCTTTCATGGAAAGGGAAACCGCGCTGAAGCTTGACGTGGTTGCGTTGACCGACGTAGGCTGCAAACGCACCAACAACGAAGACAGCTTCGGATACGATCTTGCGGCAGGGATATTTGTCGTCTGCGATGGGATGGGCGGAAACGCTGCCGGCGAAACGGCGAGCGGCACTGCGGTGAAAGAACTGGTGGAATATTTCAGCCGCGAGGTCGTACTAGGCCCGCCGCGGGAAGAGTGTCTGTATCGCTCCATTCTTCATGCCAACCAGCAGGTCTATCGGATGGCGCAAGGTAATGAGGAATTACGCGGAATGGGGACGACGCTGGTTTCTGCCTGCGTGGAAGGGGCGCGCATTGTGATTGGGAATGTAGGCGACAGCCGCGCGTATTTCCTTCGCGGCGGCGTGTGCGCCCAGATCACGAACGACCATTCTTTTGTTGCCGAGCAGATGCGGAGTGGCGCGATGAACGCAGAGGAGGCTGGGGCGTCGCCGCTGCAGTCACTGATCACCCGCGCTATCGGGACAGCAGAGTCCGTGGAGCCGGACATCTTTACGGGTAATATCGAGCCCGGAGACATCCTGCTGCTGACCAGCGATGGGCTTACACGTTATGCGGACTCGAAGGCGATCGCCTCGTTGATCCTGGCCAGCGCGAACCTGGCCGAGGCCTGTCAGGCCTTGATCGACACTGCTAAAAGGCAGGGCGCAGTGGATAACGTAACCTGCCTGCTGGTGCAGTTTCTAGCGGCGGACAAGGAGCAGGTGGCCTAGAACTACAGTTGCATTTGGCTGCGAGGCGGAGGAATCCGGACCTGAAGGCCCTACGAATTCGCACGTTTTCCGGGAGCTGAAGCTCCCGGCTCCCTCCGGACTCGGCGATTTACAACTGTAGCACCAGGAACAGGCCACCGCTCAGTGAGCAACCGTGGATACGCAGCGCATGCCGCTGAGTCCTCCCGGCACCAGAAGATTCGCGTTTGGACCAGACAACTCAAGATGCACGATGAGCGGCACGCCGTTGACGATGATAGGCGTGTTCGCTATTTCGAGAGGATAGGCCAGGCGTTCCGAGGTCCCTGCCTGCTCCGCGCGGCCCTTGCCCAGCAGGTGGAAGAGTGCCCAGGGCCCGCTGAACTGTAGAGGCAGGCTGCCGGAGCCGTAGTTCGTGATCAGTTGCGCCTGCTGGCTGGTTGCCAGAGACCAGGTGAATTGCTTGGAGGCATCGGAGCCGGTGAGGCGCTGTGCGTCGACAACGAACGTGACACTCTGGATGCCCTTTGAAGGCAGGATATGCGCGGTAAATGCGAGTCCTGTGGAAGCGGAGCCTGAAGGGTAAAGGAGCGAGGAAAGCGCAGCCGCTCGATTGAAGAATCGTGTGAAGTCGGGATTGAGATGCATGGGCGCTCCGTTCACCGGAACCCATGTGGAACCTTGCTGCACAAGCAGCGTCTTGAGCGTGGAATCGTAGAACTGCCACAGGGATCCCGCGCCGGGTTGCAGAAGTGCGGCCACTTCGGCCGGGCTGGCTTCGACCGTGGCATTCGGCGAGAAGGGGAACTTGGTCATCACCGGGCCGAAGGCGGAGCAGAAAGCGGCTCCCGAGCCATTGGCCTGCTGGGGTCCGCGTCCGCGTACCACTTCATCTACAGAGTTGATCGGGGCCTGCATCAGCGCAAGCACCATCTGATCCACATGCGCCTGGGGATCAAGATTAAATGCCTGAGCGGCCTGGCTGGCCGCAGTATGGGCTGAAGCGGATGCAGTGAGAATGGGCGTTACGGCCGCGGGATTGTTGGCGGCGGTGGGGTCCTGCGCAACCTGGGCGACCGAGGCCTGGAGTCCGAGCAGGCCGTTCACGTAACCGGTGTTTCCGGGGCCCACAAATCTGTCGGCGCTCTCCGGCGCGACGATGGCCTGAGTTGGTTGGAACTCTTTCGCGATATCCGGATTGGCGACTGAGGTGTTGTGGGACGCGGTGAAGAATAGAGCAAGAAGCGACGAGTTGGGATTGGAGAGCAGTTGGAGCTTTGCTCCGGCATCGGCGAGGTTGCGGTATTTGATGACCTGAGCGGAGCGCAGGAAGGTGCGCCACTCCGACTGATAGTCGCCCACGTAGCGTGTGGTGAGTTGCTGCGTCAGGCTGGTGCGGTCCAGCGACGGCGGCGCCTGGTCGCCCAGCACCCAGACTTCTCCGCTGAAATAGCGGTCGGGGTGAAGGATAGCATCCTGCATGAAGGCGAAACCATTGCGAGTGAAGGCTCCGGCAACAAGGTGGCTGTCGACCACAGTGGCGGAAGAGCCGGGAAAGTTGCGATTGAAGTCGATCGAAGGCGCTGCTTTACCCGCTGCGGTGAGCATCTGCTGATAGATGCGCTCGAAGCCGCCGAAGCCGCCGAGATAACTGCGCGCATGAGTCACGGCGAGGGTATCCGGCGCGATGGTCCAGGGATTATTTCGCGCCAACTCGGCGGCATAGAAATCAAACTGGCGAGAGGCGAGCTGCTTCTGTTCTTCGGTCTGCAGAATCAGGCCGTTTTCCCAATACTGCATGAGAACGGGAGTGAGAAACTCGGGCGTGCTCTTGTCCGGGTTGGAAGTAGTGATCAGATAGGCTTTGAGCGGATTGTAAGCGGCTGAGTAATCCGCGCCTTGCGGGGGCGTAGTGGGCAGCGCGCGCAGTGCGGCGACGAGGTTGCTCTGCGTGTTTGCCAGCAGCAGCGTGCGGAAGCGGTCGAAGTAAATACGCCGTGCTGCTTCCAGTACGGAATTACCGTGATAAAGGCCGAAGCGATACATCAGCGGTGGGCCATTCTGCTGGTAGTCTTCAAGCCGCACGACGGCGGCGCGCAGTTGGTCGAGCGCTGTGAGATCCTGCGTGGACGCAAGCGTAGTGGGCGGCACCGATGCAGTGGGAAGCGCATGAGCTGCGGAGATGATGGCATGTTCAAGCCTGGAGTTGTTGACCCAGGAAGCGGTGAGGCATCCGAGATACACCAGCAGTAAAACGGAGATTGTTGCCAGGATGACGCGGCGGAAGAGATGGGTTCTGCGGCTGTCGCTGGTGCCGGCCAGGGCGCTTTGATCCCCGAGAATAACGGCGGGGAAGAGCCTGGGGAGGAAGCACCACTGTGCCTGTTTGCGTGAGACGACTTGCGGTGCGGGAGCTGCGGCTGCGGCCCGCATCTGGTCAGCGGAAAACATGCGCGTAGCGCCGGAGCCTGCAGGCTGTGCCTGCGGCAAGCGGGCTGCATCGGACACCATTTGCTCGACCATGTGCGAGCGCACTCCGGTGCAGTAGAAACCCCGGAGGTACGGATTGGCGTTGAGGTGGCTGGGGCGTGCCAGTTCGACGAGGTAGGACGCGAGGTTGTTGCGCAGCTTGCGCAGCTCACGCGGGAACTCATAGATGGGATCGACATTCTTCTGGTCGGGTTCGCGGGTGAGCAGTTCCAAGCGGAATTCGCCGAGCGAGAAGAAGATGCGATCGAGGGCGGAAGTCACCTCGCTCATGGCCTTCTCAGCATAGAGGCCACTGGAAACCACATTGCGCGGGAAGGCCATGCCGATTGGCTGGGATACTTCATCGCTGCTGAGATTGCGGACGAATTCAGTGAAGTGGGGTATGCGGTCCAGTTTGGTCAGGACCACATAGACAGGTACTTCAGTGCCCAACTGCTGGGCAAGGTCGCGCAGCATCTGGTTGGTGGATCGGGCCGCAGCCAGCACAGCATCGGGCGCGCTGGCGCCAAGGAACTGCTCGCTGCTGACGCAGACGACTGCGGCGCGCACTGGAGCTTGCTTTCCCATGGCAGAGCGGATCGTCTTCGGGCGCGTTTTGCGAATGAGCCGGCTCCAGAGCGCGGGAGCTTTGCGCACTGCATCCCCGGCTTCGACGAAGACGCACGCCTGCGCGTACCAGAGGTTGACGACTGGGGTTGCGATGATGTCCTGATCGCGGTAGACCTGGCCGGCAAGCAACTCGGGATCGAAACCGGACTTGATCACCGCTGTGGTCTTGGCGGAGTTGGCCTCCCCGAGGACATACAGCAGGGGGAGGGAATCGAGCGATTTGGGACCGCTCTGCTGCGCGGTGGCCAAGTGTCTTTCCGCATCATGCAGCAGGGTGTGCAGGTCCGAGCCGCCCGGCATATTCCTGGTTGCCGCATCGCGCCGCTTTTCTCTGAAGTGCAGAAAGAGAATAACGCCCGCCGCGACGGCCCCCAGCAGGACAAGCAGGATGCGCAGGGTTAGAAGCGCGGTTCCCGCGACGCCTAGCAGAGGCCCAGCCAGCCAGGCAAACAGGACGGAGAGAATCATGATGAGAAGAGAGACCAGAATCGGCAGCACGGATGGCTCCTATTGCGATGTGAGTCCGGCATTTTGCACTTGGGAAACTCCGGAACCCAGAAGAAGTTCGAATCCGCCAAACCCGACCACCACCAGGCCTGCAAGCAGGCATGTGGCAATGAGCAGCGTTCTGGCCCAGGGATCGCGGGCGCGCACAGCAGGGACTTCCGGGGCAGCTATGAGAGGCATCAGGCGCGCTGCGCCGCGGATGCGCTCGATCTTTCCGGTTGCCTGTCGCAGTAACTGCTGGAGTTCGCCTGCGTCTCCCAAGGCGTATCGGCCGCGGTAGCCCATCTGCAGGCAAAGGCAGTGCAGTTCCAGCGCGTCGGCTACTTCAGTTGAATCCTGCTGGCTAAGAAGCGCACGCAGGTTGCTGAAGAAGGCCTCGCCGGCGGTGTGACCGCCGAAGAGTTCTTCCTGGAGAGGTCGTCGTGCCCAGTCTGAGAAGACGGGGCTCTGCAGGTTGAGCACGCTTTCGTCCATGTAGGCAACGCATGCGAAGACGCCCGTCTGCACGGTTTCGCTGGAGTATCCCAGTGCGCGCGCTTCTTGCATCGCCGCCTGCAAGGAACGGCGCATTTGAGTGCGAAAGCTTTCCGAGTCCTGAACCTGCTGCCGCTGGAAGCGCACCCGCAGAATGGCGGTAAGCACTTCCTGGAAGCAGAGGGAGAGACTGTTGACACGAGCAGTACTCATCACGATGGCTCCACGATGACCGTAATGTCGAATTCAGGCCGCGAGATTTCTCCCGGAATGTACACGCCTACGTTGCGGGTCTGCAAGATGTGTTCCCAACACGGTCCGGTTGTTTCGATGGCGAAGTACTGCATGTCCGCTTCGGCGCGAATGGCGGTGGGCGGCACCGGCAGGTGCGTGAGCGTCATGCCGGGGAGGGCGCGCTTCACCAGTTCCGGGACGAACCTGGACGAACAGACCTTGACGAGCTTGGGCACCAGGTTCAGAAGCTCCGACTCGCCCAGTGCCGAGCGCACGCCGAGAATCCAGCGTGCGCGACGGAGGCAGCGTTCATCGCGTACTTCGGCCCCCTGAATGTAAGGCTCAACGGGATGGAAATCGAGCGTGACGGTATTCGAGGGAACCACGATTTCGAGATGCTGCCGGATGTGGGCGTCCAGTGCGTGGAATGCCGGGCCGGGATTGCGATGGTCGTAGGCGGGTAGCTGACGGGGATCGGAGTCGAGTGAGAAGGTGCAGAGGGCGCCGGCCAGTCGCGACAACTCGATGAAGACATCTTCAGGATGCGCGTGCCGAGTTGTTGTGAGGTGCTGCAGGGTTGGGATCGCGCTTTGCAGAGCATGCAGAAACCAGTAGTTGGCCACGTCGAGTGCGGCCGTGCCGGCCTCGAATCGGCCTTGGCGACGTGCACCGCGGGCCACGGTCGCGCTTTTTTCTCCAGCGGCATCGAGCAGGCGGCGGACGAGCAGCATCAGCGGTTCGCTGGCGCTGATGCGCAGGCAGGGAGGAATGAACTCCTCGTCGCAGGCGAGATGACCGCGGCCATCTCGAAGTACGCGCGCGATGGGGATGGACAGCAGATCCGGGGTTAGTTCGGCTTCCGTCATCAGCCGGAAATTCTTTTGGCCCAGGTCGATTTCGCGTTCATCGATGCCATTGGTCTCGTCACGCAACATGCGCTGCATGCGCGAAAAACGGCCCCCGTTCTGGGACGTTGCCAGATCGCAGTCGAAGCCGTTGTCGCGGCGGCTCGGCACGGTGAGGTAGAGCGGCAGCACGGCATCAGTGGAGGGGAAGACCTCGAGCAGATCGCGAATAGGGGGAGCTGGATCGGAATTGGGCAACTCAAAGGGCAACCCATCCGGAAAGATTCCGGAGGCGTGCAGCAACGAGGCAGTTCCGTTGCGGATTGCCTTTGGATCCAATTCGGCGTGCAGCAATCCCCACGGCTCGTGCCATAGGCTGGCTGCGAGGAAGGCCATTGAATCTTCGAAATAGCGGCTTTGCGTCTGAAAATGATGAGGGCTCAGGTACATTCCCTCGGACCAGACGACCCGTGACAGGAATCTCATAGCGACCAAACCGTTTGGCAAACGTGACTGTTGAGCGGTTTTACGGCCAGGTGGAGACGCGAGGGCGTTGACCCCCCTCCTTCGCATCACAGTGCCGACCTCACTGCCGCCAATTGTGTTTGCATCGTAGGCTGCCCGCTCTTTACTGTCAAGCCATCGCGATGTAATCTTGGAATCCGGAACGGGACAATTTTCCGAAGGCACGGTGGTCAAGCATGGACGCGTTCAGGACTCCTTTCGACAAGCCCGATTCTCCCGGCACGGATGATTCAGCCGGCAGGGAACCATCGAGTGCAACCGGCATCTTCGGTACGGTCTCCACTCCTCCGGCTCGCTCGGAGGAAGATTTGCTGGCGTCTCTTTCCAGGGAGCGGGACTCGGTTGTGTCTGATTCCGTCAAGCCCGCTCAGACGCCGTCGACCACTGCTCCCACCCCGCAGGCCTCAGCCAGCCCGGGAGATTTTACCCGGATGTTGCAGTCTCTTGCCACTCCGGAAGAAGCTGGGCCGTCCGGTTCATCGTCGGTCTCGCAACCTTCACAGGAATTGGCGCGGGCGTTCAGTCAATTTTCTTTCGAGAAGGTGCCCTCGCCGGAACCGGCATCACGGGCTGAGGTCCCCACAGAACCGGCGCGGCCGGTGAGCCCGTTGGCAGAGAAGAGTGGGGCCGCCTCGCCGGGCAGCTTTACGCAGATGTTCAGCTCGATGAGCGCCGAACCAGCAGGCCCTGCTGCAATGGCGCCTCCGGCATCAGCGGCGCAACCGCTGCGCGCGTCGGGCGCATCCGCCCCCGGGGAATTTACGAAGATGTTTCAAGGGGCTCAGGGAGAGAATGGCTTTCGGGAGTCGTCCATGCCTGCGGCACCTCCGCCGGAGCCGTTGCGTAGCACTGAACCGGGCGCGTTCACGCGGATGTTTTCCAGAGACAGCTTGGAGAGAGCCCCGCAACAGGACCCGCTGAAATCGCTCAAGGCAGAGCCTATTCCGGAAAAAGACTTCAAGTTCACGGCAGGTCCGGCACGGCCTGCGGAACCGGCGCTTCCCGCGCAAGGCGGCTTTACGCAACTGTTGCAGGCATTGAATCAGGAGCCCGCAGCAAAAGCTTCGGAGCCGCTCCTGCCTGCGGCTCCGCTTGCCGCTCCCACACTGACTCCTGCGCCGGCGGCCGGAGGATTCACGCAGCTTTTGCGGACCCTGTCAGCTGAGCCAGTTTCACCGCCACAGGCTGCGCCTTCAATGGCACAGTCCCCGGTTGCGCCGCCTGCGGCTCCGCCTATGTCTGCGCCTCCGATGGTCCCACCGCAAGTAGTGCCGCCGATGATGCCGCAGACTTCCGCGCCTCCACCGGTACAGAGCGGTCCCGGTGAGTTTACGCGGATCATCTCAGGCTCGGCACTGCGCGATCTTCAAGGTCAGAATGCTGTACCGGCTGCGCAGGCCCCGCCCGTTGCCGCTGCGCCGATGGGTCAGCCGGGCTGGCCTCCGGTGGCAATTCCTCAGGCGCCTGCTGTTCCGCACGCGCCGCCGTTTGTGCCCCCTTCGTTTGCCTTCCCGCCAGCGCCCGCACCTCCACCGGCTGCGGCACCTGTACCCCCGCCGGCACCGGCGCCGGGAGCACTCCAGAAATACATGCCGCTGATCCTGGTGCTGAACGTCTTCCTGATGCTGGCGATTGTGCTGATCCTGGTTTTCACCCTGCACCACAAGTAACGCCGGGGGACGTCAATCCGGGTTCGCAAACAGGAAGATGAGTTCCATTACAGGGTTGGGAATCTCTGCGGGCGCATACACAGCAAAGTTGCGCGCGCGCACGACGGCTTCCCACACCGGCCCACTCTTCTCAATGCTGAAGTACTGGTAGTTGAGCTTTACCGGAATGGCTCTCGGCGGCACGGGCAAATGGGTCAGTTTCAATCCCGGCAGAGCCTGCCGGATGAGCTGCTCGATGTGTGTGGCGGAGCAGGCCTTTGCCAGGGCGGGGGCGCGGGTGATCAGGTCGGCCTGGCTCAGATCAGAGGCGATGGCAAGATAGGGGCGCGAATTTTCGAAGTAGCTGTCCTTGTCGATGGCCACGGCATAAATCGAATCGCGCAGCGGCTTGAGGGGCAGCGCTACGAAGTTGCTGGGCACGACCGTTTCCAGCAGTTCGGTAATGGCGGCATCGAGTGCCAGAAAACACGGACCTAGGCGCTCGTGCTCATACCGAGGCAGGTCTCGCGGTTCGATCTTGGAGGAAAAGGTGGTGAGGGCTCCGGCGAGAGACAGCATGTGGAGAAACAGTACCTCCGGATGGACCTGCGTAGAGTCCAACAAATGGCGAGAAACCGGAAGGTTCGTGTTGATGGTATAGAGAAGCCAGAAGTTCGCGATGTCGGATGCGCTGAAGTCCGCGAGTGATTGGTTGCGCTGACGCCGGGAGCCCGCCAATTGGCTGCTTCGCGAGACAAGAGTTTCTATCTCTCCGCGAAGAATACCTGTGAGCAATTCGTTGCCTTTGATGTTGAGCAGAGGGGGCACGTATTTTGGATCGAGCCGATAACTGCCTGCTTCGGTTCGTTCAATCTGCGTGAGCGGTAGCAGAACCGACCCTTCAAGGTTATCGCCCTCGGCCAGGATCTGCAGATTCTTGCGGGCCAGCGAGACTGGCTTTTCAACGCCAGAGCTGTTTTCATCGCGCAGCATCTGCAGCTCAGAGTAGAAGCGCGTGCTGGCGCCGCCACGCTGCAGCGCCACGTTGATGCCGCCCGGCCTGTCTTGCGGAACCGCCAGAAAGAAGGCGCAGGAGCTTCGACCCTGGGGAAAGCAATCGTCGAGGGTGCGCGAGGCGGGCGGGGTGTCGGATGCAGGCAGGTCCAGCATAAGGCCGTCGGGAAAGATGCCCGAAGCATGGGTAACGCTCAACCGGCCTTCGCTCAATCCCGCCGCATCGATCTGCAGGGACGAGAATCCCCAGTTGCGAAACGACAGCGCGCCCGATAAAAAACGAAGCGTGTCTTCGAAGAATCGGTCCTGCGCTTGCAGGTGCTGCGGAGATAAAAAGACACCCTTTGACCAGACAACTGGCTGTATTTGTCGCATGCACACATCTCCCGTCCGGGGTCTGAGTATACACCGGCTCCATCTTCAGGCGGGCTCCGGGACGACCTGAGGAGGGCAAAACTTTCACGGAACGATTTCCGCTTGACAGCTAGTACAGCAAAGTCAATAATCAAAACGCTTCTGGTACACACGCAATGACCGCCCCTGACTTCGTAGGTTAGTGCGCGCTGCCAAACAAGCAAACAAACAGGGCAACCAAGCAGAACAATGCAGTCTGGGATGTGCTCCAGTCGCTCTACCCCATTCGCCTGGAGCAGGGCGCGCGGATCCCCGCGCGTGGGACTCTGAGGATAAAGCTATGGCCAGAGAAAGTACTCAGCATAAGCTCGATCGCGTCCGTTCGCCTCGCGTACACATCACCTATGACGTGGAGATCGGCGGAGCAATTGAGCTAAAAGAACTGCCCTTTGTGATGGGCGTTCTGGGAGATCTGACCGGGCAACCCGAGCAGCCGCTCGCAGCCCTTAAAGATCGCAAATTCGTCGAGATCAACCCTGACAATTTCGACAGCGTGCTCAAGGGGATGCAGCCACATCTCGCATTCTCCGTTCCGAACAAGCTAAGCGACGATCCTAACGCGGGACAAGTCAGTGTCAATCTCAAGTTCGAGAGCCTCGACGACTTTATGCCGGAGAACGTAGCGAAACAGGTGGGGCCCTTGAAAGAGCTGCTCGACCTGCGCACGCGGCTCTCCGATCTTCGAGGAAGCCTGCAGGGCAACGACAAGCTCGACGAGGCGCTGTTCGAGGCTGTTTCAAACACGGAGTCTCGCGAAAAGCTTCGGGCTGAACTGGGCAAGACCGGAGGTGGGGAATGACCGCACAGAACTTGGCAACCGCTGCCGCAGGCGAGAAGGTTGAGGAGACCCAGGCGCAAGGGCTACTCGATCAGATCGTGGCTCAGGGGCGTTTCACCCGCGATACTTCATCGCTCGAGCGCGGCCGTGACATGGTGAAGGAATTCGTGTCCCAGGTACTCGAGGGGCAGATGACGCTGAGCCGTGACGCTGAAGCCACCATCCAGGCCCGCATCGCGCAGATTGACCGGTTGATCTCTCTTCAGCTGAATGAGGTTCTGCACTATCCGGCATTTCAGAAGCTGGAAGGGACATGGCGTGGCATCAAGTATCTGATCGACCAGTCGGAAACCAGCGAAAATCTGAAGATCAAGGTGCTGAATGCCTCGAAGCGAGAGTTGTTGAAAGACCTGCAGAGAGCGCCGGAATTCGATCAGAGCGCGCTGTTCAAGAAGGTGTATGAAGAGGAGTTTGGTGTATTCGGCGGAGCGCCATTTGCCGCGCTTGTAGGCGACTATGAGTTCGGTCGTGGCCCCGAGGACATCGAGTTGCTGGAGCGCGTATCTCAGGTCGCTTCCGCGGCACACGCCCCCTTCATTTCGGCAGCGAGTTCCGAACTGCTCAACCTGAGCAGCTATACGCAGCTTGGCGCACCGCGTGACATCGGCAAGATTTTCGATTCTACCGAGTATGCCAAGTGGAAGAGCTTCCGGCAGTCGGACGATTCCCGCTACGTTGCGCTGACACTTCCGCACATTCTCATGCGGCTGCCCTACGGCAAGGACACAAAGCAGATCGAAGCATTCGACTACGAAGAGGCAGTCGATGGGAGCGATCACTCCAAGTATCTGTGGGGCAATGCTTCGTATGGACTTGCTGCGAGGCTCACAACCTCCTTTGCAAAGTACGGCTGGTGCGCCTCAATTCGTGGCGTGGAGGGCGGCGGCCTGGTAGAAGGCTTGCCCTCTCATACCTTCCGGACGGACGAAGGGGATGTTGCTCTGAAGTGTCCAACAGAGGTTGCCATCACGGATCGCCGTGAGAAGGAACTGGCTGATCAGGGGCTTGTGCCTCTGGTGCATTGCAAGGGTACCGACTATGCGGCGTTCTTCAGCGTGCAGACGGCAAACCGGCCAAGGCTGTACGACAAAGAGGCGGCCAATGCGAATGCTCGCCTCTCTGCGCAGCTTCCGTACATCCTCGCAATGTCACGCTTTGCGCACTACCTGAAGGCGATGATGCGGGACAAGATCGGAAGCTTCATGACGCGCCAGGATTGCGAGAAGTTCCTTAATCAGTGGATCAGCAACTATGTCTGCGCGGACGACAACGCCTCGCAGGCAGCCAAAGCGAAGCTGCCGCTGAGAGAGGCTGCAATTCAGGTTTCTGAAATTCCCGGGAAACCTGGCGCATACCGCGCTGTTGCATTTCTGAAGCCGCATTTCCAACTCGACGAGCTTTCTGTTTCGCTTCGTCTGGTGGCCGATCTGCCTGCATCGGCACGGAAATAGCGAAGCGACAATCGGGCGGCGTTAGCATTCACGGCAACGCGACGAGCAGTGTGTTGCCGGTTGAGAGGAGCCAAAGATGGCAGTTGATTATTTTCTGAAACTTGAGGGAATCGAAGGTGAGTCCCAGGACGAAAAACACAAAAACGAAATTCAGATCCTGAGTTGGAGTTGGGGCGCCTCCAATGTTTCCTCTGTATCCGGCACAGGCGGATCGGGCGCAGGAAAGGTTGACCTGTCCGATTTCAGTATCATGACGAATTTCGACAAGTCGACGCCTAAGTTCTTCAAGTCGGTCACGAAGGGCACACACATCGCGACCGGGACCATGTCTGCGATCAAGGCTGGCGCAGACGGCAAGCCTTACCTGAAGGTCGAATTCAAGGAGCTGTTTGTAAGTGGTCTTCAACTCTCCGCATCGGGCGAAATCCCCACTGTCAGCCTGTCGTTCAGCTACAACGAAATCAAGATCGACTACTCGATGCAGAACGAACAGGGCAACATGGTAAGCACTGGTCCAGTGACCTACAACGTGAAAGAGAACAAGTCTTCGTAAGGCGGCCCGCGTATGGACGCGCTATCTCTCTACCGGGCCGGGCAACTTAGAGCGGCCATAGAAGCGCTTGGTGACGAGTTGAAGAAGCAGCCTCTCGACACCAAGCGCCGTACTTTTCTTTTCGAACTTCTGTGCTTTGCGGGGGAGTATGACCGCGCCGAAAAGCACCTCAACATACTTTCAGATGCAAACGCAGAAGCGGCCGCAGGGGCCATGCTTTACCGCTCTGCCCTGCATGCGGAACGCGAGCGGCAGGATATGTTCGCCCGCGATGCGCCGCCGCTTGGAACAGTCCGACCCTCGCCTTCCGGGCACCTGAACGATGAGGAGTTCGCAAATCTCTCGGATGCGGATCCACGCATCGGAGCGCATCTGGAGACATTCATTGCAGGTAGCTACACCTGGATCCCTTTTGCGTATATCGAGTCGATTGAAACCGAGCCGCCGAAGAGACTGCGCGATCTGCTCTGGATGCCCGCAGTTCTGCGCACGACAGCCGATTTCCGTTTGCAGGATATTGGCGAGATTCTGTTACCGGTGATTGCGCCACTTTCCTGGAGACATCCAGACGAAGAAGTACGTTTGGGCCGGACCACAGTGTGGGAAGAAGATCCGAAGCACGGACCAATCCCTTCCGGCCAAAAGCTGCTGCTGTGCGGTGATGAGGAAGAACCGTTTCTGCAGCTGCGAAAGCTCACATTCCATCACGGCGGAAAGAGGGCCGAAAGTGCCACTGCGCGATGATCTGCTAAATCCAATTCCGGGCGACAATCCGTCAGGGGCAAGTCTGCGCTACGAGCGCGTCTACGATCAGATTAAAGAAGCGCGCACAGAGGACGACGACTCGATTCCAAGCGGCGCCTGGGAGCACCAGGCAAAGCGCGCTGATTTTGCGCTGGTGATTCGCCTTGCGGCAGAAGCTCTTGCCACGAAGAGCAAGGATCTGCAGTTGGCGGCGTGGCTTGCAGAAGCGCATGTGAAGCGTGAGGGCATCTGCCTGATCGAGCCGTGTCTGAAGCTGTTGCAGGATTTGCAGGAGCAGTTCTGGGAGACGCTGTATCCCGAGATCGAAGACGGGGACGCGGGGATGCGCGCAGTTCCCATCGAGTGGGCAGCCAACCGCATTGCGGATATCCTGCGTGAGTCTCCCATCACCCGCGGAGGTTTGAACTTTTACCAGTTCCGGGAATCGCGCTCGATCGGCTACGAAGAAGATGCAGAATCGAACGATGCGAAGCGCGAAGCCCGCCAGTCGGCCATTGCCGACGGAAAAGCAACGGCGGAAGATTTCGACAAGGCTGTAGCCGCTACGCCCAAGTCCTGGTACGTGCAGATGGACGAGTCGTTTCATTCCAGTGCGGAGACGCTGGACGCTCTGCAGAGATTTTGCGAAGAGAAATATGGCGACGAAGGTCCCGGATTCGGCAAGCTGCGCAAGTCCCTTGAAGAGGTTGGGCAGGTTGTTGGCAGCCTGCTGAACGAGAAGCGAAAGCTTGAGCCAGATGAGGAGCCGGTTGTAGAAGAGGCGGCGGAGCCTGAGCCAGAGACTGAGCCTGTGATCGAAGTGGAAGCGGCCCACGAAGCTGCTGCGCCAGTTCGGGCAAAGCCAGCCAAATCCATGTCCGCCGAGCCGGTCGACAAGGAAGATGCAATCGCGCGCGTTCAGGCGTGTGCGAGATTTTTTCGGAAGGACAGCGCATCAAGTCCAATTGCTTATCTGCTGCAATCCTCGCTGCGGCTGGGGGAGATGCGAGAGCAGGGAAGCTGGCCTTCTTGGGATTTCCTGGTATCGCCTGCGACGGAGATGCGGCAGAACTTGAAGCGCCTGGCCGCGGAGGAGAACTGGGAGGAACTGCTGAGCGCTGCCATTGCCGCCGTGGGCGAGCCCTGCGGGAGAGCCTGGCTCGATGTGCATCGTTATATATGGAAGGCGAGCAACGAGGCCGGCTACTCCGCAATCGCCGCCACTGTGATTGCTACTCTGCAAGCACTGTTGAAGGACGTGCCCGAGATTCCAAGCTGGACGCTCAGTGACGACACGCCGACCGCCAATCCAGAGACGCAACGGTGGCTCGAGGAGATGGTGATTCCGAAGCCGCCCGAACCCGTGGAGGTTGAGGCTGAGGCTGAACCGCAGCCGGAGCCAGTTTTGTATTCATCGGCTTCAAAGCCGGAGCACGAAGCGGCGGAAGGCGCACCGCCCGACGCACTGGACCTGGCGCGGGAACTGATGGCACGGGGCCAGTTGTCCCAGGCGATCCAGCTATTGATGCGCGATGCCGCGCAGCAACCTAGCGGGCGAGCACGTTTCCAGCGCAGGCTGCAAATAGCGCAGCTCTGCGTGAGTGCGGGACATGGCAAGGTGGCGTATCCGGTTCTGGAAGAACTGGTGAAAGAGATCGATCAGCGACAGCTCGAGGAGTGGGAAGCCAGTGATATGATCGCGCCCCCGCTCGAACTGCTGCTGCGCTGCCTCGATGCGTCCGAAAACAATCATGGTTTGCGAGAAGCGGTTTTCGGCAGACTATGCCGCATCGATCCGATTGCCGCGATGGATGTCGCGCGTTGAGATGAAAGGAGCCAGAAAGGTTGGCGCGTGCGACTACAGAAACATTGGTGACGCAATCAGTTCTCGACCGCCTGACGGCAGTCGAGGACTGGCCGGCAACGCGCGCGAATTCGGTGCGCTTTTTTCGAGAGGCTCTGAAGCGCGATCTGGAGTGGCTGCTGAACACTCGGCAGCCACCGATGCCACAGCTTGCCTCCTGGCCCGCGGCAAAGGCTTCTGTGATCAATTTCGGTCTGCCTGATATCACTTCGCTTGGTCTGATGTCGGCCTCGGATCACCGTTCTCTGCGCATGGCTATCGAGATTTGCCTTCGCACGTTCGAGCCGCGACTGACCGATGTGCACGTCACCTTGGAAGGCTCTGATTCTGCAGACCGCCGCCTGCGCTTCCACATAGAGGGGAACATGAAGCTCGATCCCGCGCCTGAGGAAATCTCCTTTGACACAGTGCTCGACCTTTCCAGCGGCGAATACAGAGTGAAGTAACCCATGCGCGAAGAACTGCTTGAATACTATGAACGCGAATTAGCGTACCTTCGCCAACTTGGCGGGAAGTTCGCCGAGAAATACCCGCGCGTGGCCAGCCGTCTGTTGCTCGAGCCTGATCGCTGCGACGATCCTCACGTTGAGCGCCTGCTGGAAGGGTTTGCGTTTATGGCAGCGCGCATTCATCTGCGCGTCGAAGACGATTTCCCTGAAGTGACATCGGCGCTGCTCGGCATCGTTGCACCGCATTACCTGCGACCGATTCCCTCGATGTCCATCGTGGAGTGCCAGGTCGATCCGGAGCAGGGGAAGCAGACCGCTGGACAGACGATGCCGGCTGGAACGCCGCTAGCCACCAAACGCCTTGTCGACGGACAACCATGCCGTTTTCGGACGTCGTACCCGGTGGAACTGTGGCCATTCACAGTGGGCGAGTGCGAGTGGAGGCAGCCGGAGCGGCTTGCAGAACCTGTGCGTGTGCCGGGGGCAGTGGGTGTTTTGCGGGTGCGGTTGCAATGTTCGCGCGACGTGACGTTTGACCAGCTCAACCCAGGCAGGCTGGTCTTTCACCTTAACGGAGAATCGAACGTCGTTCATACACTGTATGAGCTGCTCTGCCGGAACTGTACCGCAATCATGGTCCGCAATCCACAACAGCGTGGCGGCAAAACGGTCAGTATCGCTCCATCGCAGTTGCGCGCGATGGGTTTCGAGGAAGACGAAGCTCTCTTGCCTTATCCCAAGCGGTCGTTCGACGGTTACCGCTTGCTGCAGGAATATTTCACGTTTTCAGAAAAGTTTCTCTTTTTCGAATTGACTGGGCTGGATGCCATCGCAGAAGCAGGTTGTGCCGCACAGGCGGAAATCCTATTTTGTTTTTCGCGATTCGATCGTCCGGAGCGGAATCAGGACCTGGAGACGGGGGTCTCGGCTCGTACTTTGCGCCTTGGATGCACGCCGGTGGTCAATTTGTATTCTCAGGTGGCCGAGCCCATTCTCGTGACGCACACCAAGCACGAATATCAAGTGATCCCCAACGCACGGCGCCAGGACACTACAGAAATTCACTCAATCGACGAGGTGATGGCGTCCAACACAACCCGTCGCGAGAGCATCCCGCTTGAGCCGCTCTATTCCTATCGTTATCAGGCACGGAAGGATAGTGCGCGCACCTACTGGCACGCGGTTCGTCGCAAGAACGAACTCGGTGAACGCGAGCCGTCCTCGATGCATCTCGCGCTGGTCGACGTCGATGGAACACTAACGGAGCCGAACGCCGAAGTGCTGACGGTACGCTGTTCCTGTTCCGACTTCGATCTTCCGTCACGTCTCCCTTTCGGATCGGAAGATGGAGACTTCACGGCCGAGGATTTTCCGGCGATTCGGCAGATCACAGCATTGCGCCGGCCGTCGCCCAGCTATGATCCACCGCAGGCAAAGGGCCAGCTATGGCGCCTTGTTTCGCAGTTGTCGCTCAACTATCTGTCGCTGACGGAGGAGGGTGCCCCTGCATTCCAGGAGATCCTGCGCCTGCACAATTTCACTGACTCGTCGCACCTTGAAAATCAGATCGGCGGTATCGTGCGAATGGCGTCAAAGCCGCATTTTGCCATCATGCAATCCGTCTACGGAAATTTGCCGGCGCGGGGCACGCGCGTCGAGATGGAATTTGATGAGAGGCAGTTCGTGGGCGGCGGTGTCTACCTCTTTGCAAATGTGCTTGATCGATTTCTTGGCTGCTACACCTCCATCAATAGCTTCTGCCAACTGGCGGCGCACTCCAGCCAGAGAAAGGAGCCGCTGGGCGAATGGCCACCGAAGGCAGGATACAAACCGCTGATCTAAGATTCGAACCCGTGCGCGCGATGCTGGAGCAGGAGCCTTACTGCGTCCGTTTCTTTCAGGCTGTGCGTTTGCTGGAACGACTGTATCCGGAGCGCAAGCCGGTGGGCCTGTTCGTTTCGCCCTCCAATGAAGTGGTTCAGTTTTCCTCGGTTCCAACCCTCTCCTTTCCAGCGAGCGAAATTCAGGACCTGCGGAGCGGCAAGGACGGCCAGCCGAAGATGTTTGTCAACTTCATGGGGCTGTGCGCGGCGGTGGGAGTGCTGCCGCATCCCTACACCGAATTTCTGCTGGAGCGCGCGCGCGCCAAAGACCCCGCGCCCGGTGAGTTTTTCGACATCTTCAATCACCGCATGATTTCTCTGTTCTACCGCGGATGGCAGAAGTATCGCTTCTACATCGCGTATGAGCGGACGGGCGCGAGCGACGACCTGATCAGCGCGCGACTGCGGGATCTTATCGGGCTGGGTACTCCATTACTGACCCGTCGCATGGATATCGCCGATGATGCGTGCCTTTATTACGCTGGGTTTTTATCGCAGCGGCGGCCGACAGCCCAGGGATTGAAGCAGCTTTTGCAGGATTACTTTGATGTTCCGGTCCGAGTGGAGCAATTCACCGGCACATGGAGGCGTCTCCCGCCGGACAACCGCACATTCCTGCGCGACAGCGGAGCATTCTGCGAGCGTCTCGGAATGGGAACCATCGTTGGTGATGAGGCATGGGACCAGCATGGCACTGTAACCATTCGCCTGGGCCCGCTGAGCTTTGCGCGATATAAGGAATTCTTGCCCGGTGAACGCGCAAATGTGGAACTGTCCGCCTGGCTTCGACTGTATGCGAATCGTGCGTTCGATTTCGTCGTTCGGCTCGTGCTTGAGCGTGATGAGGTTCCGCGTATGAAGCTGGGCGAGGAAGGGATCGGAGCGCCGCGTCTGGGGCTGGTTAGTTGGATACGGAACCGGCCCCTCAATCATGATCCGGATGAGGCAACCTACCGGTTGTCGTAAGAGCAACCGTTTTAACTCTGGAGATGGAACGATGAGCCTGAACCTGAAATCCCTGATAGGCAAGGTGGATGACGCAACTCGCAGCGCTCTTGAGGCTGCGGCCGGCCTGTGCGTTTCACGCACTCACTACGATATTGAAATTGAGCATTATCTTCTGAAGGTCATTGACAGTTCAGACAACGACGTTGCCTTTATTCTCAGGCAGTACGGCGTGGATCGTTCGCGCTTGACCGCTGAGCTACACCGCAGTCTCGACCGCCTGAAGAACGGCAACGCCCGGAGTCCCGCTTTCAGCCCTATGCTGGTGAAGATGCTGACCGAGGCGTGGACGATTGCCACCATCGAATACGACGCGTCGCAGATTCGCACCGGCTTCACGCTGCTGGCCCTCCTTTCCGGTGACGAGCTTACGCGCCTGATCCGCGACGTGAGCAAAGAGCTGCAACTGATTCCGGCCGAAGCGCTGCGCAAGGACTTCTTTACTGTCACAGAGAAGTCGCGCGAAGCATCGGTTTCAACAGCGGCTGGCGCATCTGCTGAGGAGGGCAAACCGGCGCGTTCCGGCGCACCCGGCAGAACTCCGCACCTCGACCAGTACACCGTGAATATGACGGCAAATGCCAAGGCGGGCAAAATCGATCCCGTCCTCGGCCGTGATCAGGAGATCCGCCAGGTGGTGGACATTCTCATGCGGCGCCGGCAGAACAATCCCATCCTCACAGGTGAAGCCGGCGTGGGCAAGACAGCCGTGGTAGAAGGCTTCGCTCTTCGATTGAGCAGTGGAGATGTGCCGCCGCCTTTGCGCAACGTTCAGTTGCACAGCCTCGATCTTGCGTTGCTGCAGGCCGGTGCGGGAGTCAAAGGTGAATTCGAAAACCGGCTCAAGGGACTGATCGAGGAAGTGAAATCGTCTCCACATCCGATCATCCTCTTCATCGACGAAGCTCATACCATGATCGGCGCGGGTGGGCAGGCAGGGCAGAACGATGCAGCCAATCTTCTCAAGCCAGCGCTGGCGCGCGGTGAACTGCGCACGATCGCGGCTACAACATGGTCAGAGTACAAAAAGTATTTCGAGAAAGATGCGGCCCTGGCGCGGCGATTCCAGGTGGTGAAGGTAGAAGAGCCAAGCGAAACCCAGTGCGATGCAATGCTTCGCGGCATTGTTCCAGCCCTTGAGAAGCACCATCAGCTGCGTATTTTGAGCGAGGCCGTGACGTCAACGGTGAGGCTCTCTCATCGCTATCTCGCAGGGCGCCAGTTGCCGGACAAGGCGGTGAGTGTTCTGGACACAGCCTGTGCGCGGCTATCCCTTGGCCAGAGTACAATTCCTCCGGCTGTGGAAGACGCAACCCGCCGCATCGACGACCTCAAGGTGCAAAAACAAATTCTGGAACGTGAAACAACGGTGGGCGAGAATCACGCTGAGCGTCTCGCGCTGATTGCTGAACAACTCGTCGCAGAAGAGGCGTCGCTGGCGAAACTCAATACGCAATGGGGACAGGAAGTCGAGTTGGTGCGTCAGATTCGCGCCATGCGCGAGGCTCTGGAAACCGGCTCGGATACGGTGAAGACTGAAGGTGATGAAGGCGCAGCGGTAAAGGCGTCTCTCGATGCTCTGCGCGCGCTTGAAGAGCAGCTTGCAGCAGTTCAAGGAGAGAACCCGCTCATCCATGTTTGTGTGAATGAGCGAATCGTAGGCGAAGTGATTTCCGCATGGACGGGTATTCCTCTGGGCAAGATGGTGAAGGATGAGATCGCCACTGTGCTCGATCTGGATGGTCATCTGCGCAAGCGCGTGATTGGGCAGGACCACGCTCTCGGCGCCATTGCGCAACGCATCATCACGTCGCGCGCCCGTCTCGACGACCCGGGCAAGCCCGTTGGTGTTTTCATGCTGGTGGGACCGAGTGGAGTTGGAAAGACCGAGACAGCGCTGGCACTTGCCGACCTTCTCTACGGGGGTGAGCGGAATCTGATCACGATCAACATGTCGGAGTTCCAAGAGGCGCATACCGTCTCCACGCTGAAAGGCTCGCCTCCGGGATATGTGGGCTATGGGGAAGGTGGCGTGCTGACGGAAGCGGTACGCAGACGTCCGTACTCTGTCGTCCTGCTGGACGAGGTGGAAAAGGCGCACAACGATGTGCTGGAGCTTTTCTATCAGGTCTTCGACAAGGGCAATCTCGAGGATGGGGAAGGCCGCTCAATTGACTTCAAGAACACCATTATCATCCTGACCAGCAATGCAGGGACCGAGACGCTAATGAAGCTTACAGCGGATCGAGAGACTATGCCGGACAGCGATGGACTGGCGCTGGCAATCAAGCCGGAACTGAACAAGATCTTCAAGCCGGCTTTTCTTGGGCGCATGATCATCGTTCCCTATTTCCCCGTGCGCGACGAAGCGCTGAAGCAGATCATTCTCCTCAAGATCGCCAAGATACAGCGTCGGCTGCATGACACGCACAAGATTGTGATGGTGTGCGACGATGCGGTGATTGAACAGGTGGCCAAGCGCTGTACTGAAGTAGAAAGCGGCGCTCGCAACGTCGACAATATTCTCTCGAATACCATGTTGCCGGAGATATCGCGCCAAGTGCTGGTACGCATGGCAGAGGAAACGCCTACGGAGCGGGTGCAGATTGGTGTGAGTTCCGAGGGAAACTTTACCTATTCCTGGTAGCTCAACTCGCCTACTGTGTGCTCGTAGCAGGCGGCAGGGCGTGACTAACTCGCGGCGGGTGTCCCGCGAGAAGAAAAATCCGGTGCAATGTCATGGTTGCTTTTGGGCAGACAAATCGGCTTCTCAGTTTTACCAGTCCTCTGGGTGCGAACGTGCTTCTCCCGGAGAGCCTGACTGGCGCGGAAGGCATCTCGGAACTCTTTTGCTACCAGCTGAATCTGCTGGCTGCAACCGACGCCACCATTGACCCGAAGAACATCGTCGGCAAGAAGGTTTGTATCGGAATTCAGAGCGACGACACAGACACGAAGCGGTACATCAACGGGATGGTTTCCAGTTTTGACATGAACGGCGGTGACGAGGAGTTCAACAGCTACAGTGTGAGTATCGTTCCGCGTCTATGGATGCTGACTCTCAACAGGAATACGCGCGTCTTTCAGAACCAGACCGTCCTCGACGTGATCCAGGCGGTGCTGGGCGTCTACAACATCAGCCCTTCGTTGGAGACCTCGGCGACCTACACGGCCCTGGAGTATTGCACGCAGTATCGCGAGACCGATTTTCAATTCATCTCGCGACTTATGGAGCAGCATGGGATACTGTACTACTTCAAACACACTCAGGACGATCATGTGCTCACGCTGCAGGATACCTCCAGCAAGCTGAGCGAGTGCGCGATTCAGAATTCGTTTCGATATGCACCCGAGAAAGGGAAGTTCGAAGGCTACTACGATTTCGTCATTCAGAATCTGAACTCCCGATCGAGCATGGTGACGGGCAAGTACAGCACCTGGGACTACAGCTTCGTTCGGTACAAAGCCGTACGGACGCAGGATGCGGACACGGTAACGAAGGGCCCTCTTGGAGAGAACAGCAACGAACAGTACGACTATGCCGATAGCGCCGCCGCATATCTGAAGAAGGACAAATCGGATTCGAAGATCAACGATCTGGCATCGTTCTTCGTGGACATCCGCCGTGACAGCGGCGATGCCGGAACCGTGGTTGTAGAGGGCAACTCGAACGCCATCCCCTTGCAGAGCGGCTATACCTTTAACCTCGTAAAGCATCCGCAAGGGAGTCTGAATACAAAGTACCTAGTTACTCGCGTGGAGCATGTGGTCCAGCAAGTGCCTTCCTACCGGACCCGAAATCAGAATGATGCGCAACCTTACAAAAACAAGTTCACTGCGATCCCCTCGTCCATCCCTTACCGGCCTCCCATCACAACGGAGAAGCCTGTCGTACACGGAATGCATACGGGCCAGGTGGTTGTGCCGTCCGGTGAAGAGTCATTCATGGATAAGTACGGAAGGGTTTGCGTGCAGTTCTGGTGGGACCGGCAGCGCAAGCCGAACACGCCCGACAACACACTGCTGCGCGTTGCACAGTCGTGGGCAGGAAAGGGATGGGGAACATATTTTTGGCCTCGCATGGGCGACGAGGTTCTGATCGACTTTATGGAAGGCGACCCGGACCAGCCCATTGTTGTTGGTTCAGTTTACAACGGCGTCAACATGCCGAAATACGATCCTGCCGGTCAATACACGCTCTCTGGAATTCTTACGCGCAGTTCGAAGGGTGGCGGCGCGGCCAATGCCAACGAACTCCGCTTCGAAGACTTGGATGGCAAGGAACAGGTCTACATGAACGCAGAGCGCGACTACGACCTGCACGTGGAGCACGACTGGCATACGCTCGTGGGCAACGAGCAACATATCAAGATCACCAAGGATCAGTTCGAAGAAGTCGATGGAGACCGATCGCACACTCTTCAAGGGAATCTCAAGGAAAGCATCGGTCAGAATTCCAATATCAGCGTTAGCCAAAACCTAAACGAGAAGGTCGGAATGAACTACTCGCTCCAGGTTGGGCAGAACCAGTTCAACAAATCCGGAATGCTCTATGTTGTCGATTCCGGCCAGGAAGTTCACATCAAGGGCGGCATGAATGTTGTGATTGAAGCCGGAATGAATGTGTGCCTCTCTGGCCCAGGCGGTTTTGTATCGGTCGGCCCTGAAGGTGTCACCATTCAGGGAACGATGGTGATGATCAACAGCGGCGGTGCTGCTGTTCCCGGTTCGCCAGGTAATCCGCAGAGCCCTGATTCGCCAAAGGCGCCAACGTTTCCCGGAGACGATCCACCTTCAAAACCCGCGTCGAACAGCTAAAGAGAGAGGCGAACCATGGGAATGCCGGCCTGCACCATCACCAGTCAAACAGCCCACGGGGGCATGGTCGTGCTCGGTTTTCCAACCGTGCTCATCGGGATGATGCCCGCGTCGCGCATTGGAGACAATCATGTCTGCCCGATGGTTACGGGGATCGTTCCGCACGTCGGAGGGCCGTTCATTCTGGGCTCGCCCACAGTCTTGGTGGGCAACATGCCGCAGTCGCGTGTTACCGACCAGCTCACTTGCGTTGGCCCCCCGGACGTTGCGATGAAGGGCTGCGAGACAGTGCTGGTGGGCATGGCTGGGGCGGGCGGTGCGGCTGGAGCGATGGGTGGAATTCAAGCCATGGGCGTTCCTGTACCGATGCAGTCGCCGGCCCCTTCCTCGCCCGGATTGCAGTCAGAGTTGCAGCAGGATGGCACCATCAAGACGTCAGCGCCTGCGGGTGGCAGACTGCCTCCGATTACGCTCAAGCAGCCGGGCTGGCCCGATTTGCCGGCGGCGCATACGCCGAACTTTCAGGCGGCACAGCCGGTTGATCTGCCTCCCAACACAACGCTTTATCGCGTCATTGACGACGATTCCAATCCTGCCGGTAGTTACTGGGCGCCGAGCCTGCCTGCCGATGAAGACACCTGGCGCGCGAACAACGCCGTCAAGCCGGAGTGGAACAGTGATGGGAAGGTTGCCGTCGCTACCGTTCCGCCAACAGGACTGAAGGCATGGATGGGCCCCGCATCGAGCCAGGGGAAGTTCAGCGGAGGTGGAACGCAGCTTTACGTGCCGCCCAATATCGTTTCCCCCGGCGCGATCTATTCCTCCCCATGGGCTGGGAAAGGTGGCAAGTGATGGCAGATGATCTCGCCGGTATTTCGCTGGTTCTCGTTGAGCGTTTCGCAAAGGCGTCTGCCGGATTTGTCGCGGCGGTCGATGCTGCCGTGGCAGAGGCCGCCCAGAATCCAGAGTTGGCGGGCACACCGGCGTTCCGGGCATGGCAGGCCAAGGCACTGCCGGTGCTTCAGGGACAGAATGCATCCATCCAGGCAGCAGCGGCGCGCTTTCATGAGGGCGAAGTCCATTCCATCCTGGCTCTTGCCGAAGATAAGCGCGGCCTGGCCAAGGACCTGGACGGATTTCCACTGACGTTTGCTGGCCCGGAGCGCGCCGCTGATCTTGAGCTTCTGGAGACGACCGTGGTGATGGCCGCGTATCAACTCTGCACTGCCGCCGGCATTCCCTGATGCGCGGAGCAAGGGATCGCCGGAGTTTCTGAATCTCCATCGTGGTTTACAAGGCCCGCAGGCCGGAGCTTTGAAAGGAATTGCTGTAGCCCGCATCGCGTATGAGCACAAATCCGGAACAAGCCGCAGGCCATGCCACCGCCGCTCGCATCGGCCGGTGGATTATTCCTGCCATCCCTTTCGGATGGACCTGGCTTCCGGACTTCGGCATTCAGAAGAGAGAGGAAGGCGTAATCCCGAGCAACATCTATCTGCGCGAAGATCAATTGCTTGCAGGGAATCAGCTCAACCTCTACATCAAGGCGCAGATCACGCTGATGAAAAGGACATTTGTTGATCCGGTGATCGCGGGGCCTGCTCCGCTGACTTTTCCGGATGCGACGGAGGCTGCCCTGCTGATGCTGAAACACCGGCCAATGCACCAGGCGACAGTGTTTCAGGTGCAACACTATATTCGAAGCGGCAGGTGGATCGGCATTGCAACCCTCACCACTCTCGAATCCGAACTTCTGAAAGTTCGCGGCGACTTCGATCAATTCATGAAGCTACTAAGAATCGAGCCTGAAACCGACTGAAGTGCCGAGGTGTCGCGCGGAAAAGACGATTGCAAAGGCGATCACTTTAAGGGCGATTTCGCAGAGTGCTAGCCTCATGCGCACAAGACAGGCTCTTTCAGCCATCCATTCGCAAGAATCAGAAAGGCGACGTCTCGCCATACGAAATCGTACGTGCGTTTGATGGTGATAATGTACCTTTGCCTTTAGGAGTTCGCCTGTAACCTATCTATGAAGATTCAGTTTCTACTTCCCTGTGCTTTTCTGTGTGTCTATCAGCTTGCTGCGCAGCAGACGTCTCATCCCATTGCACCCGTCAAGGAAGCCGTTGTCGTTGTTGGCGCTCCCAATCCGGTTACGCTCGGCGAGTCTTCGCGTTCCGTTGTGGTCATGGACACAGAACAGCATCCTCTTGCTTTCGAGACCGTGGAAGACTATCTGCGCACGGATCCTTCGTTGTTCATCGAGCAGCGCGGGGCAGGCGGGGCACAAGCCGATATCTCTATTCGCGGATCCTCTTTTGAGCAGACGTTGGTACTCCTGAACGGCTTGCGCATCAATGACGCACAGACTTCGCATCATAACCTCGATCTGCCAGTGCCACTTGAAGCCATGCGCAGCATTAACGTGCTTCATGGGGCTGGATCGACTCTTTATGGATCGGACGCAATTGGCGGCGTGGTGGATTTCTTGACGGCGGAGCCCGCATCTACCAGCCTCACACTTCGCACCGGAGCAGGAAGCTTCGGCGAGAATGAAGAGTCGCTCATGGGCGCGGCCGTCGGACGCCGCTGGAGCGGGATGGCCACAGGCACTCGCAACTTCTCCACTGGATTTATTCCAGACCGTGACTATCGGAATGAGACGGCCAGCACAGAGGCGCGATGGAAAAGCGCTCTCGGCATGACAGACATTTTGCTCGCCGGCAGTGACCGCGCCTTTGGGGCAGATCAGTTCTACGGACCGTACAACTCATGGGAGCGCACCAAAGGATGGTTTGCTTCCGCGCGGCAAGAGCTGGGCGAAAACACTGAGGCTGCTTTTGGGTATCGCAGGCACGCGGACAATTTCATCCTGTTGCGGAACGCTCCGGCGGTCTACGCGAACAATCACATCGACCAGAGCTGGCAGGGCGTTGTCCGGCGCAAGCAGGAACTGGGCAAGTACGCGATGCTCTTCTACGGCCTGGAAGGGGACGGAGACAGCATCGACAGCAACAATCTTGGCCGCCACGCGCGTAATCAAGGTGCAGGCTACGTGGATGCGGACCTGCACTCTACGAATCGATGGAGTGTGTCTGCTGGATTGCGCCAGGAAATACTGAGCGGCGGAGCACAGTCGGTATGGAGCCCCGATCTTGCGGGCACACTTTGGGTGTCACAAACGGTCAAGCTGCGCGCCTCGGGTGGATATGGATTCCGCCTGCCGACGTACACTGACTTGTACTACAGTGACCCGACCACCAACGGAAATCCAAACCTCAAACCCGAGTCCGCGTGGTCAGGCGATGGTGGCGTCGATTGGTTTGCCAATGCGAAGATGACCGCATCGCTGACTGTGTTCCTTTCCCGACAGCATGACGCTATTGATTATGTGCGTGCGAATCCTAGCGAAAAGTGGCAGGCAAGCAATCTGGCAGGACTGCGCTTCGCTGGTCTGGAAGGCTCACTGAACTGGCAGCCAACAAGAAATCAGACGGTGAAGCTTGGTTGGACTGGCATCTCCGGGGCGCAGGCAGCGCTGCATGGGCTTCAGTCAGAATATGTATTCAATTATCCTGTCAACAGCGCCAGCTTTGAGTGGCTTGGCGTGGTGCGGAATGCGTACCTGCTGCGAACGCGCGTACAGATTGCGCAGCGCTATCATCAGGACCCCTATCCAGTATGGGACGTTGAGATGGGACGAGAGCGCGGACGGCTTCACCCCTATCTTCGCGTTGCCAACCTGAGCAATACCGGCTACCAGGAAATCGCTGGCGTGCCCATGCCCGGGCGCAGCTTTACCGGAGGGATAGAACTTTCGTTGCAGAGGGCCAAAGGCCATCGGTGAGTGCGGAGTTAACCCATGACCACGGCAGGCATCCTGGGCACGGCGCGCGGTATCTGTTCAGCAGATGTGCTGCCAATACCGGGGCAACGGTGAGCTCCTGTTTCTATGCCAGAAGTAGGATCCAGACGCAATCTCGGTTGTTCTGGGTATGGATGCTGACTCGCAGCATGATGCTGCTGTGGAGGTTGACGCAGGTAGCGATGCGGCCCTGCTCCCTTACTCCAAATTTACGCAGCAGGCACACATGGTGCGGTATTCGCAACAACCGCAGGATCATGAGATCTACGGCACGGGCCGAGCGTCTAGTTGTTGCACATACGTCCCGGGCCACAGCAGGGTGCGTCGAGGCCGCAACATGGGCGCGCCTCCGAGTGGTTGCTGGCGTGGCTCCCAGACCCTTTGCAGATTGCGCCTGCCCCGCCGCTTATCAGCCTTTCCACACTGCCCCCACAGCCTGGGCACGTACTGATGGGTGCTTCTGACATTTTCTGGCGCTGCTCAAACCGATTCCCGCATTCTTTACATTGATACTCGTACGCTGGCAAGGCAAATCCTTTCTCACTCCAGGGTGTTGGTAGTCATTATAAAAGGAGATCGCAGTTGCGCCGACGCTGAGAACTCCGCAGGGCTCGACCGCGATTCCGCCCTATGCTATGTCCACGGGGCTTGGCATTAGGCTCAGATATAGCACCTTGGCCTCGGGTGTACCGAGAAATTTGCCCATCAGCGTTGGCCGAACCGCAACCAAGATTCACACCCTGAGTGCCCGGATATAGAATCAGGTGTTACACCGATTCGGCCCTCCATTGTGGAGTCTTAAGCCCTGAAGAGAGAAGTGGGAGAAGCAATGAAATCAATGATGTTGACGGAATATCGCAAACTCGAACTCGTGGACCTGCCGGTGCCTGAACCGGGTCCGCACGATGTGCTGATTCGTGTGGCGGCGTGTGGCATCTGCGGCAGCGACGTGCACGGCTACGATGGATCGTCGGGGCGGCGCATTCCACCGATCGTCATGGGCCATGAGGCGGCGGGGGTGATTGCCGCTGTAGGGAGCGGCGTCTCCAATTTTCAGGTGAGAGATCGAGTCACCTTCGACTCTACGGTCTATTGCGGCGAATGCGCATTTTGTCGTGCCGGCGAGATGAATCTCTGTGATCGTCGTGAGGTTATTGGCGTCTCCTGCGGCGAATTCCGCAGGCAGGGCGCATTCGCCGAATACATTGCTGTTCCGGAGCGCATCCTCTACCCACTACCTGTTGAGATGTCATTTCCTGAGGCAGCCATGCTGGAAGCAGTCTCTGTCGCGCTTCATGCCGTGCATGTCAGCGGAGTTACTGAGGGGAAGACAGCATTGGTTGTGGGTGCCGGAATGATCGGACTCCTGACCATGCAGGCCGCGCGGGCAGCGGGTTGTGCGCGCGTGATGATTGCCGATATTGACGCCACTCGGCTCAATCTTGCCAAATCTCTGGGAGTCGATGAGGTGCTCTGCTGCTCCGGAGCCGAGCTCACGCGTCAAACGTTGCAGAAAACCGGCGGGTTGGGAGTTGATTTAGTCCTCGAGGCGGTAGGCCGGAATGAAACCGTGGCAGCTTCCATTGACTGCGTACGCAAGGGCGGTACCGTCACGTTAATCGGAAATATCACGCCCGAAGTTACGCTGCCGCTGCAAAAGGTGGTATCGCGGCAAATCCGCCTGCAGGGTAGTGCGGCATCGTCGGGTGAGTACCCGGAGGCCATCGACCTTGTGGCCAGCGGGCGAATTCAGGTTAAGCCGCTGATTACGGCGGTTGCGTCGCTTGAGGACGGCCCGCAATGGTTCGAGCGGCTCTACACGCACGAGCCAAACCTGATGAAAATCGTTCTGACGGCGGAGACGAGCAGCAAAACTTCTGCTACGAAAGTCGAGGCGGCGTAATGAGTGACTCGCTCTTTGATCTAAGTGGTCAGGTCGCTATTGTTACTGGAACGAGTCGCGGCCTGGGCCAGTACTTTGCGCGCGCCCTTGCAAAAGCCGGAGCAGATCTGGTGCTAACCAGCCGGCGGCGGGAATCTCTCGCCGAATTTGAGGCAGAAATACGCGCCATGGGCCGTCGGGTCGTCTCATTGGAACTCGATGTACGCGATCATGCCAGCATTCAGCGCATGGTGCAGCAGGCAGAAGAAGCCTGCGGGCGGATACACATACTGGTGAACAATGCCGGATGCAACGTTCGGAAACCTGCGCTCGAAGTTACATGGGACGATTGGAATCTTGTCTTGGATACCAATCTGCGGGGTAGCTTCTTTGTGGCTCAGGCGGTTGCCCGCAGCATGATCGCGCATAGTTATGGGCGTATCATCAACATTGGCTCAGTCACCAGCGTCTTCGGATTCGCCGGACTAGCCCCCTATGGGGCCAGCCGCGGGGGCATTCGTCAACTTACTATGAGTCTTGCCGACGACTGGGGCAGGCACGGTGTTACGGTCAACTGCCTTGCTCCGGGGTGGTTTCGCACAGAGCAGAACAAGGTTCTGTATGAAGATCAGGAATGGCTCGCTTATATAACAGATCGCATTCCGGTTAAACGGCCCGGCCAACCACACGATCTCGATGGTGCGGTTATCTTCCTGGCTTCAGAGCAGAGCCGATATGTTACAGGGCAGACGCTGCTGGTTGACGGAGGCATCACAACGGGTGCTACGCGAGCCACCGTGGCCCCTAAAGAGAAAGGATGAACGGAATCGGCTGTCTCGCTGCAGCTTACGCGGGATAAGCGGGAAGGGTGATCCGTCGAATCTTTCCCAGCAGAAAGATGTATCCCGCGATGCCGAGAACAAGATACGAGGCCGCTACCGCAAAAGCCGCTGCAAAGGATTGACGCCCGCTCACCAGATATCCCGTGACGATGGGTGCCACGATTCCGGAGATTTGATTCGAGAGGTTCACAATAGCGCCCACTGAGCCCACGCTGTCACCCGGTGCGATCAGGGACGGAATCGACCATCCCACAGGTGCAGCTGCCGACAATCCGCCAATCGAGATGCTGATCCAGAGCAGTGCCTGAGTGGGTGTGTGCGCCCGGGCCGCTCCAAGGATACCCAGTCCCAGCGTGGTGCCACCTATCAGCACAATGCGCCGAACGCGATCCGCATTCCATCCGTGATGAATCAGCATATCCACCAACCATCCACCTATCAAGAGATCGGTCACGGTTGCGAAAAGCCATGGCACGCCGGTGTACATGAAAGAGTGCGCCAGGTCCATGTGCAACGACCTCGACAGATAGACGGGCAGCCATGTCAGCAACAGATAGAAAATGTAGTTATACGAGCCCATCCCAAGGGCTAGCCCGATAACTTTCCGTTGCCGCAATAGATAACTCAGCGAAACTCGATCCATCGCGCAGTCTGCGAAGCTTTCCATCTCCGCCGGCGCTTCTCCTGGGATGCCGTGTGGTTCCCCGTCGCGCACTTTTAGGTCGCGCTGCGGATTGTGATACATCCAGAAGAACAGCAGGAAGTAGAGAAAGCTGATCACCCCGGTAGCGGCAAAGCTCAGCCGCCAGCCGATGCGCAGCAAGAGCAGACCAATCAGAGGTACACCAATAGCCGATGAAAATTTGGCCGCGCTGTCAAACAGGCTGGTGGCAAGGCTCCGCTCACGTGGGGGAAACCAATATCCAATGGCCTTGGCGTTTGCTGGGAACGTGGGTGCCTCACCGATGCCCAGCAGAAAGCGTGCCGCGAAAAACCATCCGATGCTTTGAGCCCCCGCCGCCGCAAATGAAGCGACACTCCACAGCAACGTGCTGACGCGGCCCACGAGGCGCACTCCAAACCGGTCAAGCAGCACCCCTGAGGGAAGTTGGCAGAGCGCATACGTCCAGTTATACGCGCCAAGCAGAAATCCAAAGGTGATATCCGTGATCCCAAACTCTGAGCAGAGCGCGTCGTGCGAGACCGAAAGATTTACGCGATCAAAGTAATTGACCAGCACTCCCAGACCGAGCAGGAAGGCAATTGTCCAGCGCCGACGTTCTACAACTTCGATCACGTATCAGCCTTCCATTCGCGAAATCATTCTTGTTCGCCATATTCTACAGTGTTCGAGCAGCGACCCGCAGATTGCGAGGAGCGCCCGTGGTAGCCGTCGATTACGGCATTCTGGACTTGAGGCGGATACATTCGCCATCCACGACGAATCTTCCGTATCCGTGATGGTGGATGGTCTTCGGATCTTTCTGCCTGGGATCAATCCAGGCCTTGAGAACTTCAAGAACGAAGAGGTTGTATTCATTGACGAGGCGCGTGTCGATCACCTTGCATTCGAGATTGGCGAAGCACTCGGCCACCAGCGGGGGCGTCACCTGCTCTGCGGGCAGCGGAGTTAGTCCAAATGTTTTGAACTTATCCACTGTCCTTCCCGAGCAATTACCAACATCTGCAACTTTCGGCGCCACTTTCAGAGCCGGGACGGCAATCACGCATTCCTTTGTCGTTCGCAATGCGGAAAAGCTGTAATTTGCATTACTGACAATACAGGCAACCAGTGGTGGCTCGAACTCAACCATCATATGCCAGGACATTGCCATGACATTCGCTCGGCCATTACGAGCGGTTGTCAGCAGAACCACCGGACCCGGTTCGAGTAACTGGTACACCTTTGACAAGGGCAGATCGTTCACGGCCTCGGAGACTCCCATTGGCCTGAACTGGAAGAGTGGAAGACAGCTTCGATGACGGCCATATTCTTGATGGCTTCTTCGACGGGGACAGGAACCTCCGTGCCCTCCAGAATGGCTTTGGAGAAGGCGTCGCCCTGCAGCGTGTACTGATCGCAGGTTGGGAAAGTCTCCGCAGTGATGTCGGCACCGAGCAGATCGCCGCCATCGTCGACGAAGATGCGCGTAGGCCGATCCTTAGGCGCATTGAAAGGGATTTCGATCTCAATGCGTCCGCGTGTGCCAAAAAAGTGGACACGCTGGTAAGGAACCAATTGCGTGCTGCACGTGAAGATTGCCTGGCCGGCAGGGAAGTCAAGGATCGCAGAAGTAAGACGGTCAGTTTGCATCTGCGGGTCGCGGTCGATGCTGGCCACGACGCGTGTCGGCTCCTGCGCGAACGCAATGCGCGACGCCTGGATGAGATAGCAGCCGATGTCCAGAAGGGCACCACCTCCGCAGTCAACCTGGTTGCGGATGTTAGCCGGGTCGTCGTTGAAGTAGCTAAAGAAACCAGCGACTGAGCGCAGTTCTCCAATGCGGCCCTGGTCCAGCAACTCACGCACCCGCACCCATTGCGGATGACTGCGAATCATGAAGGCTTCGCCAATCTTGACTCCGGTCCGGGCCTGGACGGCGAGAAGAGTTTTCGCCTCCTCCACGGTAAGACTGATGGGCTTCTCGCAGAGCACGTGTTTGCCCGCTTCAGCGGCCTTGATCGTCCATGGAACATGAAGCTGATTGGGAAGGGGATTGTAGATGGCGTCGATGTCTGGGTCGGCGAGGAGTTCTTCATACGAGCCGTAGGCCGTGGGAATGCCAAGGCTAGCTGCAGCTTCCTGAGCCTTGGCAAGATCGCGGGATGCGATTGCGGTTATGCGGGTATATTGTCCCTGCTGCATGGCAGGGAGAACTTTCTTGAGACCGATAGCAGCGGTGCTGAGAACTCCCCAGCGAAGCGTGTTAGACATGGTGACATGATAACGCTTGAGTGCTCGCGCTGGAACAATCTCTCAATGAAGTTTACTGAGCCGTTTTGTTGGCTGGGCCTGGACTCTCGTAAAGGCGGTACCCTCGGCTCGTTGTCTGTGTAGAGCTCTCATTTGCACGCAACTTGACCAGGCGCTTGAGCAGCGCTGGAATCTGATCTTTTTCGTCCGTTTTTCGCAGTGCCACAATCAGGTGATACACGGCCTGCTGGTCGTTCGGGTCCAGAGCCAGCGCGGCGCGACTATGCTCAATTGCCTGCTTCGTATGCCCGCTTTGCATGTACACGGTCCCGAGGAGGTCATGAGCTGCAACCAGGCTGGGGTCCAACTCCACCGCGCGGGTTGCTGCTTTCACTTCCTCGTTATACTCGGGGCTCCCCTCCGGCTTGCCTTCTTCCATTAAGGCTTCAGCCAGCAGGTAATGCGCATACGCTTCATTGGGGTGCGCTTTCACGGCCGCACGAAACTCCGCCAGCGCCTCCGCCGACTTGTGTTGTTGCGATTTAACAAGCCCTACGGCCACGCCGAGAAATTGCAGTGTTGGGTCGATTCGGCTTGCTGCGTCGAAATCGTCTGCGGCGCGCGTGAATGCGCCGAGCTGAGTTAACAGCACACCGCGAACAAGGTAAAGCTTAGGTTCATTCGGCAACTGAGTGAGCCCCGCATTCACAATGTCGATGCCCACCTGAGGCGACGCGTGATCAAAGGACAATGTGGCAAATTGAAGATAAGCATCTATACTCTTCGGATTCGCCAAAATCGCCCGGCGCAGCAACTCAACAGCGCGTGCCGTTTCGCCCTTCGACTCAAGGATTCCGGCGGCAAGCGTCGATGCGTCTTCATCAGCGTGGTCTGCCGCAATCAGTGGCTGGAGCGTCGCCAGCGCATCGTCCGCGTGGTGTGCATTCCACTGCGCCAAGGCGAGATTGTATCGGGCCTCGCTCTTTGTGGGAGCCAGCGCGAGTGCCTTGGCAAAAACAGCAGCCGCATCTTCGTCGCGCTTCAAAAGCGCCAGGCATGTGCCATATTCCGTCAACGCCCCCGGTTGGCCGGAGATTACAACAGTTGCTTTCTCGAAGTGGTCAACGGCATCGGCGCAATTTCTCTTCTTGTACTCAAGGACACCAAGAAGAGCATGCGATGTTGGATCGTCCGGGCGCTGTGTCAATATCTTCAGCAGGAGCGGTTCGGCGCTGTCATGTCCCAACTGAAACTCAGTTTGAGCGGCTCCTTCCAATGCAGGAAGGTAGCTCGGAGCGAGCTTCAATGCGTGTTGATATGCCGATAATGCCAGCGGCAGATTACCCATTGCAGCCGTTGCCATCCCACGCAGAGTCCAGACCCTGTAATCGCCTGGGTGTTTGACCAATGCGGCTTGACTCAAGCTCAATGCTTTTGAAAAATCGTTTCCACGCAGCGCAATCAGAATCGGCCCTACAGGGTCCTGCGCAACGCGGCTTTGTGTAGGGTGGTCCTGTGCGAGACAGACAGGCGCAACAGAGACCAGAAGACAAAGACAGAAGGCGCACCACGAGGTCTTGCGCATCATTGAACACCGCTGTCGCATGAAGGCCGTCGAAAACTCGTCAGATTGCTCATGCCAGATTCCGTGGTGACTCGCGGAGATGTATCAGGGCCAGCTCAGGGTGCAATTGACTCAGTAAGTTGAGGTGTAACATTGTCGAAGAAAATCCCCTGGAACTGCCCCGGCGCCATCTGCGGAGCCCGCAGCTCAATTGTATGCTGTATCTCTGGCACAATGGCGGACAGATCGGCGTAGAAGCCCACAAAGCAAGGTCCGTCAACCCGGCTGGAGCTATACGCAGGCTGTAACTTCAAAGGCTCGCCGTCCAGTGTCGCGGTTACCGGCATTGCGTCCGATGCATCGGCTGCTTGCACGAATAGCAGGAGCCGCTCCGGAACCAACCAGGTCGATTCGTAGTCCTCTTGCTTCCAGGGGATAGGCCATTTCAGTTTGCGACCGGCTAACTGATCCAGCACGCGTTGCGGGACCACAAAGGTTCCGATGAGCGATCCGTCCCTGGCCGTTGAAACCCTAATCTCCTGTGCCTGGGCAAAGCGCGGCCCTTCGAAATGCGCCTGTGTCTCGACGTAGTTGCCGGATTGTGTAAACCGCTGTGGGGTACCGTTTATCGTCATCGCAGAAATTCGTGCGCGCTCAGGAAGCAGTACGCCGATGCCTTCAACGGTTCCTGGCTCACCGGCAACATGCAATAGAGACACAGTTCCTTCCTTCAGCAATACACTGGGCTGTGTCGCGGAATGCAACGCAGTTGCATTGAAGAGTAGCGGCAGGGCCAATTCCCCCTGAGGAATCACCTCCAGCACGGTCGCGCTGGTGCCATCGAGCGACAGGTGCACCTTGTCTCCGCGGGTCCATAATCCTGCATCTGGCTTCCCAATGAGGCGGTTCTTCTGTGGATATATTTCCCGCAGCAAGAACTTATCTCCTGTAGTTAGGCCAAGTGACTGGTCGAGTGGAAAATCAGCTGGTAGCTGCTTGTAATTAGGGTTGAAGAGGAACAAGTACCCGCGGCCGCCCACGATCGCAGCGGTGCCGTCAACATGTCCCAGCGCAGGTTGCTCAAGAATCGTGCGCGTATGACGCAGATACTCCTTATTCTGCGCTGTCCAATTGAGCCAGTCGCGAATCCATGCCTTGTCTTCCGCGGAAAAGTGTTGAAACTCCTCAGGATCGCGAGCCGGAATCATGTTCACGACATTATTCCAACCGCCGGTCGCAATCGAGGAAATAAAGGAATACTTGAACCCAAGATAGTCCCAGTCGCGTGGCCGGTAACGCGTATACATCATCTCAACCTCTTTATTGCCACTCGGAGTAGTTATACTTCTCGATCGTTCGGTCTGATGGGTCGCATAGCCGGGAATGACCTCTTCTGGCGCAAACTGATAGTTTCGATACCAATAATTGACAAACCTTGTCCGGTCTGCAGAGACGCGATCGAAATGAAGATCCGGATAGGGCTTAAAGCTCTCAGGTTGCTCATCCGTTCCGGTTGGGTGTGGATAGCTGCCTGCCAGCCAGCTCCACGGCCCAAATAGCTGATACGACTGGCGTCCATCAATAACAATCGAGGGACTTGCCTTGCGCAATGTTTCCATCACCCGCCGCCACCCATACCACTGCGCATAGCTGCTGCTGCCAGAGAGGTTAAGCCAGGTATAGTCAAACGAATATCCCGCTATCCCCGTTCGTTTCTGAAATGCAATCAGATTCTGAATCAGGTAATCCTGAAATTCACGCGATGAAAGTGTCGCGTACATGATCTGCGCATCTGTGAATGACGTACTCTTGCCATCGCTCCCGCCCTTTACGAGCCATGAAGGATTCTTCGAGAAGGGAATTGACGGATAGACGTACGCCAACAAGCCCACATGCTTATGCTTTGCATACGCAAGCATCTCTGAAACGCTATCGGGAATCTCATCTTTTGTCGGATCCCACTCACCTTTGCGTATCTTTTCGCCTAAGTTCAACCACAAAACATACTCCCAACCCCAGGTGTCCATGCTCTGTGCATGCTCCGCCAGTTTCGAATTACCGGGCGCATAGAGTAGAGTCTGGATTCCAAGTTCGGAAGCCGTGTCGATAATTCGTTTGAACTCCACCATCCCTTCGTCCGTGCCTACATCAATCTGATAGTCATTGAGTGTCCACCCTACATCAACGCTGATCGGGTCGGGAGACGGATTAATCAAGAATGCGCGCACACAGGCAGTAAATGCCGCCACTTCCGCGTCGTCCATGCCATCAGTAGGCGTTTGAGCAGGCGCAAGATGCCATTCCGTCACCATTTCGCGCGGCTTGCGGTGGCCGGAGAGACGGTAAGCGCCAATGCAAGCCCTATCGCTCTCAAAGTCTCCCCTTGATTGCTGCCATTCCATCTCCGGTGCATACGAGATGGTCACCAATTGCCCGTCGCGCTGCGCAGAGAGAAATGGATTCTGGACTGTCAACATTGCCCCATCAGCACCGGTAAATCGCAGAAACTCGCCGAAATCTTTTCCTGGCAACGATTTCTTACTTTGCTCGATTGTTGATCCGAACTGTGGTACATAAACGGACGGTATATAATCCGAAGCCACAACATTCCGCGCCGTAAGATTCCAGAGAACAACTCGGTGAATCATGTACTTAGCGGTTGGTGCATGCAAAATCCTGATCTGTTTTGTAACAAATCTCCAGTCGGGTTTCAGCGTATAAATTGCTTGAATGTTATATCCAGATAACTCGTAGTTATAAGTAATGTTGCCCTCGGGATTTCTCTTAATTGCTGCCTCTGCGTCAGCACTTCGTAGCATCGTGCGGTCAATCATGATCGACCACGCGTCGTCAGCAAGATCGAAGCGCGCTCCCGACGAGACATCCTGCACAGATAGCAAGCCACGGGGGCCAAATTCTGCCGACGTAGTTGAGTTTCTCAGTCGCAGAGTTTGAGCGGATGAACTTACGCAAAGAGTTAAAGCCAGAAGAGCCAAATACTGCGCAAAACGACGTGTACCTGACATGACATGATCCTTATGAGACGCCTCGGGCTGAATTTGTGTGCAACAGATTGCGAGGGACAGTCCGGAGAGCCATATTCCGACCGTCCCTCAGAAGCATCACAATTGTTCAAGAGACAACTTCTCGTCTGAGCTGCGCAGAAAAGCCGTCGCACAACGAGTGCTGCGCCGTTTGCCGTACGGCTTTGACGCCTGGATCGGGACGTAGACCCCGCTCAATGCATGCGTGTCGCGACGATTGCGCGAGGTCTCCGTCCTGTAAAGGTCTGCCCCGATGGCGCAGGGCAAGATCTAGAAACTCAGTTTGGCACCCAGTTGCATATTCCGCGGAGGCATGTTGCTGCTTGTAGTGCCGAAGTTAGCGCTCGTATCACCGAAGTTGGCATTTACGCCGTTCAAATTGACTCGATTGAAAAGGTTGAACACATCCAGCCGTATCTCAAAACTGAGGCGCTCGGTAATGGCTGTGGTCTTCTGCACAGTCAGGTCCGTGTCGGCATACCCAGGGTTCCGGAATTGGCCAAGCTTTTCGTTACCCTCTGTGCCAACGGCTTTAAACTCAGGCTGTGCAAACTGAGCACGGGTGAAGATTCCTGAGTCAACAGTGCCTGTGTACTGATACGACTTTCGGTCGTGCTTCTGGTGGTAGCTGACGACGTTTGGAATGTTGTAGTTACTGCCGTCGGCTGCGTAGTTACCGCTATTGGGTGAGAAGGCGATGTGTCCCGCAGCTAGCTCGCTTTGGTAGTTGGCCTGAGTTACAGTAACACCGGCTGTGTCAATCAAGGACAACGAGTTCGTGTTAGTCACGGAGAATGGATTACCCGACTGCAAGATGGTTGTCGAGGCCAAGTTATAGCCGGAGGTTAGTCGGCGCATAAAGCCGTTCCCCTGGGTCAGGCCGGGTATGTCATAACTCCAACCGAGCGAGAAACGATTTGGTGCATCCCAGGGCGACGGGCTGTACCACTGGTCGATATTGAATGAGGTTCCACCCGTAGCCGTGTATCCGCTTGGGTAATTGTTCCAATTGTCCTTGGACGAGGAGCGAGTGTAGGAGGCAGTCAAAAATCCGCGAGTGCCAAATCGCCCTTTCAGTGCGGCGATCAGGGCGGAATAGTTCTGTCTAGCACCGTTATAGGCATAGGTGATAGCGCCAAAACTCTTGTTGAGGCGAGTTTGGATTCCATCTCCCGTCCACACGCCATTCGAGCCAAACGCCGGATGCTGAATTAGGTCGCCAGGGATGAGGTTAAGGTCTGCTCCGTAGGATGTGTTGCCCGTGTTGCCACCTGAGACGACGAGGTTATACGAGTGGGTTCCGGCGTATCCTACGCTGGCTGTCATTTGGTTGGTGAGTTGGCGTTCGAGACCAGCCGACCAGTTGAGCGTGTTGGGAGAGGAGAGGTTTACAGATGTTCCACCTACACTGATTTGTGAACCTGGGATGCCGCCTTGAGCGTTGAGCGGTTGTCCAACAAAGGCAGGATACTGGAAGCCAAACGGATACTTGTTCTGCGTGCCGTAGCTGAAGATTGGCGCAGCCGTTGAGCCATTGTTATAGAAGGTTGGAACCACGAACCCTGGAGGGTTGCCCTTCAGGCCATTTTCAGCATTGCCTAGTGTGAAGTAGTCGTGGAAGAGTCCAAACCCACCCCGCGCTACCCATTTGTTGTCTGCAAAGGGACTGTATGCGACACCGAAACGCGGGCTGAATACGTAGTTCACGTCATGTTGAAACACATGTGATTGCTGCGTCATAACGCCGCTTGCGATTCGGTCTGCGATGTTAGAGCCATTTCCAAGGTGGAAATTGGCCAGCACTGTTCCACCTAATGCCACATACGGATTTCCGAAATTATCGTAGCGGATGCCATAGTTGACCGTTAACTTGCGGCTTGCTTTCCAAGTGTCCTCGGCGAAAATTCCAAACGTGGTTTCCTTGTAGCCGTAATTCCCTGGGGAGGGTTTGCCCGTCACTGGATTGTACGATAAGCCGGATTCCGAGTAAGGGTTGTCATTGATCATGTCGATCATGCTTTGGTAATAGAAACTGGCCTGTCCGTATGCCCCGGCAAATAACGCAATGTCGTCACCGCGCCATGCCTCAAAGCCTGCCTTGAAGCTATGCGAGCCCACGACACGGGTCAACACATCGCGCCAGTGATAGCTGTGCTGGATGTAGTCTCCATCTGCGAAGCCGTTTCCCCAGCCTGTGCCTAGCAGGTTCACGCTAACGATCGGAACGGTAAAGAGCCCGGACTTAGGCGATATGCCTTCAATGCGGTTGTATCCAAAGACGGCCTCGTTCAGCATGTTCGGCGAAAATGTGTGGGTTTCATTCACCTGTAGAGAAAATGTGTAAAAGGCGTTTGTGGTTGCAAACGCGGGACGAACGCTGGGCCCGCCGCTCGAAATTGTGTCCCGGAAGAACTGACCGTAAACGCGATCCTTGCTAAAGTACTTGTCCAGGCGAATGTTATATTGCTTGGCGTTGTTATAACTGGATGAGTTGAAGTTCCCCTGATAAAACACTGGGGTAGAGCATGGAATGTTGTCATAAGAGGCTGGCAGAGTACCAACCCCGTTCAAGCAGGCGGTCTGATCTGCGGTCGGAAGCACATTACTCCACAATTGCCCGGCAGTTGCAGATGTGTGGCCGCCGGTTACTGCGGTCGCAGGGTACTTGTCCATCAGTTGAACTTCGGGACTGTTTGGTTTCGCCGATTTCGCGAACGCGAGAAATTCCGGCGCTTCATATCCTACGAGTCCGCTACCATTTGAGGTCATTGACAGGTAAGGTTCATATCCGACGAAGAAAAAGAACTCTTTGTGCGGAATAACCGGGCCGCCAAACGTAAATGACATGTTGTTGGTGTGATACGGAGCCAGCTTGGTAGGTTGCGGCACTCCGAATTCGCCGCGGGCCGTCAATCCCTGGTATGTGTAGTACTCGCTTGCCATCCCGTGGAATTGATTCGAGCCAGATTTGGTTGTCATCACGGTTTGAACCGAGCTGGCGCGGCCGTAATCGACGGTGTAGGTATTCGTCTGCACGGCAACTTCCTGCGTTGCATCCGCATTCGGGGTCAGGTTCAAGACACCGGGCCGAATGCTGCTAGTCACATCCATTCCGTCTACAACGTATTGGTTGCCATTTGCGCCGCGCCCATTCGCGCTGGCGTTCACCCAATTTTCAGGAGCGAAATTGGTTGCTCCGCTCGATCCCAGGCCGGTCACGCCGGGAGCTATGGTAATCACTGAAGTTGGGTTGCGACCCGGCAAGGGTAAATTCTGCATGGCCGAGGTGCTGAGAGTCTGCTCAAAGCGGCTGTCAGACGTGTCGAGCACGGGAGCCTCCGTGGTCACGGTGACCGTGGCTTGGACCTTCGCAACACTAAGAGCCAAGGTAACGTCACGCGTCTGATCAGTAGTCAGAGTAAATGACACCGAGGTAGGCGAGAATCCTTGTACTTCTGCCGACACGGTGTAACCGCCGGGCGCCAGGCTAACAAAACGGTATACGCCAGTAGAGTTACTGAGTACTGTCTGCTTGACGCCTGTGGCCGAGTTGATCAACGTGACTGTAGCATTAGGGACAGCAGCTCCATTGGCGTCTTGCACTGTCCCTTGTACTCCGCCGCTGAATTGCGCGTAGCAGCTAGCTGTTGCCAGGAGCAACAGCGTTAAGGTCGTGAGAAAATGTTGTGCGGCTTTTTTCATCGTGGCCTCTCAAGGACGGTTGCGCGTGGATCGAAAGTGACACTTCAAGCCTGCCCTCTCTTACGCACGCTGGCATTCATGGCGAAGCACTCTTGGCTTCCGCATCCTGAAAACGTTTAGCAAAATACTCTGCCTTCAGGAACACAGCGAGACTACTCATCAAGGATGAGGTGCGCATGAGATAGAGTGACCATGCCAACATAGTACAGATGGACTAGATGTAGCGCAGGCTTGCTGCCAATATGGGTTGCAGCGTAGACTCCAACCTGCCTGACAATGGACAAATATGGTCAACCCGGATGTACTTTCATGCCATTCCGGGTTTGTCTGCAGATTGCCGGATTAGCGTCTGTACTGGCACTCTGCACCGCGGGATGCAACTCCGTAAGGCATGCAAGGATCGCTGTTATACCCCAGACTGAAGGAACACTTCTGTGGGAGGCAGCGCATGTAGGGGCGGAAGTCGCAGCAGACCAGACCGGAACGTTCATTTATTGGAACGCCCCTACACGCGAAGATGATGTCGAAGCGCAGATTGCGTTGGTTGATCGCGTTATAAATGGCAACTATCAGGGATTGGTCCTCGCTCCAGATCAGGCATTGTCTCTTATCAGCCCTGTGCGCCGAGCTCTAGCGCGTGGAATTCCTACAGTCATCATAGGGTCCCCACTACCGATCCCGGCCGGGGGAAATCTCTCTTACATCCTTAACGATGAAGTTGAAGGCGGTCGGCTTGCGGCACAGCGTGTTGCTGCTCTGCTGCATGGCCATGGGACTGTTGCGATTCTCGGGATCAACCCCGACGTTACTGGCACAATGCTGTGTGAGCGTGCCTTCGAGCAGGCTCTCGTTCAGAGTTCTCCAGGCACCCGCATTGTTGAGAGGCGCATGGGATCGTTTAATGTCCCGCATGAACAACAGGTCGTTGAGGATACGCTCAAAACCCATCCTGATCTGGATATCGTCATTGCACTCATGTCGACCACGGTTGATGGGGCGCTCTCTGTTCTCGACGCAACGCCGGACAGACGTGCAATCAAAGTGATTGGCTTTGATATTGCTGGACTAGCACCCTTTGACCGGAATGCGAATCTCGATTGCGTAATCCAGGAAGATGCTCGGACCATGGGGCAGAAGGCGGTTGAACTGATCCACGCCCGCCTGCTCGGACAATCTGTGCCTGCTCTGGAATATATTCATCCAACGCTTATCACGCGCGAGAATTACAACAGTCCAGAAGTGCGTCAAATGCTTTCCCAAGATTGGACGCTGGGCCACTGGCGTTGGAGTTCGATCCAATGAAACTGTCGCCTTCACTCCGCAGGCTGTTGCTGCTTGGATCGCTTCTCACTCTCTTCCTGACTTTCGCGACGATTGCCTTGCTTGCTTATTTACACAACCCCAGCCACGGTTTGCCTTATCGCGATGCATTTGCAAAAGGCAGGGCCGACGAGTGGAAGGCATTTGGCGGCACCTGGGAGTTGATGAATGGCATGATGCGCAACGACTCTGATGAGCGTGGCGCAAAACTGTTGACCGGGTCGCCGTATTGGCACAACTACTCCATTGAAGCAGATGTTTATTTGTTGGGAAGCAGCGGAGACGCGGGCCTGATCATCCGATCCGGAGGGGAAGAGGAAGGTGTGAATGCCTACCGGGGTTATTATGCAGGCGTGCGCACGATCGATAATTCCCTTGTCCTTGGGCGTGCTGAGCATGGTTGGATGGAGGTTACAAAACAGGGTCTGGCTCTTGGCGGCGTCCGCCCATTCCGTTGGTACCACTTAAAACTGCTGGCATACGACTGTCAGATTGTTGCTGCAGTTACCATCCCTTCCCAAGCGGCTGCTACGTCACTCGGTATTGCGGACCGCAATTGTGTGAGTTCAGGACGTGTCGGCCTCCGCTCCTACTCTTCGGGCGGTATTTGGCGCAATGTCGTTGTCCGTTCCGCAACACATGAGGACCTCACTGCGATGCTTTCGAGTGCGGGAGAGCATGGTGAATCCGTACAGGCGAGTTCAGGCATCGAGGATTCCGATGCTCTCGCACTGCAAAGGCTTTTGGGGAGAGAGCAAGCTGAAGTCCGCTCCAGTGTCGAGACGCAGAGCATTGCGAGTCTGCGCCTGGCATCCTTTGTCACACCAGGAACCGCTACTGTTCGTGGTGTGGTCATTCTCACCACGCCGCGGATCTTTGTCCAGGACTCGACGGGCGGAGTCTACATACCGCACCCGAAAGCACCGCTGCTGAAGGTCGGCGACGAAGTTGAAGCTACTGGCGAAGTGCATCCTGGCGGCTACAGCTCTACGCTGGAACACGCCACAATCAAAGTGCTCTGGGCGCGCACACCAATGCCGCCGCTCTCGGTAACGGCCTCCCAGGCGTCCACAGGCAAATACGACGCTACATTCATTGAGGTGCGCGGGCATCTCACCGGCAAAGAGCGCGGACCCAACAACACAATGATCCTGGATCTTGATGACGGACCTCAATCTTTCAGGGCTGTCATGAATCCCGGCCGTGGCGACTACCTGTTTAGCAAGCTCAAGCTGGGCAGCAGCCTCCGCCTGCGAGGTATCTGTGTTGTGGACCCGGAGTTTACACATAACCTCACGCCCTTCGTTTTGTTGCTGCGCTCCAATGAAGACCTTGACGTGATTGCCGGACCGCCATGGTGGAGTACCGGACACGTCATTGCTATTGTTGTGGCAGCCTTGCTGCTGGCGCTGGTTGCCGTCTTCCTGTACCATCGCGTCGAAAGCTGGCGGCTGCGCGCCATTCTGGAGGAACGTGGGCGCCTCGCTCACGAAATGCACGATACGCTGGCGCAGAGTTTCGCTGGAATCGGATTTCAACTGCAGGCAATTCGTAACGGTCTGCCCGGTGGGTTGACTACGCTGAATCAGCAGCTTGAGTTAGCTAGTAACCTGGTTCGCCATAGCCACGAAGAAGCACGACGCAGCATCGCCACACTCCGCTCTGAGGATCTGGAGTCGGAGGACATACTTGCCGCGCTGGATCATTGCGCCCGGCGCATGGTCGAAGGCGGTTCGGTTCAGGTTGTTGCAGAAAGAGACGGCGAGCAGAGGTCCATCCCTTTGCGGATTGCGGATACTCTCTACCGGATTGGACAGGAAGCTATAGCCAACGCAGTTCGGCATGCAAACCCCACGCTGCTGACCATCAGGCTCATCTACGATTCGGATTCGGTCTGTTTGCAGATCAATGACAATGGAACTGGTTTTGTGCAGGGCAATGGAGTACTGGGCTTCGGTATTCGCGGTATGCGCAGGCGAGCCCAGGGCATCTTTGCTGCATTTCAACTTCACAGCCAGCCGGGTGAGGGAACATCGGTCTCGGTAGAAGCTTCTTTGCCGCCTCGTATTACCTTTACCTCCTGGCCAAAGCTCTTGTGGAAATATGTGATGGAGAATTGGATCAATGCACGATCAACGAGACGCGCCAATTCGCATTCTTATCGTGGATGACCACCCGGTAGTGGTCGCCGGCCTAACCAGTATGCTGGGTACACAAGCTGGCATGGAAGTTGTCGGCTCTGCGTCTAGCGGGGAAGAAGCGCTGGAGATGCTTCGCGCCAGGCCCACCGATTTGCTGCTGCTTGATCTGCGTATGCCGGGCCTGAGCGGAATCGATACGCTCCATGCACTCAAGCGCGCCAACATCCATACGCGTGCCATTATCCTCACAAGCTACGAGACGGATGAAGATATTTACCGCGCAGTGCAGGCGGGTGCACAAGGATATCTTCTGAAAGACGCACCGCAATCTGACATGATTGAAGCGATCCGGGCCGTACATTGCGGCAAGCGGTTCTTCCCGCGCCACATTGCCGCTCGCCTGGCCGAGCGTATGATGCGCACCAACCTCACCGCACGCGAGCTCGAAGTTCTGCATATGCTGGCCAAGGGACTCACCAACAAAGAGATCGGAAGCGCCCTGGACATCAGTGGCAACACGGTCCGCAACCACGTCAACAGCATTATCGAGAAGCTTGAGGTCTCCGACCGTACAGAGGCCGCCACCACCGCCATTCACCGCGGTATCATCGAAGCACATAGCTGACCCCATCATCCTGCATTGAACCCCCGGGGCCCCAGTCTGTCTGGATTGGTTCAATGCCAATTGCGATCGACAAAGGGTCTACCTTCCACACGGACGGCTTCGGAGTAGACCATCTGAACCATGCGCGGCCATTGCAAGTTATGTAGGATAGCTGGAACCTTGGTTCAGGAGTATCTATTTGCCGCCCTCATTGAAAGTTCTTTCCACTCGTCGTCAGTTCCTGAACAGAGCAGGGATGCTAGGTCTAGCATCCACTCTGCCCACCGGCAGTCTACTGTTTTCCTCAGAGAATTCGGCTTCCGCAGCCGCCGAGGCGCGCGTTGCGCTGCCCGTCACCAGGAATCGCGCCCCGCTGGCCCCTAGTGCGTTTTACTTCCTGCCGCTGGGGTCGGTGCGTGCGCGCGGCTGGCTGGATGAACAGTTGCGTACGCAGGCCAACGGACTTAGCGGACATTTGGACGAGACCTGGGCAGATGTCGGTCCGAACAGTGGCTGGCTGGGAGGGAAAGGCGAATCGTGGGAGCGTGGTCCGTACTTTCTCGATGGACTCGTGCCGTTAGCCTACCTGCTCGACGATGCAATTCTTAAGGCCAAGGCACAGCGTTTCATCGATTGGACTCTGGATAACCACGCAGCTAGCGGAATGATCGGCCCTGCATCGAATGACGATTGGTGGCCGCGCATTGTCATGTTGAAAGCCCTCGCACAATATCAGGAATTTACGGGCGACCCGCGCGTGATTCCAGCCATGCAGAAGTACTTCCAATATCAGTTGTCCCAATTGCCCAGCCGCCCATTGCACGACTGGAGCAAATTCCGCTGGCAGGATGAGTTGCTGAGTGTTATCTGGCTCTATAACCGCACGGGATCCGAGCAACTCCTTGATCTGGCGAGCCTCCTTCACAAGCAGGGCTATGACTGGATGGCGCAGTATGCAGACTTCCAATTCAAGGAGCGCATCACAGCCAAACTCCTCAAGCTCCAGGAGGGCAACGGGCTCAAGGACCTTGCGCTGGCCACGCATGGAGTGAACAACGGCCAGGCCATCAAGACCGGCCCTGTCTGGTCGCTGGTTTCCAGATCAGACGTTGACCGTGCCGCCGCCGTCAAAATGATTTCCGAGCTGAACAAATATCACGGACTGCCCAACGGCATGTTTGCCTGCGACGAGCATCTCGCCGGCCTGGACCCCTCACAAGGCTCGGAGCTATGCACCGTCGTTGAATACATGTTTTCTCTTGAGCACGCCCTCGCTATCGTCGGCGATCCCGCCTTTGGTGATCGTCTGGAGCAGCTTGCGTTCAATGCGCTGCCCGGCACATTCACTGATGATATGTGGGCTCATCAGTATAATCAGGAACCGAATCAGGTAGAGTGCAGCCTGCATCAGAAGCCGTGGACAACCGACGGGCCTGAATCGAATCTCTATGGCCTTGAGCCCAATTTTGGCTGCTGCACGGCCAACTTCCACCAGGGATGGCCGAAGTTCGTCGCCAGCCTGTTCATGCTGTCTGGCGCACAGGACAATGACAAGCAGGACGGACTGGTTGCGGCTGTCTACGCCCCCTGCGAAGTAAACACGTCCCTCCGGGGCACTGCGGTCCACGTCATTGAAGAGACCGGTTATCCGTTCAACGGCACCGTTCGTCTCACCATCAATCCCGCCGCGCCTCTCAGCTTCCCGCTTCAACTCCGCATTCCCGCCTGGGCCGCAGGCACTGCCATCACTGTCAACGGTCAACTTCAGCCTGCGCCCGCATCTGGCGCCTTTGCCCGCATCGACCGTGTTTGGAAAGCCGGTGACCGGGTCGAGATAGCGTTTCCCATGAAGCCGCGCATCTCGCGGTGGTTCCAGAACTCCATCGCCGTCGAGCGCGGGCCGCTTGTCTTCTCATATGGCATAGACGAGAGCTGGGTAAAGCTGCGCGACCGCGGCATGACTGCTGATTGGCAGGTGTTTCCTGCCAGTCGGTGGAACTATGCGCTCAATGTCGATTCCGACGCGCCCGACCGGAGCATCGTAGTCACAGAGACCGAGGTTGGTGAAGGTCCCTTTGCACGCCGCCACAGCCCTGTGCAACTCAGCGTAAAGGCACGCCAGATCAACGAGTGGCGCGCAGAAGACGGCGCCGCCAACCCGTTGCCGCCCAGCCCGGTCACCAGCGATCAGCCGGAAGAGACCATTACGCTGATCCCGTACGCCGCCGCCAAGCTACGCATTACCGCATTTCCGCAATTGAAAAGCTGAGCATCGTCCACCGATCCGGCTCTTACCGGATCGGTGGCTCAACGCACTCCGGCCGAGCCTCAACTCCTTGAGTTTTATCTATCACATTTCCGCGCAGACATCTGGTCTGAAGTGCGCGTCATTTCATCTGTTTGATATGCCGAAACTACAAATTCTATGAATGTTGCCACGATCCTCGATTTCTGGCAGTCTAGACAGGATGCGTTGGTCGTGTCTGCTTTGCGGAGACCACTGTCCGGAAAGTTTTGACTGGACACGTCCGGGCGCACGAGTGTAGCAGTTGCAGCAGGAGATACTGTTTTCTTCGGTTATGATGTTATTGCTGGAAGCTCGGGCCACGGCTGTTATATTTGCGTCGGCACCGAGTGCGCATCTTGCCGTCGCGGTTCTCAAACTGCATGAAGCGAGCGCTTCTTTGCATGTGCCTGGGCTGGCAGCCTCGTTGCAGGCAGAGTGGTGCATGCTAACATTACGCCAAGACGAAGGCGAGTTCCCCCGCGCCTTTATCGAAGTCACTACCCAGCAGGGACACACAATGGTCGCCGTTTCTAAGCGCTCATGAAAGATGTCCGTTGATAGAAGGTCAAAGGCCAGGTTAAGAGGATTCCTACTCCGCGGGTGCAGGACTTTCTGCGGAGACCTCAATCTGGCGGCACGAGAGGTTGAAGGTTTTCCAGAAAGAAAACAAGGGGACGCGGCTGAGGAATGGGTCGTGTATACGACTACGAGCCGGACGGTTTCACTTTTTATGGAATTCGATTTCATGAGCCATTCTGCGCACGGCGACGTGCCAGTTTGATTGCTGCTTGTGATCGAGCAATCCGGGCGGAATACTTTCCTGGCGTTTCACCGTCGTTCCGGGGGCAATGACTATGGGATCGAGGAGCAGTCCATGGTTGACCATTCGCATAAAGTCTTGGAGCGTATTCGCTCCGCAAATGTCGCCGCGTTCGGGCCCAGCAACCCGCGCGTAGGTCTTCCACAATGCCGCCTATGGGTGCACGTGTCGGAGGGTGATTAGCCTTCGGTACCGGAAGCGCAGATGAGAGGAATGTCGTTGCCGCATGGATATGTGAAAAGCCAACAGCACTTCGTGTTTCTTGCACGTGTAACTACCGCTCGGGCTAGAGCAAGCTCCCTGCGTAGCACAAACACTTTAGGCGATCGAAATTACTCTGCAGCTCTCGTCTGCAGAACATTAGGTGAATGATGCAAAAAATCGTGCGAATTGTAACTTTCACATATCTCTTACTAGGCTTGCAGTATGCCTACGCGGTTCCCAGTTTCGCCCGTCAGACGGGCCTTTCCTGCAATGTGTGTCACAGCAATCCACCTGAACTAACTGCGTTTGGTCGTAACTTCAAGCTGATGGGATATGTGCTCCAGGACACAACTGCCAAAGACAAGGTTGGGAATACAAGAGACCTGCTCCTGTCCAAAAATATCCCATTATCTGTCATGATGCTGGTTTCAAACACTGCCTATCAAGCGAACCAGCCAGCAAGCCAGAATAACTCCGCAGGCTTTCCTCAACAGTTGAGTATCTTCCTTGCGGGTGGATTTGCCTCACACTTTGGAGGATTAGCGCAGGTTACCTATACGCATGCTGACGATCATTTCGGCATGGATAACACCGATCTGCGCTATGCAAACCAGGGTAAGCTGGGCGGGAAAGACTGGGACTACGGCATCACGCTGAACAATAACCCGACAGTGGAGGACGTGTGGAATAGCACTCCCGCATGGGGTTTTCCGTGGATTTCGTCGGCGTCAGGTGTAGGTCCGATTGCCTCCCCGCTCATCAACGGCTCGTTAGGGCAGGATGTGGCGGGTCTCGGTGGCTATAGCCTGTGGAACGAACACCTATATACGGACATTACCGTATATCGCTCCGAACACGGGGGAGCAGCAACGCCGGTAACAGGAACTGGCCAGTCTTATAACATCAGCGGGGTAGCTCCCTATTGGAGAGCTGCGTGGCAGCAGAACTGGGGTAGCAATTATCTTGAGGTCGGCACTTATGGAATTTATGCCAACTCTTTTCCCGGTGCAGTCTCCGGCCCAGAGGACCGCTATGTCGACCCGTCGTTTGATTTCCAATATGAGCGACCTTTCGGCCCCAACCTGTTGGATATTCATGGAACCTATATCCACGAGAAATCCAACCTGGGAGCAACCTATCTGGCTGGTGGGGCAAGCACTAAGTCAAACCACCTGAACACATTCAAAATCGATAGCACCTACCATTGGACGAACAAATACAGCGCAACGGGCGCGTTCTTCTCGACCACCGGCAATAGCGACCCTCTGCTCTACGCGCCGGCCGCGCTCACGGGAAGCAATAACGGCAACCCGGACACAACTGGCTACATCGCCCAATTTGCTTACTGGCCCGTGCAGAACATTGATATCAACGTCAATTACTCCGGGTACTTCAAATTCAACGGCGCAAGTACGAACTACGACGGCGCGATGCGGAACGCTTCCGACAACAACACCGTGTACATGGCTTTGTGGTTAAACTTTTAGGAGACGTCGTGGAACAGGAAAAGCAAACGGACCAGATTGCTGGAAGGCAAGACGTAATTATCATCAACCGGCGGTCTTTCTTCGGAGCATTGGTAGCAGTTGGCTCGGCGGGCATGGGCGCAATCCTTGCGTTACCAGTGCTGCGGTATATTCTCTACCCCATCTACGCAAAGGCCTCCGGAACCGAGTGGTCGGACGTGGGTGATATGAGCGAATTTGCTAACAGTAATGCCCCGGTGCGTAAGACCATCACTTTCACTCAACGGGACGGCTGGCGTGAGGTCGTCTCAGCTCAATCGATCTATGTCAGTCGCAACGCCGCGGGGCAGCTGGAGGTTCTTTCCGCCATCTGTCCTCACCTGGGGTGCAGCGTCTCCTGGCAAAAAGACCAAGATGAGTTTGTTTGCCCCTGTCATGGCGGAAGGTTTTCGCCGGATGGTAGGCACCTATTTGGCCCGCCTCCGCGCGCTATGGATAAGTTGCCCATCCGCATCAAAGATAGTAAGTTACAGGTTCACTTTGATTATTTCCGATCAAATGTGCCCAACCAGCAAAAGCTAAGTTAACCGCGATGAGGGTGAAGCTGTGGACAAAAAAGAACATGTAGCATCTTCCGCGTCTGCGGGAGGGAGCCTTCCGAAGCGGATATTTCACTGGCTGGATAGACGCGCGGGACTTGACAAGTTGATGAAGGAGTCGCTCGACGAGCCAATCCCAGGCGGTGCACGGTTCGCTTACGTGTTCGGGTCGGGACTGCTTTTCATCTTCATCTCGCAGATCATCACGGGCATCTGCCTTGCCATCTACTATGTTCCGTCGGCGGAGACAGCGCACACCAGCGTAGCCTACATCACCAAGCAGGTTGCGGCCGGCGCATTCTTGCGCAGCCTCCATTACTATGGCTCGAGCGCGATGATCATCGTGCTGATCCTGCATTTTCTTCAGACGTTTCTTTACGGCTCCTTCAAGGGGCGGCGCGAACTTCTGTGGATCTCTGGGGCAACACTCTCACTGTTTGTGCTTGGCATGGGTTTTACCGGCTACCTGTTGCCCTGGGACCAAAAGGCGTACTTTGCAACCGCTGTCGGTACAAACATTGTGGGCGAGATCCCGCTGATAGGCGAATGGCTAACAAAGTTGTTGCGCGGTGGCGACACCATTGGCACACTTACTTTGTCGCGCTTTTACGTAGCGCATGTCTTCCTGGTCCCAGCCGCCATCTTCGCGTTCATCAGCATTCACATCTTTCTATTCCGCAAGGCTGGAGCAGCCGGCCCAATCAACGAGGATCCGATTGCGCCGAAGCTGGATCCGCAGGGGTTCTATCCACGCCAGGTTCTAATGGATATGGCCTTTGCGCTGCTTCTTATGGTGGGCCTTGGCTTTCTGGCTTACTTCCATCCGGTCGGTCTAGGGCCCATCGCGAACCCTGCGGATACACATTTCCTCCCTCGACCGGAATGGTATTACCTGCCCATGTTCGAGTGGCTCAAGTTCTGGGAAGGTCCGAAGGTGTTGTTCGCCGTGGTTATAACGCCGGGCCTTCTTGCGGCGCTGTTCTTTCTGCTGCCCTTTCTCGATCGTAGTTTGGAGCGCAGGCCGTGGCGCAGGCCCATTCCTGTGCTGGCTGTCGCGTTCGTGATGGTCGGCATTGTCTTTCTTGGCATGAAGAGTCATTTGGACGATCGCGGCGATCCCTCTACGGCCGCTCAACTCGCCCTTCAAGAGCAACAGGAAGCCGCATACACAGCTGCGCCGTTTGAACCGTATGTCGAATCGCCCGGAGGAACGGGCCCGCTCGCGCTTCCCATCGGCCCAGTCGATCCGCTGGTGTCGCAGGGCAGAGGCATTTTTCAGGCGCACGGATGTTCCGGTTGCCACGGTGAGGTTGGACTGGGAAGCACGGTAGCGCCCAGTCTCTCCGGCGTGACCAAAAAGTTTCCGCAGCCCCAGCTCATTGCGCTGCTGCACAATCCGAGTCCGGCCATGCGTGCGGGACACATGCCCGCAGTCGATGTCTCCGCAAGCGACATGTCAGCGCTGCTTGCCTATCTCGGCGTAGTTGGAACGAGTGCTGCGAATGTGCAGGCATCGTCCGGCCTGTCCCCGCAGCCCGTCGCACCGGGTACGGAGGCGGCGCCCACTGCCATGGGAGGTCCTGGATCTTCAGGCTTGCCACAAGCTTCTTTGCAGCTGTCTGCTGCGGCGGCAGCAGGGCGTCAACTCTACCAGGAACGCGCATGTTTCGCCTGTCACGGACCGTCTGGAGAAGGCGGGCGTGCGCCTGCGCTCGTCCCCCTGATTGCACATGCCTCCGACGCTCAGGTGGCTCAACTTCTTGAGAATCCCAGCGCCAAAATGAAGGCCGGGGGAATGCCGCCTGTTTTCGGGACGCCGGACCAGCGCAGTTCGCTCGTTGCCTATCTCCGGACGCTGCGTGCGCCGCAGCCGCAGGCGCAGCAGCAAACAGTGGCAGAGGCCGGCGTTCGCGGTGGCAGCGTTCCCTATCCTGAAATGGCCCCGGCGCCTGTAGCGCCCGCCGCTGCAACGTCGTCTTCTCCGGTGAATGCCGGTACGACGGCAGCTTCGGCTCCGCCAGCGGTTTCCGCCGCAGTCACCAAGCCAGGTCCTGGGCGCGCGCTCTTTCTCTCACAGGGTTGCGCGGCATGTCATGGAACGACCGCGCAGGGAACACAGTTTGCTCCGTCGCTCATCGGAGTAGGGAAGAAATTCCCTGGTGACAAATTGCCTACGTTGCTCCACCATCCGACCGCGAAGATGCGTGCCGGTGGGATGCCTACCGTGTCTCTGAAGGACGCGGAGATGGGGCAGTTGGTGGCATACTTGTCCAGCCTGACGCCTGCTCCCGTCTCAGCTCCCAACTCGCAGCCAAACCCCGGTGTTCGCGCCACATCCGCGCAACCCGCCGCCGGGTCTGCCGCCATAGCGCAGGCCGCGCCCCCACCGGCAGCAGCGCCCGTACCGCTCAGCCCGCTGGCGCTGCGCGGTCAGCAGATATTCCAGCGCAACCGCTGCGAAACTTGTCACGGTGTAGGTGGTTTGCAGGGAACTGTGGCTGCTCCACCACTCGCCGGCACAGCCTCGCTTCTTCCTGCGGGGGTTCTTGAGAATCTGCTACGGCACCACACCATCCGCATGCAGAAGGGTGGGATGCCGCTCACTAACATGAATCCACCAGACATGCAGGCGCTGGTGGCGTTTATTCGTTCCATACCCACACCTGCCGATGCCAAATAACACGCTGTCTTGGGCCGAGGCTGCCTTTACAGGCAGACTCGGCCCTGTGCGTTTCCCATTCGATCAGATCCTACGCGAGAGAACCAGCCGCGCAGCGCCGCGTAAGTGGCGCAATCTTGGTCACTGGCACTCGTAAAAACCACATTCGCCAATCGAAGCAGTCTCTCTATCCACATATTTGCCTCTGCACTAGGGCCTGTTCACACTACTGAGGCGGTGGCGCCGGGAGCCAATTTTTACGAGTTCAAGGAGTGAGGAGTGACGCATACCGGGTGTCTGCCAGCGACGATCGAC